>Ga0126370_10001505_pt1 | contig 10672 bp, 4 predicted proteins | sample PanSoiMetaPlot_3_FD_92586 | JGI IMG/M metagenome (GOLD analysis project Ga0126370, IMG submission 92586) | Tropical forest soil microbial communities from Panama - MetaG Plot_3 | ecosystem: Environmental > Terrestrial > Soil > Tropical forest > Bulk soil | place: Panama | collected 2016-02-17 | reverse complement strand
CGCTTTAGGACCAGCTGCTTTCCGGGCCGCGCTCGACAAGCTGGGCCAGTCCGAATTTGCGCCGCTCACGAATGAAGTCGGATTTGATTTGAGCGCGGAGGCGATGTTCGCGAACTATCAGAAAGTCAAGGAAAGCGGCGTGCTCCTGCTGATTGACTATCCGACGCCGCAGCTGGCTGAACAGCATTTGCGCCACTTGGATGCCGTGCTCACGCCCGTTGAAAAACAAGCCGGAACAACCGTGGAGCGCAAAGGTTCGCTACTCTCGCTGGTATTGCGGCCGCCTTCGGCTGCATTTGCGGAGGAGTTGCGAAACGGAGTTCATTACCAGACGGAAGTCACGTGGAACGAACCAGGCCAAAAGCTCACGGATCCCCCTTGGGTGGTCATTCTGGGAAAGATCTTCCTCTTCACGCTTTTGTTCGTGGGCATCACAATCGCAGTGGGGGCCGCGTTCGGCGGCGTGCGAGTGCTCTTGAAAATCTACTTCCCGGGCAAGTTCTTTGACCGGCCGGGGCAAATGGATGTGCTACAACTGGGGCTTTCCGGCAAGCGTATCGATTCCCGCGATTTCTACTGATTTCTGCCAGGGAACTTCATATTCCTTCTAACCAATCGTTCGGCCGTACATCCAAAAGAAGGTCGGCCCCCACGGTCTAGTGTCTCAGCCCAAGATTGTCGTAAAATTTCAGGTACGTGAAAAGGGATGAACCTGCATACTGAAATTCGCGTTGTGAAGAATTACCTGATTGCGCGAGGAGCGCGCAGCGCGACGGTCGTTTTGGCACTCGCTGTTTTCGCATCGGGCTGCGGAAAGAGTTCCGCCAATGCCCCAAGTGGCAGTGCGGGCGCCATGCCCGTTCAGGTGAAGGTGGCCACCTCCGCAAAAATTCCCGAGACAACCGAGTATTTGTCGCTCCTGAAGTCGCGCCATGCAGCAGCCATCAATCCCCAGGTAGAGGGCCAGATTACGAAAATCCTTGTGAAGTCGGGCGACCGAGTCACGGAGGGCACGCCGCTGCTGCAAATTGATCCACTGAAACAGGAGGCAACGGTCAGCAGCCAGGAGGCTTCGCGCACGGCGCAGGAAGCCAACCTGCGCTATGCGAAAATCTCGCTGGAGCGCGCGCAAAAGCTGCACGATGCCGGAGTCATCAGCAAAGCGGAATTGGATAACGCCCAGACGGCTTACGATGCGGCGGTGGCGCAGCTCAAAGCGCTCGACGAACAGGTGAAGCAGCAAAGGGTTGAATTGCACTACTACAGCGTCAGCTCGCCGATGGATGGGATTGTTGGAGACATTCCGGTACACGTGGGGGATCGCGTGACCGTGGCGACCCTGCTGACCACTGTAGATGAACCCGGAGCGCTTGAGGCTTACATCTATGTGCCGGCTGAGAAAGCCGGCGCCTTGAAGGTCGGTTTGCCCGTGCGCTTGTTCGATAGCCAGGGAAACACTCTGAGTGACACCAGGATCACGTTTGTTTCGCCTCAAGTGGATACCGATACGCAGACCGTTCTGGCAAAAGCTGCGGTTGAGAATCCAAGATCGAAAGTTCGGATTGCGCAGCAAGTGCGCTCGCAGATTACTTGGGGAATCCACGACGGCCCGGTAATCCCCGTTCTGGCGGTGCAGCGCATCAACGGCGAGTTCTTTGCGTTCGTAGCGGCCAACGAAGGCAAAGGACCGGTAGCTCGCCAGCGGCTCGTGAAGCTCGGCGACACGGTGGGAAACGATTTCGTCGTGCTGGACGGCTTGAAGCTCGGGGAGCACATCATCGTTTCCGGAACGCAATTCCTGCAGGACGGAATGCCCGTAAACGAACAGGTTCAGAACGACGGCAAAAGCACCGCAGCCAAGTAATTCTTCAAACCGAATGAGCGGAGACATTCCAACAAAAACGAGGACGGAACCCGGCCTTGTTCGTTGATTTCTTCATCCAGCGCCCCGTGTTCGCCACGGTGTGTTCGCTCTTCATTATTTTGGCCGGAGTCATTTCCATTCCCACGCTGCCCGTTGCGTATTTCCCCGATCTTGCTCCGCCACAAGTGCTTGTCAGCAGCGTTTACATCGGCGCAAACGCGCAAACGGTAGAGTCGGCCGTCACAATTCCTCTCGAGCAGGCCATCAACGGCGTCCAGGGTATGAAGTACATCAGCTCGACCAGCGGAAATGATGGAACGAGCATCATCACCGTAGTGTTTGACGTGAAGCGTAACGTGGATCTGGCCGCCGTGGACGTGCAGAACCGCGTGAGCCAGGCGCTCGGCCGTCTGCCCAACGAAGTCAAAAACACCGGCATCATCGTCACCAAACAAATCGGCGGTTTCGTTTTCGGCGCGGGCGTTTACTCCGGCGAAGGACAATACGACAGCCTGTTTCTGAGCAACTATCTCGACGTCTACGTAAAAGATTCAGTGAAGCGCGTCAAAGGCGTGGGCGATGCCATCGTTTTTGGCGAGCGCAAGTATGCCATGCGCCTGTGGCTCGATCCCACCAAGATGGCGGAGCACGGCCTGACCGCGACAAACGTCTTGAATGCGCTGCAAGAGCAGAACGTGCAAGTCGCCGCCGGGCAGATTGGCCTCCCACCGACACAAACGGAGCACTCCTTCCAAATCAGCGTCAGAGCCGTGGGGCGTCTCAGCGAGGCTTCGCAATTCGATAACATTATTTTGAAAACAGGGACCGACGGCACGCTGGTAAGGCTAAAAGACGTCGGTCACGCCGAATTGGGCGCAGAAAATTACGGAACCCTGCTGCGCTTCAATGGCCATGACGCCGTCGGTCTGGCGGTGACACAACTTCCCGGAGCGAATGCGCTGGACGTGGACAAAGCCGCGAAGGAGGAATTGGTCCGCCTGTCGAAGAATTTTCCTCCCGGCCTGAAAGCCGCGGTGGCGTTCGATACGACCACGGTTATCGGCGAGTCCATTCAGGACGTGCTCATCACGCTTATCGAAGCCATCGTTCTGGTCATTCTGGTGATTTATCTATTCTTGCAGGATTGGCGGAGCACGGTCATTCCCGCCATTGCCATCCCGGTTTCTTTGATCGGCACTTTCATTTTCGTAAAGGTGCTGGGCTTTTCGATCAATACGCTCACGTTGTTTGGTATTACGCTGGCCACAGGTCTCGTGGTGGACGACGCCATCGTGGTCATCGAGAACGTGGAGCGGCACATCACCGAAGGCATCACCGAGCCACACCACGCCGCGTCCGCAGCGATGAAAGAAGTTGCCGGCGCGGTGATTGCGACTTCGCTCGTGCTCGTGTCGGTGTTCGTGCCTGTAGCTCTTTTCCCCGGCACAACTGGCATTCTCTTTCGGCAGTTTGCGCTCACCATCGCTTTCTCCGTTGCGATTTCCGCTTTTAACGCCTTAACGCTGACTCCTTCCCTTTCCGCCATCTTCCTGGGGCATCACCGCGAACGTGCACAGTTCGTCTTCTTCCGCTGGTTCAATAATGTAGTCACCTCGAGCACGAACCTTTATCGCCGTGGCGTGCGGCGCTTGCTCGACCAGCGCGTTGTGGCGCTGGTGGTGTTCCTGGGGCTTCTCGGCGCGACATACTATGTCTATCAACGCGTCCCTCGCGCGTTTCTTCCCGAAGATGACCAGGGCTATCTGATTTTCGTTGTGCAGGCGCCGCAGGGGGCTTCGCTCGCCTACACGCGCGACATCTGCGCAAACGCGGAGAAACTGATCGAGGCCGACCCCGAAGTCCTGGGAGTTTTCTCAATCATTGGACAAGGCGCAGCCGGCACTGCGCCCAATCAGGCTCTCATGTACGCCAGCCTAAAGCCGTTTGAGGAACGCAAGGGAGAAGCGCACTCCGCGGAGACGGTCATTCGCCGCTTGCGTGGAAAACTCGGCTCCATTTCCGGGGCAGTCGTGGTCGTGTTCAACCCACCGGCCGTCTTTGGCTTGGGGCAATTCGGCGGATTCACGTTTGAGCTTGAAGATCTCGGGCGCAACACGTTGCAAAGCCTCGCAGAAAACGCCAACAAGCTGGCTGCTGAAGGAAACGCCGGCAAAGACCTGGTGGGCCTCTTCAGCAGCTTCACCGCCAACGACCCGCAATACGTCGTTCACATTGACCGCGAAAAAGCCAAAAGCTTGCAGGTGCCCTTCAGCCAGATTACTGACGCGCTTCAGGTGTACATGGGCTCGGTTTACGTGAACGACTTCGACTTCAACAACCGTTCTTACCGCGTGTACGTCCAAGCAGATAGCCAGTTCCGCTCGCAGCCGAAAGACATTCGCGAATATTATTTGCGCTCGGACACCGGCAAAATGATCTCGCTCGACAACCTGGTCACTGTCGAGCAGACCGCGAATCCCCAGGTAATTCGCCACTACAACCTGTTTCGCTCCGCGGAAATCAACGGCAGCGCAGCGCCCGGGCACAGCTCCGGCGAAGGCATCGCTTCCATGGAAGCCCTGGCGAAGAAAGTTTTGCCCAACGGCATGACCTTCGAATGGAGCGGCCTCTCGCTGGAAGAAATCGAGTCCGGTGGCAAAGCGCTCATTTTGTTTGGGCTGGGTTTGATCGTTGTTTACCTGACGCTTGCGGCGCAATATGAAAGTTACGTGCTGCCGTTCATCGTGCTGCTCGCAGTTCCTGTAGCGCTTCTGGGAGCACTTGGTGCGCAGGCGCTCCGTGGCCTTGAAAACGACGTCTACTGCCAGATCGGTCTGGTGATGCTCATCGGCCTCGCCAGCAAAAACGCCATTCTTATCGTGGAATTCGCCGAGCAGTTGCGCGCGCAGGGAATGACGCTGCTCGAAGCCGCCGTCGAAGCCGCTCGTATTCGCCTGCGCCCCATCTTGATGACTTCGCTGGCGTTCATTCTGGGCGTGATTCCGCTGGTGCTGGCGCAAGGCGCGGGCCGCGCAGGACGCATTTCCGTGGGCACCACCGTGTTTGGTGGCATGATCGCCGCCACTACGCTGAACCTTCTTTTTATCCCCGTGTTGTACGTCATCGTGCGCAGCATCGTCCCCGGACGCGCCACCGCGCCTGCCGCCGAACCGGCACCTGAGCCTCGCTCCTAAGGCAATTTCCTTATTGTATCGACAGGCGTTTCGGCCTACGATTCACGCCGGCAGGACCACACTATGACTCCTCATACGATTTCGCGCCGAACTTTTCTCGCGTATTCAGCAACACTTCCTTTGGCACTGAAAACTCCTGCGCTGTCTTCGATTCCCGTGGGCCTCGAGCTTTACTCGGTCCGCAACGAACTGAAACGCGACGCGCAAGCCACCGTGCGCGCCGTCGCTAAAATGGGCTATGAGTGCGTGGAATTCTACGCGCCGTATTTTCAGTGGTCTGAGGACGAAACCAAGCAAATGCGCAAGCTGCTCGACGACCTCGGCATCCGCTGCTTCTCCACGCACAATGACAGCTCCAACGTAAGCGGGGAAAACATCGCCAAGACTCGCGATCGAAACCTGATCCTCGGGTGCAAATACGTCGTGGTAGCCTCCAGCCATCCGCAGCCAACCAGTCTCGACGGGTGGAAACCCGTCGCCGACGCGCTCAATTCCGCCGACGAGCAACTGGAAAAATCCGGCTTGCACGCCGGCTATCACAATCACGAGCCGGAGTTCACGCCCGTTGACGGTGGCCGCCCCATGGAAGTCCTCGCGAAGAACACCAAGCCGTCCATCATGCTGCAACTCGACGTTGGCACGTGCCTGAAGGCCGGCTCCGACCCCGTCGCCTGGATTCGCGCCAACCCTGGTCGCATTCGCTCGCTGCATTTAAAAGAATGGTCGCCGGATCCCGCGAAGGCCTATTCCGTTTTGTTTGGCGAAGGCATCGCCGACTGGAAAGCAATTTTCGCGGCCGCGGAAAGCGTCGGCGGCGCCGAATACTACCTCATCGAGCAGGAAGGCAGCCGCTTCTCTGAACTCGAAACCGCCGAGCGCTGCCTGCAAACTTTTCGCGCAACCCACCCTCACTAATCCGGAGCTCTCTGGCGCCGCCTTCCCTGTGTAGGGACACGATACATTCACTCTGTTACGAAAGTCGGCTGAGAATTAGTTAAGAAGTGAGAAGATGCCCTTGCGAAAGCGAGGGCATCTTTCTCTATGGGCTATTTACAGGGAGAAGGGCGGACGCAAGGCACGTTGTTTCCGGTATGTTTGGAAGAACTTATCCCGGATGATCACGTTTGCCGGGTAATCGATGCGTTTGTCGAGCGACTCGACATAGCTGGGCTGGGATTGAGCGCGCTGAGGCCGCTGAGACCGGGCGACCCAGTTATGATCCACGGGATCTGCTGAAGCTTTACCTGTACGGCTACCTCCAACAAATTCGTTCCTCGCGGCGGTTAGAAGCGGAATGTCGGCGGAACATTGAGTTGATGTGGTTGCTGGGACGTTTGGTGCCGAGTTCCGGCGAATGCACCGCGACGCGGTGACCGATGTCGGAGCCGAACTGATCCGGTTTGCGCGCGGCGTGGGCCTGGTGAAGGGCGAGTGGGTAGCCATCGATAGCTCAAAGTTCCATACCGTGAGCAGTGCGCGAAGTGTTCGCGAGCGCGAGGCGCTGGAACGCTATCTCGAACAACTGGAAAAGAGCGATCAGCAAGACGAGGTGGTCGTCGATCCCGGGGCTGTCGCGAGTGCGCTAGAGAAATTACGAAGGCACCCAGAGCCCGAAGCCGGTTTAATGCACACCGCAGCCCAGGGCCTCATTCCTGCGTACAACGTACAAGCGGCCGTGGACGCCGAGCACGCGCTGATCGTGGCGCAGCAGGTGGTCCTCCAGGCCGGCGACAATTCCAGCCTTCTACCGATGGCCGAGGCAGCGAAAGCGGCTGTGGACAAGCCAGAGCAAACACTGCACGTTGTGGCCGATGCTGGCTACTCGAACGGCGAGCAGGCTGAGGCGTGTGAAGCAAAAGGAATTCTGCCGCATGTACCTGCCAGCCGCGGGGTGAACAATCACGGAGACGGCACGTTGTTCGCCCGCACCGAATTTTACCTATCAACCTGACAGCGACACATTTTTGTGTCCTGCGGGTCAGACTCTTGTCCGCAAACAACTTTCGCGGAAAGATCGCGCAGTGGTTTACGCCGGTCAACCGGAAGTGTGTGGAAGCTGCGCGCTGAAATCGCGCTGCACGACGGGTTCCCGGCGCATGGTCTCGCGACATCTCCACGAGGAAGCATTACAGCGCATGCAGCAACGGGCCACGCGAGAGGTCATGCGGCTTCGACGATCCACAGCGGAGCATCCGTTTGCCAATCTGAAATACCGCATCTTAGGATATCCGCGCTTTCTGTTACGTGGACTGCGAGGAGCTCAAACGGAAATCAGTCTGGGAGTGGCCGCCTACAACCTGAAGCGCATGCTGAAGATCCTCGGCGGAAACCGCCTGTGCGCCGCTCTTAGGGCTGCCTGAAGGGCTTTTTTAGGCACAATCGAACACCTGCTTGGCAACCGCTAATACTCCTCCAAAAACAAAATAAGCGATGCCTCGGAACTCGAAGCATCGCTCTAATCTATTTTTTGGGTCTCTTTCGTAACAGACTGATACATCGTGCCCTTTCTGTAGCGGCGACGGCATTCATCCCGACGCGTCGGGCGTCGCCATCATCCTCGACGGGATTTTGTTTCGCTTGCCTCCATCGCCGCTTACCTCGGAGGCGCGCTCCCTGAATAGCATCGATTTTCAGGCCGCAATGGTCCGCGGGAGGACGAATTCGCTCTCTCGCCGCTATTTGCCCTCGATCCCCTGCCTCCCCGAACCCTCTCGAATAACGTTCTTCCTCGTCTTGTCAATTTTCCAAGTTCCAATTTCCATTTTCTGCCTCAATAATCATTGACATTCGATTTTCCGCTGCCCTATACTCGCGCACAAATGAAGTAGTTAACCGATTTAGCTGAGGGCCTGCCTGGCAGGCTGGGTGCGGGGCCACATCGAGAATTTCAGGGGCCAGGAATTCTGACCGAGAGTTCTTTTTTTACTGTCGAGAATTCTTTTTGGGGTGAAGGAGCAATTCATGAGCCTATCCAAGCATTTCCTCCGCGGCATTGTGTTTTCAGTCTGCGCCATGTTCCTGGCGGCCGCCGCCCACGCGCAGTACCGCGCCAGCATTCAGGGCGTGGTGACCGATTCGCAAGGGGCAGTCGTTAATGGCGCCACAGTCACTCTGGTCAACCATGAAACGGACCTGACGCTGACGACCACGACAAACGAAAACGGCATCTATAACTTCTCGGGCCTCGGTCCCAGCCAATACACGCTCACCGTCGAAAAAACTGGATTCAAGAAGAAAATTCTGGACAATGTTGGCATCATCGCAGAACAAGCCAACGCCCTGAACGTTCAGCTGGATGTCGGAGACGTTGCACAGAGTGTCACTGTCAGCGGCGATTCCACGCCTTTGATCGATACCGAAACATCGAACCTGTCAGGAACCGTCAATGCCAAGGAGTTCCAATCGCTGCCGTCCATTGGCCGCGACCCATTCCAGCTTCTTCAGCTTGCGCCCGGCGCGTTCGGTGATGGTGCTCAAGGGGCAGGCGGGGGAACCAGTAACTTACCGTCCACTACGGTCGGCGGTACCGGCGGCACCGACGGCGTCTTTAAGATAGAAAATGGTGGACAGATCAGCGCGAACGGTGCCCGCACCGGCGAAAACAACTACCAGATTGATGGCGTGGGCACTACCAGCGTCACCTGGGGTGGCACCTCCGTGGTCACACCGAACGAGGATTCCATCAAGGAAGTCAAAATTGTTACGGACAACTACGATGCGGAAAATGGACGTTATCGCGGTGCCCAGGTTCAAATCATTACTCAAAACGGTACGAATCAGTATCACGGCAGCTTCTTTCTCAAAGCGCACCGCCCGGGTCTGAACGCCTTTACCAAGTACAACGGCTACAACAACGGTAACGTGCGCGATAGCAGCCGCTTTAATGACTGGGGTGGTACGGCCGGAGGCCCGATCCTCAAGAACAAACTCTTCCTCTTCTTTGGCTATGAGCGGCTGGACAACAACGCAGCCGGCGCGACGTCGAGTGGTTGGTACACAACCTCGCAATTTGCTGCATTGGCGCCTTCCAGCAGTAACGCGGCAAAATTCTTTGGCTTCCCGGGCTCCGGACCGAACGGCGGCACTCAGGTGGATCAGACCTGTGCTCAAGCTGGTCTCGTCGAAGGAACCAACTGTCACATGATTGCCGGTCAGGGACTAAACCTAGGCTCTCCTCTAGCCGCGCCCCTAGGGACGCGCGGTGGCGGGTTTACAAGTAGCAGCAGTCCCGGCACGGGCGGAAATGGGTCAGGCGGCGCCGCCAACTTGGGAACCACTCCAGACATCGCTTTTTACACAGGCATTCTCAATCCAAGCACCAGCAGCCATGCGCAGTACAACGGGCGAATAGACTTCAACCTGACGAGCAAAGACCTAATTGCCTTCAGCCTTTATCATGTGCCGAACACTTCGGTAGGCATTAATGGAAATGGCGTTCGGCTAATGAACACCTTCAACAGCAATTACCTCAATCACGCAGAGACGGCCCTTTGGGACCACACATTCAGCCCCACCCTGCTCAATGAGTTCCGGGTCAATGCGGCGGGCTGGATGAACAAGGACCTTGGCAACAATCCGAACGCCCCCTGGGGACTGCCACAAATCGGGATCAATGGGACTGGCAGCATTTCAGTGCAGGGCTTCGGAATTGGCTCGTTCAACGGCTTCGATCAATGGACTTACGGCTACAAAGATGTACTCACCAAGGTTCACGGCGCACATACGATGAAAATGGGCGGCGAATTCACCCATCTGCTTTCCGTTGACGCCCCATTCTGGGCGGATCGTCCGGGCTATACATTCAACAACATTTGGGACTTTCTCAACGACGCTCCAGTCACAGAGAGCGCACAGTCCGATCCCAAGACGGGAGTGCCATCCGCTCTTCGCAAGGACGTGAAAGACTACATCGTCGCATTGTTCTACCAGGATAACTACAAGGTGAGGCCTAACCTCACGGTCACCGCGGGCCTGCGCTGGGACTACTTCGGCCCGATCACGGCAAAGAACGGTCTCTTGGCCACCGTGGTCTTTGGGTCGGGGACTGGCCGGTTTACGAACATGAGCGTCCGCACTGGCGGCAGCCAATACAACGCTCAGAAAGGGAACTTCGGTCCCCAGCTCGGCTTTGCTTGGAGCCCGAGGCAGCTCATGGGACACGATTTCGGCAGCCGCCTCGTCTTTCGTGGCGGCATCGGAATCGCCTATACCGGGTTAACCCAATCCAATAGCCTGGATACTAGGTTTAACCCGCCGTTCGTAGACAACAATCCATCTTTTTCATGTCCTGCGGGCCAGTTGGATACCACTAAGTGCTCGCTCCTCTACATAGGGAGCTTCCCGTCAAATATTCACTCTCCGACGGGCTATGCGGCAAATCCAAATGCGACTGTGACGTTTGGGGCCAACAATCTGCCCTTGCCAAGCTGTCTCACCCCAACCTCGACGAGCGGGTGTATCTCTTTGGTGGCGCTGCCCGCTAACTGGCCTACGGAGTACACGTACCACTACACCCTTGGTGGCGAATACGATTTAGGCCACCAGTGGGTCGCTTCGCTAGGCTACCAAGGTAGCAACACTCGCCACCTGCTCCAGCACTACAATGCCTACAATT
>Ga0126370_10001502_pt1 | contig 10677 bp, 15 predicted proteins | sample PanSoiMetaPlot_3_FD_92586 | JGI IMG/M metagenome (GOLD analysis project Ga0126370, IMG submission 92586) | Tropical forest soil microbial communities from Panama - MetaG Plot_3 | ecosystem: Environmental > Terrestrial > Soil > Tropical forest > Bulk soil | place: Panama | collected 2016-02-17 | reverse complement strand
CTTAACCAGTAGCCACCTGCCGAGGCAAGAAGCAGGAGAATAGGTACGGAAATCAACAGTACGAACCTGAACCGATTTATTGAGTTATAGAAGTCATCCATTGGAGCGCGATCTGGAAATCGTACGTTTTTTTCCCAATGTGGAGTTGCCCCGCCAGGATTTTCAAAGGCATTCCTCTCGAATATATTGTTGAGAACAGAAATTTGTCGGCTAGCTTTTGTGTCGCCGGCAGCCTCAATCCATACTGCAGAGCGGAAACAGAGCTATATGACCACTCTCCATGACTCTCCGCAATCTCTAGAATGTCGTCTTCCCCTCGAACGCTAGAACTGGTGGTTAAGTCGAGTTTTATCTGCACGGCAGACTGCCGCTCAAGAAGTTCACAGAGGTCAGCGGCACGGTTCCGAAGGCCCTCGTCCACCGCTGAATGAATGCTTCCCCGAACTCGAAAAAAAGGGAGCAAAGAGAACGCGCCGAAAGCAAGGCACAGGACCAGAAAGTACCTAGCAGTCAGCCGTACTCGAAGAGGCAGCGGTCGCATCAATACAGGGTCACACGCAGTGATACAGCTCTCCAAGCGATTCTGAAGAGCTTGTCGTCGACAGACCCGACCTTTCGCAAACCAACCGGATTTACCGTGAACGGTTTTGTCCCTACCGGCTAGAGCTTGCAAATGCATCGAAGTCACCGTCCTAGGCGCTCAATCCTGTGCCTCATAAACCTACAATTCTGCAATTTGCCCAGCATGCGGTGGGATCCGCCACGTGAAGACGGTCCGGTATCATGTGTCGGAAAGTAAAATCCTGTTCGCGCGCCGATGGAGGAGGGGATGTTTGCCCTCAGTTTCCAATGATCGGGGCCTCTTTGACGTCGCATTAAGAACTCAAGCAGCCGAAATTCGGCAGCCGTGAGATTGATCTCGTGTTTTGCCTTCGAGACCTGAATCATGGCAGCGTTTAATTCCAAATCACCGACACGCGGGACACTGGTAGGTTACCCATACTGACGTCGGCTCGCTGCCCTTAGCCGCGCCAGAAGCACTGCGAAGGAGAAGGGCTTTATAAGTAATCGTCTGCACCCAAGTCGAGTCCTTTCACCACGTCAGGAACTGTATCGCGCGCAGTCAGCATTAAGAGTGGGGTGTGATTGCCCTTGGGGGAGATATACCCGCCTCCTATAAAAACGATCCGCTCGGGCAACCTCTCCAGCTCCAGGAACTGCTCACTGGTCGTCACGTACTGTTCACCAGGAATGCTTATCCCAGCTTTCACGAAGCTCTGCTCTTGGCTCTTGGGCACTGGATCTGTAAACGTACGTTTGAAGTGCATTAGTTCCGCCCAGTCAATTCGAGAGTGATCAGAGCGAACACCTCGCTGGTTCATCCGGCGGGCCCAATCCAGAACGTCTGCCGCACCTACGAGCACCTTCTTGGGGTCGCATCCACGCAAGGCGCACGTGCCGCCAAACGGCCTCGAATCAATGACGGCGACCTCCCAACCGGCGGAGCGGCATTCGTGTGCGACGGTCGAAGCCGCCGAGCCAGTGCCGATTACGATGAGATCGAACTGTCTCATGACTTGATCTCCTCTGTCAGATTTGATCCGAGTAGGATGTGATGGCTTTGTGTAAGTAGCTCAATGAGACGTGGGAACCCTTTCTGCCGAACGTTTCTTTGCTTCCTGGATGGCACGCGTGATGTCCCCCAGGCAGCAAGTTCCACTTGGGTTCTTGACTTCGCAGGCGCAAAAACCGCCTCGCACTTCGGCCTTGATCTCCTCCAAGATTGAGGTTTGGCCTGTAGCGTCTATGTCGCGGCGGATATCCTCGCGGCTGTAGTCGAAGCAATAGCAGAGCGGAATTGGATCCGCCGTTTCTTTGGCTCCAACTCTTGCCCTCAAATCCGGTTTGGTAAATACCACTTGATCGGAGAAATAGACAACATCACAATCCACCGTGGGGCAAAACGAGTAGGAGATCGATGCAGGCACACGGGTGTGATCGCGAACCTGACTCTTCACCGTCAAGACCGTGACTGGCTTCCCTTTATTGCCACAAGAGGGACAGACCCCTGGTTTGCTCGTTGGAAGGGAGCACGCCCCTTCCTTGCTGGTTTCACAGCAATTGGACATTACTTCTTCACCGAAGATGGATAGCCGGCGTTTTTGGTGGCATCCAGCAGCGCGTTGACCGAGGTCTTAGCATCGTCATAGGTGACCGTGGCTTCCTTCTGCTCGAAGCTGACTTCGGTCTTGACGACACCATCGACTTTGGTCAGCGCCTTCTTGACGGTAATCGGGCAAGCAGCACATGTCATGCCGGGTACCGATAGAGTGACTGTTTTGGTAGCGGCCCATGCCGAGGCACAGAAGGCAAGGGCGAGGGTAAGAGCAGTGACAAGCTTTGTCATGACTGACAGTCTCCTTTTCATTAGGTCTTCAATAAAACAAGGGCAGAATGTATGGGAAAGCGATGGCGATCACGACCAATGCGGCCACGGCCCAGAAAATGACCTTGTACGCTTTCTTGACTTGCCGCACGGCACAGACCTCACCCGGATTACAGGCCTGCACCGGACGAAAGATGCGGCGGTAAGCAAAAAAAAGCGCAACCAATCCGACGCCGATGAATATTGGCCGGTAAGGCTCAAGTACTGTTAAGTTTCCTATCCATGCGCCGCTGAAGCCGAGCGTCACCAGCAGCAGTGGGCCAAGGCAGCAGGTCGAGGCCAAAATCGCTGCAACACCGCCGGCCAAGAGAGGGCCACCACTCTTGTCCTTAAACATGAGTACTCCTTCCGCGTGTGCACATCGATTCGCGGAGCAATCTCTTGCGCGTCATGCCTTCACTCTTGAGCGGCGCTGATGCCGTTGAGAATGCTTTAGCTCATTCGAACGGGCCACGAATACCACTGGCTTCGATTCTCTGGCCAGTGTCTTGCACGTATCCAGGGCGGGAGCATACTTGACGAGGTGTTTTTCAATTCCGATCAGAACCGGGTTGAGGTCCGGATTAAGCCGATAAACTTTGTTCTTGCCATTCCACGCCCATTCCACAAATCCGCAATTCAGCAGGCAGGCCAGATTGTGAGAGACGCGGCTCTGCTCGATCCTGAGCTTCTCGACCAACTCATTCACATAATGCGGCTTGTCCCTAAGCAATTGCACGATGGAAAAACGGGTCTGATTTGAAAGGGCGCGAAAAAACTCGCGATAAAGGCGAAATTCCAAAGCCGACCTCCTAGACAAACATATGATGCAGCTGTTATATGAAAGTCTTCACATATCTGTCAAGCCCAGGAATTGGTCGGGCTGGGACTTGCATGGACGAAGAGTTGCCCAGATCCCTTTCCCCTTGACACCTAGAACGGTCGTGCTATATAGTACGATCATTCTATGAATGAAGCAAAACCCACCGTCTTGTATCACCGCGCTGACGCGGCAAGAACCAGAAGCGACATCCTGAAAGTAGCCGTTGACATTGCCTCGGCTGAGGGACTGGAAGGGCTCTCCATCGGGCGGCTCGCCAGCGAACTGAGCATGAGCAAGACAGGCATTTTTGCGCACTTCGGCTCGAAAGAGCAGCTTCAATTGGCCACCGTTGACACCGCGAAGCAGGTATTTGTAGAGCAAGTCGTACAGTCCGCCCTCCAAAAACCTCGTGGAGTTCCACGCTTAATGACCATGTTGGAGAACTGGCTTGGCTATGTGGAGAGGATTGTGTTTCGTGGCGGTTGTTTCTTCGCTGCCGCTTCCGCGGAGTTTGACAGCAGACCCGGCCTAGTTCGGGATCAGATTGCTGAGTTAACGAGGTCATGGCTCGTTGCACTTCAGGAAGAGATTGCATTCGCAGTCTCGAAGAAAGAACTGACATACTCTATTGACCCAGCCCAGCTTGCTTTTGAACTACACGCCTACGTGCAAGAAGCGAACTGGGCATTCAAGCTTTTTAATGACGAGTCCGCGTTTCGACGGGCTCGGCGAGCGATACGCAACCGAATGGCTTCAGCAAGACTCAAGGGCCCGCGCAATCGAAAACATCGAAGGGAGATAAGATCATGACTGCACGAGACTCTCAGCGGTTGTTACGAAATGCACTTCTTGGTAACGCGTCGTTTTCGACGCTATCAGGACTTGCCATTATTCTCGCTCACAATAGGATCGGCATGCTCCTTGGCCTTACGGATACCGACAGTCTTGCGGGCTTGGGAGTCGGGCTGATCCTGTTCGCTGCGGCTCTCGTATTCAGTGCGCGAAGATCAGAATTAAAGCTGCCAGAGGCGAGTGTGGCCGTCGTGCTGGACTTTGCGTGGGTATTGGGAAGCTACATCATCCTTTTCCTTGTCCCTTTCAGCGCGCAAGGAAAATGGGTTATCACGGCGATAGCCGATGTCGTCTTGGCATTTGGAATTTTGCAATTGGTGGGAATACATCGAATCCGGAACTTTCGGCAGCAACACGAAATCTGACGTTCAGATCGCAAGCAAACGGGTGCTGAGTATGAAGGCGAAGCGGACTAATTGGTCGCTTTGGTCAGGATTCCTGCTCAGAGTCGTCGCTGCAGTCAGCTACTTCCTTCTTTTCGCCCGTTTTCCCATGACTCATGACTTCCCTTGGGTCAATTTCCTGCTCTTTGGACTGGCGGTGGCACTGCTAGGACTTGGACTGCGTCGTGCATTCACGAATTCTCGAGTCTATCGCGGGAAGGTTTCTGGGTCTGTACTTGCCGGAGCAAGCGGGGCAATTCCTGGCGGCATTTAGTTTCAGGGTCTTCGTTGCTAGCAAACGGCTTCCTGCATCGGAGGAAACACCACACGTGGGCCAACAAGCGCCAGAATTCATGCTTCAAGACACGACGGGTAGGCTATTGGCGTTGTCCGAGCCTCTGTCCACGCCGTCGTTAAGTCAGCCCAGCATGAAACGGCTCTGCTTCTTCCTGCACCTCGTCGTTGGGGCGTCCGTTCTAGCTTTGGCGCTGCCTGGGTTTGGACAAGACTCGGCTGACTCATCTCTGCAGCCCCAAACGGTGGCTCACCCGGCGCAGCACAGGCACATACCAGTGTTCGGAAAAGCGGACGAGTTTGCATTATCGGGGCATGTCGAGTACTACGCCCCTCTCGGCGGATTCAACCGCCAGAACCGTGACATCGACCTTCAAGTGGCCGCGATCGCTGTTGCGGCGCACATGCGGCATGGATGGGAGTTCCAGTTCGATGGCTTGGTGCTACGGGCTCACGGCTACCGCACGCTACCGAATGGCGCTCCCAGCCCGCGGATTCCGAGCAGTGCTCAGGCTTTGGGCATGGGACCGTTGGCGCGATGGAATTTTCTGCAGTTCAGCCGCCTCCGTTCTTTTGTCGAGGCGGAGGGCGACTTGCTTCTCTTCGATCGGCCTTGGCCGACCTACGGCACCATTAATGATTTTTTTCTCCGTGCCGGTGGCGGAGTCAGCGTCCGGATCAGCGATTCGTACTGGATCGAATCGACGTTCCAGTGGGCACACATTTCAAATGGAGAGTGTTTTTGTCAGGGTAACCCGGCGTGGAATGGAAGAGGGCTCTCGCTGGTCTTGCGCCGTACATTCGGCCATGAACCCGATAGCCACAACAAGCTAGGGAGATGGCCATTTCGCGACGCAGATGAGAATGCGTGGCTGACCAGTGTCGAGGACTACGCTCCAGCTCCCGGATTAGATCGCCAAAACGGCAAGGTAAAAGCTGACATGCGCCAGCTGAGGATCAGTCGCGCCTGGCACTTTCCCGACCATCTTGAGTTCCAGCTTGGGGGTATGGTGCAGTCGACAAACACTACTTTCGGATTCGGCCCCGTCATGCGATGGAACTTTCTGGATCGCGAGCGCTGGCGTCTATTTTCAGACGGCGGTGTGGATCTGCTGCAGACCGGAAGCACAGCTTACATCATCCCCCGGAAAGGTATCGGTTATAACTTCTTCCCGCGCGTAGGCGCAGGAGCGAGCTTTTGCCTCCACAAATCCTATTGGCTGGATACAAGCTTCGGATGGGCTCACGTTACGTCCGGTTTCGGAGGCAGCAGCCAGCTGCTCTTATGGAGCGGCCAGGGAGCCACCGTCAGTCTCCGCCATACATTTCGGAGCTTTCGTTCCTTCTAGTTGTTGTCTGTCAGGACCTCTAGTACGGACTGAAGACTGTCACTACCGAAAATTCTGTGCAGCCCTGGGTGACACCTTACCTACAGACGAATCGAGGACTCAAACGGCGTGCGGCAAAGCAGAGCTTGAATCTGTACTTCCTGCAGATAAGCGCCTGATGACGAAAATGGCCCTGGGGCGACGAGGGACGCTATCTTGAGTGCCCGCTTATAGAAATCCGCCACGAATTCAACATCGATATTCTCTAAGCCAAGCTATGACTCAATTCGGTTTCAATAACTCTCGTCGCTCGGCACGTAACACCGGCACTGCGGTGACTGTGTGGCCGCTTTGCGGCTCCTCTTCATTAAGATGCCCACGCGACATCAGTTTCGGGAGTTCCTGCCGTATCCCAAAGATCAACGCCGATTGCCAATGTTGCTCAGTCGAGAAGAAGTCTCAAGTCTGATCAACAACGTCGGGACCCTGTTCCGACAGATACAGCTGACGACGCTCTATGGAATTGGCATGCGTGGCTCCCATGCGCGCATTGGTCCAACATCGCCAAATGACCTAAGAAAGCTGATGCTGGACGAAGATCAAGGCGACATTGAGTTTGAATTATGATTAGCAGTCGAACTCCTGACTATTCACCAGCGGTGTTGATCGGGTTGAGTATGGACTTGAATAACGAGTGCTTGGCGGTCTCCGGTAGCGACAAGCTGCCCAATCTAAGCCTTCGTCATCTAATGTAGAGGAGGCACACAACGAAAGCGATGAAAACGTTTCTCCAGCCTCGCTACAGCGGTTACTACACTGGACACGTCCTCTGGAGCAAGGAGCAGCGGTGGGGAGATTTGCAATTTAGCTCCAGTTCTTCGTCGCTCACGTCGGGAGCAGAAGGTGGAGCGTTTCGAAGAGATCACAAACTCTACGTTACCGTGGGTGGTGGAACCTCACGCACCATTGTCAGCACCGATGGTGCGCCCCGTTATGAAGGCCGCGATCTTGTTGGACACGTTTCATTCATTCCCGCGGAGCGCCAGAACCAGGGGTCTTATAAGGGGGGCTTGCTGGAGTGTCTTTCCCTCGAGATCCCGCCGAATTGGATTGCTAAATGCTTCCCCAGCCAAGATCCCTCTTCTATCGAGTTCTTCCCGGCCACGAACCGTTTTGATCCACTCATTTTCCATGTGATGTCCGCTTTGCGAGAAGAGGCGGAAACTGGAGGCGTTGGTGGGAGGCTGTTCGCCGAGACCGCGGCAAACCTGATTGTCCTTCACCTCATCCGCCACTATGCAAGTGTTGGGAGCAACTCTGAGAGTTATGACCGGCAACAAATCGCGAACGGTCACCTTGAGCACACGTTCGAGTTCATCGAAGCAAACCTCGGCAGTGACTTGACGCTGGATGCATTGGCAAATGTTGCCGGCCTGCCCGTAAGCTCCTTTGTTCGTTGGTTCCGTCGCTCGACAAGGATGTCTCCGCACAAATACCTCATGCATCGCAGAATCGATCGATCCCGCCAACTTCTCAGCCTTTCTAATCTTTCAATCGCGGAGATCGCTTACCAGCTCGGCTTCTCCAGTCAAAGCCACTTTTCCACCGTCTTCCGCGCTTGCGTTGGAGAATCGCCAGCCCGATTCCGGCAGCAGTCCCGGCGAAAGTGATGCGAGCGGATTCTGTAAATGCTAAGCAGAAATTGAAAGACACATTGCGCGTCTGCGGGCCAGACTAACAATGAGTAGGACTCTGTGCGCACCTTCCTCCAGGTGCTGCTGATCATCGGTGCAGTTTCGTCCGAGTCAGTTGCCACCGACGACTGCAATTCTGCCGAGTTGCGGGCAGTTCTGCATGACAAGAGTCCCCAGGTCATGAGGGCTATCGAGGAGCAATGGGCGAAAGCATATGCAAATCGGGACACAGCAGGGCTGGATTGCATTCTGGCGGATGATTTCGAAATTGACTCCATGCCAAACCAGGGTTTCGCAGTCCACGACAAGCATCACGTGCTTGAGTGGGTGGCGACCCGAACTGGATCGGCGGAACTCGAGCAGATTCAAACTAGATCCTTCGACAATACCGTACTGGCCAAAGGTGTCTACGCAGTGCGAGCAAGTGGGAGGCTGCTCTCCCGGTTTCAATTTACCGATGTCTTTGTTTATCGGAGCAATCGCTGGCAAGCCGTCGCCCGCACGATTGCGGAGTTGCCGCTGAAATAGTTTCTTCTGAGGTTCTGGCGTGAGCAACCGACGAGAGTTCATGGTTCAGATGATGTGGCTCGCTGTTCTGCCCAATGCGATGACTGTATTTGCGCCGCAAGACGTTGGTTCAGCTAAAGCCGCGAACCCTTCCACCAGTGACCTGGAAACCCTTGCTGCTGCGATGGACAAAATCATCCCTGCCAGTGACGGCATGCCCTCGGTTACCTCCGTGGGAGGCCTGCAATATCTGCAGTATCTCGCCTGGCAATATCCGAACATTCAAGAGCAGATCGATCACTTTCTGCGGACGTTGGCAGCGACTTCAGCCGTCCGATTCCGAGCCGACTTTGTGAAATTAAGTGCCAGTCAGCAGGTTCAGGTCTTGGCGGACATGGAAAAAACGAAGGCATCGACGTTCGCAGCGTTCGTCAGCTACGTGTACGAGTCTTATTACACCAGCCCGCGGGTCCTCGGGCTGCTTTGGTGCGCCCCTCCGCCGTCTTTCAGCGAAGTTGTCGAGGGACTCCTTGCTCCGGTCCGAAAGCTGGTGCACCCATGTCGGGAGGTTCCATGAGCCCAGCCGATAGAGTGGATGTGCTTGTGATTGGCTCTGGAGCGGCCGGTGGAGCGATCACTAAGCGTCTCGCCGAGAAAGGAGTGAAAGTCACTTGTCTGGAACAGGGCGACTGGCGCAAGCCTAGCGACTACCCTTCGAGCGGCTACGACTACGAAGCGCAGATGCAACGTCCGCAATTCAGCTTCAGCCCCAACGAACGAAAGCGTCCGGAGGACTATCCGGCGGCCTCAGCTGGCCAAAATCCACCAGATATCGAGATGGTGAACGGGGTTGGGGGCACCACGGTTCACTGGAATGCGCAGTTCTTGCGACTACATCGATCCGATTTTCGCGTCAAAACTCTGGACGGACTCGCACAGGATTGGCCCATTCGGTACGAGGATCTGGCTCCTTACTACGAGGCCAACGAGCGCGAAATGGGGGTCTCTGGCCTCGCTGGTGATCCGGCTAATCCAAGGCAATCGTTTCCGCTGCCACCACTTCCCATCGGTGTCGCCGGAAGGATCGCAGCTGAAGGTTTCAATCGGCTTGGCTGGCAATGGTGGATATTTGCTCTGGGCTTTCTGTCCAGACCCTACGATAGCCGGCCAGCGTGCAATTTTAACGGCCAGGGATGGTATGGCTGTGGCGCCGCTGCCCGCGCCAGCACAGATGTCACCTACTGGCCTAAGGCAATACGCGCAGGCGCGATTCTCCAGACACGGGCCCGAGTTCGCGAGATTATTGTCGAGGCGAAGGGGCGTGTGCGCGGCGCCGTTTACTATGACGCGCAAGGAAATCTGCAGGAGCAACTCGCCCGTGTGGTCGTCGTATGCGCTAATGGCATCGGGACCCCGCGCCTGCTGCTGAACTCCAAGTCCAGGCAGTTCCCGAATGGCTTGGCCAATTCTTCGGGCTTGGTTGGAAAAGGCTTAATGCTCCATGCCGGGCGCGGAGTCTGGGGCGTTTTCGAGGAGTGCATGGACGGTTATCTGCATTCCGGATATGCCCCTGTGTACAGCCAGCAGTTTTATGAGACTGATGTTCGCAACGGCTTTGCACGGGGATACACTTTGTCGGTGGGCGGCAGTGGCGGCCCTCTCGGCACAGCACTGGGAACCAACGTGCCTTGGGGTCAGGATCACCACCGAGTCATGCGTCAGAGATTTCCACACCTCGTCCACGTGACAGCCATTGGCGAAGACCTGGCTGATGAGGCCAATCGTGTCGAACTAGACCCGACTCTCAAGGACTCAAATGGTATTCCTGCACCGCGCATTGTGTATTCTTTCTCCGACAACACGCGCAAGCTTCTCGAACACGGTGCCTCGAAGGCACGCGACATGCTGCGTGCGGCGGGCGCTATCGAAGTCCACGACGAATCTCCCTTCCCTTGGACCAGCCACTTCATGGGCACAGCCCGCATGGGTTCAGATGCCAAAATGTCTGTCGTCAACGCTTGGCACCAGGCTCACGATGTTCCCAACCTATTCCTGTTGGACGGCAGCTCGTTCGTGACAGCAGGTGCTGTCGGTCCGACCCCGACGATCGGGGCGTTGGCGTTGCGCTGTGCCGACGGGATTTGGCAGCGCCGTCGAGAATGGGAGTAAGCAACGGAGACGGTTATACGCGGAGCGCTTTGGACTGGTATGGGGAAAATGCCCATTGCCGGTGGCGAATTTCTTGGCAGCGGAACCGGCGCAACAGTAAACGTGAAGGCATTGGCAAGCCCTAGCTGCCAGCGGTGGACCAATCACTCGTGAGCACTCCAAGACTTGTTGAGGACTTCTACGAGCGCAATTTGGAATGATG
>Ga0126370_10001501_pt1 | contig 10679 bp, 7 predicted proteins | sample PanSoiMetaPlot_3_FD_92586 | JGI IMG/M metagenome (GOLD analysis project Ga0126370, IMG submission 92586) | Tropical forest soil microbial communities from Panama - MetaG Plot_3 | ecosystem: Environmental > Terrestrial > Soil > Tropical forest > Bulk soil | place: Panama | collected 2016-02-17 | reverse complement strand
GGTGGTGCCGGGGGCCAGAATCGAACTGGCTACGCCCGCCTTTTCAGGGCGGCGCTCTACCAATGAGCTACCCCGGCAGAAATGCAGCCTTAATAGTTTAGAGAGCGCTCGGCGCCGAGTCAAATTCCCGGTGTCGAGCGCTCTCTTTCTGTGCGCTAGATTCGATCGGGGAAACCTAGGGAATGATCGCCGTCACTGGCGATGATTTTGCGCTTTCCACTCCCGCTGATGTCACGGAGGTCACTTCGTAGTAGTACGTTGCTCCCGACGCGACGCTCCCGTCGGTGTATTTTAACGATGCCGTCGGCGCCGAATTGAGTCGCGTGTACGAACCGTTTGAAACCCCCGAGCGGTACACGTAGTAACCCGAGATCCCCGTGGTCGAGCTCGCTTGCCAATTTAGCGTTACGGAATGGCTCGTGTTGCTGACGCCTGTTCCTGATACCGCAATTGCGGGGGCGGCACTTGTAGCACTGCTGATCACCGTCTCAGTTTCGTTCAGCGTCGCTACGGTTTTTGGCGCAAACACGATGTTCATGATCGCGCTTTGCCCCGGTGTGAGTGTGGCTCCGCTGATGCCGCCGGTTACGGTATAGGCCGCAGAGGACCCGGTGATGCTTACGCCGGAAATCGTTACGTTCGATGTTCCTTTATTTGTCAACGTAACCGGTAATGTTGTGCTCTGGCCGACCGTTTCGCTGCCAAAATTCAAGCTCGATTGGGATGACACTAAACTGCTGGTTGACGTCGAGCCGGTTCCACTCAACGGCACCGTTACCAGCGCGGTTCCGGAGCTGTTTTTAAGCGTTAGCGTGCCTGTAAAGCTTCCAGACGCGGTCGGTTTGAATCCCACCGCGAAATAGTTCGTTGCTCCGGCGGCAATCGAAAACGGCACGGTCAGCGAACTGATGCTGAATGCCGGATTGCTGATGGAGAAGCTCGAAACGGACACGTTCGAAGAGGTCACATTTTTAATCATCAGAGTCTGTGTCAGCTTGTTGCCAACCGCAACCGACCCGTAGGACACCGACGATGGCGTGGAGGTCAGAGGCGGTGCCGATGTGCCCGACGAAGACCCCGAACCGGCTCCTGTTCCGCTCAGTGAAACCGTTAACAATACAACCCCGCTGCTGTTTCTCAGGGTCAAAGTGCCGGTAGCCGTACCGGACACCGTCGGCTTGAATCCGATTGCAAAATAGGTGGTGGCACCTTTATTCACCGAGAAGGGCAAGACCAGCGAACTGATACTGAACTCGCCGTTGCTCATCGTCGCTTTCGAAACCGTTACGCCCGATGCGGCCACATTTGTTATGGCCAGCGTCCTTGTAAGCTTGTTTCCCAAGGTTACCGTTCCGAACGACACCGACGACGGTGAGGAACTCAGAGAAGAAGCTTGTGCGCTGCACGCCAGAAAGGCGACGGCAAGTAGAGCAAGGACAGGGATGATTGCTTGCCGGCGGGAGGGGCCTCCGGGTCGAGGGTTATTCAAGAAGGTTTGCTGGACAACCTTGCAAAAAAGATCATGGGCTACCGAGTACCGGGTCCTGTAGAAGTTCATACCGCACACAGAGTACGGGCCCTGTTTAGCGTGAATCTACTGAACAGGAGCGAAGATTGTGTTCGACGGTCTTAGTTAGTCCTGACGGGAAGGACAGCCCTGTACCGTGGTACAGGTATTAGAGAAATACGACCTCATGCTGCCATTGAATAACAATGCTGACAACGCCTATGTTGAAACCGGGAACTGCGCTTGATTGGTTGGCCTTCGCCGCAAAGTGCTCCAACCTTTATCTGTCAAAACAAGAATGTGACGATCAACGGCAGGGCCACAAGCACTAGAGTCTATCGGCGATTTGCCGGCCAGTTATTGCATGGATTCATCAAATTCCTTCATCCAGCTCTTGCCCTTGAGCACTTCGCGCGGCCGCGTGCCGTCCGGTGGTCCGACTATGCCGTCTTTCTCCATCAAGTCGATCAGGTGGGCCGCGCGCCCATAGCCGATGCGCAGCCGTCGCTGCAGCGTGGAAGTTGAAGCACGGCCCATTTCGCAGACCACGCGCACGGCGTCCTGATAAAGCTCATCGTCGGCTTCTTCGCCACCACCTTCGCCCTCCGCGCTCCCTTCCACCTTGCCGTTTTCATCCTTCGGCGCTTCGAGCAGCTGTTCGTTGTACTTGGCTTGCGCCTGCTGCCGCCAGAAATCGCAGACGCTGACGATTTCGTCCTCGCTCACCAAAGGACCGTGGATGCGGTGCAGCCGCGCCGACCCGGCCGGCAGATACAGCATGTCACCCTTGCCCAGCAGCGATTCCGAGCCGTTTGAATCGAGAATCGTGCGCGAGTCCACCTTGCTGGCCACGCGAAACGATATGCGAGCGGGGAAGTTGGCCTTGATCAATCCCGTTATTACGTCCACGCTCGGCCGCTGCGTCGCCAGGATCAGGTGAATGCCCACGGCACGCGCCATCTGCGCCAGTCTGGTGATGGACTCTTCCACGTTGTTGGTATCCACCATCATCAGGTCGGCCAGTTCATCGATGATGATCACCAGGTAGGGAAGCGGTTTGTGCTCGCCCTCTTCGACGTTTTCAAAAAGGGAAAGCGACTGCTGCTTCTGGAAGGTGCGATTGTACTGGTCAATGTTGCGCACGCCCTTTTGCGCCAGCAGCTTCAACCGGCTTTCCATTTCGCGCGTGGCGTTGCGCAAAACGTTAGACGCAACCTTCGGGTCGGTGACGACCGGCGCGATCAAATGCGGTATTCCTTCATACAGGTTCAATTCCAGCCGCTTCGGATCGACCAGCACCATCTTTACGTCGTCGGGCGTCGCTTTATACAGGATGGACATCATCAGGGAGTTGATGAACACGCTCTTGCCGGTACCCGTCGAACCCGCGATGAGCAGGTGCGGCATGCTCGCCAGATCTGTCGCGCGAATCCGGCCATGCAGGTCGCGCCCCATTGCGAGCGTCAGCTTGCTGGGTGACCCTACAAACTCCTGCGCCTCGATAATCTCGCGCAGCGCTATCGTCTGGCGGTTCAGGTTCGGCACTTCAATGCCAATCGTCGATTTGCCGGGGATCCGCTCGATCAGAATCGATTCCGCTTGCAGCGCCAGGCACAGATCCTCGGTTAGGCTGATAATCCGGCTGTACTTGATTCCGGCTTCCGGCTTGAACTCGAATGTCGTCACAACAGGACCGGGATTGATTTGCGTGACCCGTCCCTGCACGTCAAACTCGAGGCACTTTTCCTCGATCGCCCGCGCGCGCTGCTTCAATTCCTCTTCATCCAGTTTCTGGGAACGCTCGCCTTCGCGCAGCAAGCTCACGGGCGGCAGCCTGTAATTGGTGTTGCCTTTGGCAATTTTGGGGTCCGCGGTCTTTTTCGGGGACTTTTCCGTTTTCTCCTGATTCAGAAATAGGATGGGCGCCTTAGGCCCAGAGCCTTTTTCCGATTCTTCCTCTTCGTCCGTGGCTTTGCTGCTTTCTTGGCCCGCGAAAATATCGCTCTCGTCGTTCAGGTGAATGGTCTTCGGCTCTTCCTCCAAAATCGCCGTGTTTGCAGCCTGCGACCGGATCGGCCTCCGCCCTTCGAGACGGTTTGTCTCCACCCGACGCCTCATCCGTTCCTGTTCCCGCCGCTCGCGCCAATCGTGCCAGCGCGCTTGTACCCGATGCAGAATTCCGAGCCTGTCCATCGCCCCGATGGGACCCTTGGGACCGCTGGCCCACGCATGCGCGCGCCCGAAGGAAAACGTCGTCGTCAGGAAGGTCGCCGTGACCAACAGCGCCAGTGTAACGATCACGGCGCCGGCCCTGTTGAAACCGGCGGTCAGGGCTCCGGCCAATAGCGTGCCGACCATTCCACCCGCGGGAATCGCGCCCCGTACATCAGGGAAATGAATCAAGGCCAACAGCGACGGCAGGAACAGCAACAGCAGGCCGTAGCCACAGAGCGTTGCCACCTGGGACTCCACCGCGCGGCTCCGGAACCATTTGATTCCGAGCCACAGCGCCGCCATCGGAAGTAAAAAAGCCGAATAGCCCAAGAGCTGAAACATTCCGTCGGCCGTGTAGGCCCCGAAGGGCCCAATCAGGTTGTGCACCTGCCCGTCCCGTGGTGCGGATACGTTCAAAGAGGAGTCGCCGGGCCAGTAGGTGAACAGGGCTGCCGACAGCAGCAAGGCGGCCGTCAGGCACAGGAAGCCGATCAGTTCGTTGAGCCGCTTATTTCCAGTAGGTGTTAGAAAGCGCACGAATTCTCGTCAGCTGTTGGGGAAGGCTGAGTGCCACAAGCGGTTTGGCGCCATCGACCGCTTGCCTGGAGGAACTGCGAACACTCAAATCATACCAAACGCACCCGCCAAAATCACCGCCCGGATGCCTAAGGCTTGACCGGCGTGCTCAATCGCCAACTCGCGTTCCTGCCTATGGTTTGAGGAGGCCCAAGGCCCAGGCCAGCACGGCGCCGCCGACGATGATTCGGTAGATGGCAAAGGGCGCAAATCCCCGTTTCCGAACCCACGCCAGGAACCAGGCTACGGCCGCGTAGGCCACGAGGAAGGAGACGACAAAGCCGATGCCCAGCACTGTCCATCCGTGCCCGTCGATGTGCGATACGCCGATGGCGTTCTCTGCATGGCCGCGCAACGACTTCAGCAGGTCGTAGCAGGTCGCCACAACCATCGTCGGAATGGAAAGAAAGAAAGAAAAGTCGAGCGCCGAGGCTCGCGACATTCCGGCCAGTTGTCCGGCCGCGATCGTCGACATGGACCGCGACGTCCCGGGAAATACCGCAGAGAGAATCTGGCACGCCCCGATCCACACCGCTTGGCCGAGGCTCATCGCATCCATTCGCCAGGTGTGTATCAACGAAGTAGGAGCGCTTGATCCGGCCGCTTCCGACTTGGCGTTCCGCGCATCCACCAGCCACATCGCGATTCCCCCGATTACCAGCGAACTGCCCATAATGGTCAGACTTTCCAGGTGCTTTCCGATGACTCTCGTCAGCAAAAATGCGGGAATTGCCGTGACCACGAATGCCACCGCCGCGAGGCTCAGCGGGTGCGTCACGACGGTGCGGTCTCCACGTTCGCCCTTGGGAAAAGTTGCGAGGAGCTTTGCGATACGATCGCGAAAATAGACCGGCAGGCAGAGAATTGCGCCTAACTGGATCACGATCGTATACATCTTCCAGTAACCGCTCGTCAGGTCAATGTGCAGCAGTGCTTCAGCGATGCGCAGGTGGGCGGTAGAGCTCACCGGCAGAAATTCTGTTAGCCCTTCGATGACGCCGAGCAGGACAGACAACAGGTAATCGCTCAAAGATTCGCTCCGGGAATCGCCGCCGTCTAGGCTTTCGACCTGGGAGCTGCGCTTAACAATTTGCGCATCTCAAAAGCGTCCTGGCGGCCAGGATAGTAATTTTTCAGGACAGCTTCTCTACGGTAGCCGTGTCGCTCCCAGAACGCAATTCCCGCTTCGTTTTTCGTTGCGGTTTCTAGCAGCACCGTACGCACCCCACGGAAGGTCATGTGCGCTTCACTTTCGCCGAGCAGCATGGAACCGACGCCCTTGCGGCGGTGCGACTCGGCGACATCCAGGGTCACGATGTGCGCCAGCGGCGGATTCTCCTCGCTGATCAGGAAGCCCACGATTTTCGCGTCATCTGTCGCAATCAGGCACTCCGCGCCCGGCTGTGCCAGGTAATAGCGAAGCATCGTCTTCGAATAGGCGATTCCCGGGGGAAAGCAGGATTGATCAAGCTTGAAGATGGCCGTGAAATCGTGCTGATCGTACTGGCGAATGGTGGCGCCCACGCCGCAGATTCTATGGGCCTCCATGCCTTTTGCGGAAAGTATTTTGCGGCGTCTTCGAAGGAATTCTGCTAGTCTGGGCGTGCCGTCAGAGACGGCATTGCTTTCAGGAGGCGCCTGTGCGAACCGCGACCCCCAAGCGGGATGAGCGCCTCTCCGTGTCTCTTCCCTAGTCATTCCAAGCCATAAGGTTCGGTCATTCCTCATTGTAGCCGTCTCATGCAGGCCGAGGCTGCGGAGGGCGGTACGGTTTTCTGTCGAGCGGATTTTGCTTGATGCATCTTTCGCCCGGCCTTTTCCGTTCGTTCCCCCTGGGGGAACGAACGCGCCCGGCTTGCCGGACCGGCAAGCCGGAAGACGAGCCGAGCTTGTCACGCAAGCTCGGCTCATAAAAGGAGATCGTCGTGTTCACTTTAGAAGAACTGGGCTGGCGCGAGTTCTTCGTGGCACGAGAAACGCACGAACTGCTGGGTTACCACGCCGAGAATAGCGGGGAATCCTCGCATCCGGCGCTGGTTCCGGCGCGGGTAGCCGAAGAAAGCCGCGGGTGGTATCGACTCTATTGCGAGTCCGGAGAATTCCTAGCGGAACTGAGCGGCAAACTGCGGCACGCGGCAGACTCGCGGGACCGCCTGCCCGTGGTAGGCGACTGGGTTCTCGCGCAGCTCAGGCTGCGCGAGAACCGCGCCACGATCCATCACGCGTTGCGGCGCAAGGGAAAATTCTCGCGCAAGGCCGCGGGGAGAAAAACCGAAGAACAGGTCATCGCTGCGAATATCGATGTGTTGTTTCTGGTCAGCTCGCTCAATCGCGATTTCAATCCGCGCCGCATCGAACGCTATCTCACGCTCGCGTGGGATAGCGGTGCCCGTCCCGTGATCGTACTCAATAAAGCCGATCTCAGTGAAAAGGCCGAAGCTCTACGGAGGGATGCGGAAGCCGCCTCTATGGGCGCCCGCGTCGTGCTGACCAGCGCGACGCGCGGGGACGGTCTTGCCGAGCTCCGCGCAATTTTGCGAGGAACTCGTGGGAATGACCAGAGCGGCCCGGCCGCCGAGCAGAGCTGCCTGACTGCAGCTCTGCTCGGGTCTTCGGGTGTGGGCAAGTCGTCGCTTATTAATGCGCTCATGGGAGATGCTTTCTGGCCAGACGGACCGCTTGCGACGCAGGCGGTCCGCGAAATGGATGACCGGGGAAGGCATACGACAACGTCGCGGCAACTGCTACTGGTTCCGGGGGGCGGAGTGGTGATCGATACGCCCGGTATGCGCGAATTGGGGCTTTGGGGTGCGGCCGATGGAATCGGCCGCACCTTCGGCGATATCCAGGAACTTGCAGCGTGCTGCAAGTTCCGCGACTGTTGCCACCAGAGCGAGCCCGGCTGCGCGGTACGCGCAGCCGTCGAAGCCAAAACTCTCGACGCGGAACGCGTCGAGAGTTTCCACAAACTGGAAAGGGAAGAGCAGTTTCTCGAAGCCAAACAGGACGGCGCCTTGCGCGCGCAGCGCAGGAAGGAGCTGCGCCAGCTGATGAAGTCCGTGAATCGCTTCTATCGCGAGCGGGGGCGCTGACGCATCAGTCTTAAAACGCGATGGCTCCGGCTACGTCCTACCCGGAGACCGCAAGTCACAGTCTAACGGCCGCTAGTTGAGCTTGACGGTGACGGTTTTTACCTCGGTGTAGTTGGCTAGGCCGTATTCGCCGAGTTCGCGGCCGATACCGGACTGCTTGAATCCACCGAACGGTGCAGCGGCGTCAAAAACGTCGTAGCAGTTGACCCACACTGTACCGGCGCGAACGCCGTCGGCAATGGCATGGGCTTTCGTGATGTCCTGGGTCCAGACGGCCGCGGCCAGTCCGTAGATATTCTTATTGGCGCGCTGCACGACTTCATCGACGTTCTTGAACTTCAGAATGGACATGACCGGGCCGAAGATTTCTTCCTGGGCGATTTTCATGCCATCCTGCACATCCGCAAAAACCGTCGGTTCGATGAAGTAGCCCTTGTCTCCGACGCGGTTGCCGCCGGCGACCAGCTTGGCTTTTTCCTGCTTGCCGGTTTCGATGTAGCCCATGACCTTGTTGAACTGGTCCTGGTCCACCTGCGGTCCCTGCTCGGTGTTCTTGTCAAAAGGATTGCCTACGGTGCGCTTTTTCGCGCGTGCTACGGACTTTTCGACGAATTCGTCGTAGGCCTTTTCTTCGACATACAGACGCGAGCCGGCGCAGCAGCACTGGCCCTGATTGAAGAAGAGCGCGAAGTGCGCGCCTTCGATGGCCTTGTCCATGTCGGCGTCGGCAAACACAATGTTGGGGCTCTTTCCGCCGAGCTCGAGAGTGACCCGCTTCAGGTTGGTTTCCGCCGCGGCCTTCATGATCAGGTGGCCGACTTCAGTTGAGCCTGTGAACGCCACCTTATCCACGTCCATGTGGCGGGCGATCGCCGCGCCCGCGGTGGGGCCGTAACCCGGCAGCAGGTTGATGACGCCTTCCGGGAAACCTGCTTCGAGGATCAGTTCACCGACACGCAGTGCGGACAGCGGAGTCTGTTCGGCGGGTTTCATCACGACGGTACAGCCGCAGGCGAGCGCCGGGCTGAGCTTCCATGCCTGCATCAGCAGCGGAAAATTCCACGGAATGATCTGGCCTACAACGCCGACCGGCTCGTGCTTGGTGTAGCAGAAATACTTGCCCTGGATCGGAATGGTCTTGCCGTGATTTTTGTCGGCCCATCCGGCGTAGTAGCGATAGCAGGCTACGGTCAGCGGAATATCGGCGGCGCGCGCGACATGATACGGCTTGCCGTTGTCGAGCGCTTCTAGCTGCGCAAGTTCGTCGGCGTTTTTCTCGATCAGGTCAGCCAGCTTGTACATCATTTCGCCGCGCTGCGAAGCTGTCAGCTTCCTGCGCCAAGGACCGTTGTCGAAAGCCGCGCGGGCCGCGGCTACGGCCTTGTCCACATCGGCGGCATCCGCTTCAGCAACTTGTGCGATGGCTTCTCCGGTAGCCGGATTGAGGGTCGGAAAGGTCTTGCCGGAAACGGAGTCGGTCCATTTGTTGTTGATGAGCAGCTTGGTGGCGTTAATTTTTACCGTTGGTTCAATGGCGGTAGAAGCGGTTGCCATGCGAATTCCTCCAAATAAGCGGCAGAGTTCCCGATGGGAACAAGCCGTCGACAAGAATTGCGTTCGCGCGATCCAGGCAGGACGGGGCAACCCCATTCGGTTGCGGTTCGAGACACCGCGAACCTGCAAAGCGTGTTCCCCGCGGCGCGCCAACGACAAGAGCGTACTCCCGCGCGAGGGGAGAAGCAAGGCAACGAAATACGCGGCCAAACGGTCTCAGTGCCGTTTTGGAACGAAGCTTTACTGCCGGCCCGCGCAAGCCCGAGGACTCGGCTTATGCTTAAGTTACGCTCGACCGCGCCCGGACCTGGACCCACTGCTTAGGTTGCCGAAGCCAAACCAGAGCTTCACCTCGCGGGCTTTAGGCGAACCTTGTATGACGGTAGGAACATGAACGTCCGACATCAATTTGCGTCCCTCTGGACCGGGCCCGACCCGGTTCTGGCGCAGGCCGGCATAGCCGGGGAACTGCTGGTTGCGAAGATCCGGCTGGGGCTGGCCACCCTGCTGCTCATTATTCCGGTGATCAATTCGTTGTTCTTTCCAGTGGATCCCAAGGAAGGCCTGGTGGGGCTAAGCCTGGCTTCGGGAACCTTTTTTGCAGCGGTGACGATGTATCTGCTGATTGCGCGAAGTTTCAACCCGCAATGGCTCGGTTTCGTGAGCAGCAGTTTTGACGTGACGCTAATCACCGGAGCCTTGGCGGTGTTCTTTCTGGCTGACCAGCCGCACACGGCAGTCAACAGCAAAGTGGTGTTTGAAGGGTATTTTCTGGCCATCGGCAGCACCAGCCTGCGCTACGACAAGCGGATCTGCATCACGGCCGGGTTGCTGGCTTTCACAGAGTACTTCGCGATCGTCTATTTCGCGGCCCACCACTGGGACCTGAACAGTCCGGCCTACGCGCCTTATCCTTACGGTATGTTCAGCTGGTCGGCGCAGATTGCGCGTTTGATCATGATGCTGACGGCTTCGGCACTGAGCATCGCACTGGTGACGCGAAGCCAACGGCTGCTACAGCTGGCGACGAGCGACTCGCTCACCGGACTTTTCAACCGCGGCTATGTCGATGACCGTCTGGCGATGGAACTGAGCCGGGCGCAACGTTACGGCAAGGCTTTGACCTTGGCGGTGATTGACGCGGACCACTTTAAAACGCTGAACGACACGCACGGGCATACGGCGGGCGATGCCGTACTGAAGAAGTTGGCAGGGATGCTGCGAGGCTCGTTCCGCCAGAGCGACACGGCAGGACGCTACGGCGGGGAAGAGTTTGTGGTGATTTTGCCCGAGACCGACATCGAGACTGCTTGCCGAAAGGTGGAGTCGCTGCGCGCGCGCATTGCCGGCACGCCTATAGAATTGAGCGATCACGGGAGATCGGTTCGCATAACCATCAGCGCGGGTCTGGCCAGCTATCCCGAGGATGGAGCAGACGCGGCGGAATTGTTTGCCACGGCGGACGAGCGAATGTTCGAAGCCAAGCATGCCGGGCGCAATCGCGTCGTCGCCGGTTCAGAAGTCGCGGTCGCTTAGAGTGCGTTGCAAAACTCCCTCTTTCGGTAGCGCCAGATGATAAGGCGCAGCCGAGCGTGAGGAAGGCTTCGTGGGCGTCCGCGCGGCGCGAGACGGCGGAAGCGATGCAGCCAGGCCAGGGTGCGGTCGACAACCCAGCGGAAGATGCCGTGCTTGCGCGCGGCTAGGACTTACGCGATACTCACAGCCCCTGCCGCTGG
>Ga0126370_10001500_pt1 | contig 10682 bp, 9 predicted proteins | sample PanSoiMetaPlot_3_FD_92586 | JGI IMG/M metagenome (GOLD analysis project Ga0126370, IMG submission 92586) | Tropical forest soil microbial communities from Panama - MetaG Plot_3 | ecosystem: Environmental > Terrestrial > Soil > Tropical forest > Bulk soil | place: Panama | collected 2016-02-17 | reverse complement strand
TCTTTCCCTGTGATTTTTGCCATTTTTACAACCCTGAGGATAAAACAGAAAATACGCAAACATAGACAATTTGTTGCAGTCGTTATTTGTTATGGCGGTGCAGCTTCTAATACTGGCAGTGGCGGCTCACAATCCTGACTGTTATTATTTGGTGGTCCATTCTTGACATAACAAATCCAGTTGTATTCAAGACCTTGTCTATATCTTCTTGTGTGTATGGTCTTCTTTGTGGTGGTGACATTCCGGCATGGATGATTTCGAAAAGTTTCTCAGGTGTAAGATGTTCTGCTTTTATGTCCTCTTCTAGGTATGCTCTTCTACATTTTTTACATAGATAGATTCTACTGACAGGTTTTGGTACATACGTCATATTCAGTCATTTCTTCTTTCTGGCTCCTTTCATATCTCCGGTTTCTCTGCTCTTCGCTTATCTTATAGAGGTTCTAGCCGTAACCGAACTCGATGAAGAGACTAAGCCATTACCAGTTGTGGTAAGATGCAATCCAAAAGAGCTTGATGCTAAAGTGGAATTCGACTTAGAAGAATACAAGAAAATGGATAAATGATTTCCTATCAATCGCTCACCCTAGGCTAGCGAATTTTACTCGTCATTTTGTGCACTAACAATGTCTCCAGGAGTTGATGGGTTTATTACCACGCAAGAAGTCATAATATTTCTCAAGAGACGAATGCTGTAATGGATTTCGTCCATTTCTTAGTTGTTTCCTCAACCAAAGATTTTTTGTTGTAGCATTCTTGTAGCAATTCATATTTGATAGAAAAATAGTTACCAAAGCCTATATACTTGCGGCGGAGTCACAGATCAATATTAATGAACAAGAGACAATCCTTTACTATAATTGCGATATTAGCCTTCACAATAATAGTCATGTTGTTGGTTTCCTTCCCACTTCACCCTGATATCTATTCGTTATCGAGCGGCCGCGGTCATTCATTTAGCCCAGCCGGTGCTGGAGGTATCGGCACGGGCGCGGCGACCAACTCGAAGTGCTCGTCGAACCAGATCGACATCGGCGGCACGTGCACGAGCAAGGCCGAGGTGTCGAAGCAGATCATCTCGATCACGCAGGGCGTCATGCAGAAGGAGGACGCCAAGGGGGTGCTCCTGCGCGTCGACGTCGACAACGGCACCGTCGTCAACACGGGTCTAGGGGATTCCCAGGAGGGAGTGCCGGCGACGCCGGACATGAAGTTCCGTCCCGGCTCGATGGCGATCCCCATGCTCACGACTCTGGTGCTGCAGCTGCAGGAGCAGCGCAAGCTCAGCCTCGACGACACCCTGTCGAAATGGTTCCCGCAGTACGCCAACGCCGACAAGGTGACGCTGCGGATGCTCTCGAGCGTCACCTCCGGCTACCCCGACTACATCCAGGAGAACCCGCCCTTCCAGGCGGCGCAGCTCGCGCAGCCGTTCCGCCACTGGACGGACGACGAGCTGCTGCAGTACGCGTTCGCGCAGCCGATCGTCTGCGACCCGGGCGCGTGCTTCCACTACGCGCACACCAACTTCATCATCCTCGGTAACGTTGTCGAGAAGATCACCGGGAAGTCGATCACCAAGCTCTTGCAGCAGAAGTTCCTCGGTCCGCTCGGGCTCACCGAAACGAACATCACGAAGCTCCCGGCCATCCCTTCACCCGCACTCCACGCGTACACGTCGGAGCGCGGTGTCTACGAGGAGTCGACGGGATGGAGCCCGTCGTGGGGCCTCGGCGACGGACTCATCATGACGTCGACGCTGCGCGACATGACCACGCTCATCAAGGCGGTCGGCACCGGCAAGCTGCTCTCGAAGGAGTCAGCGAGCGAGCAGGTCGAGGATCTGTCGAAGGGCCTGCCGGGTGCGCCTGGGCAGATCGGCTACGGACTCGGGGTCGCCGTCGGCAATGGGTGGGTGTTGCAGAACCCGGTCTTCAACGGATACGAGGGGATTGCCGCGTACCTGCCGTCGCAGCAGCTCTCGATCGTGATCGACAACACGCACGGCCCGAACGCCGCGGAGGGCACGAGCATCGCCACCGACATCTTCAAGGCGCTCGCCGCGTACCTGGCCCCTACTAATGCTCCAAACACCGCCGTAGTCCAGCCGAGCAATTGTAATGTCCCAACTTCAGTACACACGACTTTAAAGAACCCAAAATTTTGTTATACTGATTTATCTAATCTAAAGACGAACAATTGAACGCTAAAGTCGAACAAAGACTTCGATGGTGTTAGAGATAATGTCAGATAACTATCTGTTAAAGACCATAATCAGAGACAGATAGCAAATTACATGAAAATATTGTATTATTTTGACTAGGTTCTGGATGTTTTGGGTCTGTTGTTGGAATATCATGATGGTGCGATACATTTTTCCTGAATATTTTGGAAAAATTTTGCGCATTTAATCTTTGGCAAATATCTTTAGACGGACAAACTGATGGGCCCGCTCACAGTCTATTAGAGCGGAGTATTTTATAGACGGCCTAAAATTGATCTTATATGAATGTACAAGACTATAGTCTCATCTGTCTGTATACCAATCATTTGATGGCTATACTAATGGTAGACTAAAGTAAAAAGTTGCCCCCTCTTCATTAGAATTATTCTCAGCCCAAATTTTGCCTCCATGTGCCTCAATAATGTTTTTCGAAATAAATAATCCTAAACCAGTACCCCCAAAATCAGACTTTGTAGCAAATTTTGTAAATAATCTTGGCAATATATCAGGATCTATACCTTGACCATTATCCTTTACACTGACAACAACCTGCCTGCTTTCGTTGCTCTCTACTGATAATGATATAGTACCTTCCTTTGTAAATTTAAGGGCATTACCAAGTAGGTTATCGATTACTTGCATTATTCTTACTTTGTCTGCTTCTATAAGGATTGCTGGAGTATTATATTGATTTATTATCTGCTTATGCAGTAGTTGTTCTTGTTGTTGTGGTTGGCCCGCTACTCCTCCTCCACCTTGCGTTATCTCTTCGTCTTTGTTAATTCCACATACTATCTCAACATTCAAATTTGAACTTCTAATCTGATTTCTGTAGTCATCAATGGTATTGACTATTACTGTTTGTAGATCAAATCTTTCCTTGTTGAGTGTTAACAATCCACTCTCAATTCGAGTAATATCTAATATGACTTGGGATAGTTTCTGCAGTCTTTTTGCGTTTCTTATTATCACATCCAAGATGGGTCCATGTTGGGGATGCTGAGGCTGTTCTTCTGTATTTCTTGAACGTAGAACCTCTGATAAACCAATGATTGGTTGTATCGGTGTTCTCAATTCATGCGCAGCTATATTGATAAATTCTTGTTGAGCTTTTTCACGTATCTTCAGCTGCTCATTTGACACTGACAACTGTTTATTTGCAGTTTCAAGCTCAATGTTTGCTTCTTCTAATTCCTTACCTCTTCTCCTTACTTCCTCACTTAGCCTAATCCACTTGATAAGAAACACAATTAAAACTACAATTGCAACAGTGGCACCTGCAAGCAATGAAAATGTCTCTATTCTTTGTGAAAAAAGAACTTTGTCAACCTGCGAATAAATTGTTGCAGTGGGTGTAATTACAAAAATAAAATATGTTGGTTTTCCTGATAGAACTACAGGATAACCTGTATTCAGTCTTTCACCACCAAAGTTATAGACTGCAAATTCTGGCTTACCAGAGAATACTTGATTGTATTCATTATTCTGTATCTGATTATGGTGGAAGAATTCTTGAACATCGTTTGCAAAAAAGCTCTTTCCTAACAGCTGTGTCCTTGGAGTGACCATATATCTCTCACTTTTATCTAAAGCTACCAAGAAGCGTGACTGTATATTGTAAGTGTTTTCATATGTAGAGAGGAATTGTACAATGGGAACAGTTGCTCCTACCAATCCTAAATATTTTCCTGTGCGTGTATCTATAATAGGATAGGTTATTCCAATTCTGGTTTTACCATCTAATCCTACATAACCATTAGAATATACAGGCTTTAGAGTGTTTTCTGTTTGCAAGATGTGTTGTCTTTGTAAGACATCGGTACTTATAGATGATTCTGAATGTTTTTCAGTAATATCTATCGTCATCGTATTATTATTATTTATAACAAAGAGATGATCTACTATATCATCTAAGTCTAAAAAGTTGGTATGAATTAACGTTTTCATGTTGTTGCTGGATAAATCTCCTTGCTGGAGATATATTGAATTTGATAAACCCTCAAGTCTGGCTTCTACTAGACCCAGGTCTGATGCAATATTCTGAGAAAGAACTTTTGTTGCCATAATTTGACGATCTCTTTGTTGAGCAAATAAATTATTTTTGATATTTCTTTCTGTAATATCTTGGAAGTAAAAAAATAAACCATAGGAAATTGATATGAGCAGTATAACACCAATAATGGCAATTACTTTGGTTTTTCTATAGCATATACTTTTAATTTTAAAACTGGTATTTTTGGGCATCGAATAACACCGTTAGCCAATATTTATATGAACTATGATATGTATTCGTAGCTAGTTTTATCTACGATACTAAATTGAGCCAAAACCGAAACCAAAACTATATGTTCTATTTCTTCGATTGTATTATTGATGAGTCGATAATAATAACATAATGACATAGTCTAATGCACCGCCTCCCAATTCTTAACTTCGATTCTATCACCTTCTTTTTCATATGCATATGTTTTATTGTCTTCTTCATCTGCTGTTTTCTTGTGGGAATTATCGCAGTATGGTTGCTCACTGCTCAAGCCACACATACAAATCTGTATGCTTTTTATCCCGATCTTAATCTCCAGTGGACATTTTAATTCCTTTTTGACCAATCTCGCCAATATGTGGTATCGACAATGCGTATTACTAATATTCAGGATGTCCACCAACGATATATAGTGTAGTACATTGTACTACCTCTGATTATGTTTGATTTTTCATGTGCACGTCCAGACTATATAGAAGCAGTATGGTAACCGCACTATGAAGAATCCAATGTCCAAACTTCATGTCATAGTACTGGTGTCAGTACTATCAGGTATACTGCTGTTTGGTGTGGTATCAAGTTTATACAATGGACACCACACACAAGTAGTAAACGCTGAGAAAGATCGAACCCAGCAACAACAGGCATCAAACCCAGGTACAATTCAGTTATTAGCCAAGGAACTACCTTCAGGCTACAGATGGATAGACACTACAAACGGAGTAATCAATCCAACTATGACTTTCAATGTAGGTACTGCTAAGACTATACAGCTTAAAAATCCATCGGATGATGTTCATCAATTTGTTGTAGACAATCCAAAGGGAAACCAACTTGCTACAAGCGGAGATATAGCACCTGGAAGTTCTAGTCAATTGTCATTTAAACCTGACACGACCGGTATATTTGGGTATCACTGCATATATCATCCTACAACAATGAAAGGGATAATACATGTACAGTGATATGAGTCAACAAACTCAAAATACTATTGATCAGAACAAAATCCAAAAATTCATGAATAGAGCAGTCGCAGATATAGTGCATTATAATGGGAATGTAAAATCATCATTACAATTCCTTTGCTTCTTTAGTAGAATAATATCTAGACAATTGAATATAGAATGGAATTATAAATACTGCCGTGGTATAAATGCAACGTTGTTATAGAGATAAGTTTGACATAATTGAATCTATATTAAATATTACTAATGGTAACGGGGTACCACAAGTAGAGATCTTAAACAAGGCAAATATTCCTTTCAGACTCTTCAAAGAATATTTATTCCTTCTACATGAATGTGGTTTAATACAAATAAAGTATGAGCGACTGCGGAGAACTTATAAGACTACTAAAAAGGGAACATACTTTCTAACTATTTGCAATAATATGAACACTTTCGTATAGGTTCCGATATAAGTCCGCAAAGCACTTTCAACAACAGACTATCTCCGTAGAATAAAAAGTATACGTTTGGGACGTAAGTCTGCTAAGTAACACTCCATTATGAGAAGTCATAGATGCTTCACCTGCTAAAAATGAGTAGAATCTTAGTTAAGAAAATTTATGATATAACGGTCGTTTAGTTCGAGGAATTACCAATTCCTCCCTTGTCAGAATTTCTGTATCGTCGTCGAGCCACCAAGGCTTGGATTACGTACAATAGTGTACTCAATCAACACTTGCAGTTATTACGGAATTCTACCTGCTGGGGTCATCCCTTTTTCGCATATACATTATTCAATTCATTTATGACTTCCCACTTTGGTTAGTCTCTAGTACCCATGAACTGCCATTGAGTACCTTACCAGTTGGGTCAACCCCTAGCTCGTGACGAGGTACTCCTGTGGTATTCTTCCATATAACGGACTTTATCAGCACTCCCCTACATACATGATATTTTATTATCGCCCTGGGGCATTTACAAAACACCTCTATTCCGTCTAGAACCACAGTATGATTACTAGGAATCTAGGCACATACCACTGGAAATCAGTCTGACTGGTCGTTTGTGAATTGTTATCAACTCAAAATTCAGGCCCTGGTTGGATGCGTGATACGATCTAACTTCAGGTTTTGCTTCATCATTCTGTAAAACTCTTCATCAGACATGCTTCTTTTAGCTTCCTCTAATGATTCTATATCCTTTCCCGCTATATACATGAGACTAGGATTTTCATCAGTAATAGCTTTAAGCACTATCTGTGCTACCAATTCAGGAGATGATGCATTTTTCATAATTTCTTCAAAGTTTGCAGCCATCTTTTGCATTATTTGCGAATATGGGGAATTTGGATCTCGAGATTTCTTGGCAACAACCAAGGCATTAACAAAGTTTGTTCCAATAACTCCAGGCTCTACTAAAACGACTCTTATTCCAAATGGCTCCAATTCATATCTCATAGATCTACTCAAACCTTCAATGGCAAATTTTGTGCTAACATAAGCGGATCCTCCAGGGAATCCGCCCATGGGTACCACGCCAGAACTGATATTTACTATAGTTCCAGATTTCTGTTCTCTCATGAATGGAAGAACAGCTTGAGTTACTCTTGTAACACCAAATAGATTGGTTTCGTACTGTGCCTTTAGCTCTTCCATTGCAATATCTTCAAACGCTCCATTAAGTGCATAACCTGCATTATTTACCAATACATCTATTCTGCTAGATTCAGCTGTTATCGATTGTATCGCATTTTCGACGGATCTGTCATCTGTAACATCCAACTGTACTACCTTTAATGGCAATTTTTCTTTCTCCGTAAGTGATTTTATATTCTCACTTTTTTTGAGATTACGCATTGTGGCATATGTCAGGAAACCATTTCTTGCTAACATTAGAGATGTCTCATAACCTATTCCACTTGAGCTCCCTGTAACAACAGCTACTTTATGGTTGAATGACGAAGAGGAAGGTGATGCCATCTAATAATCAAATTGTTAATACCTCGTCAAATTACTTAAGTGTAGTAGTAATTTTGTGGTTAGTTAGCAATCAAGATGTAACTATATCTTCACCTCAGCTGTGAATATCTGGATTGAAATGTATGCACCAACATACAGAATCCGTTGCTCGGAGTCACTCGCTAGATGTGCCTGTTAACATTGACAAATTTATCAATACTAACGACTATTCAATGTAATTAGAAATTAAGCGCCACACCTATAGGTAATCCACTGTATTGCACCGTCTCGCATTCAACTGTATTCTATTGATAAGTCGGGCTAAGCAACAAGGCGATATTGGTTTGGAAACCAAATACAGTGACCAGTTGAAACTCCTAGAGTTAGATTATGCTGATATGGACGTATATAGAAGAGTGCCTACTTACGACGGCTGAGGATAACAATTTATAAACTCCGCACGTGTTTGGACAGTATTTTTCTACTCCAAATTGTTCCTACATTAAGTATCATTGTATTATCTAAAACACATCTACAATCTGTTCTACCAATTCGTGATGTGGACCGAGTCTACCTAGCTATCATGGACAGCTATCATACGTCTTTCTGCTTGTTCACTATCAGTGATTGTTGTGATATATTCCATTTCTGGTCCTAGTCGCGGCTTCTTTTTAGTTACTGATTCTGATTGTGATGTCATTCGCCATTTATCCGCGATTTTATTCGTTCTGTCATCATAATGTGTAATTGATGTAAGAACCACTTAGCTATAAGACTGCTGGTTAACAAAATTTCACCTGGACCGACCTGACAAACAATCATATTCTAAAATCATAAACAGTGAAAGGACAAGTGGTTCATGACTAACGAAAGAACGGATTATTAGTTAAGTCGATTATTTTGTCCTATCACCGGTGTGCTGATTCGAGCCATTGAATCACCATTACCATATGAAGGAATAATAAATAAGCAGGACGATTGTCTAGTACGGCACAAAATTCTGAATCCTTGATACTGAAATCCAGACATATTGACTAAGGTTCAAGATACCGAGACTCTATCCTACTATCTAATTCTGCCAATAATCTATCAATCAGATATTATATTGACACTGGCTTTTCGATAGACATGCAACATACTAGTGCTTGTAATCCAGATCTTAAGCCATTTTCATCCACTAATAACAAATAATCTTCAGACAGACTGTAAGGATTTAACCTATTTCTTAATTATTGTCGTTGCTGCGATGCCACCGGACACTGGATTTCCAAGGTATTATTGTGTTATTGTCGTCATGCCTCATAGCGAAGCAATACTTTACCGCATTCAAACGTCTTTGATTCAATCAGAGTGTATTTTTGAATCTGCTTCAAGTCCTTAAATACGGTCATACCGTTTCCAATAGCAACAGGATTAACAAATAAATAAAATTCGTCAATTAGTTTTTCTTTAATTAAGGAAGTATCGAATGACGCACCACCATAAACGACGATGTCTCCGCCGGTTTGGCTCTTTATCTTGTTAACTTCTTCTACGAGATTGCCTGTTGCAATAAATGTATTTATCCACCTAGATTTGTTCAGTGTTTTACTAAACACAACTTTTGGGGTTTCTATCATCTTTTTAGCGAACGCATACCATGGGTCATCAGGTTTGTTTATCATATCTGACCAGTAAGAGATGAAGCCATCAGTCATTTTCCGTCCCAGGAGAATGGTGTCAACAGATTCCGTTATTTTGTATGCATATTTCATGGTTTCATCATCCGAGAGTCCGACCATCCAATCCATTTCACCATTTGGTCCAGCGATGCAGCCATCTACAGACATCTGCACTTGCAGTCTTAATTTTCTCAAAACCATTTTGTTATTTGCCATTTGTTGAATAACGAATCTCTATCTTAACTCAATTACTATGTCTAAAGAACCCACAAGTTTGTTATACTGATTTATCTAATCTACAATCGAACATTCGAGCACTGAGGTCGAAAAAAGATTACAATGGTGTAGGGATGCAGGCGTTACTGTAGGATTTATAATTACACCAAGTAACCGAATAATAGTGTATTATCCGCCTATGATCTACGGCAAATAGATTTTCTTAAGCCAAGTATACTCAATGGATCATTACAAGGAACTAGATAGCATTAATCGGCAATTAAGAATAAATTGTCTATTTCTACCAGCGTATTATCTGTACTACTCAGGTGCAGTAGTATGAATTAGAATTTACCTGCTGATAGAAACTCAGTTCGTGCCAAATGTTAGAATTTGATTCTAGGTTTAGAAAGGAATTTCTAACAAACGCTGTTTGACTTAGGTCACCGCCGTTATTTGGTTCTAGTATCTCTAAGGATATCGCAAGTGATATTGTGCGCAAGGCTTTAGTCCTTTGCTAGTAACGCTTTTAGCAAAACAGTCTAAAAATGGATGTAGAGATTATTGAACCAATTTGGATACGTTCAATATTACCTCATTAGCAATTAGCCAACGGAGACAACTTCTAATAAGCACGTAGTTATCTTCGTAATGGTTGCTGAATCGACATGTATTTGGTTTAAGAGTGAACTTATATCTGGTAATGCTTCCGATCTCTGCTCCTCTGTCAGCTTATTCCATGCATTACACAGTTCCACTAGATTAGTTACTCCAGGTGGCAAAACGCCGGATGCAAAATCAAAACTCCCTGCAAGAGTTTGGTTTGCCGCTTGCTTTTGAGTAGCGTTAAGCATATCAAAGCACTGTGTGCATGTTGTATGTGTTCCTGTAACTGATGGTTGTGTTGTTGACCGTTGAACTTCGATCGTTGGATTTGCATTTTGTAATGTTGTCGGTGTTGACGCTTGCCCCGAACCTCCTTGTTGTGAAATCGTGTCTCCACAATTACCGTTACTTATCATATTGTCATTACTATTAGAATTAGATACTAGGTTTGAACAGGAATTGGTAATAGACGCTGCTTGGTTAAGGTCACCACCACCTGTATGTCTTTGATATCTTGCAAATGCGTTTTCTGTTACTGTGGCAGGCGTTGTAACTATAACAGCAAGTAAAACTAATGGGACTATTAATGCTAAATTGGCCTTATTCATACTCAATATGGTTTACAACTATGGATTATATGGAATAGATGGAACTGGAATCCTAGTTAAATCATATTTTATCTTCGTTAAGAAATGTCTAATGCCAGCGATAACTCCTCAGATCCATAGTCATCCGTGAATATCAAGACAAATCCATTAGTAACGGATCCATAAAATGTTGGTAGGGAGTAGTAGTCCTGTTTTGAAT
>Ga0126370_10001499_pt1 | contig 10682 bp, 10 predicted proteins | sample PanSoiMetaPlot_3_FD_92586 | JGI IMG/M metagenome (GOLD analysis project Ga0126370, IMG submission 92586) | Tropical forest soil microbial communities from Panama - MetaG Plot_3 | ecosystem: Environmental > Terrestrial > Soil > Tropical forest > Bulk soil | place: Panama | collected 2016-02-17 | reverse complement strand
CTATTCGGAAGTTGGTCGGCGGCCGCTTTGAGTTTAGCGTCCAATTCTTGAAGAACATGTTGGACCCTTGGAAGACTGTTCGCGATGATTTTCTTTTGCTGATGGTCGCGGCGGACGCCGGCAATTTCATCATCCAATTTATTAAGTCGATCGTCGCCCGGTAAGTAAACGTAAAAATACCCGAGAATGAATAGAAACAGGACCGCCCCAACCAAAATCGCGATCTTCTGCTGGCGCGGACGATTCAGCAGTTCGGCAAGGAATTTGTTCATTACTGGCCACTCTTGGTCGCTGCAGGCGTGGGTGCGCCTTTGTCACTCCCAGCGGGTTCAGCAGGAGGTTGATATAAGAGTTTGGACTTGATCGAAAATCGCCGCGGCGGCATGCCCGGCTGCTCGGACTGAATCGTTTCAACCAGCTCCGTTTCTTTGAAGAATGCATAGGAACCAAGGGTCTTCAAAAACTCCGCGATGGTTTGGTTATCCACCGCCACTCCGGTAATCGTGACATTTCCCCCAGTTTCCCGGAACCCGGTGAGCCATAACGCGCTGGGTGTGGCGGCGGACAAGCTTTCCATGACGCCAAAAGGACCCGACTTCTTTTTGTTGATGCTGTCTAAAACCTGCAGCTTGCTTTGATATTCCTTGATCTTGCCTTGTATGATCCCCACTTCCTTGGCTTTGCGGTTGAAAACTTGCAACTCCGAGCGCAACTCTGCCAACTCCGTTTCTAAAATTGACGCCCGGTTCAGTTGATATAAGTAGACTCCAAGAATCGCGGCCACCGTCACCACGAGAGAGACGGTCGCAATCACAACCTCACGGCGCCGGCCTACCTCCGCTTTGAGTTCCTTAACCGGAAGAAGATTGATACGGATCATTTGTCGCCGGGTCTCCTAACCGCCAGACCGACTCCAACACCAAGCTGAGAGCCTGTTTCACTGAGATAACCCTTGTCGATCTTGTCGCTCACCCGAAACCTGCGAAATGGATCCGCGAGCTGAACCGGCACCTCTAGCTTTTCTTCCAACACCTCACACAAACCGGGAACTTTGGCGCCGCCTCCCGTCACATAGATCGTACGAATCCCTTCTTCCGATGCCACACCGCCGTATAAACTAAGAGTCCGCCGGATATCCTCTGCAAACGCTTCCGCCACGGGGCGCAGAGCTGCTTTGAGTTCAGGATATTTTTTGCCTTCGAGCATCCCGGTGATCTTGAGAGTCTCTGCTGCATCACTGGAAATCTGCAGGTCTCGACATAGAGTATCGGTAAATTCTCCACCGCCCCCAGGCAAATCTCCGGTAAAAGTTGAAATCCCGCCGTTCAGGACGTTGATGCTCGTGTAACGCGCCCCTACGTGCATGAGACCAATCACCTCTCCGGCAGCCTGCGGCTCATGGCTGGTTTCGTACATGCTTTCCATCGCAAAATAGTCGACATCCATAACCGCGGGCGTAAGCCCCGCCTGCTCAATGACATCGGTATAGCTTTTTACAATTTCTTTTTTGACCGCGACCAGCAGGATCTCCATCCTGCTGCCGCCTTCGAGGTAATTGAGGATTTGGTAATCGAGATTGACGTTTTCCAAGTTCTCCGGGATGACCTTACTCGCTTCAAACTCGACGTTGGCTTCTAATTCTTCCTGCTGCTGCGCCGGCAGCTGGAACTTCTTCATGATCACGGCCCGGCCTGGGACTGCCGAGATGACTTTTTTCGCCTTGACACCATGGTCTTGAACGAGACTGCGTACGACAACGACAACTGCCGCGCCGTCCACGACCATGTTATTTTGCACCGCCCCCGCGGGGAGGTCGCGGATCCCAGCGTTGAGCAACTGCCAGCCGTTCCGGTCCACGGAGGCTTCAACCATTTTTACCGAACTCGATCCAATATCGAAGGCGACAAATCCATTGTTTTGGCTGAATGAGTTGAGAAGTCCTAGATTGAGGCTTTTCCAAGACGCGGCCATGGTTACCTGCTAAAGACTTTGCGCTTCTCGCTCGTTTTCAATCCCAAAGCCAACACGATTCGTCGCTGAGTCGCTATTCGACACGCTTTCCCCTTCTCGATGCGGTCCAGGGTCAGGGGTGAAATGCTAGCCAGACGTGCGAGCTCGGCCTTGCTCAACATCTTCGCTTCGCGAAGTTTTTTTACGTTATTCGATGAGCTCATGGTTGGCCCTTGACCCTTTCGATGTCCGAGCGGATGAAAAAATAGGCGTGCAAAATGACAGGCCTAACATCAAGAGAGTGAGAAATTTTCCATGAAAAAGTTTTCTATAGTTATGCTTAATTATGCTTTCTGACAGGGACGGAGCTTCGAGTGAAGCAAGAACGTTGCCACGTGCGCGTCAATGTGCCGCCATTTACGCTGTAAGGGTCGCGGATTCGGCACCTGGAGTGAAGCGGAAAACTATTACACTGGACTGCCACATCTCCCAGCCATTCCGCATCAAGCTACCTTTTGCGACTTCAATCGCATATTTGCTTTTCCGCTTGGCGACCGTTAATAGTCCATTCATGAACAAGGCGGGAAATTTTGTACGCGTGGTTATTCCCGCGCCGCTTAGAGAGCCGCTAATTTACCGTGTACCGCCGTCCTTGCATGAACGTCTTGCCGTAGGCATGCGAGTTATCATTCCGTTAGGAAAACGAAAAGTTACCGGAATCGTCTTCGAACGGCTGGCCGCCACCGCGCTGCCCGAAACCAAAGAGATCCTGGCGCTCCCGGATGAACGGCCGGTGCTTGACAAAACACTGATCCAACTCAGTCAGTGGATCGCCAAATATTATTTAGCAAGCCTGGGAGAAGTTCTCGGAACTATTTTGCCGCCCAGCCTGAGAAGCCAAAGTCAACGAACGGTTGTCCTGAAGGACGAGACTGTTTTAATCAAGGATGCCATTCAGCGGAAAATTCTCGAACTGTGCCGTCAAAGTAAAGGCAAGATCGGCGTCAAAACTCTGACGCGATTTTTCGCGGGCCGAAATATTTACCAAGCTCTTGAGTGGCTCGAATCCCTTGGCGCCATTGAAATTCGCGAGCGCCTCCCCGCCCAGGACAAAAAACGCAAACCAACAGTTTTCGATTCCGCACAACCATCGAATCAATTGCCGGGATCGTTCATCCTAAACTCCGAACAAGAAAATGCTCTCGCAGCCATCGAGGAGCGACTGGCGCGCGGAGTGTTCGAGACGTTTCTCCTTTATGGCGTGACGGGAAGCGGCAAGACGGAAATTTACCTGCGCGCCATGGAAAAAGTTCGAGAGGCTGGACGACAGAGTCTCATCTTGATTCCGGAAATATCTCTCACGCCGCAACTGATCGATCGCCTCAAAGCTCGATTTCCAGGCCGCGTCGGCATTCTGCATAGCGCTCTCACCGGAGCGGAGCGCTGGGCTCACTGGTGGCAAATAGTTCGCGGCAACGTGGATGTCGTCGTTGGCGCGCGTTCGGCCGTTTTTGCACCACTGCCGGATTTGGGACTTATTGTTGTGGATGAAGAACACGACCCTTCTTACAAGCAGGAAGATGGCTTGCGCTACAATGGACGCGACGTGGCCGTGGTTCGGGGCAAGCTTCTAGGATGTCCCGTGGTCTTGGGTTCTGCTACGCCGGCCGTCGAGAGTTATGCGAACTGTGTGCGGGGGCGCTATCGCCTTCTGGAAATGACTCAGCGGATCGAAGGGAGATCACTGCCACAAATAAGAACCATCGATCTTCGATCAGAATTCGCAGCGGTGACGCCGGCTCAGACTAACCATGGGCCTGCGACTCGCGGGCGCAGGAAGAATGAACTGCGGCTGATTTCACCTCGCCTCGTAAAGTTGCTGCAGGAGAACTATCAAAACTCCAGACAGAGTTTAATCTTTTTGAATCGCCGCGGGTTTTCCAACTTTCTCCAATGCAGTCTCTGTGGCCACGTTCTGCGTTGCTCCTACTGCAGTGTGAGTCTGACTCTCCATCTAAAACAGAAAACCGTCTGCTGCCACCATTGTAATTTTCGCCGGCCGGTCACAGACATTTGCCCGGACTGCGGCAATTCCAGTCTTGCCGGTATCGGCGCGGGAACTGAGCAAATCCAACAGCTATTGCGTCGACTGCTGCCGGAGGCGCGTATCGAACGCATGGACCGCGACACGACTAGCAAAAGAGGGTCCCATGAGGCATTGATCCGCCGCTGGGAACAGGGTGAAATCGACATCCTTGTCGGAACCCAGATGATCACCAAGGGCCACGACGTTAGCGGCGTGACATTGGTCGGGGCGCTGTTGGCAGATGTATCGCTGAACGTGCCGGATTTTCGCGCAGCAGAGAGGTCGTTTCAGCTTCTGAGTCAGGTGGCAGGCCGTTCCGGCCGAGGCGATGATTCTGGAACCGTCATGATTCAAACCTATGCGCCGGATCATTATGTTATGGAGCCTCTCATCAACCACGACTACAAAAGTTTTTTTTCGACAGAAATCGGCTTGCGCCGAGCCTTGAATTACCCGCCTTTTTGCCGGCTTGTAAGCTTGAGGATCGATGGGCCAAAACCTGAGGAAGTCGAAAGCGAAGCTAAGTCGCTCGCCAAAAGACTACGCCACCGGCAGAGCGTGGTACCGAAGTTTCGCCAACAGATCGAAGTGTTGGGCCCGGCTCCGGCGCCAATCGAGAAACTCCGTAACCGTTACCGATGGCAACTACTGGTCAAAGGGAAGCAGATTTCTTCGCTTCTGGAATTTGCCGGCCACGCGCGTCAAATAGCACCCCGATCGCGCCGCTTGCGCCTCAACATTGATGTCGATCCCTACAATATGTTATAAATTCTAATAACTTATGGCGATTTTGGAAATCCTAAAATATCCTGAGTCTGTATTGAGTCAGATGTCTCTTCCGGTCAAAAATATTACCGGGGAGACGGCGCAGCTGATATATGATCTGCTCGACACCATGTATGCGGCGCCGGGTGTTGGTCTGGCAGCGCCTCAAGTAGGATCGTCTCAGCGGATTATTGTTTTGGACGTTGACCACGAACATCCGCACACCCAGGTTTACAAACTCATCAACCCCGTGATCAAGCACGCCGAAGGAGAAGTTATTTGGGAAGAGGGCTGCCTGAGTGTTGTCGACTTTACGGCCGAGGTGCGCCGGGCAGCACAGGTAGAAGTCGCAGCTTTCGACGAGAACCAGAAAGAAGTCAAGATCGAAGCCGAAGGTCTCCTGGCCGTCGCGTTGCAGCACGAGATCGATCACCTTGACGGCAAGCTCTTTATCGATCGCATCAGCCGTTTGAAAAGGGACCTCTACACGCGGAGACGAAAAAAGATGCTCCGCACCGGCATCGAACCTCAATCCGAACACTCTCGAGTCATGATCTAGGGGCAGCGGCCCGCTTCTTCCGCAGTTCGTGACGTGAATCCTAATATGTCCATATCTTGGCCCATTGTTTTCATGGGAACTCCTCGCACGGCTGCCGCGACACTGGAGCGGCTGATCGAAGGACCCGATCCCGTGGTCGGCGTGGTAACCCAACCGGCTCGTCCCGCCGGGCGAGGACAGAAAAATGTTCCTTCACCGGTGCATGAAGTCGCCGAGCGCCGCGGCATTCCAATCGTCGCGCCCCAAAAGATTCGCGATCCCGGTTTTCTCGCCACGCTCAAGAATTGGAATCCCAAAATCATTGTGGTCGTCGCCTTCGGCCGCATTCTACCGGCATCGATTCTTGAGCTCGCGCCTCTTGGCTGCCTCAACGTGCACTATTCGCTTCTACCCAAATACCGCGGCGCAGCGCCGGTCGCGTGGGCGATCATTCACGGAGAGAAAAAAAGCGGCGTCACCACCATGAAGCTGGTGGAAAAGATGGACGCTGGTCCGCTTTACCTTCAGAGTGAGATTGCCCTCGCGCCCGATGAAACCACCGGTTCGCTTCAAACCAAGCTCACGCCGGTCGGAACGGAGCTACTGCTTGCAACGCTGCGTAGATTGAAGGAAGGTTCTTTGACACCTCAAGCGCAAAGTGAGTCCGGCGTAACATTGGCTCCCATGATCAAAAAAGAAGACGGGCTGATCGATTGGAGCCAGCCCGCTGTGGCGATCGAACAGCGCGTGCGGGGATTCAACCCGTGGCCCTCGGCTTACACGCATTTGCGCGGCATGTTGTTGAAAGTTCACCGCGTCAAAGTCATAGAGTCAGTTCAGCCGGGCGTGCCGGGCGAAATCATCAAAGCCGACGTGAACGGGTTTTGGGTAAAAACTGGCGCCGGCGTTCTCTGCCTTGAAGAGGTGCAGCTCGAAAACAAAAAGCGGCTTCCGGGAATGGAATTCGTTAAAGGGGCAAGAATTGAGGAAGGCGACCGCCTCTGATTTGTTTCCAACGGTTCGGGAGCTTGCCACCGAGATCCTGCTCAAGGTCGAAACACGAAAAGCCTACGCCGACCTCCTGTTGGATCAAACCTTAAAAGCGAAGAGCTTCTCTTCTCAAGATCGCGCACTTCTTACCGAACTGACCTACGGCACGCTCCGTTGGAAAGGAAGATTGGACGCGCAATTAGCACCCTTCTTACGGCACCCTCTGCAAGAAACCGATCCTTTTCTAAGAAACCTTTTGCGTCTAAGCCTCTATCAATTCCTGTTTCTTGATAGAATCCCGGATTACGCTGCCGTAAACGAAGCCGTAGAGCTGGCTAAAAGCCGTGCTGGCGGCAAAGCCGGCGGCTTCGTGAACGGAGTGCTGCGCAATTTCCTTCGCGAGCAAAGACAAACCGCAAAGCCCGAGCCCACGCAAAACCCTGTAAACGCTTTTGCCGAATACTGGTCCCACCCTGAGTGGTTGGTTGAAAGATGGCTCAAGTATTTCGACTCGACGGAAATTGAAGCATTGTTACGAGCAAACAACCAGGAATCACCTTTGGTTCTGCGAACAAACCTGTGCCAGGGAACACGAAAAGGCTTGCTGGAACTTTTTCACAGCAGAGCGTTACAAGCATCACCGACACTATGGTCCCCTCAAGGAATCACGATTCAATCGAAAGCTCTCGTCGAGAACCTTCCCGGTTTTCGCGAAGGTCGCTTTCAAGTTCAAGGAGAAGCCTCACAACTGGTCACTTACTTGCTCGATCCGCAGCCCGGAGAGCGTATCCTGGACGCCTGCGCCGCTCCCGGAGGCAAAACAACTCATATCGCAGAATTAATGAATGACACAGGCGAGATCGTCGCCACAGATATTTCAGCGAAGGGTTTGCGCAGGGTCCAAGAAAACGCCACAAGGCTGCGCCTTGAATCCATTCATTCGTTTCAAGCCGATCTTTCCAAACCGCTAACCGGATCTCTAAGGCGGCCGTTCGACCGTATTTTAGTTGATGCGCCTTGCAGCGGGTTTGGTACGCTTCGCTCACACCCCGAGATAAAATGGAACCGCGGCGAGCCGGATATCAAACGATTGAGCGAGCTGCAAAACCAAATCCTCGTCAATGCCACTTCGCATCTTAAGTCGGGCGGCGTCCTAGTCTATTCCACATGCACGCTCATCGAAGAAGAGAACGAAAAAGTCGTGGAAAACTTTTTGCAACAGCACAAGGAGTTTCTTTTGGACGATAGCGCAGCTTACCTTCCTCAACAGGCTGGATCACTGGTTCGTGATAGTTACTTCATGGTTTTGCCTCATAAACATGATACCGATGGATTTTTCGCCGCGCGCATGAGAAAGTTAGGCTAGATGCTTACACTGAAAATCGCTCCCTCGATTTTATCTGCGGACTTCAGCCGCTTGAAAGACGAGATTCAAGCCGTCGAGGCAGCCGGCGCAGACTGGCTGCATGTCGATGTCATGGACGGACATTTTGTGCCCAATCTCCACCATTGGTCCCGTCGTGGTGGAGTGGGTGCGCAAGGTCACGGACATTCCTTTGGATGTTCATCAGATGATTCACCGACCCGGACTATTATGCGCCGGAATTCATCAAAGCCGGCGAATTGGGTCTCCATACATCCCGATACATGCAAAGATCCCATCGCGACACTGAAAAAAATACGCGCCCCCGGCGCGAAAACCTCTGTGGCCGTGAATCCCGATGTACCCCTGGAAAAAGTCGAGCGCTGTTTTCCCGACATCGACATGATTTTGATGATGACGGTCTTTCCCGGCTTTGGTGGCCAGGCATTCATTCCGGACGTGCTGCCGAAAATCAAACAGGTGCGAAAACTGATCCACGAGCGCAAGCTGCCGATTCTCGTGGAAGCCGACGGTGGTATCAAAGCCGACATCATCGATCGCGTCTTTCGCGCTGGCGCTGAGGTCATGGTCTCAGGCTCAGGCATATTCAAGACCCCAAATTATGCGCAAACAATCCGCCAGATGCACAAAGACGTCGAAGGCAATTAATCCGAGGGTTGTTTTCTCGATGTTGTATGCTAGTTTGACCCAGTCGGGGCGTGGCTCAGCTTGGTAGAGCGCACGGTTCGGGACCGTGAAGTCGGTGGTTCAAATCCACTCGCCCCGACCATCTAACTTCTTCCGTATTCTCCGTATCCACATGCCGACCATCCTGGGAGTCTAAAAAGCCTCATCCATTGGATGGGCCGAAAACATGAAATTGTTTTCGCGCCAACATCCAGACATCGTGAGAATTTTCCGTATACGGGTAGAGTGTAAAATGTCTAGAAATATCAAAGACTGTTTCGCTTACCCCGTTTTCGGCGTCCGATCTGTGCTACAACCTCGTTGTGATCGATTGGCTATTACTTGGGATTAGCGCCTTCCTTGCGTCCACTCTGGCAGCGGTCGCCGGTTTTGGAGGTGCGGCAGTGCTCATGCCGATTTTGGTTATCATGTTCGGAGTACGCGATGCGATTCCGATTCTGACGGTCGCACAGTTGATTGGAAACGGCAGTCGAGCCTGGTTCAATCGCCGACAGGTGAAATTGCCGATCGTCGGTTGGTTTGCTCTAGGCGGTGTCCCGGCGGCGCTGATTGGTGGGTTTCTCTTTGCGTCTGCGCCAATAGGGTTTCTCATTCGTTTGTTAGGATTTTTCCTAATCTTCACCGTCGTATATCGCCATCTCGGCAAGAGCAGCGCATTAAAAATTCCGCTTCGCGGGTTTGCCGTCTTGGGTGCTGTATTGAGCTTCCTTTCCGCGCTCCTGGGCAGCATAGGACCGATCATGATTCCCTTTTTCTTGGCCTATGGACTGGTAAAGGGCAGTCTGATCGGCACTGAGGCTCTGGCAACCGTAGTGATGCACGTCACTAAGCTGGTGGCCTATAGACGAGTGTCGATTCTGTCGTTCGATAGTATGGTTATCGGTCTGCTTCTAGGGTGCGTCATGATTCTGGGTTCGTATGTGGGTAAAAAAATCCTCGACCGCTTGCCGGAACGAGTATTCATTCTGCTCATTGAGACGACATTACTCGTTGCCGGAATCGGATTCTTAATTCACGGGTAAAAACGCCGCAAGCGTCGTTCTCGGCAACATAGCCTCATTTACCGACCGATCTACACTCGCGTTGTGAAAAAGATCGAAAGGTGGAAACAACTAACGAGTTAAAGGCTGACACCTATGGTCTCTATCTGGCTGCCAAAGATCCCAGAGTCTCTTGGTAAGCTAAGCTACTGAGTGCGTTCGTTGTCGCCTACGCCCTCAGCCCAATCGATCTCATTCCCGATTTCATTCCGGTGCTCGGGATACCTAGATGATCTCGTTTTAATCCCATTAGGCATCGCTCTCGTCATAAAATTAATTCCACCAGCAGTTTTGGACGAATGTAAAGAAAAGGCGCGGAGACGTCGCTGTTGCCTTCATTATCGTGATATGGGTTTTGTTGGCCGCATTCTTAAGTCGTTTCCTGTTTAACTTGTTGTGGGTGCGCTGGTCCATTTAATCTACGCAGTTTTGGAAAATCTAAGTGAAGTGCGCGTGAAGCGCGTTTTCACCAACTTCTTGCGACTCCCACGACAGGCCTGGAGAGAATGTTCCTTGCGCCGTGCCTCTTTCCACGATATTAACCTTTGCCGTAGGTAATCCGGGTGCAGCTCCAAGGTCTCGCAGATAGATTCAAAGGAGAAAAGCTGATTGCTCTCTTTCTCCAGAAACCACTCTTCCACTTCATGGAATAGATTCCTTCCTTTTTCATCCTTCGAAAGAACATGCTTCTGAAAAAGCTCAATCGCGTCACTAAGCACCGCCAGCATAAGCTTTTCTTCACCCTCACGGATCTCTCTTTTGAAGAGTTTCCGAATGATTTCATTGTCCAGGGGGTCAGACGAACTCCATCTATCAGTCCCGAGATTGCTCGAAAACATCTCTTCTCCTCATTGACTCAACCGGCTTCAGTTTATTTTTTGGCGGCCGCCTTCTCGCGCAAGGATTTTCTTTTGATGTGGATCCCAGAGGGCTTTGACCTGCCCCGTGCTGAACTGGCTCTCGCTCGCTGCTTTGGCTGACGTCTTTTAAGAGTACGGAGGAAGTCCATGCGCTTTTCTCCGTAGGAAGGAAATGCAACTCCAGTGCCGTTATGAGATGGAGAGAAAACTGCGCGGATTGGGGATCGGTTTCCTGAAGAGTCCTAGTACGGCAAGCGTCGGGATGCCTCAGCTTTAGAGGCCAGATATGGCAACGGGCGAATTAGCCCATTCGTCAAAGGTAGCTGTGATACCGCCACACATAGTTATGAACTACTGCTTGTTAATCCGGATAATTAATATG
>Ga0126370_10001498_pt1 | contig 10683 bp, 7 predicted proteins | sample PanSoiMetaPlot_3_FD_92586 | JGI IMG/M metagenome (GOLD analysis project Ga0126370, IMG submission 92586) | Tropical forest soil microbial communities from Panama - MetaG Plot_3 | ecosystem: Environmental > Terrestrial > Soil > Tropical forest > Bulk soil | place: Panama | collected 2016-02-17 | reverse complement strand
CCCAGATTGTTGGGATGCAAATGGTCTCCGCTGTCATAGGCGGGAAGCAGTTGTGTGGGATGAGCTGGATCCCGCAAGACCCGATCGAGATCGACCACGCCGTCGAATTCGCCGCTGCTGCGAATCCAGTCGTTGACCTTCTGACGCACAGTTTCTCGCTCGGGAGTGTAAAACGCGGTTACCAGTCCCTCGAAATCGGAGTTCTCAAACGGCGGATTGGTCGTGCCAATGACACGAATGCGCTTTTGATGCGCTCGCGCGATGAGCTGACGGTAGCCGGAGATGAGGTCTAACGCACTTACCTGTTCCGTTGGCGGAGTGAAGGGAAACGCCGGGAACAGAATATCGTTGATGCCCAAACCGACGATCACGTACTTCACTCCCGCTTGCGTAAGCACGTCACGTTCGAACCGATCGAGGCCCGACTGCCCGAGACCCGCTCCAAAGGGATTGTCAGAGCCTTTAGGGCTGTCATAGAGCAGGCGATTGCCAATGATGCCCTCATTGAGGACGCCCATGCGGGCGTGCACGCCGTCCTCTTTCGTGAAGCGCGCGGCCAGCACATCGGGCCAACGCCCGTTTGAATCCCTCGCTGTTCCGTCCCCATCGGTTAGCGATGATCCAAAGGCCACAATGGCGCTAGCGTCCGGCGAAGCTTCGACGTCCACTCCCGTAAGGAAGGGCCAGGAGTGAATCTCTTTGGCCACCGGGAATCTCACGGCGGCTGTCGAGTCCCCGGTTTCCGGGGATAGATAGCTTGTCTGCATGGCCAAACTGTGGGACGTCTTCGCTTCCGTGCGCTCGGGAAGAAAGAGGCTGATCGCCAGATCCGAGAGCGCCGGTAGATCGAATAGGACCGGGTCGCTTAGCGCGAGCGAGCCCGCCGGGATGGTGACGGCTGTTTTTCCGTGGAACTTCAGCATCCGGTCGGAGCGCGGATCGATCTCTGCCGCCGCAGTTCTGCGGGCAATGTGCGCCCCGCCAATGAGCAGAGGATGGTCGCCATAGGTGTTGGAAATCTTGATCCTGACTTTTTTTCCGCCGGCACTCGCGTGCACGATAAGGCGCAGGGTCTGGTTGTGGTAGGTCGCGAGTGAGCTCGGAAGAAACGGCTGCGCCGCTGCAGCCCAGGTTCCGATCCACTCTGCGGCGCCCCGATCACCGGCAGGGCCTCTGGCGCTTGCTTCGGCGGTCAGGAGAAATAGCACCGCACAAACCGCCCACGCTTTGCTGGCCGAGCCTTTGGGATCTGGCCGCATTCCTTGGTCATAGGAGTTCATGGTGCCTTCCTCCGTTCGTTCCATTTCCGGTGGCGCCCGGCGGGCCGCCAGTATAGACTATAAGTCAGTCAACTGACTATAGGACGGTAGGATGGCAAAAACGGAAGCAGACAGCCGGACCCGGCTCTTACAAGCCGCGGAGAAGACCGCCTATCTCTATGGATTCGGAAGCGCCTCGATTGCGGACATCGCAAAAGAGGCCAGAGTGCCAGTAGGCAACGTCTACTACTACTTCAAGACCAAGGACGAAATCGGCGGCGCCATCGTCGAGCTGCGTGTTGCGCGATTCAAGGAGCTCCTCGCCGAGCTTGGCAAGGGCGGTACACCCCGGAAGCGGCTTTGCGCTTTCGTGGACATCAAGATCAAAAACCGTGAAGGGCTGGCGCACGGCGGCTGCCCTGTCGGCACCCTGTGTTCCGAGCTTCAGAAATACGGCGGTCCGGCAGCAAAAAGATCGCGGGTTTTGTTTGCGGAAGCCCTGGCCTGGATGGAGAAACAGTTTCTGGCCCTTCACAAGGGAACGGAGTCCCGCGGTCTCGCCCTGCATCTTTTATCCGCGACGCAGGGCGTCTCGGTTCTGGCGCATACCTTCCACGATCCCAGCCTGATTGAAACCGAGGCTCGGCGGCTCAAGGAATGGATTCGAGCGCTCTAAGACGCAAGAGCTCCCTCGTGTGTGTGGTTCACAGGGCTTGCGCCGGGGCGTAGCGGCCCAGAATGCGGAAAAAGCTGGTCGCCGCCCTCACCTCGTGCAAAGCTTCATGCAGCTTCGGCGGCTCTTCGGTCTGTACGTCGAGAAAGAACTGGTATTCCCAGGGGCGGCCATGAATGGGCCGGCTTTCGATCTTCAGAAGATTGATGCCGTGGTCCGCAAAGGGCCGCAGCGCGGCCAGCAGGGCGCCCGGCTGGTGGGCGAGGCGCAGGGCGAGAGAAAGCTTGTGGACTTTCGACTCCATGCGCGGGCCGAGCAAAGGGCTAGGATGGCTCGAATCCCGCGGAACCAGCAAGACGAACCTGGTGAAGTTTTCCTTGTTGTCCTGGATGGCTTCGGCCAGGATGACGCCGCCGTAGCGGGTAGCGGCGCGGTGGCCGGCAATTCCCGCGGCCGACGGCTCGCCGCGCGCAATGGCGTCGCGCACGGCGCCGGCGGTGTCTTCCGCGGGAACGCGCTTGATCGTCGGATACTTGAGAAAGAATTGTTCGCACTGCGCCAGCGCCATCGGATGGGATGCGACCGAGCGCAAACCTTCGAGCGTGGAACCCGGCATTCCAATCACGTGGTGTTCGATCCTCAGAATCGTTTCCGCGACAATGTCCAGGTTGCTTTCTAACAGCAGGTCGTAGACGCGGACCACGGAACCGGCCAGCGTGTTTTCGACCGGCGCCAGCAGCGCGTCGGCTGCGCCTTCATCCGTCGCCCGGAAAGCGGAATCAAACGTAGGCCGCGGCACGGTGACGATGTCTTCGCCCAGCAGCTGGATGGCGGCGGCTTCGCTGAATGCTCCGTACTCACCTTGGAATGCGATGCGCAGATTGCCTTGTGGTGTGCCGGCCATGGTCGGCTAACGGCCGTGGCGAAGATAATCGTCGGTTTTGGCGAGCCAGTCGGCGCGCGGAGGCGTGAACACATCGAGATCGAGCGTGTCTTCCAGCCCCCAAGCTTCGTGCGGCATGTTGGACGGGATGCAAAGCACCTCGCCTGCCCGCACCACGATCTCCTTGCCGTCGATCGCGAACTTCAAAGCGCCTTCCAGGATGTAAGTCAGCTGTTCGTTGTGATGTTGGTGCAGCGGAACGTGCCCGCCTTTTTTGATGAACACCCGGGCTACCATGATTTCTTGCCCGGTGATCATTTCGCGGTCGATGAGCGGATTGAGTTTTTCCCGCTCCACGTCCTTCCATGCCAGGTACTTCGCTTCGATCTTTCCCGTCGACGGTGAACTCACTTGGCACCTCCCGTGCTCGAGCCGTAAAGCTTTCTGGCATTGTCGCGCAGATACAGCTGCGCCAGTTCGATCGCTTTGTCCCGCGTGATGGCCCGCTCGCCGACCAGTTCGGCGAGCGCTCGCGCCAACGCCGTGCGAGTCGTGTGCGCGGCCAGCCAGAAGCTTTCTTCTGCGCCCAGCGCTTCGTTGAAAGGGAAGGCGTCCGAGCCGTACATCATCTTGTCGGGAAAGAGCGTCAGCAGCTGTTTCAACACCTCTTTGAACTGCGAGGGATAGAGCAGCTCGGACTGGAAGGAAGTGTCGAGGTAGACGTTTTTTACCGCGGTCAGCAGCGCCGCTTCCTTTTCGTAGGGCCAGCCGCCGTGCACCAGCACAAAAATCGTCGAGTGGTAGCGCGGGTCGCGCAGCACGTTCTCAAGATTCAGCACGCGGCCCTGCTTGAGGCTGAAGTAGTCGCCGATGCCGACGGCAGTGTGGAAGTGCAAAGGCAGCTTCAGCTTGCCCGCCTGGTCGACCATCGCCCGGAAAATGTAGTCCTGGAAGGTCCGGTATTCCTCGGTCGCGGGCACGCCGCCCGAGCGGTACTTGGCGTAGATCGCTGCGGCTTTTTCGCGCGGCGGATCGCTGAAATAGAGCGAGCGGAAATAGGCGGCTTCGAACTTCATCGCAACGCCGCCGCGCCGCTGGTTGTCGGCCATGGTGTTGCGCACGAAGTCTTCATAGCCGGAAAGGTCTTCCGGGAGCGCGGCTACGTTCAGTTGTTTCTTGTAGCGCGCCAGCATTTTTTCCTGCAGCGGGATGTACACGCCCATATCCGGCGTGCTCGCGGTCTCGGCGCGATTGTCGAAGGGATAGAAAAACGAATCGCCGAAGAAGACCCAGTGAAAGCGCTTGGGATCGAGATAGGGCGCCATGAAGGCGCGGTTGGCCAGGCAGGTTTCCACATTCAGCTTGTCGAGAATCTGGTCGAAGTAGGCGCTGCCGCCGGCCTTTTTGGCCGCGTTCTTTCTGTCGGCGAGCCACTTCGCGTGCTCGGGCTGGAAGTCGTCGTAGGGATAGCCGAAAAGGGATTTGGCGGCGGTGACGAATTCGGGATTGTCGTCGCGCAAGCGCAAAACGCTGCTTTCCTCGGGCGGCGCGGCCATCGCATCCACATCGGCGTCGTCGGCGAAGCCAGGGTGGGCGTGGTTGTCAAAAAGCGATATGGCGTTGATCTTGCCAAGCAGATCCTGGTAGAGCTTTTCTACATCCGTCACCGGGTAGGGACTGGACTGAGCAGCCGCAAGATCGGCCGAAGCGACGACCAGGAGAGTCACGCCAAGTGCTTGAACCAGACGCTTCATTTTCGTCCTTCCCGAATGCCAGAGACACCAGCGGAAAGCCCGCACGCCTTGGCTTGAGCCGAGTGCAGAGCGTGCGGCCTAAAAAAGGATCAAGCGGTAACGGCACGCCATTTTACAGAGACACGGCGGATGCGGTCGAGGGCCTGTTCGAGAAGATGACGCGCGCTGACCAGCGAGAAGCGCAGATAGTTCTTGCCTTCGGCGCCAAAGGCCGCGCCAGAAATCGCCGCGACCCCCGCTTCCTCGAGCAAAATCTTCTGTACCTCTTCGGCGGAAAGGCCGGTGTCTTGGATGTTGACCCATGCATAGAAAGCGCCTTCGGGCGCGTGGCAGCGGAAACCCGGGATCTTGTTGAGCGACGGAACGAAAAGATCGCGGCGCAGTCGGTACTCGGCGACCATGGCGTCGACGGCACCGGTAGAATCGCGCAGCGCTTCGATCGCGGCAACCTGAATGAACTCCGCGGCACAGGTGAAGGTGTTGAGCACCAGTAGATCCATGGCGTCAACGATAGCCACGGGAGCCACGGCATAGCCGAGACGCCAACCGGTCATGGCAAAACTCTTCGAGAAGCCGTCGATGATGATGGTGCGCTGCGGCAGGCCCGCAATGCTCCAGATGGATTTGTATTCGCCCCCGAAGACGATGCGCGCATAGACTTCATCGGTGATTACCCAAAGGTCGTGCTGCAGCGCCAAAGCCGCGATGCCCGCGACGACACGATCGTCATAAACCGTGCCGGTCGGATTATTGGGCGAGTTGAAGATGAGCACGCGCGTTTTTGGCGTGATTTTAGCGGCGATTTCCGCAAGATCGGGTTGAAACTTGTTCTCTTCCCGCAACGCGAAAGGAACGGCCTGCGCAGCGAGCCCGCGCGTAAACGAAGGGTAGATCGGAAAGCCGGGATCGGGATAGAGCACCTCGTCGCCGGGCTCGATCAGCGCCATCATCGCAAGCGAGAGCGCCATTTTGCATCCGGGTGCCACCAGCACCTGATCGCCTTGGACCGTGAGCTGCCGCGTGCGAGCGAGGTAATGGGCGATCTCTTCGCGCAGCGCAGGGATGCCGCGCGTCGCGCAGTAGCGGTCGCGGCCGGAAGCCACGGCGTTGCGAAGCGAGTCGACGACCGGGGCGGCGGGATGGAAGTCCGGCTCGCCCAGTTCCAGATGGATGATGGAGCGCCCCTGGCTCTCAAGCTCCTTAGCGCGCGAAAAAACGGCCAAGGCGCCTTCGCCAGTGAGTTGTGCGACGCGGGTTGCCAGGCGAGTCATGCCGGAAGTTTAGCACTACTCTGGCGCGAACCCAGACGTAGGTCTTAGGAATTTGATTGCAGAAGTGGGGCGCAGGAAGCGCTTGTCGATCGCCCACCTTATGGGAAGAACACCAATACGAAAAAAACAACCAAAGCTTATGCGCGCGGCAAGGGTTCGCATCTAAAGGAATTCCGACTTCGCTAAGCAGCGCTTTGCAGCTAAAGCCTATTTCAAGACAACGATTCTCAAGGAGTGGGAGCCTGCGTGGAGGAGGGCGTGCCGGCCGCACTGGCCCACTGGGAATCACTCAGATTCCACCCGCCGCCGAGGGCGCGATACAGGCTGACCAACGCGAGCTTCCGGCCAAGATTGTAGGTCACCGCAGAACTCTCCGCAGGATACAGTTCGATTTGCGAATCAACGATTTCGAAGTAGCTGGCAAGACCGCTATCGTACCTTATGGATGACAGGTTAACCGCTTCGCGGTAGGCCTTCACGGAATTCAGCTGTTCCACGTAGGCTTTGGCAAGTTGTTGATGTGCCGAAAGGGAGGTAGAAACCTCGCCAAAAGCCTGTGTCACCGCCTTCTCAAACGTAATCCTCGCCTGGTCTCGTACAGCAAGCGACGCACGGTACTCGTTTTTCAGCCTTCCCCCCGTGAATATGGGCCCCGCCAGGTTGCCGGCAAGACTCCAAGCCTTCCCAGTGCCAGTAAGTTCGGATAGCTGAGGGCTCGAGCCTCCGAACATTCCTGTAAGGGAAATGGTAGGGAAGAAATTTGCCTTGGCAACCCCCACGTTGGCGTTGGCGGCAATCAAGTTTTGTTCTGCTTCGCGCAGGTCGGGCCGGCGTTGCAATAACGTCGCCGGCAAACCTGCAGGCACGTCAGGCGGGTCATGCTGATCGGCAAGCGCCGCGCCGCGAGGGATCGGGCCGGGATTTCGGCCAAGAAGCAAGTCCAGTGCATTTTCCTGCGCGACGATTTGTCGTTCGAAGTCGGGGATTGCAGCGGCTACGTTCGAGAGCGCCGCCTGCGCACGCGCAACTTCAAGACCCGATGCTGCTCCACCCTCGAGTTTCTTTTGAAAGAGGTCCAACGTTTCCTGAAAACTCTTGACCGTTTGACGGGCAATGTCCAGCTGTTCGTCCAAGGCCCGCAACTGGAAATAGCCTTGCGCCAGGTCCGAGAGGATTAAGAGCCGAACGTCGCGCCTAGCTTCCTCGCTCGAGAAATACAAAGCGCGCTGAGCCTCATTCAATTTGCGGAGCCGCCCAAAGAGATCAATTTCCCAAAACGAGCTGAAATTGTAGCCGTAATAAGTATGATTCGGAACAAGCGCAGCCTGAGCTCCTGAGATGCTCGCGTTGTAGGCAACCTGCGGGTAATACTGCGAGCGGCTGACACCAAGCAAAGCGCGCTCCTGTTCAACCCTGGCCACCGCCAATTGCAGATCGTAATTGTTCTTCAGTGCCTCGCGGATTAAGCCCTGCAGAGTAGGATCCTTAAACAGGTCCCACCAGGCCAGGTCAGCAAGCGAGGTGTCGCTCTTCTGCTGCTCTGTGTAATAGCTGTCCGGCGGCCGAAACGTCGGGCGTGAGTACTTGGGGCCGACTGCGCATCCCGTTGCGAATACGGAAAGAAGCGCGATCGCGGAAAGCCTTCGCATCAGTCATGCCCCCCCTCGAGTACGGCTGGCTGGGCCACTGGAACATGAGCCTTCTTTTTAGCGATTCGCTCAACAATTACGAATAGAACGGGAACAAAGAAGATCCCCAGGGCGCTGGCGGCAGACATGCCCGTGATTACCGAGCTACCGAGTACCTTGCGACCGATTGCGCCCGCACCTTTGGCAGTCCACAGAGGAACACAACCCAGAATGAATGCAAAGGAGGTCATCAAAATGGGGCGCAAGCGCAATCGAGCCCCATCCAGAGCGGCCTCCACGAGATCTTTTCCCTTCGCATGTTCGAGGATGGCGAATTCCACGATCAAAATGGCGTTCTTGGCCGTCAGCCCAATCAGCATGATGAGCCCGATCTGTGCGAAGACGTTGTTATCGAACTTACGCAGCAGCAATCCACCGTAAGCCCCCAACACCGCCACGGGGACCGAGAGAAGAACACTGAATGGCAGCGACCAACTCTCGTACAGGGCCGCCAAGATCAAAAAAACAAACAGAAAAGACATCCCGAACACCAATGCTTGGCCGCCAGCAGCTTTTTCTTCCTGATAAGACATATCCATCCAGGCATAACCAAAGCCAGCAGGCAGGACCTCCTTCGCGACTTCTTCCATGGCGGCCATAGCCTGTCCTGAACTGTAACCGGGATTAGGCGAGCCATTAATCTGGATACTGCGGAACATTTGGAAGCGGTTTGTGTATTCTGGCCCCGAAACTCGCTTTACGGTAATTAGGGAGGCCAGAGGCGCCATCTCGCCCTTTACATTACGAACGTAAAAACTATTGATTTTATCTACGTTGGTTCGGTATTCCGGTTCGGCTTGCAAATAGACTTTCCATTGGCGCCCAAAGCGATTGAACTGGTTCACGTAGGCGCCACCTAAGAAGGCCTGGAGAGTCTGGTAGACTTCGCCGAATTGCAGGCCTTGCTTCAGTACTCGGTCTTGGTCCACGTCCACAAAAAGTTGGGGCACGGAGGCGCGGAAGGTGGTGACAATGGAAGAAATTTCAGGACGTTTCCGAGCAGCGGCAGCAAACTTGTCGAAGGTTTCCGTAAGCTGTTCAACGGTCCCGCTACTGCGGTCCTGCAGCATTAAGGTGAAACCACCGGCTGTACCAAGGCCAGGAATGGCTGGGGGACCGAACGCGAACGCAATAGCTTCCGGAATTTCCTGGCGCAGCTTCTGATTTAGGAGCTGCATGAGTCCATTGGCAGAGAGTTCCTCGCTGGGGCGTTCATGCCAAGGCTCCAGCTGAATAAAGTAGAAGCCGGTGTAACTTGCAGAAGTGTTGGACAAAAGGCTAAAACCGGAGATCCCGCTGTAGCTTTGAACGCCATGCGTGTGCGCAAGCATGTCGTCAATCTTGCGCATCACCGCGTCGGTCCGTTGCAGGGAGGCTGCGTCGGGCAGTTGTAATTGGATGAAGGCATAGCCTTGGTCCTCCTCCGGTATGAAGCTTGTGGGAAGACTCTTGCCCATAAGTCCGCTGACAACGGCGATGGCCACGAGTGCTAGCAGGGCAACCCCCCAACGACGAATAAGCACGTGGCTCCAACTTACATAGCCTCCTGTCATTTTTCCGAACCACTTATTGAACCAGTCGAAGAATTTCCCGAGAGGGCCTCTTGTCTTCTTTCGCGGACGCAACAAAAGGGCGGAGAGTGCGGGCGAAAGCGTCAAGGCGTTGAAAGCCGAAATCAATACGGAGATGGCGATGGTGATTGCGAATTGTTGGTTCAGCAGTCCTTTAATACCGCCCATAGCGGCCATGGGAACGAACACAGAAGAAAGTACCAAAGCGATGCCTACCACCGGCCCGGATACTTCTTCCATGGCCTTTAGCGTGGCGTCTTTCGGTGAGAGGCCATGCTCGATGTGATGCTCGACAGCCTCAACGACCACGATGGCGTCGTCTACGACAAGGCCGATGGCAAGAATCAGTCCAAAAAGAGACAGGGTGTTGATTGAAAAGCCGAGCATCGGGAAGATGACAAACGTACCGATGAGTGAAACCGGCACCGCGAGCAGAGGAATGAGCGTGGCGCGCCAATTCTGAAGGAACAGAAAAACGACGATGATGACCAGGACGATCGCCTCACCCAGCGTCGTGACGATCTCTTTCATCCCCTCTGTGATGGGGAGGGTGGTGTCCATAGCGACGTTGTATTCCAAGTCCTGGGGAAACCGCGACTTTAACTCCTCCATTTGTGCCTTTACTCTGTTGGCCACATCTAAAGCGTTAGAGCCGGGAGCCTGATAGACGGCAATGATCACGGCAGGCTTTTGGTTGTAGCGCCCAATTTGTTGATAGACCAAGGATCCAAGTTCGATTCGGGAAACGTCCTTCAGCCTGACCGTTGAGCCGTCGGGATTCTGGCGAACGATGATGTTGCCGAAATCCTCGGCGTTGACGAGTCGTCCCGGTGCGCGTACGGCATACGTAAACTGCTGGCCTTTGGGGGCAGGCTCCGCCCCAATTTGCCCCGCAGGATTGACCGCACTTTGCTGCTGAACGGCGTTCGAAAGGTCAGAAACGGTCATTCCGAGCTTTGTAAGTTGATCCGGCTTCACCCAGACGCGCATCGCATAGTCCGCGGCGCCGAAGTTCGTGACTTGACCTACGCCTGGGATGCGCAAGATCGCATCATTAATGTTGATCGTGGCGTAGTTTCCGAGAAATTGTCCACTGTAGGTGCTGTTTGGCGAAAAGACGGAAATGACGAGAAGCGGAAGGCCCATCAATTTTTTGACCGTCACACCGTATTGGTTCACGGAAGTAGGGAGATTGGGCGAGGCCTGCGCTACTCGGTTCTGAGTATTCACCTGGTCGATATCTACGTTTGTCCCCACGTCGTAGGTGACCTTCAGATTCATGGTGCCGTCGTTGGCATTTGTGGACATCATGTAAAGCATGTTGTCCACGCCATTCATCTGTTGCTCGAGAGGCGTGGCCACGGACTGCTCAATCGTCAGCGCATCTGCGCCAGTGTATGTGGTTGATACACTGATTTGTGGCGGAACGATATCGGGAAGCATTGCGACTGGCAGCTTCGACATGGCCACAATGCCGCCGATTACGGTGACAATTGAAATGACAATCGCGACGATAGGTCGATTGATGAAGAATTTCGCCACGGACTAATTCCCACCGACGGGAGCGTTTGCTTGCGTATTCTT
>Ga0126370_10001497_pt1 | contig 10684 bp, 12 predicted proteins | sample PanSoiMetaPlot_3_FD_92586 | JGI IMG/M metagenome (GOLD analysis project Ga0126370, IMG submission 92586) | Tropical forest soil microbial communities from Panama - MetaG Plot_3 | ecosystem: Environmental > Terrestrial > Soil > Tropical forest > Bulk soil | place: Panama | collected 2016-02-17 | reverse complement strand
GTCCACGCATCCGAGACCCGTGAGCGGATAGGTGCACTTCTTGACGATTTTGGGCGCGCCATCCTTGGTGACATGCTCCATGCAGACAATTAGTTTTTTTGCGCCAGCCGAAATGTCCATGGCGCCGCCGATGCCGCCGGAGCCTTTCGCGCCTGGAATTTTCCAGTTAGCGAGGTCACCCTTTTCAGAAACTTGAAAGCCGCCGAGTACGGCAACGTCAAGGTGGCCGCCGCGGGTCATGAGGTGCGCATCGGCCTGATGAAAGAAAGAAGCGCCGGGAATCAGCGTCACGGGAACTTTCATGGCGTCCACCAGGTCGTAATCTTCTTCGCCGGGGTTGGCACGGCGGCCCATGCCGAGGATTCCATTTTCACTATGAAAGTAGACAGTGATTTCCTTCGGTAGATAATTGGCCATGAGATTGGGAATGCCCCAGCCAAGATTGACGTAAGCGCCGTCGGGCAATTCCAGCGCCGCGCGCTGCGCAATTTGCTCGCGGGGCAGGCGCGGCTTCTCCAAGAGAGACTTCTCCTGCGTGGTCTCAGCCGGCATAATGGAGCCCTTTCGCCTGCACGATGCGGTGCACAAAAATAGCGGGAGTCATCACGTTCTCCGGTTCGATCGAGCCGACGGGCACGAGCTCATCCACTTCGGCAATCGTGGTTTGCGCCGCCATGGCCATGATGGGATTGAAATTGCGCGCCGCGAGCCGGTAAGTCAAATTTCCAAGTTCATCGGCCTTTTGCGCTTTAATAAAAGCGTAGTCCGCGTGAATAGGCATTTCCAGAATGCAGCGCTTGCCTTCGAGGGTGCGCTCTTCTTTGCCAGCGGCAACTTCGGTTCCCACTCCGACCGTTGTGTAAAAACCTTGCAGGCCTGCAGCGGCGGCGCGCATGCGTTCGCACAAAATACCTTGTGGAACAAGTTCGAGCGTCACCTCTCTGGCGGCAAAGCGCTCCTGAAAATGGTTGGCATGCGGCCCCGGGAAGGAAGCAATGACGTGCTTGATTTGATTGTTCTTGAACATCAGGCCGAGTTCGCCGTCGCGCGTGCCACAATTGTTGCTGATAGCCGTGATATTCTTGACACCTTTGCGCACCAGCGCCTGGATCAAATTATTGGGAAAGCCTGCGCCCCCGAATCCGCCGAACATGATGCGCGAGCCGTTGGGGACGTCGGCCACGACTTCGTCAAGGCTGGGATAGACTTTCTTTTTCATCGTGCTCCTAAAGATGAGTCCCGGCGGCGACGCCAGCTTCTTTCTTCCTGCCGCTTTGAAACTTTACATCCAAACCGGTTTCACGCAACCAGCGGCCGGTTGCGGTTCCACTGAGATTGTGTTCCAAAAGCGCGCGCAAGTCAGATTCGTCGTCGACATCCATTTCGAGGCGAGGACTGCGGCGAATCAGAGTCTGCGCGTTCGCGTTTTTAGCTTCGGCAAGATGCTTCTCGAAGCTTCCTTCTCCAAAGTGTGAGGGAAATAGAGTTGGAGGGGTTCGCAGCAAGGCATTGGTGCCAGTGCCGTCGCGCGAAGGGACGATGACCATGGCAGGCGCGGCGCATTCGATGGCCAGCAACTCATCAATGTCTTGCGGTTGAATCAGAGGCAAGTCGAGCGGCAGCCGCAGCAAAGCGCGAACGCCACGTTGTGCGCAAATCGTGGAAGCCGCATCCACGGAATCGCTTTCGGAGATTTGGCGATCTTCCCGCAGAATCTCCCAGCCATTCTCCTCGGCCAAATCCAAAGCCGGCTGGTAGTTCGTGATGACGAAAATCTTTTCTGTGGTGAGAATGCCCCGAATGGCTCGAATCGTGTCCGCGAGCATGGCCTGGGCAAGCCCAAATCTTTCTTCAGGTGTAAGCACAGCTGCGAGCCGCTTCTTCGCGTTTCGCAAATCTTTTATGGGCAAAAGGAGCGCTTGCATAGATGGTGCCTAATAGGCGCCTTCGGTGTACGGGCCGTGATTTTCAGTCCGAACGAGGCGGAGCGGAGGCACCGCAGAAGGCGGATCGTCTTCGGGGCGCTCAAACACCCGACGAATCTTGTAAATGGTAGAGCGCTCCGCCGGTGTGCGGCTAATCTTCCGGATGTGGTTGCGGAATTCTGCTGGAGCAACATACTCGCCAAACGTAGCACCTGCCGCTTTGGAGATATTTTCTTCCATCAGCGTCCCGCCAAAATCGTTTGCACCAGCTTGCAAGCAGGCGAGGGAAGTTTCGATTCCGAGCTTCACCCAGGAAACCTGAATGTTACGAATCGCGCCGTGGAGCAGTATGCGAGAAAGCGTATGAATACGAAGGTGTTCACCACGTACAGCTCCCGGCCGCGCTCCGCCGTGTTGGTAGAGGCGCGTGTTTTGGTGAATGAAGCCGAGCGGGACGAACTCGGTGAAACCGCCAGTGCGTTTCTGAATCGAACGCAGCAGAAGAAGGTGGCGCACCCAATCGGTGGGTTCTTCCACGTGACCGTACATCATGGTCGAAGTGGTGGGAATACAGAGTTCGTGCGCCGTGCTGATAATTTCCACCCATCGGGCGACCGGCAGTTTATTGGGGCTGAGTTGCATGCGGATGCGGTCGTCGAGAATTTCCGCTGCCGTACCGGGGATGCTGCCCAGGCCCTCGTCTTTCATCATCTGGAGATAATCGCGCAGCGGTATGCCCGTTTTCAGCACGCCGTAATCGATTTCCATCGGCGAGAAAGCGTGGACGTGCATGGCTGGGAGAGCACGCTTGATGGCGCGCAAAAGATTGCGATAGAAAAAGCCGTCGAGGTTGCGGGGCAGTCCGCCTTGAATGCACACTTCCGTGGCGCCACAATCCCAGGCTTCCCGTGCACGACGCACCACTTCTTCGAGGGAAAGGGAATAAGCATCGTCAGCTTGTGGACCGCGTCCGAATCCGCAAAAACTGCAGCCGACGAAGCAAACGTTCGTGAAATTGATGTTCCGGTTGACGACGTAGGTGACAGATTCGCCGACGGTTTCGCGACGCAGATGATCCGCGACTGCGATCAGCGCTTGTAGATCGGGACCTTCTGCGATGGCCAACCGCAAGCCTTGTTCAAGAGTAAGCTCTTCGCCACGCAGAACTGCTTCAATGCAATGCCGCACAGCGGCGCAGTCTGGCAACGCCTTATCGAGGGTTTCCGGCGGCGCCAACTCACTTTTCATAAGGGCAGTGGCGTGCTCATCCATGGCAGTGGGCTTAAAGCAGTCGCTGGTTGCCACTCCGTTTCCGGTCAATCTAAAGGCCATCCTATCAGAGCCGAGGCAACAATCGAAATGGCGCTAGCCCCTGCGTCTGCCTGTGATGCCCAGGGCGCCATTTCTGCAGATGCCCCGCAAGAATCCGCACAAAGAAATTTGGGAAGTCAGGCTATGATAGCCGCCTGAATCAGGAGGCTGGTATGAGAGCAGGGAAGAGAGCGGCGCGCTTGGCCGTGTGTGCAGGGTTGCTGGCCATGCTGTGGGCCGCATGTGCGCTGGCTGACGATCGAGTGAAGACGGAGAGCGGAGTCGTTGAGGGCGTCGCAGCCGCATCGCCGGGCGTCCGCATCTTTCGAGGAATTCCGTTCGCAGCGCCACCAGTGGGAGCGTTGCGATGGAAAGCGCCGCAACCGGTGAAGCCGTGGAGGGGCGTTCGGAAAGCAGCCGAATTCGGATCGCGCTGCATGCAAGCGCCGATTTACTCTGACATGATTTTCCGCGATCGCGCCGAAAAGCCGTTGAGCGAAGATTGCTTGTATTTGAACGTCTGGACGCCGGCAAAATCCGCGAAGGAAGGCCTCGCGGTGATGCTGTGGTTTTACGGCGGGGGATTTCAGGCAGGGTCGAGTTCCGAGCCCCGCTACGACGGGGAGAGTTTCGCAACGAAAGGCATCATCGTCGTCAGCGTCAATTACCGACTGGGCGTTTTCGGGTTTCTCGCTCATCCGGAGCTGACCAAGGAGTCGCGCGAGCATGCTTCAGGAAACTATGGGTTGATGGACCAGATCGCAGGTCTGCGTTGGGTGAAGAAAAATATTGCTGCGTTTGGCGGCAATCCGGACAAAATCACCATCGCGGGAGAGTCGGCGGGATCCCTTTCTGTCAGTGCCCTGATGGCGTCGCCACCCTCCAGGGAGTTGATTCGTGGGGCGATTGGAGAGAGCGGTGCATTCTTCGGCCATCCTCCGGCCGGGTCCACAATGCAGCCTCTAAGCGAGACAGAAAAAACCGGCACCAAGTTTGCCGAAGCGATTGGTGCGAAGGATCTGGCAGCCTTGCGTGGCAAGACCGCGGAAGAGCTTTTGGCTGCGGCGCAGAAGGATCCTTCTGTGCGATTCTGGCCGAGCGTTGACGGTTATGTGCTTCCTAAGGATGTTGCTACGATTTTTGCCGAAGGCAAGCAGAGCCACGTGCCCCTACTCGCAGGCTGGAATGCGCAGGAAGCAAGTTGGGCGGTGGTCTACGCAAAGGAGAAGCCGACAGCGCAGACTTTTCCGGGGCAAATGCGGACGCGATTTAACGATCGAGCGGCTGAGATTCTGAAGCTCTATCCTGCATCCACAGATGAACAAGCGCGCACGTCGGCCATCGCCTTGGCAAGCGATTTGTTCATTACCTACATCACTTGGGAATGGCTGGAACAGCAGAATAAAACCGGGCAAGCAGCAGTCTACGGGTATGTGTTCGACCGTACGCCGCCCGTCGCGCCGGATGTCAAGGTGAACGGAGTCTCTCCGAAGGAACTTGGCGCGCGGCACGCTTGCGAAATTGAATACGTTTTTGCCGCGCTGAAATCGCAACCGAATCCCTGGGAGCCTGTGGATTTCAAGATTTCCGATGCTATGGCTTCGTACTGGGCAAACTTCACAAAGACCGGGGATCCCAACGGCCCGGGCCTGGCGAAATGGCCTGTCTACTCCGCTGCTGGGGATTTTGCGATGATGCGCTTTGGAGAAGAGATTCAAGCAACCTCGCAGTCCCATCGGGAAAGGTACGAATTCTGGAGCGGAGCGGCGGAGAAAGCTGCCGCGCATTAATTTGATAGCGGTTTCGTGAAAGAAAGGCGCCGACTGCGTGTAATGCGCTTTCGTTGAAATTTCCGGGTTCCTTATGACACGCATCAAACTGATGATTCTAATCGGGGTCGTGCTTCTGGGCACTGCTGCTGCGATTGCGGGGGCCATGTTGCACGGCGGGTTGAGCGCCAAGGCGACTCCGACCCACTTGGAAGCGTTCCTGGCGCGCAATGCCCGTCACCTGGCGATTCCCGGCACCGCGCGCTTGACCCAGAACCCCGTGCTGGATTCGCAGGAAATCCAGCGCGAAGCGAGGCTTCATTTCGCCGATCACTGCGCCATTTGTCACGGAAACGACGGCAGCGGGAACACGCCGATCGGGAGCGGCCTTTATCCAAAGCCCCCCGATCTCCGCAAACCGGCGACGCGGGAATTGAGCGACGGGGAATTGTTCTGGATTATCGAAAATGGCGTGCGCTTCACCGGCATGCCGGCCTTTTCCAATGATGCGGATCACGATCATGCCGGGGCAAATCACGGCGGCGGACAGGATAGCTGGAAGCTGGTCCATTTCATCCGCCATCTGCCGTATTTGACGGGTGCGGAGCGGTTGGAGATGGAACGCTATAATCCCAAGGGGCCGGAAGATCGGGCGGAGGAGCAGGAAGAGGATCAATTTTTGAATGAAGCAACGCCCGGGGCTCGGGGGGAATCACACCCTCGTAGCAAGCAATAAGGATGGTAAAAAAAGTAAGGCGGCACCAGCAACCGCACAGGAAACGATGGAGACGAACATGAAAGTGAAATGGATCACAATTGGGCTAGCTCTCGCCTTTGCGGCGGGAGCGGCGCTGCCGCACGGGAACAAGGTGCATATCCGGGGGAAGATCGAGAAAGTCGGCGCTGATTCCTTGCAAGTAAAATCATCTGACGGCAAGACGGTGGAAGTGAAGCTGGTGGCTTCTACTGTCTATATTCAACATGTGGCGCCAAAGCAGGGAGAGCCAGCGGATAGCAATGACAATCGCCCCGCCAAGCTGGCCGACCTCGCGGCTGGCGATGCGGTGGTAATTCATGCAACGCCGAAAGACGGAGGCCTTGAAGCCGACGAGGTCAAATTCTCGGCGCCCGAATCGAACAAAGTTGCTTCAACGGCGGCGAAGCCGAAGTCCTGAGACTGATTTAGCCAGACAACCGTTTAGTCAACTAAATGGCAGGAGTGGGTTTTCAAGACCAGCCAGACTTGCCTTTCAATTGCCAGTTCGAGTGCTCGCACCGCTCCTGGCGTGACATGAACGATGAACGTCACGCCACAATCCACGCACGCAACGCACATCGTGCCGCGCTGCTCCAGTGACAGGATTTTGCCTTCCAGGATGTTTCGCGCACTCAATCCTTGAGGACGCTCCGACGCTAGCAGAATATCGCCGGCGCGGACTGCGATTTGCACGCGGTCACCTGCGGAGGCATGAGTGAGTGGAACTTCAATTTCGCAGGTGCTTTCGGCCAGATGGACGCGCATCACGCCATCCGGTTCGCGAACGTCGAGAACTGTTGCGCTCAGCAAATTCTCAAACCCGGCGGCCTGCGCAAGCCGCTTGCGCCTTGGCGCGTCGAGAACCTCCATCGGTGCCCCGCGGCTTACGATGCGGCCGTTATCCATGGCGATCACCCCCTCGCCCAGAGCATCCACTTCTTCGCGACTGTGCGTTACATAGAGAATCGGAATGCGCTTTGCCGCGTTCCAGGCGCGCAAATCCTCGACGATCGCGGATTTCAGTTCCGCGTCCAGCCCTGTCAGAGGCTCGTCAAGCAACAGAAGCCGTGGTTTCGTCACCAACGATCTAGCCAGAGCGGCTCGCTGCTTCTCTCCGCCTGAGATTTGCGCAGGTCTTTGGCTTCGCAGGCTCGCGATGCAGAAGGCTTGGAGAATCTCGTCGACGCGCGCACGCCGATCCGGCTCCGGAGGATCAGTGAGTCCATACGCAATGTTTTGCTCAATCGTGAGGTGCGGAAACAACGCCAAGGATTGAAACACATAGGCGATACGGCGCTTTTGGGGTGGAACATCGACAGGCGCGGCGGAGTCAAACAGAACATTCTCGCCGATGGCGATTCTCCCGGCATCCGGGTGTACCAGGCCCGCAATGCAATCGAGCAGCGTCGATTTTCCAGCACCAGAGGGGCCAAACAATATGGTGATGCCTGGAGGCGCTTCAAAGGAGACATCAAGAACAAAGTTACTCTGGTCGCGGCGTTCTTTCCTGATGCTCGCAGCCAGGGTAGAAGAATTCACTTCGCCGACCACCGTGTCCACGCAGGCGCCCATACGTGGCGATTGACGGCGTACACCAGGCAAAGTACGGCGAACGCGATCATGAGGAGGAGAAGCGCCAGATTGTTGGCTGCTCCGTATTCAAGCGACTGCACGTGGTCATAAATGTCGATAGAAACCGTTCGCGTTATGCCAGCAAGATTTCCGCCAACCATCAATACGACGCCGAATTCTCCCAATGTGTGCGCGAAACTCAGCACGAATGCCGTGACCACGCCTGGCAACGACAGGGGCAGAATAATGCGCCGGAACGTTCGCCATTTTCCCGCGCCCAGAAGGGCAGAAGCGTCCAGAAGCTTGCGGTCAACCGCCTCAAAGGAAGCTACCAGTGGCTGCACGGCAAAAGGAAAGCTGTAAACGACCGAGGCAAAAACCAGTCCAGTAAATGTAAAGGCTAACCCGTGGCCGAAGAATGTCATCCATACTTTGCCGAGTGGGCCGCGAGGTCCCATGGCGAGCAAAGCGTAAAAACCAAGAACCGTGGGAGGTAGAACCAGCGGCAGCGCAACGACGGATTCCAGCAGAAACTTTCCGCGCCAGTTCGAGAAGGCCAGCCAGTAAGCGACCGGCATCCCGATCAACAGCAAAATTGCCGCCACACATCCTGCTAGCTCGAACGACAAGCTCAGCGAACTCATTCTTGCTTCCCGTTCAAACGCAACGGTTCCTCCACCCTTAGCGAGTTTTTTACCGACTATTTTGCCGCGGAACTGTGAATCCGGATTTTTCCAGAATTGCCCGACCGGCCTCGCTCTTTACAAAATTTAAGAAAGCCAGCGCAGCTAAATTGTCCTTAGCATTTTTCAAAACAACGACTGCCTGCTTGATGGGCGGATGCATCTCTGGAGGAATCTCCCAGACCTTTCCACCCTTCATTCCCTGAGAAAGCGCCAGGGAATGAGCAATGATTCCGGCCTGCGCATTGCCCGATTGCACGAACTGTGCAGCTTGCGAAATATTTTCGCCGTAGACCAGCTTTGCTTTAACTTGCTCGTAAATTCCGGCCTTTTGCAGGGCGGAAACTGCCGCTCGTCCATAAGGTGCGAGCGATGGATTTGCTATCGCGATTCGGTGTATACGAGCGTCTGATAACGCATTCCACTTTTCTCGCTCGATACTCACTTGTGAATCGGCTGGCATCCAAATCACGAGTTGGCCCAGCGCGTATTCATACAGCGTTCCCGACTCGGCGAAGCCCGACGCTTCCAGTTTCCTCGGGTAATCCAAGTCCGCAGAAAAAAACAGATCGAAGGGCGCACCGCCTTGAATCTGCGCAAAGAAATTGCCGCTCGACCCGGTCGTAACTTCCACCTTTGCCCCGCCCCCGCTTGCAAAGCCTTTGGATAGCTCCTCCATCGCGAACTGCGAATCCGCCGCGGCCGCCACCCGCACCACAGTGTGCTCCTGCGCCCGCAAATTCAATGAAGCAAGAAGGAGAACTGAAAGAGTTACGCAGAAGGCGATGCGCATATGCAATTTTGTTTTTGCACGACTCACGAGTCACCAGCCATCAGCACTGTATCGTTCAAACGCGGAGGATCATCACTTCGGTAGACTTTATGAGCGCCGCGGCCCGGTCGCCCGGCTTCAAGCGCAATTCTTTTGCTGCATCCGCAGTAATAATCGATGTGATGTGCTGTTCACCGATGGCCAGCGTCACCTGGGCCAGCAGTCCGCTGAATTTAAGCCCGACGACGCGGCCGATCAACTGATTGCGTCCGCTGATTTTTCGATAGTGCAGGCGTCTTGCTGCAAGATCGCCGCGTTCAAACTTTTTGGGAATTAGCCGGTCGATTTCACTTTCGGGCACGCGGTGGTGCCCACCGGGTGTTTTCACGGATTTGATCTTCCCGTGGTAAATCCACTGCTTCAGAGTGGGGTAGCTGATGCCCAGAATGTTCGCCGCCTCGCGCGGTGCCAGCAGCTTTTGCACAGGATGCTCCGTAGCAAACATAATAGTATGTATGGAACCGAATAATCAATACGCTTCTATACAGATAAATGGCGCTTAAGACGCCACGGGGCATCTGGGCGATAGCGAGAGCGGTAACGTTCCCATCACATCCATGTCAGGCTTGTCGCAACGGCGCTTACAATACGCTCAAGCCACCGGAAATGATGGTGTGGCTCATTGTAGGCGAGGGTACTTTGCAAAAGGTGACGAACGAAGAGATACGCAAAGCAGTCGAACTATTCTGGTCCACGTTTCTGGCAAAATCGGAAGATCAACTAAACTCTTTTTACGCTCCAGGAAGCACGGTCTTCCAGATTGCCATGGGCCGGTCCGAACCCGGCAGGCTCGGTGCGATGCGACGCTCCCGCGAGTATTTCGGTGCAGACACTCGGATGGAGTTGAAACTTGGACCCATCGACGTCGTGCTCGCCGGCAGCGACGCGGGTGTAGCGAGTTACACGTTTTCATTTCAAGCCTCTGCCCGCGATGTAGGAGGCGGAAAGCGTGCGGAAGAGAAACTCGATCTGATCCGCGCCACACACGTCTTTCAGCGAGACGCGCAGGGCAAGATGTACATCCTTCACGAGCACTTCTCGGTCCCCGTTACCTAGAGCGAGTCTCGTGACGTACGCCCTACTCCACCCACAAGACAACACTCCCGTTGGCGGCGGCATCTTGATAGAAATCGCGCAGCAACCCGAAATAATAGAGCAGCTCTTCCTTGTCGTGATGGGGGACGTAAACCTTCTGCTGGTCAGCTACTTCAGGGTCGAACGCCGTTGCCCTTTCCTCCGCAGGAAAACCTGCAAGTGCGGCCGCGACTTCGCCGACTTGCTTGGGAGTAAGATAACGCGCAGGGCCATATCCCATGACCTTTCCTCGATCGGGAAGTTCGGTGCCACCCGTAATCGCGTTTCCCAAAGGAGGCTCCGCGGCGTCCCAGCTTCTGCCAGTTAGCAGGAAATGCAAACAATGCCAGGATTTATGAAGCCCTAGCTGCTTTCCGCAGTCGCTGATTCCAATATAGCCTGCAACGGCTGCCTGAGCCGAAGGATTTTCGCTCATGATCGCCTGTAATTGCTTTTGCATTTCCAAAAATCCGGCAACGGGCGCTCTCCGGATTGCCTCCGCTCCCTGAGGATGTGCGGGATCCTTCCGGTAGGCCGCCAATTCAAACTCGGTGATCTGCCGAAGTTTACCCTCCATCCCCATCGGTGAGATCTCCTTGACGCTCTAGTTCCGCAGCGGCTTGCCGGTTTTCAGCGTATGTGCAATGCGTTCCTGGGTTTTCTTTTCTCCGCAAAGAGAGACAAATGCCTCGCGTTCGAGATCGAGGACGTATTGTTCGCTGACCATTTGCGACGCGGTCAGCGGCCCGCCAGCCAGAATG
>Ga0126370_10001494_pt1 | contig 10686 bp, 11 predicted proteins | sample PanSoiMetaPlot_3_FD_92586 | JGI IMG/M metagenome (GOLD analysis project Ga0126370, IMG submission 92586) | Tropical forest soil microbial communities from Panama - MetaG Plot_3 | ecosystem: Environmental > Terrestrial > Soil > Tropical forest > Bulk soil | place: Panama | collected 2016-02-17 | reverse complement strand
CGCGGCTGAAGCGCTCGCCCTGTACACGACCGAGGCCGCGGTCGCGATGCACAAGGAGCGGGAGATCGGGTCGCTGGAGCCGGGCAAGCTCGCGGACTTCGCCGTCCTGGACCGTAGCCCGCTGGATGCCGAACCCGAGCGGATCGCGGACATCCGGGTGCTGGCGACAGTCGTCGGTGGGCAGCCCGTGTTCCAGGCTGATGACTCACCCCTCCGGCTATGACCCTGTGATCATCTACGATGACCGGGTGACGACGAGTTCGTTCCGGTCGGCCGTCCTTCGGAACGGTGTCGTCATCGGGGATCCCCTGGGGGCCGTGCTGGGTTTCGTGGCGGCCCACCCGGATTTCAGTGTCAGTGACCCTCCGCGGCCGGCGTCGTTCGGCGAGCCTGACCTCAGGCTGGCGAACCGGGACGGTGCGCGCATCTCGGCGGCCCAGATCGCGGTGATCCTCGAGCGGCGGCGCGCGATCGAGCGGAGCCTGCAGGCGATCGCCCTCCATACTTCGCTGGCAGAAACGGCAAACTCAGTGCCCTGGCTGCCGCTGAGGCAACTGTTTGACGCGTTCGCGGACATTCGCGGGGTCGGCTTCTCGAAGATGACCAAAGCGCTGTACCGGAAGCGCCCGGCGCTGATCCCCATCCTCGACAGCATCGTCCAGCAGTACCTGGAGGACGACGACCCCGGAGCCCAGGCCCCGTTCGGAGAACGCGCGCTCGCGTTCGTTCGCGGCTACAAGCGCGACCTGGACCGCAACCAGGGGGCGGTCCAAACGGTCCGGCAGGAGCTCGCGAGCCGCGGTTACGAGCTCACCGAGGTGCGGATCCTCGACCTGCTGATCCTGTACGTCGCGGCTCCGGCTCCGGCCGGCTAGCCGAGCTGGTAGTCCTGCTGCTCGCGGGCGTAGCCGATGAATTCATCCAGGGAGCTGGGGTTTGCCATCGCGTTGACGTTGGCCGCCTTCTCCAGCGGGACGCCAAGCAGCAGCTTGCGCACCGGCACCTCCATCTTCTTGCCGGTGAGGGTCGTCGGTATGTCATTCACCTGGATGATCCGGTCCGGGACGTGGCGTGGCGTGTACTGCTGGCGAAGCTCGTCACAGATCTTGCGGCGGGTCGCATCGGTGAGTACCCGGCCGTCGGCCAGCACGACGAACAACGGCATGAAGAAGCCCCCGCCGGGAAGGTCGAGGTTGACGATAAGCGCGTCCTGTACCTCCTCGACCGAGGCCAGTGCCGTGTAGACCTCCGCGGTGCCGATCCGCACGCCGTGGCGGTTGAGGACGGCATCCGAGCGCCCGAGCACGAAGCAGCCGCCACGGGCGTTGACCCGGAAGAAGTCCCCCTGGCGCCACACCCCGGGGAAGTCCGCGAAATAGGTCTCACAGTACCTGCTGCCGTCCGTGTCGCCCCAGAAGCCGACCGGCATCGACGGCATCGGCTCGGTGATGACAAGCTCGCCCACCTCGTCGATAACCTCTTCGCCGCGTTCGTTGAACGCGTGTGCCGCTACACCCAGGTGGCGCGCCTGAATCTCGCCGGCGTACACCGGGAGCGTGGGCACCCCCCCGACGAACCCGGTGCAGACGTCGGTGCCGCCGCTGCCGGGAGCCAGCCACAGGTCCTGCTTGACGTTGCGGTAGAACCACGCCCCGCAGGCCGCGGACACGGGGGAGCCGGCCAGCAGCACCATCCGCAGCGCGCCGAAGTCGTGGTGGTCGGCGGGCACGAAGCCCGCACGCGCCATGAGGTCGACGTAGGCCGGGCTGGCCCCGAACAGGCTCACGCCGGCGTCCGCGGCCAGCTGCCACAGCGCGCCGGGCCCGGGGTAGCCGGGGTTGCCGTCGTAGAGCACCGGGCATACGCCCAGCAGCAGCGAGCTGACCAGGAAGTTCCACATCATCCACCCGGTGGTGGTGAAGAAGAACATCCGGTCTGCGGCACGCAGGTCCATGTGGAAGCCCTGCAGCTTGAGCTGCTCCAGCAGGATTCCGCCGTGGCTGTGCACGATCGGCTTGGGCAGGCCGGTGGTGCCGGACGAGAACAAGATCCACAGTGGATGGCCGAACGGGACCTGCTCGCAGTCGAACCCCGATGCCGGGACCGGCGGATGATCGAGGATGCCGTCCCAGGTCAGCCCGCCCGGAACCAGCGGCCCGGCTTCGCCCGGGCGCAGGTACGGCACGGACACCACATACTCAAGGCTGGTGAGCGCGCCGATGATCTCCCGCATCTCCGCGGTGCGGTCGAACTCCCTGCCGCCGTAGCGATATCCGTCCACGCAGAACAGCACCTTGGGGGTGAGCTGCGAGAACCGGTCGATCACGCCGCGCCGGCCGAAGTCGGGGGAGCAGCTCGCCCAGATGGCGCCGATGCTCGTAGTGGCGAGCATCGCGACGACCGCGTGCGGGATGTTCGGCAGGCAGGCGACGACCCGGTCACCGGGGCGTACGCCCAGCTCCCTGAGCCTGGTGGCAAGCACCCGCACCTGGCCCGCGAGCGTCTCCCAGGCCATGGGCGTCAACGGGGTGGCCTCGCTGCGGCTCAGGAGCGCGTTCGTGCCCGGGCGCTCGTTGCGCAGCACGTGCTCGGCGTAGTTGAGCCGGGCCCCGGGGAACCATTGCGCGCCCGGCATGTCCCGGCTGGCCAGCACGCTGGTGGCCGGCGCCGACGAAGTCACCCCGCAGTAATCCCAGATCGCCTGCCAGAAGGCAGGCAGATCCGTGACCGACCAGCGCCAGAGCGCGTCGTAGCCGTCGAAGCGCAGGCCGCGCTCGCGGGCGAGCCATCCGGTGAACGCCGTCAGGTTCGCCGTGGCCACCTTGTCGGGGCTGGGCGTCCAGAGCAGGTCACCGTCGTTCGTCACGGATGTCACGTCCACATGGGTGACGTTGGCACACACGGGCGGCCCTGGCAACGCCGGCGCCCCCGGCCCGCGGCTCGGATTTGTGCCGTCACCACAAGCCGCCCGGCCGCTGTTTGGCGGCCGCCCACAAGATCCTTTCGCTAGATCTCAGTCCGGCGACGGACCCTTGCACTTACGTCAGCCGACCTCTAACATCCGAGGCAAATCTAATTACTCCTGACTCAGATATTGTCATATGTCGAGGTAGTGTCAGCTCCTTCGCCCAGGGTTTGGTTCCTGCCCGCACCACCAGGAGGTGGGGATTGGTGAAGACACGAGAGCACGCGCCCAGAGTGGGGGCGGGCGCGAAGCGCGGGGGCGGGAAGACCCGTGCGCGGGGAGCCGCGGCACTGGCTGCGGTAATCGCGGTTGCCGCGGCGGCCGGGTGTGGCAGCAACAGCACCAGCGGATCGCCCAGCGGTTCAGCGACGACCAACAAGGCAAGCACCGTGACGGACACGTCGCAGTGCGGCACCAAGCCGGGCGTGAAGGCGACCGGCACGCGGATCCCGCTGGGCGGGATCGTCACCAACCAGCCGGGGACGTCGTTCACCGACATCGCCAACATGGCCAGCGCCTACTTCACCTGCGTCAACAACAACGGCGGCATCAACGGTCACCCGATCAAGTACTACATCGAGACCGAGCAGACCAACCCGGCCCAGGTCGCGGCCGACGCCAACAAGCTCGTTCAGACAGATCATGTGGTCGGGATCGTCGGGAACACGAGCATCATCGAGTGCTCGGTCGACCACAGCTACTGGGAGAAGCTCGGCTACAGCATCGTCGACTCGGGGATCGCGCCCGAGTGCTACTCGACGCCCAACAGCTCCGCGGTGAACATGGGGCCGCGGTACAGCTCCGACGGAGCGGTGCAGTACGCGCTCTCCAAACACGTCTCGAAGATCGTCTTCGACCAGTCGAACGTCCCAGGCACCGGCTACATCGCTGCCGGTCCATCGGCCCTCGCGGCCGCCGCGCACGTACCGATCGCGCAGCTCACCGAGAACGTGCCGATCAGCGACGCCAGCTCGGTGGCGATCAAGGAAGTCGACGCGGCAGGCCCGAACGGTGCCGTGGTGCTCAACTTCACCCCGCCGGAGGCGCTGGTGATCCTCCAGGCCGCGCAGAAGCTCGGCCTGGAGAACCGGGTCAAGCTGTGGGGCTGTTCGACGCCATGCAACACCGACTTCCTCGCCCACGCGCTCGGCCCGAAGTGGAACAACAAACTGTTCGTCAACGCCGAGCTGACCCCACCGGACTCGACGAACTCCCCGGCCATGAACCTCTACCTGGCGATACTCAAGCAGTATGGCAAGGCGGTCTCCGGCGGAGTCGGCAGCTTCAGCCAGATGGGCTTTGCCGAGGCAGAGATCCTCATCCACGCGCTGGAGTCGGTCAAGGGCTCCTACACGGTGACGAGCGTCAACAGCGCGATCAAGGCGGTGTCCGACTTCAGCACGGGGATGCTGTGCCAGGGCTGGACCTATGGCAACTTCCCGATGCACATCCCCAACAACGTGGACTACACGGTCACGCCGGACAACGGCAAGATGGTGACGGCCCAGGGGTGCACGCCGATCTCGGCGGTCGACCCGCAGATCGCGGCGTACCGCAAGGCGGCGGGCACCGGCTGAGGCGACGTGGTGAGGCAGCGAGCAGCAGCGACAGAGCGCCTACGGTAGGCCGACGGTGCCGAGCTGGCAGGACTTTCAGCCGTTCATCGTCAGCGGCCTCGCCCTCGGTGGGGCATATGCCCTGTCAGGGGTCGGCATCGTGGTCCTCTACCAGGCCACCGGCGTGGTTTACCTGGCGTTCGGCGCGGTCGGCGCCATGGGCGCGCTGATCGCCTGGTCGCTGGCCAACGCGGGCACTCCCGGCTGGGCCGCGTGGCTGGTGTGCGTGCTGTTCGGCGGCGCCGTGACGCTGGCCTACGGCATGAGCTTCGGCCCGCCGCTGGCGCGGCGGGACCCGCTGGTCAAGGCGGTGGCCACGCTGGGGCTGACGCTTGTCCTGTTCGGGGTGATGGACCTGCTGTGGACGACCAACGGAGGCCAGTCCCGTGCGATCACCCTGCCCACCGACGGCGGCGGCTTCACCGTCGGCCAGGTCCAGGTGACATGGACGCAGGTCATCGGCCTGGCGGCAGGCATCGGCATCGTGGTGGTGACCGAGGTGTTCCTGCGCCATACGAAGCTCGGGACGGCGATGCGGGCGATGGCCAACGACCGCGAGATCACCGCCACGCTGGGGGTGCCGGTCCGGCGGGTGGAGGCGGCAGCCTGGTTCGGCTGCGGCGTGATCGCCGGCGTGGCCGGGCTGCTCCTGGCCGACCTCGTCGCGCTGGACGCGACGACCCTGACCTTCCTGGTGATCTCGTCGCTGGCCGCGGCGCTGATCGCCCGGCTGCGGTCGATCGTGGTCACGTTCCTGGCCGCGATCGCGATCGGCCTCATCCATGACCTGCTGACCCCCATCCAGTCACTGACCAACTACCGCGACATGACCCCGTTCGTGCTCGCCGCCGTGGCGCTGCTTGTGCTCCCTCGCGATCCGGTGATCACGCGCTCCCGCGAGGAGATCTAGGCGTGTCCCGCAGCGACCCGGGAGGCCCGCGCTGATGCTGGACACCGCGAGCCGTGCTGCCGGGCGCCAGCGATCACCGCTGCGGCGGCCGTCCACGCCCACGCTGGTGAATGCCGGCGTGATCGCCCTGCTGCTGTTGGTTGCCCTGCTCGTCCTGCCGCAACTGCTGAGTCTCTACTACATCGACGCGATGACGCAGGTGGCCGTGTACTCCATGGTCACGCTCGGGCTGGGGGTGCTGGTCGGCCGGGTGGGCCTGGTATCGCTCGGCCAGGTCGCGGTGCTCGCGATCGGTGCCTGGGTGGCGGCCAGGCTGCTGTTCGCCACCGCACAGCCCTATCCGGTGATCCTGCTGGAAGCGGGCGTGGCCACCATGGTGCTCGGGACGCTGATCGGGCTCCCGGCGCTCCGGCTGCGCGGACTGTACCTGGCCCTGATCACGCTGATGCTGGCGGGCGCGCTCACGGTCATGCTCGCCACGGTCAACTTCCCGAACGGAGGCCACGGCTTCTTCGGCTACAACGGGAGCGCGGTCCACATCCCGGCGATCCGCCGCCCCAGCATCGCGTCAAGCGATCCCGCCTACTTCCGCTACTCCGTGATCGTCGCCGCGCTGATGTTCCTGCTCGCGGCGCTGCATATCCGGGCACGGCCCGGCCGGGCGTGGGCGGCGATCCGGCAGAGCGAGCCGGCCGCGCTCGCGGCGGGGATCAACATCACTCTCTACAAGCTGTGGGCATTCGCGCTGGCATCGTTCATCACCGGCGTCGCCGGCGGGGTGATGGCGGGCGCCGTCCACTACCTGTACTCGATCAACTTCCCGACCCAGGACTCGATCACGCTGCTGGCCGTGGTGCTGATGGGCGGGGCTTACAGCCTCTGGGGAGCGATCGTGGCCGCGCTGCTGCTGCAGTTGCTGCCCGCCCTGCTCAACAACTGGGGTGTTTCCGCGGACTGGCTGACGATCCTGTTCGGCATCGGCGTGCTGCAGGTGCTGACGACCGCCCCGGCCGGGCTGGCCGACCAGGCACCCAAGGATCTTGCCCGGCTCGGCCGCCTGCTGCTTGGCCGCCTGCGCAAGCTCACGGGCTCGGTGAGGGGCTCTCAGTGATCGAGGTTGATGGGCTGACGGTGCGCTTCGGCGGGGTCACCTCGCTGGATGGCATGAGCGTGACCTTCGAGCGCGGCACCTGCGGCCTGATCGGGCCCAACGGTGCCGGGAAGACGACGTTTTTCAACGTGCTGAGCGGGTTCGTCCGGCCGGCCGCCGGGACCGTGCGCGCGTTCGGGGAAGACCTGCTGTCGATGGCCCACTTCCGGCGAGCGCGGTGGGGGGTGCGGCGGACGTTCCAGACGGAGCAGGCCATCGAGGGGCTGTCGGTGTTCGACAACGTGGCGCTGATCCACGAGCACTCCAGGCTTCCCGGCAGGACCCGGCGCCAGGACGTGTTCGGCGCGATCTCGTTCGTCGGGCTGGCTGCCGACCCGTCCGCGCGGGTGCACACGCTGGCGGCCGGCGAGCGCCGCCTGGTCGAGGTCGCCCGCGCCGTCGTCGGCCGGCCGAAGCTGGTATTGCTTGACGAGCCCGCCGCGGGCCTGCCCGGCGAGGAGACCAGGCACCTGGGCGAGGTCGTCCGCCGGATTCCCGGGTACACGGGCGCGCTGACGATCCTCGTCGACCACGACATGAGCCTGGTGTCCGCCTGCTGCGAGACGACCGCCGTGCTCGACTTCGGCAAGCTGATCGCGGTCGGCCCGACCGCCGAGGTGTTGCGCGACGACCACGTGATCCGCGCTTACCTCGGCACGGCGGACGTGTGATGAACGGGGCGCCGCCGGCCGGGACCGGGCAGGTCAAGGCTTCGATGCATAACGCTGACGGCGTGCTTGACCTGCGCGGAATCACCGTCGAGCGCGGCGGGCGAGCCGTGGTCCGCGACGTGTCGATCGAGGTACCGGCCGGGGAGGTGACGGCCCTGCTGGGGCCGAACGGGGCCGGTAAGTCGAGCCTGGTACTGGCCGTCGGCGGCGTCCTGAGGCCCAGCGCGGGCTCGGTGTTTCTGGCGGGCCGCGATTTTGCGGGCCGCAGGCCCGAGCGGATCCGCCGGGCCGGGATCGCGATCGTGCCCGAGGGCCGCAGGCTGCTTCCGGAACTGACCGTCGAGGACAACATCGGCGTCGCCACCTACGCCTTGTCGCGCGAGCAGGCGCGAGCCGGGCGGGCACGGGCGCTGGAGCTGTTCCCTGAACTGTCCAGGCGGCTCTCGATGCGGGCCCGGACGCTATCGGGCGGCGAGCAGCAGATGGTCGTGCTGGCCCAGGCCCTCGTCTCGCAGCCGCGGTACATGCTGATCGACGAGCTGTCGCTTGGCCTGGCGCCGGTGGTCGTCAACCGCCTGATACCGGTCATTCGCACGGTCGCGGAGGACGGGATCGGGGTGCTGCTGATCGAGCAGTTCGCCAGCGTGGCGCTGGGCCTGGCCAACCAGGCCTACATCATGGAAGGCGGCCTGCTCCGGTTCTCCGGGCAGGCCAGGGAACTGCGCGAGAGACCGGAACTGCTCCGCTCGGCGTACCTGCTCCGCGGCAGCGGTGGCGCCGGCGACAGCCAGCCCGGCTCCCCTGATTAGACGGTGTCGGCTGGCCGGTAAAGCAGTTCCAATCGGCCGCCTTCGCGGAACCGAGGGGTAGTGGACTGTGACCTTGACGAGCGCGGTCTTGCCGCCTGAGTGTCGATGGTGCAAACTTGTGCAACCATCCCCAAGGAGAGCATCATGGCGCTACGGTTCATCGGCGGAGACCCTGACTCCCCGAACAACGGGTCACCTGCGGTGTGGGTTGATGGCAACGACGGCAGCATCGTGCTTCAGGGCTGGCGGATCACTGACGAGACGACCATGGCGCAGATCGAGGCGAGGGGGCCTGTACCGGGTCACGAGACGGTGATGCGGCTCCCGGCGCGCATGGCACCCTTCCTGCTGGAGGCATGCGGTGGCAATGGAACCGCTAGCGTATAACCTGCTTCGCTCGTCCCGGCACAGCGCGGTCCACCTGGAGACCCGAGACACCTACACGCCCGATGACCCGGACTGGCTGGACTGGAATGCGGGCGAACGGTTCGACCCTGCCGAGCGCTGGCACGACTGGTTCACCCTGGTAACCGGCACCACCGCCCGGGGCGTAGTGATCCGCCGCGCCCGGCTGGTGTCGGAACCGGTGACGGACTACATCCGGTTCGAGTACGACGTGACCGCGGCGCACAACATCGCAGCCGGGGAGCAGGTGCGCTGGCTGCCCCGGCACCAGGCCGCCGGCATCACTGTGCCCTGCGCCGACTACTGGGTGATTGACGGCCAGGTGGTGCTGTGGAATCACTTCGCAGGAGATGGCTCCTGGGTGGGTGAGGAACGCTGCGACGACCCGGCGGTAGCGCAGCTGTGTGTAGCGTCGTTCGAGGCCGTGTGGGAACGAGCGGCCCCGCACGCCGGATACCGGCCCGCGTAACATACCTGCCCCGGACCTGTCCCACTCATGCCCACCGCGCCGTCGTCCTCCAGTGCCTGGCAGGCGCGGCGCGAACTCGGTGCCCGGCTTGGTGAGATACGCCGCGACGCCGGGCTGACCGGCCGCGCGCTGGCCCGGCTGTGCCGGTGGCACGAATCGAAGGTGTCACGGGTCGAGCACGCGGTCACTGCCCCCTCAGATGAGGACATCCGTGCCTGGTGCGGTCACTGCGACGCCGATGACCAGGTAGCGGACCTGATCGCGTCGCTGCGTGCAGTTGAGGGCATGTTCGTGGAGTGGCGGCGGATGGAACGCACCGGGCTGCGCCGTGCCCAGGAAAGCGTCCTGCCCCTGTGGGAACGCACCAGGCTGTTTCGCGCCTACTCGTCGTGGCTGATCCCCGGTGCCGTCCAGTCGAAGGCGTACACGCGGGCCGTGCTGCGGGCCATCGCCCAGCGGCGCGGGCTGCCCGATGACGTGGACGACGCGGTAACCGTCCGTACCGACCGGCTGCGGCTGCTGCGGGAAGGCGGTCGCCGATTCATCGTGGTGGTGGAAGAAGCCGTGCTTCGGACAGTGATCGGTGGCCCCGATGTGATGGCCGGGCAGCTTGGGCACCTGCTCTCGGTCGCATCGCTGCCCACCGTGTCGCTGGGCGTGATCCCGATAGGCACGGCCAGGGACGTCATGTGGCCCGCCGAGGACTTCTGGCTGTTCGATGAGGCCCAGGTGAACGTGGAGCTGATCTCCGGGTGGCTGACGATTACCCAGCCGCGCGAGATCGCTATGTACGCGAGGGCGTTCGCTGACCTATCGGACATGGCGGTACGGGGCCCGCAGGCCCGGTCGCTGATCACCAAGGCGATCGACGCGCTTAGCTGATCCTGTTCTGCAAGCTCCTGCAAGTTCGTTTACCTGCCCTGCCCGTGCGCGGTTGGCTACCACTACCACCACAGAGGTAGGGAGAACAACAGTGCATAAGGACGCCCCCGTCACAGAGCACGACCCGCAGGGACTGATAGTCGCCATCGAGACGGAGTACCCCGGTTGGCGGGTATGGCGCACCCCCGACACCGGGTCCTGGTGGGCCTCCCGCCGCGGACCGCAATGGATGTGCGAGCCCCGCACGGTTGCCGCCGACAATGCCGAGGGCCTGCGCGCCGAGTTGCAGGAAGCTCTGGCAGCCGCAGCCCCAGACGCCCAGAGCTCCCATGAGTGACAGGCGCCCCGCTCCGGGGCCTGGATGAGATCGCGGTCACTGCCCGCCGGGACACACCTAGACGAACAGAGCGTTGTTGACCGGCAGGCCGTGCTCCTTGCAGTAGCTCAGGTAGTGGTCGATGTACCAGAAGACGTCGAAGGTCTGGGTGAGATTGTCGTCGTCGTCATAGAACTCCAGCGAGCCGTTCAGCCAGAACACGGTCTTCATACCGTTCGGGTCGTCACACACCAGCGTGTGGATGACGCCGGGGCTTTCGTGCACGTAGCCGCCTGGCCGGGCGACCCAGTCGTATTCGAGATAGCGCCAGCTTCCCTCGAGGACGTAACCGGACACAGGCCCGCGGTGACGGTGCCTGCCGAGCTTGCCCCCGGCTTTCACCCAGAGCACGTTGGTGAACGAGTTGTTGCGCACGTCGAAGGCCAGGTGGCGGATGAAGGCGTCATCGCCGAACGGGACCCAGGGGGACGAT
>Ga0126370_10001493_pt1 | contig 10689 bp, 10 predicted proteins | sample PanSoiMetaPlot_3_FD_92586 | JGI IMG/M metagenome (GOLD analysis project Ga0126370, IMG submission 92586) | Tropical forest soil microbial communities from Panama - MetaG Plot_3 | ecosystem: Environmental > Terrestrial > Soil > Tropical forest > Bulk soil | place: Panama | collected 2016-02-17 | reverse complement strand
ATCCGGCCCGCAACTTTATGAGTTTCCTTGTGTTAGATACGGTGTGGTCGCAATGACCAGGTCGGACGTCCAACTGATGCTGGACGTGAAGGCGGGCGACGAACAGTCATTCGACCTTCTCTTACAGCGCTATCGGACTCCGCTGGTCAATTTCCTGTACCGGATGGTTCGGAGCCGGGAACAGGCGGAAGACCTGGCCCAGGAAGTTTTCATTCGAGTGTACCGCGCGCGAGAGGAGTACGTCCCCAGCGCGAAGTTCACCACCTGGCTCTTCCGGATTGCCACCAATCTGGCGCTCAATTCGCTGCGCGATCACCGGCATGAGAAGTTGCAAATCTCGATGGATGCTCCGGTGACCGCAGACGCCGAAGACGGGGATGAAAAGCCCTTTGAGGTTGCCGACAGGCACCCGACCATCGAGCAGGTTCTGCTCGAGGAGGATCGCAAAAAGATGATCCGCCATGCCATAGAAAAGCTGCCGGAAAAGCAGCGCGCCGCGGTCCTGCTGCACAAGTATCAGGAGCTCGATTACGCGGAGATCGCCAAGATCTTGAGCTGCTCGGAAAGTGCGTTGAAGTCGCTGCTGTTCCGGGCCTACGAAACGCTGCGAGTGGAGTTGGCGCCTTTGGTTGCGCGGCACGGAACGAAGTAGCTGGGGTCGGGGAAGAGTTTTGGTAGTGGCAAGCTTTCTGGCGGGGAATGGAAAGAGGTAGTCATGAGTTGTGAACGAATGGAAAGCCGGATTCTGGCGTACATGGACGGGCGGCTTGCTGAAAGCGAGCGCGTCCTGGTCGAGAAGCATCTGGAGACCTGCGCCGTGTGCCGGGTGCGCGCCAGCGAATTCAGCTCGGTGCACGATTTACTGGACGAGCTTCCGGTGATTGAGCCGTCGCCGGCCTTCGATGTGCGCGTTCGCGCGCGCATCGCGGCCGAGCCGGTACGGCAAAGCTGGTGGTCGCTGTTGTGGACTGCGGCGCGTCCTTCGCCGCGCATCGCCTTCGCTTCTTCGCTGCTGCTGCTGGCCACTATCTTCGTGGTCTATCGCGGCGGCATTGAACCGCCGCCGCCGGTTAATCTAGCAGACGATCCAACGACCGGGATGATGAACGACCTTACGGTGATGGAAGATCACGACACGCTGTCGAACTTTGAGCCGCTGAAAGAACTGCCGCCGCCCGTGGATGCCAATAGCGCCGACGACGATCAGCAGGACATGTAAACGGGCAGAGGGAAGAAGAGTTGATGAAAAAGCGGTTCCAATTCGGGATTCTCTGGGCGGCATTCGGCTTCGCGCTCTCGGCCGGAGTTTCGTTTGCGCAAAGCCCGCACCAGGATCGGCCGCCCGAACGCCAGCAGGCTCCGCCGCCCAAGGCGAATTCGGGCGGCAATCGGCCGCCTGCGCAAAATCCGAACGCGAACCGGCCGCCGCGTCAGAGTCCACCGGCAAACCAGAACCGCAGCGCGGAGCGCACCGAGCCGCGTCCGCGAAGCGTCGATAGGCCCAATACGCGGCCCAACCAGCCGCAGTTTGACCGAAATCCGCAGGGGAACGCCAATCGGCCGCCGTCGGCAACCGGCAATCGTCAAAATGGCTTCGCACCCGGCGGTCGTTCGGGCAATGCCTACGACCGGCCGAACAACGCCTACTCCGATCGTCCGAACTATGACCCGAATAGCAGCGCGAGAATGAGGCCGGGCCCGCCGGCCGGTATCGGTTCGGATAAAAAACCGTTTGTAGAGCAAATGCGCGATCTGACGCCACAACAGCGCGAGCGCGTGCTGCAAAACAGCAGAACGTTCCAGAACCTTGCGCCCGAGCAGCAGAATCGCATCCGCAGCCAGTTCAATCAGTGGGATCGCATGAGTTCGCAGCAGCGCGCCGATCTGCGCGAAAAGGAAAATACCTGGCGCCATCTGACGCCCGAGCAGCGCGACTACATCAAAAACGATGTGGTGCCGCGTTGGCGGCAGGTTCCGTGGCAGCGCCAGCAGGCCATTCAGCAGAAGCTGGGCGTGCTGCAGAATATGCCCGAGTCCGCGCGCAACCGGCGCTTGTCGGATCCGAACTTCACGCGCGGCATGAGTGAGGAAGACCGCGCCATGCTGCACGACTTGAGCCACCTGCACGTGGGCGGCGCTCCTGATCCTCCTGCGAACGAGCCGTAGCCGCTCGGACAATTTGGTTGTTCTCTTTGGCGCGCCGCGCGCCCCATAATGGACAGGCGTCCCCGAGTACTTTGCCGAAGTGACGCGTAAAGCCTTGCCGCATCCAACGATTGGAGCAAGATTGTAGTCGTGACCACGCGCTTCCGCGCACTCAGACATCGCAATTTTCAACTGTTTATATCGGGGCAGCTGGTTTCCTTGATCGGAACCTGGATGCAGACCACGGCCCAGCTGTGGCTGGTGTACCGGCTCACGGGTTCGGCGGCGCTGCTGGGCGTCTTTGGCTTTGCCAACCAGATTCCCATGCTGGTGCTGGCATCGGTTGGGGGCTATGTTGGCGACCGCTACAGCCGGCATCGCGGGGTGATTCTGACGCAGTCGATTTCCATGCTGTTGGCATTCCTGCTTGCGGCACTGACGCTCAGCCATGTCGTTCAGGTATGGCAGCTGATAGCCATCACATTGCTGGTGGGCATCGTGAATGCCTTCGACGTTCCGATCCGGCAGGCGTTTTTTGTGCAGATGGTCGGCAAGGAAGATCTGCCGAACGCCATCGCCCTGAACTCCTCCATTTTCAATGGCGCCCGCGTGGTGGGGCCGGCGATTGCCGGCTTCGCCATTCACTGGGTAGGTGAAGGCTGGTGTTTTTTCCTGAACGGCTTGAGTTTTCTGGCGGTGATTTTTGCGCTGGCGGCCATGAAGATCGAGCCGCAGGAGCGCAGTGAATCGGGTGAGTCGCCGCTACAAAGTTTGCTGAACGGATTCCGTTTCGCCATGCACGACCGGCCCATCCGCTCAACCCTGCTGTTGATGAGCATGTTGAGCCTTTTCGGTTTGCAGTACTCGGTCTTTATGCCGATCTTTGCCGAGGATATTCTGCACTCCGGCTCGCGCGGACTGGGATTCCTGATGAGCGCGGCGGGAGTCGGCGCCGTGCTGGGCGCGCTGCAGTTTGCCGCGCGCACGTCGTACAAAGGCCTGGCGAAGTGGATCGCCGCGATGTCGCTTATCTGCTCGGTGTGCTTGGTAGTTTTCTCGCAATCAAGAATCTTCTGGCTCTCGATTGCGGTGTTATTCGTGGTGGGCTTCGCTGCGACTTCGCAGATGGCCGCCACGAATACGACGGTGCAGAACCGCTCGCCCGAGCAGCTGCGCGGGCGCCTGATGGCGGTTTACGCCACGATGTTCATGGGCGTGCAGCCGATCGGCGCTTTGCTGGCGGGAGGACTCGCCAAGCGGTTCGGAGCTCCCCTGACGCTGGCGATTTTTGGCGCGGTCTGTCTGACCGGTAGCCTGGCGTTTGCGGCGTGGGTCTTACTGCGCGTGAGGCCGGCTGAGCGGGCTACGGCTACTCAGGTGGGGTTGGGGCGATAGAGCCATTCGGGCTTGACCAGGGGCGGGGCGGAGACAACCTGTTGCTCGGCGAGCGCGGCGAGGATCGCGTCCACGCGCGCGCGTTCGGGAGAGAGAGAGCAGACCGGGTCGGTTGAGGCCGCATCCCCTGCGAGCAACATCGCCTGGCAGCGGCATCCGCCGAAGTCTTGCGTGCGGCGGTCGCAGGTCTTGCACGGCTCCTGCATCCATTCTTCGCCACGGAATTTCTGAAACGCTTCGCTCGATTCCCAGATCCCGTTAACGGATTTTTCCTGCACGTTGTCGAAGCGCAAGCCCGGAATTACATTGGCGGCGTGGCAGGGCATGGCTTCGCCGCGCGGCGTAATAAGCATGGCTTTCCTTCCCCAGCCGCCCATGCAGGGCTTGGGAAATTTCGCGTAGTAATCCGGAACCACGTATTCAACCTTGATTCTGCCGCGCAGGCGCTCTTTGGCCTGCCTGAAAAAGTCCAGCGATTGCAAGAGCTGTTCGCGCGTAGGCAGGAGTGAATCTCGGTTCGCCAAAGCCCAACCATAGTACTGGACGTGGGCGAACTCAATGCGCGAGGCGGACGAGTTTTCGGCGATCTCGACCATTGCGGCTAGCTGCTCGAGATTGTGGCGGTGAACGACGAAGTTCAAAGTGACGGCGACGGCCCGGGAAGCGAGCCAGCCGAGAACTTTGCGCTTCTGCGCATGCGCCGCGGTTCCTGCAAACTCGTTGCCGGCATCTTCGCGCGCGCCCTGGAAACTCAGCTGAAAGTGGTCGAGGCCGGCGGCGACAAGCAGGTCCAGACGCTTTTCATCGAGCGGCAGGCCGGAACTGATCAGATTGACGTACAGCCCGGCGGCGCGTGCTCTCGTGACGAGCTCGGCGAGGTCGGGACGCGCCAGTGGTTCGCCACCGGTGAGGTCGAGCTGCATGGCGCCGGCCTTGGCCGCTTCGCTGAAAACACGCGCCCAGACATCGGAAGGCAGCTCTTCCGAGCGGGCGATGAGTTCGCGCGGGTTCGAGCAGTAGACACAGTGCAGCGGGCAACGGTGGGTAAGCTCGGCGATGAGCGCCAGTGGTCCCGGTACGGTCATAAGCCCAAGCTATAAGTGTAAGGTATGCGGGGAAGTAGGAAAGCCGGCTGCAGAGAGAAGCGCCATTTCTTGCCTTCTTCCGCTCCGGCGTTCCATGCCGGGCGTCATTTCGCCAAAGTGAGGACGACGACGTGATCGGTCTGGCCTTTTTCGGCCGGGAGCAAGGGAATGACCACGCCGTTTTCGGATTGGGCTACCTGGAGTTTGCTGCCCTGGATGAGCTCCTGCGCGCTTACGACTTTGCGCGGAAACGGGGGCAGGGCCAAGAGCGGGGCCTTCCAGTTGAGGACGTGGACGTAGACGGTATCGCCTTTTTGCGTCGTGACCCCCCAGTCGGCCGGAGCGATGGGGCCGCCACGCGTTCCGTAGATGGACACGCCATACTTGCCTAGCCACTGGCCCACGGCGCGCAAACGGCTCGAGAACTCTTCCTGAATTTCACCGTTGGGTTGCGGGCCAATGTTGAGCAGCAGGTTGGAGTTGTTGCCGGCGGCACGCACCAGCATCTGTTCGATTTCTTCCGCGCTTTTGTATTTGTCGTCGCCGATGTTGAAGCCCCAGGAGCCGTTGAGGGTGTTGGACATTTCAAGGGGAAGCTGGTCGCTGATAAAGGTGGTGTTGAAGCCGGCCGTGTTGGCGCCGGGAAGATCGCGTTCGAAAGTCTGCACATCTTCGCCGGGCTTTGGTTTCTGATGATGGTTGGGAATGATGAGCGTGGCCGGCTGGAGTTGGTGGATCAGCGCGTAGGTCTTGCCCAGACGCCAATCGGCGTCGGGCTTGTCCCACATGCCGTCAAACCAAATGCCGCCAATGGGGCCGTAGTTGGTGAGGAGCTCCTTGAGCTGGCCGTTCATGTAGGTGTCGATATAAGCGCCAAAGTCGCCGTGGTCGGGGCGGCCGTTGTCCCAGGCGGTGCGGCCCCGCGGGTAGTAGTCCGGGTTATGCCAGTCGAGCTGCGAATAGTAGAAGAAGAGCTTGATGCCCTGGCGATGACATTCCTCGGCGAGCATTTTGAGCGGATCTTTCTTGTAGGGAGTGCGCTCTACGATGTTCCAGTCAGAAAGCTTGGTGTCGAACATTGCGAAGCCGTCGTGATGGCGCGAGGTGATGGTGATGTACTTCATTCCGGCAGCTTTGGCCAGGGCGACCCAAGCCTTGGCGTCGAACCTTTCAGGGTCGAAGAAGTTGGGAAGACGCTCATAGTCGTGCAGCTGAAGTTTGCGGTCGTGCAGGACCCATTCGCCGTCGCCGAGCACGCTGTAAACGCCCCAGTGAATGAACATGCCGAATTTGTCGTCCTGAAACTCCTGGCGGGCTTTCAGATTTTCCGGCGCGGGTTTGTAGGCGTCTTGGGCCAGCGCGGAACAGGCCGGCAACGTGATCGAAACGAGCGCGAAAAGCAGTTTTCCTGGAAAGCGGAAGCGGGTCATCGGGGCTCCTTTGCGCTGGGATATTTTACGCAAAGTGTGCCGACAAGAAAGCAGAACCTGGCGGGGACGCCAGCAGCGCAGAACTCCGCCCGTAGCGAACGAGAGCCAACCCCCTTTACGGGTCGGAGTCAGAATCGTCGGTGACATCCGACGAGCCGATACCGACGCGGGCCAGGCTGTGGCGGAGTGCCCGCTCGCCGCCTGCCCCGCGCTGCGTAGTGACGATGTTACCCTGGCGGTCGATGACCACGTAGATGGGATAGACGGTGGCCTGATACATGGCCGCGAGATTGGTGTCCTCGGTAAGGACAATGCGGCAGGTGCGCGGGTGCTGCTCGAGATATTTCTTGACCGTCTTTTTGGATTCGCCGACATTGACGGCCAAAACGGTCAGGCCTTGTTCCTTGAATTCCCGGGAAAGCTTTTCAACAATGCGGGCTTCTTCGGCGCAGTAGTGGCACCAGGTGGTCCAGAACTCGAGCAGCGTGACTTTACCTTTGATGGACGCGTTGTCGAATTTTTCCCCGTCGACGCTTTTGGCGCTGAAGCGCGGAGCGGGTTCAGTTTTGTCTTTGTTTGTGGCCAGAGCGCAGACGGCCAAGGCCAGCATCGATCCGCCGAGAAAAGTGCGAAGGTAGCTGGGTTGCATCGTGACGCATTCGTACCGCTCGTGTCCGTTTTTGTCAATAGCGAGCCGCCTGCCCGCGCCGGTTAGTCGGCGGGAAGGGTGTAGTCGAAGGTGTAGAAGTGTTTGCCGTCTTTGATTTCAATAGAGAACTTGCCGGAAATACCGATAAGTTGGTCGGTGCCGGAGTCGGGTACTACGGCGAAGGGACGCTCGCTTACGGCCGGAAGTCGAGCGCGCGCTCGGTCTCTAGGAGTTGGAGATAGCCGATGACGTCCTGTTCGACTTTGTGGGGATCGGCCTTGGCGTAGAGCTTTTGCAGCTCGGCGACGAGCTGGCCGACGGTGTGTTTGCCGTCGCAGCGCGAGACGATCTCAAGGCTGGGGCCGTTCAGACGAAGAGCGCGTTCCGGCATCAGCAGGACTTTTTGGCCTTGGTTTTCGCCGAGGCGGACGCCCGGAGCCAGCTCGGGCTTCAAGTTCCGATCGATGGTCATAGGTCGGCTTTCTCGGGATGGAAGGCACCGGGCGGTGGCCAGCCGGGTTGAACGTAAGAATAGTAAATAGCATCGAGCATGGCCCAGAGGATATCGCACTTGGCCCGCAGGGCGGCGTGGGCGGCGTCTTGTTCCTCGCGCGTGCGCGCGTGTTTGACGACCCAAGCCAGGGCAAAGCTTGAGTCTTCGGGCGCTTGTGTGAGGCGCCCGGTGAAGTAATCGAGGCCGGAGGAAAGCCACGGGTAAAACTCGCGAAGCCTTTCCATGCGCAGCGCGATGAGGCGTCGCGAGAAAAGTTCCGTGAGGGAGGAGGCCACGGCCTCTAGGTGCGATCGTGTGGAGACGAAATGAATGTAGGCGTCAACCGCGTAGCGCGTGGCCGGAAGAATGCCTTCGCCGCGCACGGCGAGGATGCGAGGCAGGCCGGTGGCTTCGACCAGTTTGAGCCACTTTTCAATACCGCCGGGACCGGCGTCAGCACCATCTCCGTCGTGATCGACCAGGCGCTTGCGCCAGGCGGAGCGGAAGGCGTGGTCATCCGTGCGAGCGAGGAGCGCGGCGTCTTTGCGCGGGATGTTCGACTGATAGTAGTAGCGGTTGAGGGCCCAAGCCTGCAGCTGTCCGCGGCTGAGCGCGCCTTCGTGCATGAGCTGATGAAAAGGATGCTGGTGGTGGTAGCGCTCTTCGCCAATGGTGTGAAAACCGGCGATGAACTCTTCTTCGGTAAGTAGGTGGCGCTCCGGTGCGTTGCTCACAACGTGCACTCCATGCCGTCGTAGGCGATTTCAAAGCCGGCGTCCAGGACGGCACGATGCTCGGCAGAGGTTTCATCGAGGATGGGATTGGTGTTGTTGATGTGCAGCAGGATCTTGCGGGCGGCGGAGTCGGCCGGGAATTGAGCCAGCAGGCCGTCGCGTCCGGACAAAGGGACATGGCCCATTTCACGGGCGGTCTTCTGGCCGCGGCCGGTAGCGAGAAGTTCGTCGTCGGACCAGAAGGTGCCGTCGAGGAAGGCGACGCTGCTGGACGCGGCGGCCTTCAGCCATTCGCCCGAGATGTCGGGAAGAGCGGGAGCGAAAAAGAAGGACTTGGCGCCTTGTTCGAAACGGAGCGCGATGACCGACTCTGGCGAAGCGAGGGACCGGATGAGATCGGTGCTGACGTAATCGGGAAAGCTGCCGCCGACCGACACGGGAGAGCAGATGAACGTGGGCGGGGCGGAAGGATCCTCGCCGAAACGGCAGGCGAGGCGGCCGCCGGGACTGAGCGTTTGCCACTGAACGGGCGGTTCGGCGCGGTGGAGGACGTCGAAGATGCGATTTTCGCTCCGCACGATCTTTTGCACGGCCGGCGTGGAGAAAAGGAAAAAAGACTGGAACTCGCGCAGATGGAGCAGGCCCATCACGGAGTCAACGTCGGCTGAAGGCAGGAAGATGCCCCCGATAGGCGTGCCCGTGGAGTCGCCCGCGGGCGGGTCGAGTTGCCGCGTAGCGGCGATTTGCGTGCGGAGGTCGGGAGATGCTCCGAGCAGGAACCATACGACGCCGTCGGGAGAGAAGGCCAGCTGCGTTTGCGTGCGTGCGGTGGCGCGGAGGGAGCCGGAGCGCAGGCCTGAGCAGTTCCGGCAGGCGCAGTTCCATTGCGGGAAGCCGCCGCCGGCTGCAGAGCCGAGGACTTTGACGTGCATAAGCGGAAACGATCATAGCGGGAAAGAACGGGAGGGGCTAGCGCGCGCAAAAAAAGAGGCCGGAAACACGTTCCGGCCTCGGAAAGTCAAAAAAAGGAGGGCTCGCCTGCCCGCGGTTAAATTTCGGCGTTGGCGTAGGAGCTGATTTCGCAGTTGAGATCGATTTCTTCGTGCCGCGGTGTGGTCCATTCCATGGGTGAGACTCCTTGGAGTTGATTGAACGAAACAGAGGATAGCACGGGTGGCAATCGAACGCGAAGAGAAATTGCCCGCGATCGCAGAGAGATGCATGGCGCCAAAAACCGCTGGTTGGCGGGGCTCGTGCCGCGCTCAAAATGGGGCCGCTAGTGGTGGTGAGTCGCAATGCAGGAGGACACAAGCGGTGGCGGTAGATTCCGTCGATGAATGCAGGAACACTTTTGCAAAAAATATTTTGAGAAATGCACGATTTTGCTTGACAAGAAACGCAATGAGCTTAAGATGTGGCGAAAAGTGGTGGAAAGTGGTCGGTAGTGGCCAGAAGTAGGGTAGAGTAGAGGCAGTTGGGCAGCACAGGGCAGCGGTCGTAAGAACACGAAAATTTGCGGGCCTTTTGGGGTCGATTTGACGATCTGGGGCAACAGATTGGCAAGTACATACCCTAAGTTTCGGTTTCGGGCATCGCCGAGCTTCCGGCGGTCAGGTGCAAATGAGTCTTCGGGGAAACTGTCGGGCGACGGTCGATGAGAAGGGTCGTCTCAAGATACCCGCGGTGTTCCTCGACGGGCTCAGGGAGTACGGGAATCAGTTTTACATCACAAGCGTCACGGGCGAAGCGGCGCTGATTTATCCCTTGAAGGTCTGGGTCGGAATTGAAGAGAGGCTGGCGAAGGTGTCCAGCCAGAATCAGGCCAAGAGCAAGTTCTTGAAGCGGACCAGCTACTACGGGCAAGTGGTGGAGATGGATGCGCAGGGCAGGGTGCTGGTTCCGTCGGTATTGCGGGAATCGGCGCAAGCGAAAGGCGACGTCGACGTGTTTGGCAGTCTGGACCACCTGGAAGTCATGAATCATACGCGAGTGATGGATCAGATGAAGAACGAGCCGTTCACCGCCGACGACTACAAGGCGCTGGAAGATTTGGGAATTTAAGGGCTGCCCTTCGCTTGCCGCTGGCGAGCCGAGGGTAACGGGCAACGGGCGAGGCGGATGAGGTGAGCGATCAGGCGCCACATACGCCGGTGATGCTGGAAGAGGTGCTCGAATGGCTGCGCATAAAAGCGGACGGAATCTACATCGACGCCACGCTCGGAGCGGGAGGCCATTCCGCAGCCATCGCCGAAAGACTTACTTCGGGCAGGTTGATCAGCCTGGACCGGGACGCACAGGCGCTGCAGATCGCGCAGGAGCGTTTGAGGAAGTTCGCATCGAGAGTGAGCTGCGTTTTGTCTCCGTTCTCAAGGATTGCGGAGGCCGCACGCGAGTTGGGGATTCCCAAGGTGGACGGGGTCTTGGCCGACTTGGGGGTTTCGAGCATGCAGCTTGACCAGCCGCAGCGGGGATTTTCGTTCCGCGAGGCTGGACCGCTCGGCATGCGCATGGGAGTTAACGCCGAAGGCGAAGGAAGCGAGCTGACGGCGGAAGAGATTGTGAATCGGTGGCCGGAGAAGGAACTGGCCGATTTGCTCTACCGCGAGGCGGATGAGCACGATTCCAGAAGGATCGCCAGGGCAATTGTGAGAGCGCGTCCGATACGCGACACCGCGCACCTGGCAACGGTTGTGGCAGGGTCCCGAAAGCAATGGGGAAGGCAGAGACTGCATCCCGCGACAAAAACGTTTCTGGCGCT
>Ga0126370_10001492_pt1 | contig 10690 bp, 7 predicted proteins | sample PanSoiMetaPlot_3_FD_92586 | JGI IMG/M metagenome (GOLD analysis project Ga0126370, IMG submission 92586) | Tropical forest soil microbial communities from Panama - MetaG Plot_3 | ecosystem: Environmental > Terrestrial > Soil > Tropical forest > Bulk soil | place: Panama | collected 2016-02-17 | reverse complement strand
GCTGCCCCAACTTACGGAAGAATTTCTCTTGATTCAAAACCCGCATCTGTTCTGTCCTAAACTACTTCCCGTGCGCCGCGCGGGAGCTAAGCGCGGATCAGGCCTCATCGTCCAAAATAGAACAGATGGGATGTTAAGTCGTTGCTCTCGAGCAAATTTACAAAGGCTTTGCCCCGTGGGCCCTGTCGACGGTCCGAAATAGAGTGCCCGAATGGATGCAGTCTGCCCGGAAACAAGTTCGCCCAGGGCGATACTGGCAGCTGGGACGCCGAAACTTGCCGGCTACCAACCCGTGCGCAATCAGTATCACTGGAAACTAGCCAATCTAAACGATAGCTTTGAGTCTACTCGCATCCAGGGGAAACAAAGCGCATCCCGTCGATTGCCAACTTGATTGCGGGAAGCAGATCACTCAACATGCGAGGCTTGAGAACGTACCCACAGGCCCCCACTTGCAAAGCTGCACTACAGCTGTCGCGATCTTTCTCAACGCTGAGAAAAACAATTTTCGTGGATGGCTTTGCTTTTAGAATACGTTTGGCTGCTTCGATACCGTTCAGAACCGGCATCGATAGATCAAGTACCACCACGTCGGGCTGCGTTTCGGCAGCTGCAACGACGGCCGTCTGCCCGTCACCTACGGCCCTGACGACCTCACAGCAGCCATTCGATAGGAAGGCACGAACATATTCACGTACCTGAATGCTGTCGTCAGCTAACAATACGCGAATCGTGGACAATAGCGCGCTCCGCCCGACAGATACAAACACTCGAGTTCGCAAAAGGTTTCGCGTAAACCACGAATGCGACCCTGGGGACGGCACGCCACCAACTCCAGGCGAGGAGGCCACTCTGGAAGACTATCAGGAAGGCCAGTTGATGGGGCAATTTTATGCGGTTGGGTACTCCGTCGGCGGATAATCAGGAAGAGATTGTCTTCGTGTTATGCCTCGATTTGTCTTTTATTTTGGCGTCGACTATTAAGTTGGTCTCAAGTAGCACTACATACGCTCTAACCGCATCCATCCAATGCCGAGTAATTAGCGGTTTCGACCTCTCCAGAAGGCTCCTGATTGCACGTTCGGATAACGGCTCAGCCTGGGTGCGGTAGCCACTAAACGTGTCCGAATTGCTGACAAAGTGCTTAGCTAGTCAAACGACCGCGGTTTCCAGCCAAGCATACGTTTGCATCAGCAAACTGGTCACAAGCTATGCGTAGCGCAACTCGGTGGCCGGAGGTACTGGAGCAAAAGGACTTCGTTTTCTTTGCCGCCCAACATAAGCTCGTCGAAATTCCCCCTTCTCGATCGTATTCAGCAACATTTAACGAAAAGCGGTTGCGACATCTTTTCTTTCACCAGCTGTATATCCGAGATCTCTTGAAACAACTGGATCAACTGACTGCCGCCTGCTTATCACAACGGGTGGTGATTTTGATCCAGATTCACTTAATCCGCGTCGCCGGAAGCAAAGTCTACCCAGATTTTGTTTCTGGTGATCGTGAACCAGTACTTTGCTGTAAGTTTTGCCAGTTCCGTCGTCTGGATTGTTTTCCTAACGTGCGAACCGTGCGGATGCATGACCAGCGCACGTGTCCATGGAGCAGTACGGAGATCCGTGATGAGTACTTCACCAAGAGCGGCAGCTGCCCGAGTCGATCAGTTTTTTACCGTTGCTGAAGCTCGATTCGACCGCTGGCGCTCACTGCTTCAGGCAATACGGGCTTGGCAAGGCGTCGCAAACATCGAACCCGCCGAAAGAGAAAAACAAAAGGCCGCAGCCCTTGCTTCCTTCCAGGAGTTGCGACAATGGGAGGGCTATTTTGCCTATCCCGGAGAGCCGCTGCTAAGGACGCTCGCTGATCGCATCGCGTCCGGGGACGCGACCGGAAGCGTCCATTTGGCACAGTCCATCAGTACGGCTCTTCTCACACATTCATACCGGTCGAATCTCGCCGATTGGGAATCGGAGGAACAGCCTTCAATAAATCTGGCAGAGCGTGTACCCGGCGCAGGCGAGGAAGCACAGCACAGGCCGTACTTCGAAGTCTTGATGGTAAGCCCTGCTCCATCAGCAAAATGGCCTGGCTTGACTCAAGAATTCCGCAAACTGCGTAGACCCCAAGACCAGTTCATCTACGAGCCGGTTTTTGTCAGCAATTTCGAAGATGCTGTTTTGGGAACCATTCTCAACGGTAGTCTCGAAGCCGTGGTCATCTATGAAGGGATTTCTTTCAATTCGTTGAATTACAGCCCAGTCTTGCGCGAATTTCTAGTCGCACACCTTGCAGCCATCAACGTCGCGCGGGACAGCGGACAATTTGCTTTGGCGCTTGCGGAAGGATTAAAGCGTTTGCGTCCTGAGCTTGACATCTATTTCCTGAGTGACCGTGAACCAGAGAAGATTGCAGGTGACGTGCGCAGCTCGTGTATTCGCCGCGTCTTCTATCAGGTTGAGGAGCCTCTCGAACTGCATCTGAGCATCCTGGATGGTGTAGCAGACAGATACCATACTCCGTATTTCGATAACCTACAAAAATATTCGCAACGGCCGATGGGCACGTTCCACGCCTTGCCTGTCGCAAGAGGCAAATCCATCTTTAAATCGAATTGGATCCGGGACATGGGCCAGTTCTATGGATTGAACCTTTTTCTTGCGGAATCTTCCGCAACTACGGGTGGTCTGGACAGTCTGCTTGAGCCTACGGGGACTATCAAGGCCGCTCAGGAGAAGGCCGCGCGGGCCTTTGGAGCAGACCACGTCTTCTTTGTCACGAACGGAACTTCCACGTCCAACAAGATCGTCGAGCAAGCCTTGCTGGCCCCAGGCGACATCATGCTGGTCGACCGCAACTGTCACAAATCTCATCACTACGGAGCGGTCATCTCTGGTGCTCTTCCGCTCTACGTAGAGGCTTACCCTCTCACGAAATACTCCATGTATGGCGCGGTCCCGCTGCGTACCATCAAAAAAGCTCTCCTCGACTTGAAGGCGGAAGGAAAATTAGACCGGGCTCGACTCTTGGTCCTGACGAATTGTACCTTTGACGGCCACATCTATAACGTCGAGCGCGTCATGGAGGAGTGTCTCGCAATAAAACCCGATTTGATATTTCTGTGGGATGAAGCGTGGTTTGGCTTCGCTAGGTGGAGCCCCTTCTATCGTCGCCGCACCGCTATGGGTGCAGCAGCAATCCTGGAGCGCAAGTTCAAAGATCCGGCCTATCTCCAAGCATATAAAGAACAAGAAAAGAAACTCGGCGCAAGTCCAAGTGAGAAAACCCTGTTGGCCACGCGCATGCTTGCCAACCCGGAAAAAGCTAGGTTGCGTGTGTACCAGACAAATTCGACACATAAGTCGATGTCCTGTTTACGGCAAGGGTCGATGGTGCTCGTGAAGGATCCCGACTACCACACGGTAGAGGAACAGTTTCACGAAGCTGTTTTCACGCACGCATCTACTTCGCCCAATCTGCAGATTATCGGTTCCCTCGACGTCGCGCGGCGCCAGATGGAACTCGAGGGATATGAACTCGTGAATCGCGCGATTCAGTTGGCGCTTGACGTTCGTCGGGAAGTGAACTCCCACCCCCTGGTCTCCAAGTACTTCCGCGTGCTTGGTGCGAATGAAATGATTCCCGTCGAGTTCAGAAGTTCAGGATTCGATGATTACCTCGAGCCCGGAATGAACTGGGCCAAAGCAGTGGACAGCTTCAGAGAAGACGAATTTGCCCTGGATGTCACTCGGCTCACCCTCGTCTGTGGCTCCGCCGGATTCGACGGCACTCAGTTCAAAAACATGCTGGCCGCCGATTATGACATTCAGCTTAACAAGACCTCCAGAAACAGCGTCCTGTTGCAAACCAACATTAACAACACCCGAAGTGATATTGCACAGCTGATTAAAGTGCTGGTGGTTATTTCGGAGAAGATCGAAAGGGGCCTGGTGAACGGCGGGAGCGCTGCGCAGGAGGCGTTTGCGGCGCGAGTGAAGTTCCTGATGACGGACGTTCCGAACCTTCCGAACTTCACTAGTTTCTTCAAGCGTTTCCGAGGAGACCCATCGAGCGCTACGAGCGAAGGGGACATGCGTTCAGCATTTTTTGCAGCATACCGCGAAAAGCAGTGCGAGCACTTGAAGCTATTCAGCCCAGAGATCGACAAACGACTAAAAGAGGGGCCCGAGCTGGTCTCGGCAAACTTTGTTATTCCCTATCCGCCGGGATTTCCAATCATGGTGCCCGGGCAGGTGATCGATGCGGAAACGATCGGCTTCATGCGCAAATTGGATGTCAAGGAGATTCACGGCTACACGGCTGCGCTTGGGCTGAAGCTATTGAACCCAGCGTTCTTGACGTCGGCCAAGCCGCCAGGTGACGTCGCGACACACACAGAAAAACCCAGGCGGAAGTCAGCCTCGGCCGGCTAGGCATGATAGCTGGCACATGGCAAGAAGTCGGTCTTGGAAATCACTGATCAGAACAGAGCGAGGAGCTTAGCACGATGGCCTTATTCAACTGGTTTGCTACTACTCTCCGCCAATACCCAGAGATCGCGATCTTTCTGACTCTGGCTTTCGGCTACTACTTCGGGAAATTTACGTTCAAAGGAATCGGACTAGGGTCGGTGACAGCTACGTTGCTGGCCGGTGTATTGATCGGCCAAATCGGAATCAGCATCTCGCAACCACTCAAGGCATTCGTATTCTTGATGTTTCTTTTTGCCGTAGGGTATGGCGTTGGCCCACAGTTCGTGCGAGGTGTGGCCAAGGATGGGTTGCCGCAGGCACTTTTTGCCGCAGTCCAATGCGCGTTCTGCTTAGTAATTCCGGTCGCCATCTGTAAGTTCATCGGCTACGACCTAGGCTACTCGGCCGGGCTTTACTCCGGGTCGCAGACCATTTCAGCCGCAATGGGACTTTCGACTGATGCCATCAATCGTTTAGGTCTAGCTGGTGACGAGGCGAAGAGGCTGCTCGACTCGATGCCCATCGCTTATGCAGTGACCTACATGTTTGGAACAGTAGGATCTGCGATTGTGATTGCGCTACTCTGCCCTGTGTTGGTTGGAATGAACCTGCCAAAAGCCTGCAAGGAATACGAGGAAGAACAGGGAGGAGGCAGTAAGGAGCTCGGCGGAGCCGGATCTGCCTGGCACCGTTGGGAGATGCGGGCGTTTCGCGTACAGCCCAACGGCAAGGTGATTGGCCTACGTGCGATCGAGGCAGAGGCGCTGGTGCCGAACGCGCGCGTTTTCGTCCTGCGCCTAAGGCGGAACGGAGTGATCGAAGAAGCCAGCGCGGATACCGTGTTACGCGAAGGGGACGTCGTGGCCGTCGCGGGTACGCGCGAGGCGCTGGTGAATATCATTGGTGAGCGCCTGAAGCTCTCCGTCGCTGCGAGCGGGCGCGAATCTGTGGCGGGGCCGAGTAGTGTTCCCGTGCCGGCAGAAGTGGATGATCCTGAACTGCTGAGTGTGCCGGTCGAGGGCGTCGATGCCTATGTGACGAGCAAAGAAGTAGACGGCAAGACGCTGGCTGAGATCGCAACTATGCCGCCGGCGCGCGGAGTGTTTCTGCGGAAAATAACACGCGGCGCGACTGCCACATCGATTCCCATTCTGCCCAATACGAAGATCTATCGCGGGGACATCCTCACCTTGGTCGGCCGCACGCAGGACACTGCACTTGCAGCCAAAATGTTGGGTGTCGCGGACCGTCCGACCGACATCGCAGATGTTGCGTTTATCGGCGCAGGGATTGCGGTGGGCGCTTTGATTGGCGCGCTGGTTTGGAAAATCGCAGGCGTGCCGTTGACACTGTCGACTGCAGGAGGTGCGCTGATCGCCGGACTCGTGCTTGGTTGGCTGCGCTCAACGCGACCGTTTTTCGGAAGAATCCCATCGCCCACCGTCTGGTTCATGAACTCGGTGGGTCTCAACGTCTTCATTGCGATCGTCGGCATATCCGCTGGACCGGGCTTCGTGAACGGTTTGAAAACGCAAGGAGTAAGCCTGTTCTTGTGGGGAGCGCTAGCAACGACTCTGCCGCTGATCCTCGGCTTGTACGTTGGTAAGTACCTGTTTCGTTTTCACGACGCAATCCTGCTCGGCATTCTTTCCGGATCTCGGACGACAACCGCCTCATTAGGATTGGTTTGCGATCGAGCGCAAAGCCAAATTCCCGCTTTGGGATACACCGTTACCTACGCTGTCGGCAACACACTGCTCACGATTTGGGGGATGGTTGTCATTATTTTGATGAGCAGAGGTCAATGAAAAGGAGATAGCTATGGATGTGCTGGAGCTTCGTAACTTCGAATCGCTAAGCCCGTTCGAAATCAAAGACGAGCTGATTAAACTTGCCAAGAGGACCTCACGCACGACACAGTCGGCATTCCTCAATGCGGGCCGCGGCAATCCAAACTGGATCGCCACGACTCCGCGTGAGGGTTACTTTTTACTTGGCCAATTTGCGATCGCTGAGAGTAAGCGTGTGTTGGAGCACCCTGCCGGTGTTGGTGGAATGCCCCAAGCCGCGGGAATCGCTCGCCGCTTGGAGGCGTGGCTCGCGAAGCATGCGGAAGTATCCGGCGCCTCCTTTCTCAAGGACATGGTGACGTTCGCGGTCAAAAAGTTCGGGTTCGAGGCAGACGCCTTTGTACACGAGCTTGTGGATTCCATCATCGGGGACAACTACCCGGTCCCTGATCGGATGTTGGTTCATAACGAGCGAATCGCGCACGAGTATCTGATGTGGGCGATGTGCGGGGAGCCGCGGCCAGCAGGCAAGTTTGATCTGTACTCGGTTGAAGGCGGCACCGCTGCGATGTGCTACATCTTCAAGTCGCTGAAAGCGAATCGTTTGCTACGTCCGGGCGATACGATTGCGCTGGGTACACCCATTTTCACGCCGTACATCGAGATGACCCATCTGGAGGACTACGACCTGAATGTCGTGACTATCCAGGCGCCGCAAACCAATCGCTTTCAGTTCACGGACGCTGAACTTAAAAAGCTCGAGGATCCAAAGGTTAAGGCATTCTTCGTGGTGAATCCTGGCAATCCGACGGGCGTCGCCCTGAGCAAGGAGACGATCGGGAAGCTGGCGAATTTAGTGAAGTCAAAACGTCCTGATCTGATGGTTCTGACCGATGATGTTTATGGAACATTCGTACCAGATTTTCGGTCGCTGCTGGGCGAACTCCCAATGAACACTATCGGTGTGTATTCCTATTCAAAGTATTTCGGCGCAACCGGCTGGCGCCTGGGCGTGATCGCCATTCATGAGGACAACATATTTGATCGGAAGATCGCCAAACTTCCGGATGCTGAGCTCAAGGCGCTCGACAAACGGTACGGCCCACTGACTCTCGAGCCGCGTAAGATCAAGTTCATCGACCGTATCGTGGCTGATAGTCGAGACGTGGCGCTCAACCACACTGCGGGATTGTCGTTACCGCAGCAGGTGATGATGAGCTTGTTTTCTCTTGCGGAGATGATGGACGGGGCCAAGCTGTACCAAAAGGCGTGCATGGAGATCGTGCATCGACGCGCCAAATCAATGATTGAAGGTTTGGGCATCGAGGTTTCGCCGAACCCACTTTACGACGCCTACTACGGCTTAATCGACTTCGAATTCTTCGCACGCAAGAACATTGGGGAAGAAGCAGTTGAATACCTCAAGAAAAACGTACATCCTCTGGACCTGGCATTTCGACTTGCAGAAGATCATGGAATCGTGTTGCTGAACGGAGGCGGTTTTGAGGCGCCAGAATGGTCGCTGCGAGTCTCGTTGGCCAATCTGAATGACGAGGTTTATGAAGAAATTGGCCGCGGCGTTCGTTCTATCGCGCGCGGTTATCGACACGCATTCGAAGCCTCGAGGGGCTCTGAAAAGAGCCAAAAGGCGACCGCGCGATAATTCGCGCTCAGTGGCGGACGTCAGCGCAGCTTAGCAGCTAGAACCAAGGCTCCATTTATAAGTCCTATCGAACCGAGTCCGCAATCAACGGATTGGGATGGCATATGGTATGGCTGGCCAATGTGTTCGCAAAGTACCCGGAGATGGCTGTTTATCTAGCCATCGGTATCGGATATGTGATCGGGCGGGTGAAGTTTCGTGGCGTTGGCTTGGGCGTGGTGACGGGTTCTTTGCTGGGAGGAATTCTAATAGGGAACTATTTCCATGTTCTGGTCTCTGACCAAGCAAAAGCAATGTTGTTTCTGCTGTTTCTTTTCGGAATTGGTTACTCCGTGGGGCCAGGATTCTTTGGCAACCTGAAGGGGGAAGGCTGGCGATGGGCTGTTCTAGGTGTCCTTGTTCCAGCGATCGGATTACTAACAACCTATGGCGTCGCCCGTTACCTGAAACTCGACCCCGGATACTCCGCAGGACTGCTTTCGGGGTCTCTGACCGAATCGCCTGCAATTGGTACGGCCATAGAAGCCATTCGGGACTTGCCGGTGGCTGATGAGCTGAAGCAGCAATGGATTGGACACGTCGCAGTCGCGGACGCGATTTGCTACATCTTCGGCACCCTGGGTGTGATCCTTGTTTGCTCCAGCATTGGGCCAAAACTGTTGCGGATTGATGTAGGTGCAGAATCAAGAGGAGTGGAACAGAAACTCGGAATAAAGCGCACGAAACTGGGTGTATCTTCCGCGTGGCAGCCGATCAGCTATCGAGCTTACACGATTCGTCCAAATGGTCGCGTTGTCGGCAAGACCATCGCAGAAGTTGAGAAGGCCGTGCCCGCCACTCGCCTCTTCGTGGAGCGAATCAGGCGTAGTGGCGAGATTTTCTGGGCGCTGCCCACTACAGTCCTGGAAGCGGAAGACACGGTTGCGGTGCTTGGGCGGACTGCTGCGCTGGTCAATCTCTCCTCTTCATCTATCGAGGCGAGTGATCCAGAACTACTCGAAATTCCGATGGCCTCTTACGGGCTATATGTGACGAGCCCGAAGGTTGCCGGGAGGACTTTGCAGGACATCGTAGAGGACATAGACGAAGCACGCGGCGTGCTGCTGCGCAGCATTACGCGATCCGGACAATCGATCCCGATCGGACCCGGTACAATCGTCGAGAAGGGCGACACACTTCAAGTAACCGGTTCGGAAGCTGCAGTTGTAAGATTCGCACCTCTGGTCGGCAGACTGATTAACCCGACCGACGAAAGTGATTTTGTCGTGCTGGGCATTGCTGTGTTTTTAGGTGTACTATTCGGCGCCACCCTAATCATACCGGTCGGACATCTGAGAATAGCCTTGGGCACGAGCGTGGGAACGCTCCTTGCAGGCGTTCTCGTAGGATGGCTGCGTTCAGTGAAGCCTTGGTTCGGACGGATGCCGGACGCTGCGATCAGCTTCATGAAATCCATCGGGCTGGCGGCTTTTGTCGCAATGGTCGGGCTCAAAGCAGGTCCGATTTTTGTTAACGCCGTGAAGGAGTTTGGCTACGTCCTTTTTCTTGGTGGAATCGTAGTGACTCTCGTACCTCTGCTGGTAGGTCTCTTCGTCGGCCGCTACCTGCTGAGGCTAAACCCGGTACTACTGCTCGGCGGACTTGCTGGCGCGCAAACAATGATCGCGGGCGTCGCGGCGGTCCAAGAAAAGTCCGAAAGCCCCGTCGCCATGCTCGGATACTCCTATACGGTTGCGTTCGGGCACATCTTGCTTACGACTTGGGGCACGGTCATCGTGGCCCTCATGACATAACAGTGCGGAGAGAATCACATATGCGTGTGCTAAAAAAGAAAGCCTGGACCGGACGCCTTTGGGAAACTCCTTTGCCGTGGGGAAGTTTGGCTCTACTGCCGGCTTTTTTCTGCGGCCTATCGGTCCTCATGGTGGTTCATGCCGCTCCGCAGAATCGGACCCTCGTCCTAGTAGGGCATCCCGGCGAGATTCCCGTGGTGGAGATGGATGGACGTTCCTACGTCGAAATAGAAGCATTAACACGGCTGGCGAATGGTTCAGTGCGTTTTCGAGATAATCAAATTGTGGTGACCTTGCCAGCCCCCGAGGCTGGAGAGTCTGCGAACGCCGGATTCTCCAAAGAGTTCCTGAAAGCAGCGATCGAGGAAATGGCCGTCATCCGGGAATGGCGGAGTACATTGCTGAATACGGTCCGCCAGGGAATGCCCGTCACCGATAGTTGGGTGACAAGCTCGTACGCGGAAGCGCAAAGAAATCTCCGACTCGTGTCGCTGGCCGTGGCGACCGAATCAGACCGTAATACACTGCAATTGCTTACGAACGTCTTGAACAACATGAAGAAATTGAGCGATAGATTCGCCGAGGCAAATAAATCACGGACCTATGTTCCACCCGATGTGCTAGACAACGACCCACTAGACAAGAGAATTGTCAGCTGTGCGCATTCTTTGGCGGCAATGGCTGCAAATAACCAGTTCATTGATGACGGCTCGTGTCACTAGTTGCCCATTCAACGAAGGCTGACCATAGGGCGCTCTGCGAATGCTTGATAGCCTTACTGCGCCTGCAGGGACTCGGAAAGGCTCACCAAGTTCTGAGGCGCGACGTGAATAGCACCGCCACGTGGACTGTCAAGATCAGATATAAGAAAGAATGCGATGGAGACGACAATCGGAACGATCAGAAGTGTCCGCCAGTCTCTTTCGTGGGCACCATAGCCAAGCAGCAAGTTGCAGCTGATGGCGATCGCGGTCATT
>Ga0126370_10001489_pt1 | contig 10694 bp, 6 predicted proteins | sample PanSoiMetaPlot_3_FD_92586 | JGI IMG/M metagenome (GOLD analysis project Ga0126370, IMG submission 92586) | Tropical forest soil microbial communities from Panama - MetaG Plot_3 | ecosystem: Environmental > Terrestrial > Soil > Tropical forest > Bulk soil | place: Panama | collected 2016-02-17 | reverse complement strand
TCATGATCAGGGCGGTACCCAGAAAGTCTCCGTCGTTAACGATTGCGGACTAATTCGCCCACGCCTCTCATTACTCTGCAACTTCGGCGTATGCGCAGAGACCTCGTCTGTCATTGAATTTTGGGTTTCGAAGGTATGGGAGTTGCTGATTATGCAGCCAGTTTGGGGAGTTTGTCATTCGAATAAAGATGTCGTGGAGACTGAGCCGACCCGACGTTGAGCCTACCGTCTTCCCACTGGAACGCAGGCGACGTACTCTGATAGCACTTGGAACTCCTATTCGCTTGCGCGCTGTTTGTCATAGGGCTAGTGTTCGGCAGCTTCCTGAATGTCTGTATCAGCCGCATCCCGCGGGATCTTTCGATAGTCACGCCTCGCTCACGCTGCCCGCATTGCCACGCGCCAATCGCATGGCGCGATAACATCCCGATCCTTAGCTGGCTCTTGCTCAAGGGAAAGTGTCGGCACTGCCAGCGCACGATTTCCCTCCGCTATCCGTTGGTCGAATTGCTGGTCGCCCTCTCTTTCGTCGCCAACTACGCATATTTCGGCCTGGGATGGACGACCCTGAAGGCCTGCCTCTTCTGCTTTCTCGTTGTCGGCCTCATCCTCATGGACGCGGAAACCGGATACCTGCCGGCGGAATTCACCTATCCCGGAATATTGCTGGGATTGCTCTTTGCAGCACTGGCTCCCGGCAACGCATCGGGCCTGCTGTTCGTCTTGGCTGCTCTCGAGAGGCCAGTCCCTGCGGGTCCGCGATGGCTCTCTTTCATCGATGCCGTTTCCGCCGCCCTTCTCGGTGCCGCATTCTTCTACTTGGCTTGGGCGGCGTATTACCTGATTCGTAAGCGCCACGGTGTGGGCTTCGGCGATTTTGCAATGATGGCAATGATTGGCGCCTTCCTGGGACTCCATCTGACCTTGCTCGTAATCTTCCTCGCACCAATCCTGGGAACACTCTACGCGCTTCTGACGGTGCTTAGGTCAGACCGGCGCCAAGTCGCTCAGGCGCAACCTTCCGGCGACGGCTCCGTCCTGCTGGCCGAAGTTCCTTTCGGAGTCTTTCTCGGCGTGAGTTCGCTTATTGCCCTGTTTCTCGGGAGGCCAATTTGGAATTGGTATCTAGGATTCTTTCGATAAGCCAGAAATAGCTAACAATGTCGGTTAATTCTGGCAACGACTTGCCGCAGGTGATGTCGTCCATGTACCAGGTGAAACCGTCGCCACTGCTGGGCGGTAAGTGGTCCAAGAATGGGGTGCATCAAAATCGTTGTTCCGCTCCCGAATCTCTTCTCGGCATCCGCCAGAGTCGCATCCATTGCGACCAGAGCATCGTTGAAACGGCGTAGAGGATGGTCGCCTAATCCCGCTCGCGGCACCGTATGCTTAGGCGCTTCGACACCTGCTGGAAATCGCCCGATCCCCAATACGTACATGCTTCGCATCCGCTGCTGGAGACTTGGGTTGGCTCGTTCGGGCCGTCCTGACTCAAGGGCACGCAGCAAGCCCTTGGTGGTCGCTGTGTAAGTGAGCGTGAGGTGTTCCAGAACCTGCAGGGAATTCCACTTTCCTTCCGGCGCGTTTGCCAGCGCGTCTGCCGACGCACTGCCGGCCGCCAGTTCGGTTTGGCGACGCACGATTTCGAGTTCTGGAGACACCTACCTCATCCCACTGAGCGGCGCAGCAAGAGGCTGCCAAGTCAGTACAAATAATAAGAACAGCTGCGGCGGTTCTCAAGCGCACAGGAGTGGAAATCTCCAAAGTGTTGGGACGATTAGAGCCTAGTTGCAAGGGTTGTTCTGCGGCTTTCGCAATTTTCCTGCTGGAACCAGCCAATCGTTTATAGTTCCAATCTGTCCCATTCTTGCTCCTGCCAAGACCAATGTCGCCAACCTCGCAAGCGCCAACCAAAGCGCCGGAGCTGTTACGCGAACTCGGGGTCGGCCAGGCCAGCGCCATCGTGGTTGGCACCATCATCGGAAGCGGAATTTTCCTGGTTCCGGCGGAGATGATGCAGGCCGTCGGCTCGGCGCGTTTGGTGTACCTCGCGTGGATTGTCGGCGGGCTGCTTTCGCTCGCTGGCGCCATTACCTACGCCGAGCTGGGCGCTATGAAGCCACAAGCGGGCGGCGAGTATGTGTACATCCGCGATGCTTACGGGCCGCTCACGGCATTCCTGTATGCCTGGACCTGGTTCATCGTCGCCAAGCCGGGCTCGGTTGCGACTATTGCCACCGGCATCGTGCGCATCCTCGGCACATTCCCCGCGCTCGCTTTCTTCAGCGACACTGCATTCAGTTCCCCAATGAAGGTTACTTATGGGCAGCTGGTTGCCATCGCTGCCGCGATTCTCATTACCTGGCTGAACTATGTCGGCGTGAAAAGGGCCGGCGAGTTTCAACTCGTCTTTACAGTCCTGAAAATTGTGATGATCGTTGGCGTCGCGATTGTCGGATTCACGGCAGCGAGTGGGACGTGGCGCAACTTTGGCACGCATTTCGCCGGCACGACTGGCGGCGTCGCGGGCTTTATGGCTGCCCTGGTCGCCGCACTCTGGGCCTATGACGGATGGAACGACCTCAACATGGTCAGCGGCGAAATCAAGCACCCCGAGAGCACCATTCCTATTGCCCTCATCGCCGGTGTCGGCATCGTCGCTGTGCTCTACATGCTCAACAACGCGGCCGTACAGTATGTTCTGCCCGCCGATCAGATTGCCGCCTCCCAGCGACCCTCCTCCGACGCGACAGCCATTGCTGTCGGCCTTTGGGGAGCGGCGATCGTTTCGCTCGGTATGGCGCTGTCGATGCTAGTCACGCTCAACGGCACCATCATGAGCGGAGCGCGCATTCCGTACGCGATGGCGCGCGACGGCTACTTTTTCAGAGCGATGGCTGAGGTTCATCCGCGCTTCCATACACCCCACGTCGCGCTTCTCGTTCAGTTGGCCCTGTCGATCCTCATGCTGATGTTCGCTGGCAATTTTCGCGAGCTCTTCTCGCTGACGATTTTTGCCGAGTGGCTGTTCTACATGATCGCCGCCAGCACCGTCTTCGTCCTGCGCCGCAAGGAGCCGAACATACCGCGACCGTACAAGACTTGGGGCTACCCGGCTGTGCCTGCTGTTTTCGTGCTCGTTGCCGCCGTGCTGCTGTACTTCACCTTTACTGACAACCTCCGCAACTCGGTTTGGGGAACGCTGCTGATACTTTCGGGAATTCCGTTGTTTCTGTACTTCGCCAAGAGGCGTAGGCAAAACACAACCGCCTGAACGCACGCGGCTACCCTCCCACATCCTCGAAACTCCTTGTTTTCTCGCACATAGCGGAATCTCGATGCAGGGTCTTGAGCCCATGCGACTTACCGGGAATGTCCTCCTACTAAAGGAGTTACGCAGAAAATCGAAAACGAATAGGACCTCGCACAGGTCGAATCACGTTCTGAGAACGGGAAGTGTCCGGCTGTCGTCTGGTTGGGCGGCGACACCTTCCCCATTCTTCTTTGAGGGAGTGTAGGTTCAGGGGGGGGGAGCTATAGAACCTGGGCCACGAAGGGATGTGACAACGGAGTGGTCGTATTAGGGGGCCCGAGGGGCTTCAAGTCTCAATTTCGAGAATGCCAGCCTGCTTTAAAGGGCATAAGTTGTCCACTTGTCCCCTCGCATTTTTGGTAGGTGGGCCAGTAGAAGGAAGAGGGAAAATTGGAGCACTCGTCCAATCTTGTAGACCTTGCGCCTTTCCTAAAGTCAAAGCGGTAACCGTGCTTCATGTTGGGTTGCGAATTGTAGCGACGAACTACGGGTAAAAGTTGGGAGGGGAGATGAGCGGCTTGTGGCAAGACATTCAATACGGCATGCGCGTTCTGCTACGCCGTCCGAGTTTCACTATCGTGGCGGTGCTGGTGCTGACGCTGGCTATCGGAGCAAACGTAACTATTTTCAGCTTCATCGACACAGCACTGTTGCGGCCGCTCCCCTATCGCGACCCGGAGCAGTTAGTGAAGATATGGGACTCGCGCCAGGCCGAGGTCTACTCGCGCTTCGAAGCATCGTATCCAGACTATCTTGACTGGAAGCAGCAGAACCAGGCGTTCAGTTCTCTCGCGGCCTATGGCGGCGGTGGCAATGTCGTTCTGGCCGGAGCGGATGGGCCGCAGATGATCAAAGAGGGACGTGTCAGCGACAAATTTTTCCAGACCCTCGGCGTCTTGCCGCTCTTCGGTCGCCTGTTTCAGAGTGGCGAAGACCTGGAATCAGCCCCTCGATATGCGGTCCTGTCCTATAGCTTCTGGCAGCGTCAATTCGGCGGAAGGCGGGACGTCCTCGGCCAGTCGGTAACGCTTAACAGCGTGCCCCGAACAATCGTCGGGGTGTTGCCGAAGAATTTCCATTTTGCGCCGATCGGCGAAGTGGACCTTTATGTCACATTGCACGCGGGTGGAGGCATGCGAATACGACGCAACCTGCATTGGCTTCACCCGGTAGGGCGACTGAAACCCGGAGTTTCGCGCGAACAGGCGCAGGGAATGATGAATGTCGTCGCGGTGAATCTCGAGAAGCAGTATCCGGACTCCAACAAAGAGCTGCGGACCGTCGTGGTCCCGCTCAGCGAGCTCATCACGGGACAGATCAAGCCAATTCTGCTGGTGCTTCTGTCGGCGGTTGGGCTACTTCTGTTGATCGCGTGCGCCAACGTTGCGAACTTGCTGCTGGCGCGCTCGGCGACGCGGGCCAAGGAATTCGCCATCCGCTCGGCTTTGGGTGCCCGCCGGTGGAGAGTGATACGACAAGTGATCGTTGAGGGGACATTACTCGCTACGGTGGGCACAGTGGCAGGTATAGTTTTCGCCATTATTGCGACACGATGGATGATTCTCACGCTGCCCAAAGAAGCGCTGCAAAGCATGCCGTACTTGGAGAACATTTCTGTCGATCCACGCATTTTGCTGTTTGCCGGCGGACTGGGCTTGTTAACTGCGCTGCTGTTCTCGCTGCCACCGGCGCTGGGCCTGTCGGCACCGCTCCACAACGCGCTTAGAGAAGCCGGGCAACAGTCCCTTGCCGGTTCATGGAGAAAGTTCGGATCGTCTCTGGTGGTGGCCGAGGTGGCGATCTCGGCGATTCTGCTGGTTGCTTCGGGACTGTTGCTGAAGAGTCTGTTCCATCTCCTGACCGTGGATACGGGATTCAACGTGAGTCGATTGACGACGTTTTATGTCTTTCCCGACAGCCGACGTTACATCGAAGACCCACAAGCGATTGTGCTGCACGATAAGCTGGTGGATGGGTTGCACGGCGTACCGGGCGTTTCGGCAGTGGGAGTGACCAGCACTCCACCGATTGTGGGGGGCAATACCAGTCTATTCCGCGTCCTGGGTGCGCCGCTGACGCCGTTGCCCTACGAAGCGAACAGTCGCGACATCGATCCGGGCTACTTTTCTACCTTGCAGGCGAAGCTGAATGCCGGGCGCTACTTCGATGAGCACGACGATGCGAAGGCGCCGCAGGTCGTAATCCTCAACGAGACGCTGGCCAAAATAGCGTTTGGCAGCGAGAACCCCATTGGCAAGCAGATTGTCTTCACGTATAACGCGCAAGAAAAGCCACGTGAGGTAGTGGGTGTAGTGTCGGACGTGCACGAGGGCGAGCTCAACGTTGCCGACAAGCCCGCGATCTACACGCCCTTTGCGCAGAGTCCGGACAGTTTTTTTGCGGTTGTGGTGCGCTCCGATCTCGACCAAGCGGCGCTTAGACCGGCATTGGAAAGAGCTGTTCATCAGGTCGATCCCGGCATTGTGCTGTACCAGATGCAAACGATGGAGGACTTGATTGCGCAGTCCCCGGCCGCAGTCATGCATCGCTATCCGGCATGGCTCGTCAGCGTTTTCGCGATGTCTGCGCTGATGCTCGGAATCGTCGGTCTTTACGGAGTTATGTCGTACTTGGTGAGCCAGCGGACGCGCGAGATCGGCGTTCGCATGGCGCTGGGTGCACCGCGTGGCAAAGTGGTCAGGCTCATCCTAGGGAATGGGATACGGTTAGCCGCAATCGGCATTGTGGCCGGTGTCGCCGGGGCGGTGCTGGCCGGCTACACATTTCGCAGCGTTCTCTTCGGTGTGGAGCCGTGGGACATTGCCACGCTATTGGCAGTTGCGGCGATTCTTGCGGCGATCTGCGGTGCCGCAAGCTACGTGCCGGCTCTTCGCGCCTCGCGGCTGGATCCAGTGAAAGCGCTGCGCTACGAGTGATGGTACCCAGAGGGGGAAACTGCTAGCGCGGAGACGATTTGCTTAGTGCGGCGCCTCTGTGTTTGGTGAGGGGTGAAGAGGGAGGCTGGAGGGCTTGTATTCGTAGTGGTCGTTGGTCTCGGCCCTGAGTTCGGCCATGCGGCTCTGAAGTTTCTTTGCCAGATCTTTGTAGTGCGGATCTGCGTAGAGATTGTGCTTCTCGTCGGGATCGACTTGCAGATCGTAGAGCTCAAACTCTTCCGGCGGCAGAAAGTAGTGGATGAGTTTGTAACGCTCGGTGCGTATTCCGCGGCATGGCTTTACATTTTCCCAACCGGGATATTCGTAATACTCGTAGAGCCAGTCTGTGCGCCAATGAGCGACGCTCTTGCCTTCCATGATGGCACCAGGCTCTCGCCCTTCATCTCTGCCGGTATAGGAATTCCGGCCACGTCGAGGATGGTTGGAGCCAGGTCGAGGTTCAGGGCCATCTTGTCGGAGGCGCCGCCTGCGGGAATACGCGCCGGATATCGCACCATCAGTGGAATGCGGATGGAAGGTTCGTACATCAAGCGCTTGTCGTAGAAATGATGTTCGCCGAGGAAGAATCCGTGATCGGAACTGAGGATGATTGCTGTTCGATCGAGAATTCCCTGCCGTTCAAGCTCTTTCAGTACCAGACCAACGTCTTCATCGTTCGATTTGACGCCGGCGTAATGGTCCTTGACCAGCTCTTCCAGGGAACGCGGGTCATCGGTGCCAACTTCGGCGCTGCCGATCTGATTGTCGGCATGGGACGTAGCCTGTGCTTTTCCCGCATAGCCCGTGAGGTCTTCGTCGAAGGTTGAAGGCTTCGGAATGGCGATGCCGTTGAACAGATCGACCATGCGCTTGGGACGATAGAACGGCGCGTGTGGTGCGTAGAACCAGAGAAATAAGCACACAGGTTTGCTGTGTTTTTGTCGAAGCCACTCGATGGCTTTTCGAGTGAGCAGGTCGTCAACGTATTCTCCGGAATATTCTTTGGGCTCGCTGTATTGGCCGCGAATACCTTCGGTGAGCACGGGGCGGTAGTAGTCTGCTTGGCCGACAAAGCCGAAGTAATAGTCCCAGTCGTGGTCTTTGAGCGCGCCCTTGATGTGCGACTTGCCAATGAATGCAGTTTCGTATCCGCCTTGGTGAAGTATGTCGGAGATGAGCTTGAATTGCGGTGGGATGGCTCCCTCGACGTTGGAGACTGCGCCCGTGGTGTGGGAGTACTGGCCGGTGAGAAAGGTCGCACGCGAGGGGAGACACAGGGAATTGATAACAAATGCGTTATGGAATGTGAAGCCTTCGCGGCCGATGCGGTCCATGTTGGGGGTGGTCAGGATTTTGTTTCCGGCGGAGCTAAATTCGTCGTAACGCAGACCTTCGCCGAGGAAGAAAATGAGGTTGGGCTTTTGGTCGGCTGGATTTTTTAAGGCGGCGAGGGTGGCGATGTTGAGTGGGGCGATTGCCGCGATTAGGGCGATGGCGCTGATCAACCAAGGTCGAGTGTTCACGAAGCGGTCTCCATGGGAGCTCTTGGACAAGTACGGGAATTCAGGTCTTGCTGAAGATCTTATGTCAATTGGTATTCCATCAACGGCTAAGTAGAGCTAGTTAGCTCTTTGTGCGTTAGCGGCTGAGATTTGCCGCCGGCTGAGCCGGCTCGGAGCATCAAAAGGCCGTCGCGACGCCGAACTGAAGCTCGGCTCTACCCAAAAACGAAGCGGACACGCCAGTTGCTAATTTGTATCGATGACGCGAATTATTCGCAACGCAGCGAAGTCATGGGATCAACGCGTACGGCGCGCCGCGCAGGGATGTAACAGGCAACGACCGCTACGAACATCAGAACCGCAACAACGCTCGCGTAGGTCAGAGGATCCTGGGCGCTGACTCCGAAGAGTTGCTTCGCCATGAGGCGGGTCAGGATCAAAGACGCCACCGTGCCGACGGCCGCCCCGAGAAGCGCCATCTTGGTTCCTTCTCCGAGCACGAGGTACACGATGTCGCTGCGTTGCGCGCCCAGTGCCATGCGGATTCCGATTTCTTGTGTGCGCTGGCCAACGAAATAGGAGATCACGCCGTAGATTCCGACGCACGCCAGAGCCAATGCCAGTGCGGCGAATACGCCGAGAAGAATCATCGTGAGCCGGCGAGCGGCATACGAAGTTGCCACGACATCGTCCATCGTCTGGACGTTGTAGATCACTTGGCTTGGATCGATCTCCTTTACTGTCTCGCGAACCTGGCCCATGACCGCTGTGGGATCACCTTGGATTCGGAGGACCACGGCGACCGACTTCGCTACCAGCGGCATAAGCTTCTCTGGAAGCTGCATGAAGGGATAGAAGAACTGCGCCTGGATAGAGCCTTTGGGGTCGGTATCTAGACCATATTGCTTCACGTGTCCGACCAGCCCGACGATTTCCGCCTGCACGTTGAACTCGGTGAAGTTGATGCGTTTGCCGATAGGGTCCTGATCCGGGAAGTACATGCGCGCGAACGAGTCGTCGATGTCGATCACAATCAGCGTATTTTCGTTGTCCTGGTCGGTGACGAAGCGGCCGCGCTGCAAAGTAATCCCCATTGCCTGCTGAAAGCCGGACTCGACGAGAAAGAAGGTTGCCGCGTGCATATCGCTGTCGTGGACGGGCTTGGGTTCACCTTCAATCCAGAACGGCAGTGCGGAATCGTGAATCATGGGGCGCGAGCCGAGAGTGACCGACACTGCCTGCACGCCCGGAATGGAGCGCATTTTGTCGTCGAAGTTGCGCAGACGGGCGCGCGTTTCGGCGGAGGTCGTGGTGGGAGTCGCCGCTAACGAGAGATTGAAGGTGATGGCGTGGTTGGGATTGAATCCCGGATTGACTCGCCAGAGGGCGGCCAGCGTACGCAACATCAGTCCGGCTCCGACCAGCAGAACCAAAGCTAGGGCGACTTCAACGGCGACAAACGTTCCTTGCAGGCGCTGACGGAAGCCGCTAGAGCCGCGGCCGCTCTGGTTCATGGTTTCTTGCAGGTTGATCCGAGTCGCTTTCAGGGCAGGCGTAAGCCCGAAGATTACCCCGGTGAAGAGCGACAGGGCGAGCGTAAACAGCAGGACCTTAAGGTCGAGTGAGACTTCGTTGGCCCGTGGCAAGGCGGCAGGTAGTCCCTTGAGAATCGCCTTCGTACCCCAGAAAGCGAGGGCGAAGCCGAGTACTCCGCCCAATCCTGCAAGCAGGACACTTTCTGTTAGGAGCTGGCGAATCATTCGAGCGCGGCTTGCGCCGAGTGCTGTCCGGATCGCGAACTCACGCGACCTTCCTGCTGCGCGCGCGAGGAGCAGATTGGCAATGTTCGCGCAGGCAATCAGCAACAGAAAACCGACGGCTGCCAGAAGCAGGTAGAGCAGCGGTTGGACGTTGCCGACGATGTCTTCCTTCATTGAGACCAGCGTAATGCTCTTGCCGTAGTCGGCTTCGGGATAAGCGAGGGCGAGGTTTCGAGCAATCTCATTCATCTCGGCTTGACCCTGGGGCAGGGTGAGGCCCGGAGACAGGCGACCGAAGGCGCGGGCGCTGACCGAGATGCGGCGGTCGCGAAACGACGGATCTCTCCACTGACCGATGGGCGTGTAGACGTCGCGCATGTTGCCGTAGAAAGAGAAGTTGTCGGGAATGATGCCAACGATGGTGTAGGCGGTGCCGTTCAGGATAATCGGCTGGCCGATGATTTCGGGAGAAGATCCGAATTTGCGCTTCCACAAACCGCCGCTCAGGATGACGACGGGTGCGGCGCCGATCTGGTCGTCGTCGACGCCAAAGGTGCGGCCCAGAACCGGTGCTACACCGAGGGTATTGAAGAAGCCGGCTGAGACCATGTATCCGCTCAGGCGCTCTCCTTCGCCGTTACCGATGAAGTTGTAGTCTTCGTTGCGGTACACGGCCATGGACGCGAACGATTTGCTGTCGCGCTGCCAATCGAGGAAATTCAGATACTCGATGGGAGCGCTGTCGAGCCCCGCAACCCTTTCATAGACTGCGACAAGCTGCGACGAATGCGGGTACGGCAACGGATTCAGGAGCACTCCGTTGACTACGGAGAAGAGCGCGCTATTCGCGCCAATGCCCAGCCCCAGGGTCAGCACAGCGATCGCCGTGAAGCCGGGTGATTGGATGAGCTTTCGAATTGCGTAACGAAGATCCTGAACAAGAGCGGTCATGGGCGACCACTATTGTCCCACGGCATCGCCAAAGACGGGCTGATCAATAATCAGATTTCGAGGGAACAGCAGGTCCTTCAACTGCTCGCTCGCCCGATCCGCGAAACACGCGGATCGAAGCAAAAGGCGAGCGCTCCGCTCAGGATGACACCTGACATTTAACTCTATCGGGCCAGGAGGAAGACACCGGCGGCGACGAACATTGCGGCCATCCAGCGGCGGTGATCGACGC
>Ga0126370_10001488_pt1 | contig 10696 bp, 6 predicted proteins | sample PanSoiMetaPlot_3_FD_92586 | JGI IMG/M metagenome (GOLD analysis project Ga0126370, IMG submission 92586) | Tropical forest soil microbial communities from Panama - MetaG Plot_3 | ecosystem: Environmental > Terrestrial > Soil > Tropical forest > Bulk soil | place: Panama | collected 2016-02-17 | reverse complement strand
TTTTCGTCTGTCAGCCGCATTCGCGCGCAATTCCACAGCCCCCACCGGCCACCTGGGTTCAATACTTTTTCCCGTTTCACACACCCCCAGCTCTGAATTGTTGAATTCGTAGGAAGAACTGCACCTTGCCAGACACAATCTTCTTGACAAGTGCCTTGTGCGCCAAGCGATTCGATTTGACATTGGCCGCAATCTGGCGTATCTAGCCGAAGGCATGCGCCCTCTGTCACTGCTTTTGCTCCTTTTTTCCGCCGCCGTCGGTGTCCTCGCGCAGCACCAGCCGCCGTCCAACGTCACTCCTCTGCTCCTCCCCGATCTCGGGCACCCCAACCATCCGATCGCCACCAAGAATGCCGAAGCGCAAAAATACTTCGATCAGGGTTTGCAGCTCGTTTTCGGATTCAATCGTGCCGAAGCTGTGCGCTCCTTCCGCCGCGCCTCGCAGCTCGACCCGCAAGCCGCTATGCCCTACTGGGGAATGGCCCTGGCCTACGGCCGCCACATGAATATGGACCAGGACATGGACGTCTCGCCCTCGGAAGCTTATTACGCCATTCAGCAGGCTCTCAAGCTCAATTCCACCGCGATGGCGAATGAACGCGAATACATTCAGGCTCTGGCAGAAAGATGCGCACAGGGCGAAAACACTAGTTGGCAGCAGCGCGACGAAGCCTATGCTGCCGCGATGCAGCACCTTGCCGCGCACTATCCCGATGATCTTGACGCCGCTGCTCTGTCGCTCGAAGCCCGTATGGTCTTACATCGTTACGAGTGGTTTCAGGGAACAACGCCGGAGCACAATACTCCGGCGATCATGAATGACATCGAATCACTGCTCCGCCGCGCTCCCGACCATCCTCTTGCAAACCACCTGTATATCCACATTCTTGACACAGGCCATCCCGAAATAGCCCTCGGCGTCGCCTACCGCATGGGCTCAATAGCTCCCGGCCTTGGACATTTGGTCCACATGCCCAGCCATATCTTTTTCAATCTGGGCGACTACGAAATGGCAGCCCGTGTCAATGAGCAAGCTTCCGCGGTGGAACAGCGCTATATGCAACTCGCCAATCCCGGATATACGGCGTACACGCTCTTTTACTACATGCATGATCTTCACTTCGTCGCCCGCAGCCGCGCTGAGCAGGGACTGTGCGACGCCGCCATGGCCTACGCAAACAAAACGGCCGAACGCATTGCATCCGTTCAAGATCAGTGGCCGATGTTCTCGGACTACTATCTTCCGGTGCCGCTCTTGACGCTGCTGCGCTGCCATCAGTGGGACGAAGTGCTGCGTCTGCCAGAACCCAGGCCTTCTCGTCTGATCAGCATCGCACTCTGGCATTTCGGTCGCTCCATGGCACTCGCCGGCAAAGCCGACCTGGAATCCGCGGGCGGCGAACAGCGCATCTTTGAGCAACTTCGTTCGCGCCTTCCGAAAGACACCATGTGGATGTTCAACTCCGGTGACAAACTCCTCGCCGTCGCCTCTCCGGTCTTGGCAGCAACACTGAGCGCCGATCCAGCGCAGGCGATCCCAATGTGGCGGCAAGCCGCTAAAGCGCAGGATGAACTCGGCTACGACGAGCCTCCAGCGTTCTACTATCCCGTTCGCGAATCGCTGGGAGGGGTGCTTCTTCGCGCCGGAAAGCCTGCGGAGGCAGAATCCATCTTTCGCGAGTGCCTTCAGCAAAATCCACGCGATCCTCGCGCCCTCTTCGGACTCAGCGAAGCACTTAAGGCTCAGGACAAATCCGATGCAGCGGACTCCGTCCGACGCTTATTCTCAGAGTCGTGGAAGAAGCCGGACGTAGCGCTCCGCGTACAGGATCTCTAGTCGCACCATATGAGGAAAGCCGATAGGGAGCGATTGTCGGCGCGGCCCGAAAAATAACTTCAAATTTGACCACGTCGCTCCCAGCAACCCATTCCGCAAACCCTTCGCGTCTGGCCAGCGTAATGCATTGAAACGAGTCAGTTGATGTGGATGGGGTCAATGATCCTAAGAGCTGCCCAGAATCATATGTATTTAGGCAAGGTACGACCTCGCCTTTCTGTCCCTCAGAATGTGTCACTTGCGAAGATGACCTGACAAGGGTTTTTGGGCAATCTTGCGAGCATCCCCTGGGGGCAGAATCGGATTCAATTTGTGTGCTTGAAAAGGTTATGCCACGGTTGCCATCGAGGTTCAACTTTCGGGTCCCGCGATCGGCTCTATGGCTGAATCGATGACATCGATCAAACCCGAACCAGCAGGGCCGTATATTGCCCGCGGCTCGCGGAATAGTACTAGGGAAATTGGATACAGCAGCGCTGACAGAATTAACGCAGCCAAAAGTGACACATCAATACCCTGGGCCAAATTGCCGAGCCAACCAACGAAGTGTCCCGGAATATTGACGGTCAGCAGTGCCACAGCCGAAGAGATGATCCACGCCGATATGGCCGCCAGATTCCAGCCGCGGAAGAACCAATAGGGACCCCCGGTCTGCCCACGGTTGAATACTTGCATCGCGTCAGGTAGGTAGAAACCTCTGCGCTGCACGTATCCGATCATCATGATGACCATCCAGGGGGTCGTGGTGACGATGATCAACGACACAAACGTTGAAATCGATCCAAAGAGACTGAAATAGAAACGCCCGATAAAGATCAGCACACAGGCGATGATGCCAATAAATAGAGTAGCCTGCGGTCGACTGAGCTTTGGGAAAACGCTAGAGAAGTCGAGACCGGTGCCGTACAGCGAGGTTGTGCCGGTAGACATGCCGCTAAGCACTGCGAGTAGCAGCAAAGGCGCGAGAAACCAGTGTGGAGCGACTGCTAGCAGGCCGCCCGTGTATTCAGCCTGCTGCAGATACTCAGGAGCAAGCTTGGCAATGACTGACGCTGTCATTATTCCGAACAAGAACGGCAACAACGTAAGAAACTGCGCCACAATGGTGGCTGCCAGAAGCGCAGGTTTGCTTGTGCGACGCGGTAAATAGCGAGCCCAATCTCCAAGGAAGGCGCCGAACGAAATTGGATTCGCGAGCACGACTAGTGTCGAACTTATGAACGGTGCCCAAAACCCAGAGCTGCCCCAGCGCAGGCCGGCTCCCGCAAACTGCGGAGTGAATAGGGACCAAAACGCCGCTATACCTCCTATAAATAGGACTGTACTTGCCACAACCGCAATTTTGTTGATGAACAGCATCATTTTGAAACCGTAGATACAGACGACGAGAACGCTGATCGCGAACACGCCATATATGCAGGCAAATTGCGTTTCGCTTCCCCGGATGTGAAGAACTACCCGGGCTGCCCCTATAACAGCATCACCGCTGGACCAAACGCTGATTGCGAAAAATGCGATTGCTGTTAGTAGACTCAGAAACGAACCAACGATACGGCCGACAACACCGAAATGCGCGCTGGAAGACACAGCATTATTTGTTCCATTGATGGGACCGAAAATCGACATTGGCGCCAGAATGACAGAACCGACAACCAACCCCAATACGGCTGAAACAGTGGCTTGCCAAAAGGAAAGCCCGAACATTATTGGGAACGCCCCCAACACTGCAGTCGCAATGGAGTTTGCACCACCCCAGCACAGACGCACAAAATCGAGAACGGATGCGTCCCGATCAGCATCTGGAATCGACTCGACGCCGTGTACCTCAATGGTCGTAACGGACGATTTTGTCGGTGCCGAATCCTCAGGGATGTTCGCAGTCGCGATGCTGGGTCTACTGTCCATTATGTTCAGGAAACCTTGAACTCTCCAGGCGTGGTAGAGAACGTTCAACGCTAGTTTCAATTTCGAATCAGTCCCCGACTGCGTCAACCTGGACTTCCACGAGCCAGTCAGGATCGACCAGCTTGCTGACTTCTACGAGCGTAGAGGCCGGCGGACGCTCACCGAACGCAGCTTTCGCAATCGGCTTCTCGTACTTCATGTACTCTTCCATGCTGGTGGTGAAGGTATAGATGTGAATCACGTTCGCCCACGTCAGATTGACCGCATTGAGGGCGCGCGTCACCATGTCATAAACGACTGTGAGCTGTTGTTTCATGTCCCCTTTGCCGATGTTCTCGCGTTGCAGTCCGATCGAGACCTGCCCTGAGATCCTGTACAGATAACGGCCTTGCGCACGCACGATCTGCGCGTACAGGTTGTCAAACGGCTCGTGCAGAGTTTTGGGATTTATGAGATCAATCTGCATCTATAAAGTCTCCTCTCAGCTTTGCTTTCACCATGGATGTGGCTACAAACACATTTACGACTTGCACAAGACGCAGAGTTCCTCGAATAGAAGATTAGCCGCGAGCAGTGATGTGATCTCGGCGCTGTCGAATGGCGGAGAAACCTCCACAACATCAGCTCCAACAAAGTGGATTCCAGCCAACTCTCGTACTAGGCTGAGGATCTGAGCACTGGATAATCCGCCAACTTGAGGTGTCCCCGTTCCCGGAGCAAAGGCAGGATCTACCACGTCGATGTCGAGGCTAAGATAAGTCTTGCGCCCCCCGAACATTTTCAGCTTCTCACGGACGAGCGGCAGCCCACGCTCATGGAATTCTTCAGCGGTGATTATCTGAACTGTGTGCTCCTCGGCAAATTTGAAGTCCTGCTCGTCGTACCACTGCCCACGCAGTCCCACCTGCAAGATGTAGGGTTCATCGAGCAGTCCCTCTTCGATGGCCCGGCGTACTGGAGTTCCATGCGAATACTTGACGCCCCAGTATTCATCCCAGGTGTCGGAATGTGCATCCAGCTGGATCAGCGCCACAGGGCCGTGCGCCGCGTGAATGGAACGTAAGATAGGCAGAAGGATGGAATGATCTCCGCCTACACACAACGGCGCAGCACCCGCAGCGAGGATCGCGTTTAGCTCAGAAGTAATTCGCTGGAAGGTGTCCTCTATGGAAAGAGGATTGACAGCGATGTCGCCATAATCGGCCACTCTCAACTGCGAAAATGGACTGACATTTAGTACGGGATTATAGGGGCGAATCAACGCAGATTGATCCCGAACATGCCTTGGACCGAATCGTGGACCAGGGCGGTAACTGACCCCACCATCGAAAGGCACGCCGACCAAAGCGACGTCAAGACGTTTCGGATCTGTAATGTGCGGCAGGCGCATAAAAGTGGGGACGCCGGCGAAGCGCGGGTAGTCCATTGCATTCACGGGCATAGGATGAGGTTCAGAAAGTTGCTTTGACCGCATGCCGTTAGTAGGAATCATACTCATATTTTTTGCTCCGTGAATTCATATGTAAAAGTGGCGGCCCGGTGCAGCTATTTCATTCTTACGGCTTCCGGATTCATCGCTTCCGAGGAAGTTAGGACCGGGTGCAGGGGGAGTGCGTTCACATCGATGATATTTCCTTCCTTCATAACCAGGGAAACTTTCCGCATGTTTTGGATATTCTGCAGTGGGTCCGCATCAACGATGATGAGGTCAGCAAATTTGCCGGGCTCAAGCGTGCCGAACTGATCGAGTTTGTGATACGCCGCGGCAATGTTCTTGGTAGACGCCTGCACAATCATCATCGATGTCATTCCTCGCTGTTGCATCGCCTTCATGTCAAGAAACTCGGATTCCCCGATGAGCGACGCATCTCCTCCCAGTCCTCCCCATAGGCCATTCGGGTCTTTCGCGACGTCAGGGTCAATGGTACCGGCATCGGTGGACACAGTCTGCGGCACTCCTGCTTTGATCATGCGAACTGCATTCTCGATACTGTAATCTGTGCCCGATCGGCGATCGCTACCGGTATGCGTGAACTTCTGATCGCGTACTTCCTGCTCCTGTTTGTCGGTAAGTGGTGCCCACTGCGTGCCGCAATAGAACTTTCGCTCTAACATTAGCTTGATAGTGGCCTCATATATCGGAACCGGACCGGTGAAGGCGCAGTGCTGCGTCATATCAAAACCAGATTCCACGACGATGCGGAGAGCTTCTGCTGAGGTCTGGTGGGCCTGAATGATCTTTCCTGCGTCGTGCACAGCTTTCACCATCTCCCGCAACTGCTCCGGAGTAAACCGCATGACCGCATCTTGGCCAATTTCACTATTTACCGGCGACCCATCGCCCGAAACCCCAATCTTCACGAAGTCCGGACCCAGTGCCACATACTTTCGCATCTCCTCCCCGACCTGCTCTGGGCTTTTCCATGGCAGATCCTGTCCGACGTTGAGCTCGAACATGTCATTGATGCGTTTCTGGAAGGCGGGTGTTGAGGACTTTATGGACTCTACCGTGGTGAAAACGGCACGAAAGCCAACAATGTCCCCGGCGACGAACATCCTGCTACCGACTATTTCACCGCGATTGATCCGGTCCCGGACTTTCATCAGCGGGCGCAACGGTCCCATGGAGTCAAAAACAGTCGTAAAGCCATGTTTCAAGGCAATCTGAGCCGCTTCTTCTATGATGCCCTCGAAATTGTTTTCATATCTTGCGAGGAACTCGATGTAGGTCCAGCTCGGCCAAGGGATCAGATGAACGTTGCCATCCATCAATCCGGGCATGACGTACTTCCCCGCCGCGTCGATTCTCCGCGCGCCGGCGGGAATAGAAACCGAGCTGCGCGATCCAATTGCTGCGATCTTTTTCCCCGAGACAATAACAACGCCGTCAGCTATCGGCGTACCACCATTGCCGTCGATAATAGTTGCGCCGCTGAGGGCAACTGTCTGGGCATTAGCTAACCGAACAAGGCTCACAAACACCAACGTCGCGAAGAATAGGTTTTTCATTTTCTGCCTCAAAACACTGTATGCCTACTCCGTGTGTTTAGAATTCGTACCGAAGAGCGAACTGCATTACTCTGGGATTCGTCAGCAATCCTGTGTAGGTCCCGAAATTCGTCGAGTTCGTCAGGGACGGAGGGTTGGAATTCACGTCGAAGCGCGTGAAGTTGCCAACGTTGAACACTTCCCATCGGAACTCAACGGAGTGTGACTCGCGGTAAGGCATGATCCAGCGCTTACTGAGCGAAGCATCAAAGCCGAGGAATCCATCTCCGCGGACCGAATTGCGGCTGCCCGATTGTCCTGGAAAAGTGAATTGGTACGAAGAGAATGCGGCATTGGTATCGGGAAACATATAAACCACACCATTGGCCTTTGTTGCCCCACCTGTGCGAATAGGCTTGATTTGTGTCGCGAGTCCCGCATTCGCACCATTTGTCGGGAGGTTGACGCCGTTGCTGACGGAGAACGGCAACCCCGAGGTTATGCGGTACAGTCCCGATAACTGCCAACCTCCAATCAAACCGTTTAACCATCCGGACGCATCACCGGCAATCACCTTGCCTCGACCAAAAGGCAGCTCCGCTATCCAGTTCGCATTGAACTGATGCGTCATGTCGTAATCCGACACAGCGTACATCTGACGGATATTGAATGAGTTGATGAGTCCGCCCCCCACACGATTTCCGAGGTTAGAGGCAAGGTTGATAGGACCCACGCGCGAGGCGGCGGACGTCAGATCCATCGACTTTGAATATGTGTAATTCAGATCGAATAGGATTCCATGCGACATACGTTTTCGGAGGCTGGCCTGCAACGCGTGGTAGTTGGCGAAGCCAATCGAGCGCCAACCGTACAACGAAAAGAACTGAGGATCGTAGTAAACGTACGGTCCAAGCGTGCTGCAACCATTCGGACAGATGAATCCAGGGATGTCGAGGAAGTAAGGGATGAACGTTTCGTTGTACAGATAAATCTGCTCCATGGCGTAGATGGCCTGCAGTGGTGTGCAGGAACCTGCCACGCACGGCGTATTTGGCACATTTGACTGCACGATCGGCGCGAATAAGTCGTTCCAATAAGCGGCCGTCGCACCGACCGACCCGGGTGTGATCTGCGACAGCGGCACGCCTTGCCGCGCCAGGGTCGAGAGCCGGCTCATTGCACTGAAATAGTCCACACCCGATTTCGAATCCACCAGGTCCATGGGAGCAGCGAAATCTTGCTGCGATAGCAGCCGATGAGACAGTCGGCCAAGATACGACAGCTCGAACGACGATGTGTTGCTGATCTGTCGTCCGATCGAAAAGTTCAACATGTATACATAAGGAGTCTTAATTCCCTGATCAAGGCTGAAGCCATTCCCGAACCCACCATTCACGACACCAATTGGGGGAACCTGCGGGAATCCCCCCGGAGGGGCTGGGACTTGTATGTATCCGTTGTTCTGATTCCCGCAGCCATATACAGGAATGGCGGTGAGGCTAGTCACGCGTGGCGCGCAATCCACGCTTTGCGATCCGAGCGGGGTGACTAGCTGTGTTGCTAGTCCAAACGAACCGTTCTGGGCGAACGTGTTGATCAGTTCCGTACCGAAATGATCGTAGGCCATAGAGAATCCCGCTCGTATGGAGGTCTCCCCATCCCCAAAAACAGTTCGTCGCAACCCACCACTTGGCCGCGGAGAATACGCGATCGCCACGCGCGGAGCGAAGTCATGGTAGTCCCAGTTATAGAAAGACGGTCCGTGGTTCGCCGCACCTCCCAGCACGTACGTTAGTGGAGGGTCCTGACTGGAAGGAATTCCCTTCAGCATGTTGACCGCCCGCTGTTGAAACCACTGGCCGAGGGGGAACGTCGAAGATACCTGCAGCCCATTTGTCTCCCAGGGAGGAGATTCCAGTTGATAACGCAAACCGAGATTTATGGTCAGATTAGGCCGTAAGCGGAATGAGTCCTGTGCGAAGAAGTCGTATTGATTGAGCGCGTAATGCCGCTTGACGGGCGCACCTTGCAGCAACAGATGCCCGTTGCGGTCGTAATTATAGTTAGCTACTACGTTGGTGATAATTCCTAACACGTCGAACGCAGCTTGATCGTATCCAAGTGTGAAATTAGGACTGATATTGGGAAAACCTTCGGCATCCGGGTCAAAGGGGCTGCCTGTTGTCGCGAATCCACCAGTGTTGACGAACGTTGTGGATAGCGCAGCTTGGTTGAATGAATTGTTATAGGTGACTACGGAATCGCGAATGAACTGGATACTTGTGCCGAACTGTAGGGAGTGACGGCCCTTCGTCCAGGAGACAATGTCAGAGAGGTTATGGTCCGGAAGCACCACTGAAATTGTCCGAGTGATACCGCCAGTTATCACATTCAACCCTAAGAATGGCTGCGTACTATCTCCGATGTTGCCGAGGCTTGCCCGTGTGAGTCCGTACCTGAAGTCGTTGACAAGAGTCGGTTTCGGAACTGCAGTGTAGCCAAGGGCGAAGCCTTTGACTCGATCCGCGCTAATCTTGGTAGCTGGCCCCCCCGGAAGATAAGGAGCCCCATTTGTATAGTCGTTCTGCACACTGCCTCGCCAGAAAAGTGTGTGTGATCCCGATGTGTTCAGTTTGTAGTCGAGCCGCGCAATGAAGACGTAAAAGCAAGCCGGGGTTGGAGCCGCAAAACGATACCCTCCAAAATTCAGGCCTCCGTCGCCCGCCGAGTAATCATTCGGCAGAGGGAAGCTATTGAAATACTGCAGGACGGGCTGATTGACACCAATACGCAAAGGATCCCACGATTTAAATGTTTGAGGAGTCACAGTGACGATGTTGTCGTTGACGTCTGGATAGAGCACCTTTCCTTGCCGGAGAGTTGCGGTCGGGACCACAGTGACAACGCTGTTCTGTTCCTTATCCCGCCGGCCTTCATAATTGGCAAAGAAAAACAGGCGGTTCTTTTTGATCGGGCCACCGATGGCAACGCCGAACAGGTTGCGGTTGAGTTCCGGGGCCTTGTTCGGCAGACCGCTGGCTAATTGAGCGCTCTTGATGAAGTAGTCGTTCGCACTGGTTGCGGTGTTTCTCAGATATTCATAAAAGGCGCCATGGAACGCGTTCGTTCCGCCTTTCGTGACCAGCGCTACCTGGGCGCCGGAAGAGTTCCCTTCTGTCGCGGTCGGGTTAGAAGTGGTGACACGAAATTCCTGCAGAGAGTCTGGAGTCGTCCGGAGGATCGACGTGAACGCATACCCGTTCGCTTGGTCTGTCACATCGATGCCGTCCATGGAAACGCTCGTCTGATCACTGCGTGCCCCATTCACGGACCCACTGCGTGTATCAGCGTTCAGGTCAATGTCAGTTCGATTCCCCAGGTAGACTACACCCGGCTGCAAGCTCAGAAGATCTACAACGTTCCGCGATTCGATCGGTAGCTCTTTAACTTGGTGCTGTTGGAAGGCGTTCCCGGTTGTAGCATCTTCCGTGTTGACGACCGCGGCTTCAGACAAGACGGTTATGGTCTGCTCGTTCGAGCCAACATCAAGAGTTACATCAGCCGAGGACGGCGTATTGACCAACAACTGAATACTCGTAATTTTGGCAGTCTTGAATCCCTGTGCGTTTACAGTCAAAGCATACGTCGCAGGCGGAACATCAACGAACTGGTACACGCCATCGCCAGCAGTCGTAACCTGTCGGGTGAACCCGGTTTGGACGTTTGAGAGCACGACGGTGGCGCCCGTCATGACTGCCCCGGAACGATCGGTGACAGAACCGCGCAGCAACGACTTGCCTTGTCCCCATGCGCCCGACAAGACGGTTAAAACAACGCCCGCTACAATGGCCGTCCGTTGCAAATACTCTTTGGTCATAGGTCTGCTCCTTCTTTGCGCTAGCGCGTCGAGGCACATACGGGCAGGGCTCTGAACCCGGGATGCACGGTGTGCATACAGACTGCTCA
>Ga0126370_10001486_pt1 | contig 10712 bp, 7 predicted proteins | sample PanSoiMetaPlot_3_FD_92586 | JGI IMG/M metagenome (GOLD analysis project Ga0126370, IMG submission 92586) | Tropical forest soil microbial communities from Panama - MetaG Plot_3 | ecosystem: Environmental > Terrestrial > Soil > Tropical forest > Bulk soil | place: Panama | collected 2016-02-17 | reverse complement strand
CTGTGAGCTGCCGTTCAATTTTTCAAGCTTGCCAGGCTGATTCTCGTAATTCATAAATAGAAGATGCGCCACCATCGACATCGCGTTGCGGCCGTTCTGCTACTGCTGTCTCCTGCTGTCCATACCAAAGCACAGGATGGGTCCGGAACCGCCCCGGACTACAGGCCGCGCATCGAAGTCCAACACACGGAGTTCGCCATTGCGCGTGCCAATTTCAAAACACAACTTCGTCGCATAGGCCCAGCGCCCACCGAATGGGGAGATATGGTCGTTCCGGATGGGGCCAGCGACATCACGTATCGGTCTGGATCCCTCCGATTGAAAGCTTGGTTAAGCCTGCCTGCGGATTCCAAGAAGCATCCGGCAGTGTTGTACTTGCACAGTGGGTTCGATTTCTCCAAGGATAGTTGGGACTTGGTCCGGCCATTCCGCGAGGCAGGTTACGCGGTTATGCTTCCGACCATGCGAGGCGAGAATGGTCAGCACGGAGTCTTCACCTTGTATTACGACGAAGTCTCCGACGTGCTGAATGCAGCGGACTACCTGAGGAGTCTTCCAGGAGTCGACCCGAACCGGCTCTTCGTTACCGGATATAGCGTCGGTGGCACTTTGACGATGCTGGCTTCAGAACTTTACCCGCATTTCCGCGCCGCCGTGTCCATTTCCGGTACCCCCGATGTGGCAACGTACTTGAAGTACGCCGGCCGTGCGCCATACAACGCACCGTTCGACCCAGCGGACGCTCATGAAGCCCTGATTCGTTCCCCGCTGGCCTGGGCTGAAAGTCTCAAATGTCCCATTCGGATGTACTACGGCACCGACGAAGACTATTTCGCGGTTGCGACACCAGCAATGGCCGCAGCCGCCAAGGCCAAGGGTATCGACGCGGAAGCTCTTACCGTGAAGGGCGATCACGGCTCGATTGGGGACGCCTCCATCGCACTCGCTTTGTCTTTCTTTCAGCAATTTCGGTAGCGATTCGATTCGTGTCTGGTTTATGCCGAAGTGCGTGACCAGCTGGCAGATAGACGATAAGCCTACGAGCCTGGAGTCAGGAGGTCAGGAATCTAGTCAGCAATATTCAGGAAGTCGATCAAAGATTGAGGACAACCTCGTCGCCTGCGGAAGAACGGCGATTGCGCCAAGAAATGCCGCCGGTTTGGGCCGGCCGATCTTCGACGAATCTCGGGACCAGTCAGTCCTTTTCCGTAGGCAACCCTGCTTCGTTCCATCCGCGCCAACCGCCGTCCATCGATTCCACGTTGCTGTAGCCCATCTTTTGCAGATTGTCCGCCACCAGCGCCGAGCGGAATCCCCCTCCGCAGTACAAAATTAATTTCGTGCCGGTTTCTGGCACGGTCTTCTCAATGTCGCGTTCGATCACTCCGCGGCCCATGTGCACGGCGCCGGGCAAATGTCCTTTGGCCCATTCGTTGTCTTCGCGCACATCCACGAGCAGAAAGGCTTCTCCGCTCCCCATTCGCCGCTTGACGTCCGCAACATTGGTCTCCTTCACGCGCGTCTTCGCATCATTTACGAGCCTCAAAAACTGCGGCGAGTGCTGCATGTTCCCCCCTCGTCGCCATCGAGCGACACCACAGGCTAGCACACGCTCTAAGGGGCGCTGCAATCCGACCCAATCTGTAGGTGGCTTTCGCGCGACTAAGACTTCGGTGGTGCGCCGGCGGCGTCTTTCTCCCCTTCCTTTTCCGCGCCGCCATCCTTCTTCGCAAGCGACCGCACGTAATGCACCATGGTCCAGGTCTTCTCCGGCGTCAGGCGGTCTCCCTCGCCGATCATCTTCCCCTTGCCCTTCGAGATCAGGTCGTACATATCGCCATCCGATATTCCCGAGAGCGCGGCTGCATCGCGCCAGCTCTTGAGGGTCAGATTCATGGAAGCGGCAACGTCACCTTTACCGTCTCCGGTCGCGCCATGGCACATCGCGCAGTCGTACCCATAGAGCTTCTTGATCGCCGCAAGCCCTTCAGGCGTCGCCTTCACGGGATTCTTGCGCTCCGGCCCGCTCGTGGGCTTAGGCGCATCGTTCGCAGCGGCCACGGCAGCCGCTGGCGCCGGAGCAGGCGCAGCCGCGTTGTCCTTAGGCTTTTCTTGTTGTTGTGCGGTAGAGATGCTGAAACCGGTAAAGAGTACCACTCCGACGCAGACCAATCCGTGACGCATAACGACCTCCTGGCTGCGGATGTTTCACCGTATGTCCAGTCACGACGTAGGAATCGCTGGCCAGCCCACCCTGGCTGACGGATTAGGCGGATTCTACACCCGCGAATTGCGAAAGCACCAAAGGTATTTTTGCTTTGCGACCGGCACCGGTAAGGCCGGGATCGCTGTTCTTGAGGGAGAGTTCAGGCAGAAAACAGCCGGTGGTCCTACTCCATGTCGCGCCAGTTCGGGCCCGTCGAAACTTCCACTTCGAGCGGTACTTCGAGCTTGTACGCGCCTTCCATCTCTTCCTGCACGAGTTTCTGCAATGCCGCTTCTTCCTTCACCGGAGCCTCAAACAGCAATTCGTCATGCACCTGCAAGATCATCTTGGCCTGCAACTTCTCTTCGCCGAGCCGCTTGTGAATCGCAATCATCGCCAGCTTGATCAAGTCCGCCGCCGTACCCTGCAGCGGAGAATTCAGCGCCGTGCGCTCCGCAAAATTCCGCAACTGCAGCTGCGGCGACAGGATCTCCGGTATCGGTCGAATCCGCCCGAACAACGTCCGTGTTTCTCCGCTCTTCCGCGTCTGTTCCAGCACGCGATCGAGGTAGGCCTTTACGCCTTTGTAGCGCGCAAAATAGGCCGCAATAAAACTTGCCGCCTCTTTTTGCGGCACATTGATCTGTTGGGCCAGCCCAAACGCCGAAAGCCCATAGATGATTCCGAAATTGATGGCCTTCGCCGCACGCCGATGCTCGGCCGTCTGCGCCAGCGGGCCCACGCCGAACACCTCCTGCGCGGTGCGGGCGTGAATATCTTCGCCGTTTTGGAAAGCTTCGACCAGCACCGGGTCTCGCGAGAAATGCGCCATGACCCGCAGTTCAATCTGCGAGTAGTCTGCCGACAGCAGGATCTTCCCTTTTTCCGCCACAAACGCGGCGCGAATCTGCCGCCCGAGCTCGGTGCGAATCGGAATGTTCTGCAAGTTCGGATCGCTTGAGCTCAGCCGGCCGGTCGCCGCCACCGTCTGGCTGATGCTCGTGTGCACGCGCCCGGTGTCAGGATGGATCAGCTTCGGCAGCGAGTCGACATAGGTCGATTTCAGCTTGGCCACCTCGCGATACTCGATCACCTTCCGCGGCACCGGGTGCTGCGCGCTCAGCTCCTCCAGTACTTCCGCCGCCGTCGAGCGCGCTTTCGCCCTTCCTCGCTTCGCTGCGGCGCCCAAATTCAGCTTGTCGAACAGAATCTCGGCCAGCTGAATCGGCGAATTGACGTTGAATTCAGTGTCCGCCAGCTCCCAGATCTCTTTCTCGAGCCGCCGCACTTCCTTTTCCATGGACTCGGAAAGCTTCCCGAGCGCTTCCCGATCGACCCGCACTCCGACGCGTTCCATCTCCGCCAGTACTTCCGCCAGCGGTAGTTCGATCTTTTCGTAAACCTCGGTCAGATTCTTTTCGTCGAGCACAGGCCGCAGCGCCGCCGCCAGCCGGTGCAGTGAATCGGCATGCTCCCCCGCTCCGCCGCCCAGCGGCACATTGAATTGCCGAAAGATCACGTCTGCCAGGTCATGTTTTGAAGTCGTAGGTCGCAGCAGATAGGAATAGAACTGCGTCGCGTGCTCGATGTTTTCGACCGGCCCCAGCATCAGCTGAAACACTTTCGGGTCGTGCACGATCTTGGCCCGCTTCTTATCGACCAGCGCCGGCTTCAGCGCCTCGAGCGCCTCTTCCTTCTGGTCCACCCAGACGAGCCGCCCTTCGCCGTTCTCCGAAGAAACCTCAATTCCCTTCACTTTGCTCCCGAATCCGTCGCTTTCGCGTGCGGCCGCATCGAGGTGCAGCCACAGCGACAGCGGCTTTTTCGCGGGCAACTTCTTCAACCACTCCCTAAACTCGCCCACACCCAAAAACTCCGCGTAGTCCCGCTTCCTCGCCGGCTCCGCTTCTTCCCGCACCGGATAGGTCAGCGCCGCCTCCCCCAGCTCCTTCAGTAGCGAAGTGAAGCCGAGCTCCCGGTAAAGGCCAGCCAGCTCCATGGCGTCGGGCGGCTGAATCCTCAGCCCTTCTAGGGTCAGCTCGATCGGCACCTCGGTTGAAATCTTCGCCAGCTGCTTCGACATCATCACTTGCTCGCGCTGCTGCTGCAGCGCCTCACGATAGCGCTTGTTGGCCACTTCACCGGCGTGATCGAGCGCGTTCTCGACCAGCCCATATTTCTGGATCAGCTCGGCTGCGCCCTTTTCCCCGATCCCCTTCGCTCCGGGGATGTTATCCACGGTGTCACCCATCAGCGACATCAGGTCCACGACGCGCTCCGGCGGCACACCCAGAATCTCTTGGACTTTTAAGGCGTCCACAATCACGTCTGCTTTCGCCCCGCCCGAACCCGTGCGCAGCGTTTTCACGCCGTCGCCCACGAGCTGCATCATGTCCTTGTCGTTTGAGACGATCAGCACTTCGAGGCCGCCCGCCGCGCCCTTCACCGCCAGCGTCCCGATCACGTCGTCCGCCTCATATCCGTTCACTTCGACGATCGGCATGCGCATCGCTTGGCACAGCCGCCGCACGTAGGGCAGCTGCTGCCTCATCTCATCCGGCATCGGTTGCCGCTGCGCTTTGTACTTTTCAAACAGTTTGTCGCGAAACGTCGCTCCCGGCGGGTCAAACACAATCGCCAGGTATTCCGGCTGATAGTCCTTCAGCAGTCGTTTCAGGATATTGGCGAAGAGAAACGGCACCTTGGTCGGCGTGCCGTCCGGCGCGTTCATCCGCATCATCGGCGCAAAAAAGGCCCGGTACACATGCGCCATGGCATCCACAAGGAAGAGTTTTTTTCGGGTCGAACCCTTGTCGGGACTCACGAGCGTTAGTGTATCAAACGCTATGCGCCCGCCGCGGCTTGCGGCCGAGGTGCCCAATCGCTTGCAGCGCGAAATTGCCTTCCACACAACACCGGAAGCTCCCGTTATAATCTCCGCGACCACTTCACCGCATTCCGCACCACGCAGCAGGGAAGCCCATCGGAGGGGCTGCGCATGCAGCAAAGCGGTCCGGCACAAAGCAAGCCCTGGCGCCTCGGCTTCTGGAGTCTCATCGCCACGCAGTTCCAGGGCGCCTTCAATGACAACGGGCTGAAGTTCTTCGTCATCTATCTGATTCTCGGACAGAATCCGAGCGAAGCCCAAAAGGACGTGGGCGTTTTCCTCATCGGCAATCTCTTCGCCATCCCCTTCCTGCTTTTCTCCATGACCGGCGGCTACCTTGCCGACCGCTACAGCAAGCGCAGCGTCACCATTGCGACCAAAATCTTTGAAATCGCGGCCATGCTTTTTGCCATTTTTGCCTTCCGGCAGGGTAATCCTTATCTGGCCTTCGCCGTCATCTTTCTGGCCAGCACCCAGGCCGCCGTCTTTGGCCCTTCAAAGTACGGCCTTCTTCCCGAATTGCTCCCGGCCGAGGAGCTCTCCTGGGGCAACGGCATTTTGGAACTCACCACCTTCATCGCCATCATCGCCGGCACCGTGTTCGGATCTTTTCTTGCACAGACGTTTCGCGGCAGCGAAGCCTGGGCGGGCGTGATTTTCGCCGGGCTGACCCTGGTCGGAGGGCTTTCAAGCCTGCTGATTTCCCGCGTTCCTGCAGGCGATCCGGCCAGGAAATTCCGGCTCAATATCTTTGCCGATTTGGGCGCCCAATGGCGCCTCGTGCGCCCCGATCGCGCACTCAAACTCGCCGTCGTCGGCAACACCTACTTCTGGTTTTTGGGCGCCCTGCTGCAATTCGTCATCGTCTTCTACGGCCGAGAAATTCTGCACCTGGACGAAACCCGCGGCAGCTACCTGCAGGCTGCGCTGGCCATCGGCATCGGCCTCGGCAGCTTCGCCGCCGGTTATCTTTCGGGCGGCAAGATCGAGTACGGCCTGGTCCCGCTCGGCGGCGTCGGCATGGCCATTTTCGGCAGCCTGATCTCCGTTCACGGCTTGTCTTTTCTTGAAGTGATGTGGTTTTTAGGCGCCTTGGGTTTCGCCGGAGGCTTCTTCGTCGTTCCCATCAATGCGCTCATCCAGCACCGCCCCGATGAAGACAAAAAAGGCGGTGTGATCGCCTACGCCAACTGGCTCTCCTTTGTGGGCGTGCTGCTCGCCTCCGCCATCTATTCGGGCTTCACGCACTACCTGCACGTCGGTTTGGGCACGTTCTTCCTGTGGACGGCCTTGCTGTCTCTCGTCGCAGGCGCCTACACGTTGTGGCTTCTCCCCGACTCGCTCCTCCGGCTGCTCCTGTGGTTCGCCGCCCACACCATCTACCGCATGGACATCGCCGGCGCGGACAAGGTTCCAGCCCGCGGCGGCGCGCTTTTGGTTCCGAATCACGCTTCCATGGCCGACGCCGCTCTGGTGCTCGCCTCGACCGACCGTCCCGTCCGCTTCCTGATGTTCCGCGGTTCCTACCAGCACTGGCTGGTCAAACCGTTTGCAAAAATCATGGGCGTCATCCCGATCGCTTCCGATCAGGGTCCGCGCGAAATGATCCACTCCCTGCGCGAAGCCACCCGCGCCCTGCAAAACGGCGAACTTGTCTGCATCTTCCCCGAAGGGCAGATGACCCGCATCGGCCAGATGATGCCTTTCCGGCGCGGCATGGAGCGCATCCTCAAAGGTGTGGACGTACCGGTCATCCCGGTCCATATCGACGGTATTTGGGGCTCCATCTTCAGTTTTTCCGGAGGCAAATTCTTCTGGAAGTGGCCGCGCAAAATTCCTTACCCCGTGCGCGTCACTTTCGGCGAGCCCATGCCCGCAACCGTCACCGCGAACGAAGCCCGCCAGTCCGTGCTCGAATTGGGCGCCGACGCCTTCACGCGCCGCAAGCCGCTCATGAAGACCATACCGCGCTCTTTCCTAGAGACCGCGCGCCGGCATCCTTTGCGTTTCGCCATGTCCGATTTCCGGACGCCCGAGCTCGGTTTTTTTTCCGCGCTGAGCAAGACCATTTTTCTCGCGCGCCGCCTGCGCCCGGTCTGGGCCGATCAAAAGCACATCGGCGTTTTGCTCCCCCCCTCGATCGGCGGTGCGCTCGTCAACCTCGCCGCCATGTTCGCCGGAAAGGTTCCTGTCAATCTCAACTACACCGCCTCGCAACCGGTCGTGGACTCCTGCGCGCAGCAAAGCGGCATCACCACCACGGTCACCTCGCGCGTCTTTCTTGAAAAAATCAAGATCCAGCCGCCCGGCAAGGCAGTTTACCTAGAAGATCTGGCGGAAAAGCCGGGCTTTTCAGAAAAACTCTTTTCCCTCTCCGCCGCCCTGTTCTATCCGGCGCGGGCCATCGAAAAACTCGCCGGGGCGGACGAAAAACCGGCCCTCGACGATGTGGCCACCATCATCTTCTCAAGCGGTTCAACCGGCGATCCCAAAGGCGTACTGCTTACCCACTTCAACATCGCCTCCAACGTCGAGCAGCTCAACCAGGTTTTCATGCTGCATCGCGACGACCGCATCTTGGGCATCCTTCCCTTCTTCCACTCCTTCGGTTTCACCGCCACGCTCGGCCTGACGACCGCCGTCGGCATCGGCTGCGTCTACCATCCGAACCCGCTCGATTCCCGAACCATCGGCGCCCTGGTCAGCAAGTACCAGGTCACGCTGCTCATCGCCACACCGACCTTCCTGCGCGCATATACCAAGCGCTGCGCGCCAGAAGACTTTGGCAGCCTTCGCTACGTCATCGCCGGCGCGGAAAAGCTGCCCGCGCAGGTCTCCGAGGCTTTCGAGGATCAATTTGGGATTCGTCCGCTCGAGGGCTACGGCTGCACCGAATGTTCGCCGGTGGTAGCCGTCAACACCATGGATTTTCGCGCCGCCTTTTTTCGCCAGGTCGGATCGAAGCGCGGCAGCATCGGCCATCCGCTGCCGGGAATTGTTTTGCGCACGGTTGATCCGGAAACGCAGGCCATTCAGCCGGCAAATCAAGCAGGCTTGCTCCTGGTGCGCGGACCCAACGTGATGCAGGGCTATCTCAACAAGCCGGAGAAAACCGCCGAAGTGCTCCGTGAAGGCTGGTACAACACCGGCGACATCGCCACGATTGACGAAGACGGTTTCGTTCGCATCACCGACCGCATGAGCCGCTTCAGCAAGATCGGCGGCGAAATGGTTCCGCACATCAAGGTCGAAGAAAAGCTGCAGGAGCTATCGGCGGCGGCCGAGCAGGTTTTTGTCGTCACCGCCGTGCCGGACGAGAAAAAAGGCGAGCGCCTGATCATCCTGCATACGCTCGACGACGAGGCCTTGAAGGAAGTTCTGACCAAGCTCGGCGAGCTCGACTTGCCGGCGCTATGGAAGCCGCGCTCCGATCAGTTCCGCCACATCGAAGCCATGCCCTATCTCGGCACGGGAAAGCTCGACCTGCGCCGCGTCAAGGAACTCGGCCATGAGCTCGCCTGAGATTGCTCCACCAATCGAGCCGCCCGCGACAGGAGTCGCGGCGCCAGGCGCACGCTGGAAGTCACTGGCCCTACGCGTCGCGATAACGGCCTTCGCGCTCGTCGTCTGGTTCTGGACCCAGTCCCTACTAGGCGCACGCGCAGGCGAAGCCGGAGCCATTGGCGACGGCCTGCATCGTTTCACCGCCCCCTGGCACGCCTATCTTGAAAACTCCCCTCACGCCGCAGACACGCTGCTTATCTTGAGCTCGCTTGGCATCGACGCCTTGGGCGTTTTTCTGTTGGGCTCCTGGATCTTCGCCGGCAAACTCCGGCCGTTTCTGGGCCTCGCAATGCTGCTCGTCCTGCGCCAGCTCATGCAGGCGCTCTGCGCGCTGCCGCCGCCGCCCGGAATGATCTGGCGCTATCCAGGCTTCCCGTCGCTTTTGGTTACCTACGGCGTCGCCAACGACTTTTTTTTCAGCGGCCACACCGCTATCGCCGTCTTTGGCGCCACCGAGCTGGCCCGCCTCCATAAAACCTGGCTGACCGTCTGCGCCATCCTGCTCGTCCTTTTCGAGGTTGCCGCGGTGATCGCTCTTCGCGCCCACTACACCATGGACGTTTTCACCGGGTTGCTCGCCGCCCTGTGGGTCGCCTCTCTGAGCGGCCCCGTCAGCCGCTGGCTTGCCTCCGCTAGAAAGGCCTGGCAAGTGGCGCGCTAACCTGGTTTGTCGAGGCCAGAGGCTTCCTGAATGCGCGAGCCGTCCACGCGACCCCGTGTGCTAAGATCTGGTCCCGAAAACGGGAGGAGTCCGTCCCGGCCCGATTCGTGCAAACGATTGCAAACCGTTCTTCATCGACACGCGGGCCCGCGGGCACTAAGCACATGTCCAACTTTTCGCGTCGTGACGTTCTGAAAACCGCCCTTTCCGGAGCCACCATGGCCGCTCTTCCATCCGCTGCGTGGCCGCAGTCCGACAAACCCATCGCGAGAAAGGGCAACATCAAGCAATCGGTCTCGCGCTGGTGCTACCAGAAAATTCCGCTCGACAAGCTTTGCGAATATTCCGCGCACATCGGATTGAAAGCGGTGGACCTGCTGGAAGTCTCGGAATGGGAAGTCCCCCGCCGCTACGGACTCATCTGCAGCATGGGCTACGCCGGCGGCGGCACCATCCCCAAGGCGCTGAACCGAGTGGAAAATCACGCGGAGATCGAAGAAAACTTTCGCAAGAACATTCCGCTGGCCGCAAAGGCCGGAGTGCCTAACGTCATCACCTTTTCCGGCAATCGCGAGGGCATGTCCGACGCCGAAGGCGCCAAAAACACCATCGCCGGCCTGAACAAGCTGAAGAAAATCGCCGAAGACAACGGCGTCAACATCTGCCTCGAGCTGCTCAACAGCAAAGTGGACCATCACGACTACATGTGCGACCACTCGGCTTGGGGCATCGAAGTTGTCTCCGCCGTGAACTCGCCCCATGTGAAGCTGCTCTACGACATCTACCACATGCAGATTATGGAAGGCGACCTGGTCCGCACCATCCAGAAAAACATTCAGTGGATGGGCCATTTCCACACCGGCGGAGTTCCCGGGCGCCACGAACTCGACGGCACTCAGGAAGTGCAGTGGGACGGCGTGATGCGCGGTATCGTGGCCAGCGGCTACAAGGGTTACGTCGCGCACGAATTTGTTCCATCGCGTGATCCGCTCACGTCGCTGCGGGAAGCCGCCGACCTCTCGGACGTGTAGCTGTTTTGAGCCTCGCCGTACCCATGTTCTCCGCGTGTTCGCGGAGCGCGGAATGCGTGTGTTAGCATCGCTGACTGGGTAATCGGCGCTCAACTCCACATGCCAAGCACAATGCGAGCTCTGCGAAAAATGAGTCCGGCGCGCGGACTTTCTATTGAATCTGCGACCGTTCCGGGACTCGGCCCGAGCGATGTCCTGGTGCGCGTGAAAGCCGCTTCGATCTGCGGCACGGACCTGCACATTTACGGATGGGACCGCTGGTCGCAGTCGCGCATCAAGCCGCCGGTCACCCTGGGTCATGAATTCTGCGGCGTGGTGGAGAAAGTGGGCAGCGAAGTCGCAGCGCTGAAGCCCGGCGATTTT
>Ga0126370_10001485_pt1 | contig 10713 bp, 10 predicted proteins | sample PanSoiMetaPlot_3_FD_92586 | JGI IMG/M metagenome (GOLD analysis project Ga0126370, IMG submission 92586) | Tropical forest soil microbial communities from Panama - MetaG Plot_3 | ecosystem: Environmental > Terrestrial > Soil > Tropical forest > Bulk soil | place: Panama | collected 2016-02-17 | reverse complement strand
CGCCGCGCAGTTTGCGTGAATTGCGCGATTGGGGCGCGCAGGTACGCGCCGACATTCTGACCGACATCGTGCAGCCGGGCCGCTTCACGACTATCGGCGGCAACCTCACCTTCCACATTGCGGACCGCAAGCAGAACGGTTTGCTAGTAGGTATATTCGTCGACGATCGGCGCGATTCCGGCGTGCACTCGACTTATCTCGCCGAGCAAGGCGAGATCGTGAAAAACGACGCCGTACGGAGAATACGTCGTTGAACTGGTGGCGAGAGTCGAAACGAGGTTTTGGCGGGAGCCGGCGCGAAGGAGATGGACGCCCGGCGCGACCGTCCGTTTTATCGGCGAGTTGTTTTGGGCTGTCCGCCCTCATCATTGCGACCGTTGCGGCGCTATCATCGCCGGCGCGCGCCCAACAGATCGTGCTGCTGGTCAACGGCGAGCCGATCACCGACCGCGACATTGCCCATCGTGAGAAATTCATCGAAATGAGCACGCATAAGAAACCTCCTCGCCAAGAGGCGATCAACAGTCTCATAGACGAGACGCTCGAGCTGAAAGAGGCGGCCCGCTATTCACTCGAACCGAGGGACGCCGATGTTCAGCAAGCTTTTGAAAATGTCGCTGGCGGTATGGGCGTGGATGCGCAGAAATTAACGCAGATTTTAGTCAGCGGCGGCGCCAGCGCCGATACGCTTAAGCACCGGCTCAAGGCCCAGATCGCGTGGACGAGCCTGGTCCGCGGACGATACAAGGTCAGCCTGGAAATCGCCGACAAGGACGTAGAAGCCGAACTGCAACTGCACCAGACCGACGATAAAGCCCAGGTAGGTTACGAATACACACTACGACCGATCGTTCTCATCGTGCCGCGCGGCGCGCCTGACTCCGCGTTTGAAGCGCGCAAGCGCGACGCCGATGCGTTGCGCGGCCGCTTTGCCAATTGCGCTGACGGCATTCCTTTCGCACGCGGCCTCGCCGAAGTCGCCGTCCGCGACCCGGTCGTCAGATCGTCTGCCGATTTGGCGCCGCCTCTTCGCGCCATTCTCGATGGTGTCGAGGTCGGTCGTCTGACCCCGCCGGAACAGACGGCTGAGGGCATCCAGATGTTTGCCATCTGCTCGAAGAAGGAATCGAAGACTGAGGCGCCGGGTCTCAAAGAGGTCCGCGACAAGATGTTCGAAAAGAAATTCGGCGCCAGGGCCAAGCGTTATCTCGGCGATTTGCGGCGCCAGGCCATGATCGAATACAAATAAACGGCGTCCTGACCGACGGATTAAGCCGTTTTCAGGCTTTGCCTCATACTGTAGAAGCGTTTCGTGCAACCTTTGGCATTGACGCTTGGCGAGCCCGCCGGCATCGGCCCCGACCTCGCCTTGGCCGTTTGGCAGCGGCGCGCCGAACTCGGCATACCGTCATTCTATCTCATCGGCGAACCCGATTTTCTCGAGCAGCGCGCGGCTCGACTGCGCTTGCGCGTCCCTATCGAGCGGGCGACGCCCGCGACGGCGGCCGCCACTTTTCGCTCAGCCCTTCCGATCGTCCCGCTTGGATTATCGATCAGCGCCAAAGCGGGCCAGCCCGATCCATCCAGCGCGCCCGCTGCGCTGGCGGCGATCCGCCGCGGTGTCGCCGATGTGATGGCCGGCGCGGCGGCGGCGATTGTCACTAATCCGGTCGCCAAGAGCGTGCTCTACGATTCCGGATTCGCCGAACCCGGCCACACCGAATATTTCGCCAAACTGGCCCAAGAAGCCTCCGGCAAGTGGTCGCGGCCAGTGATGATGTTGTGGTCGCCAGAATTGGCCGTGGTGCCGGTAACGATCCATCTGCCGCTCAGAGAAGTCTTCGGGCGGCTTTCGACCGAATTGATCGTCGAGACCGGGCGCATTGTCGCGCGCGATCTCGGCAAACGCTTCGGGCTCGCGCGACCGCGGCTTACCGTGGCCGGGGTCAATCCGCATGCTGGCGAAGCAGGCATGCTGGGTGAGGAGGACCGTGCGATCGTCGCACCGGCGGTCGCGGCTCTCGTTGCCGAAGGGATCGATGCCCGCGGGCCGCTGCCAGCCGACACAATGTTCCATGAAGCGGCGCGTACAAGTTACGATGCCGCATTATGCATGTATCACGATCAGGCATTGATCCCGATCAAGACACTCGCCTTCGATCATGCGGTGAATGTCACACTCGGTCTTCCTTTCGTGCGCACCTCACCGGACCATGGCACCGCGTTTGATATTGCCGGAACCGGCACCGCCGATCCGAGGAGCCTGGTCGCCGCGCTGCGCCTTGCAGCGCGGCTTGCGGGATCGCCGACGGCGGCGATGGAAACTGTGGCGCCGACGATTGCGTCGTGACGTACGCCTCCGACAGCCTGCCGCCGTTACGCGAGGTCATTCGGCGACATGGCCTGAGCGCACGCAAGTCGCTCGGCCAGAATTTCCTGCTTGATCTCAATCTGGCGATGCGTATTGCGCGCACGGCGGGGCCGCTCGATGGCGTTACCGTGCTCGAAATCGGTCCTGGCCCAGGCGGGCTCACGCGCGCACTGTTGGCTCTCGGCGCCTCGCTCGTCATCGCCATCGAGTGCGACGAGCGCGCAATCGCGGCCATCGAGGAGATCGCCGCGCATTATCCCGGCCTTCTCGAAATCATCGCTGCCGATGCATTGAATTTCGATCCGCGGGCGCACTCGCCTTTTGATCGCGCGCGGATTGTCGCCAATCTGCCCTACAATATCGCCACGGCTCTGCTCGTTAAGTGGCTCAGCGTCGACCCGTGGCCGCCCTGGTTCGATAGCGCGGTGCTCATGTTCCAGCGCGAAGTCGCCGAACGGATTGTCGCGCAGCGCGGATCGAGCAGTTACGGACGATTGTCAGTGCTGGCGCAGTGGCGTTGCGAAGTCCGCATTGCTTTCGACGTCAATGCCTCCGCCTTCGTTCCGCCGCCCAAAGTGAAATCGTCCCTGGTGCGGTTTGTCCCGCGTGCGACGCCGTTGCCGTGTGATCGTGCCACGCTTGAGGCTGTGACGCAGGCGGCATTCGGACAGCGGCGCAAAATGCTGCGCCAGAGCTTACGTTCGCTCGGCACCGACACGCCAAAGCTGATTGAGGCAGCCGGACTTGATCCGACGGCTCGCGCGGAAGATATTTCGGTCGAACAATTCGTGTTGCTGGCGAGGATCGTCGGCGAGCAGCGCGACGGCCTCGTCCCAATTGCCATGCAGGGCTCCGCACGCGATAAAACGTCATGAGCATGTTTCACCGCCAATCGCTTGTCACCTATGGCCAGCCGTTGCAGGAAACCACTGCAGAACGCCCGACACCGCACGGCAGCGAAGTTCTGGTCCGCACCACCTGTTGCGGGGTGTGTCACTCGGACCTGCACCTCCAGGACGGCTATTTTGCCCTCGGCGGCGACCGGCGCCTCGACATCACCAAAGACCGCACTTTGCCGTTTACGCTCGGCCACGAGATCGCCGGCGTCGTCGAAGCGGCGGGAGAAAACGTGGAGGGCGCCGTCGTCGGCCGACAGGTTGCGATTTACCCCTGGATCGGCTGCGGCCAATGCGCGGCCTGCCGGGCCGGTGAAGAAAACATGTGCTCCGCCCATCACCATCTCGGCGTTGCGGTCGATGGCGGCTACGCGAGTTACGTCATGGTGCCGCATCCGCGCTACCTGATCGACCACGCGCCACTGGCGCCGAGCTTTGCCGGACCGCTGATGTGCTCCGGACTGACCGCCTATGGCGCGCTCAAGCGGCTCGGCAGTCATGCCGAACGCGGTCCGGCTCTGCTCGTCGGCCTCGGCGGCGTGGGCATGATGGGACTGGCGCTCGCCCGCGTCCTCTTCCGCGAAGCGCCGCTCGTTGCCGACATCGACGCTGAGAAGAGGAAAGCCGCGCTCGGCGCCGGCGCTGCACAGGCCTTCGATCCAGCCGATCCGCAGACGCGCAAGGCAATCCTAGCGGCAAGCGGCGGCGGCTTGTTCGCTGTCTGCGATTTTGTCGGCTCGGACAAATCGCTGCAATTCGCAACCGGCGTTCTGGCGCGCGGCGGCAAGGTGGTGGTAACCGGTCTGCTCGGCGGCAGCTTTTCCATTCCCGCTGCCATGTTCGGCATCAAAGCCATCACTATCGAGGGCACCCTGACCGGCACATTGGCGCAGGCGCGCGAACTCGTCGCGCTGGCGCGCTCCGGGAAAATCGCGCCGATACCGACGCAGGCGCGGCCGCTCGATCAGGCGCAAACCGCCCTCGACGATTTGCGCGCCGGGCGTGTGGTCGGACGGACGGTGCTGACGACTTGAAAGCGCCGGACGAGCCGGCGCGGCGGCGAACTTCAAATTCAATTTAGATATTGCCGGATCTTTGCCAGCAATTGCCGCGGGCTGTACCGCTTGGGCACATAGTCGTCGCAACCAGCCTCGCGTGCTTTCTTCTCCTCGCCGCTGAGTGCATGTGAAGTAACAGCGACGATCGGGATTGATCGGAATGTCGGATTGGCTTTGATCTGACGCTTGGCGGTGTAACCGTCCATGATCGGCAACTGGATGTCCATGAGAATGAGATCGGGCCGCTGTTTCGCAATCGCCGCCAGCGCCTCTTCGCCGTTCTCGGCCTCGCTGATTTCATAGCCGGTCTCAGCCAGCATATCGCGGATGATCTGGCGATTATCCGGCTGGTCCTCCACGACCAAAATGCGCTTGCTCATATAGCCTCCACTTGACGCCCGATCCGCACCGGCACCGTAAATGAAAACGTCGGGCCTTGGCCGAGCGTCGAATCGATCCAAATTCGTCCACCGTGCATCTCGATAATGTGCTTAGCGCGGTCGCGGCGCGGCGATTGCGCGCTGCCGCTTTGCGGCCGAACCTTTTCTTCAGTTTGCTGTTTGCTCTACACGCCGTTTCATGAGTCGCCGAAGCTTCGCACATGACGTTCTTACCTTAATCGCCGGCAAAGGTGACTTGACAGAGCCGCAAGTACCAATGGGTACGAATGCGCGGGAATTTAAAGCTTCGCCTGCAAGCGACGTACGAAATCGGACATGCCGACCTGACGTTTCAGCTTGAGCCGCTCCGCCGCCAGAATGGCGCGCAATTCGGCAAAGGCGTGGCGCTTGTCGCGATTGACGATGACGTAATCGTATTCCGCCCAATGGCTCATTTCGTCACTGGCTTTGGCCATGCGCGATCCGATCACCGTCTTGCTGTCCTGCGCCCGGCGCTTGAGCCGGCGTTCCAGCTCTTCCGCCGTCGGCGGCAAGATGAAGACGCTGACAAGATCGGTCGGGGCTGTCCCGCGGAGCTGCTGCGTGCCCTGCCAATCGATATCGAACAGCACATCGCGGCCGGCCTGCAAAGCCTTGAGCACCGGCGCTCGCGGCGTGCCGTAGCGGTGGCCGAACACTTCCGCCCATTCGAGCAACTCGCCATGTTTTACCATTTCATCAAAGCGCGCTGGATCGATGAAATGGTAGTCACGGCCGTTGCTTTCGCCACGGCGTTTCGAGCGCGTCGTCACAGAAATGGAAAGCTCGACGTTGCGGTCCGAGCGCAGCAACAACCGCGACAAGGTTGTCTTTCCCGCGCCCGAAGGCGACGACAGGACCAGCATAAGGCCCCGGCGGCCGATGCTGTTTTGATTTCGTCGTGCTCGCGCCATCGCTATTCCACGTTCTGAACCTGCTCGCGAAACTGCTCGACAGCGGCTTTAAGCTCGAGCCCGATATTGGTCAGCTCGACGTCATTTGCCTTAGCGCATAGCGTATTGGCTTCGCGATTGAACTCCTGAGCGAGAAAATCGAGACGTCGGCCGATCGGCCCTCCGTCTTTGATGAGTCCGCGCGCCTGATCGATATGAGCCACGAGGCGATCGAGCTCCTCTCGCACGTCTGCTTTGGCAGCAATCACGATCGCTTCCTGGTGCAGGCGGTCGGCATCGAAACGTTCCGATTGGGCGAGCAATGTGGCCACTTGGTCCGCAAGTCGCGCGCGAATAGCCTCTGGGCGGCGCCCTGGAGCGCGCTCTGCGCGTTCGACCAGGGCCGCTATCTCGTCAAGCCTTGCAGCCAATACGCGGCCGAGCGCCGCGCCCTCGCTACGGCGAGTCTCGGCGAGCGCGCCGATCGCGTCGGCTAAGCCGGCGATCACGGCGGCTTCCGCTGCACGCCGCTCGTTCTCGTTCTCCTCGGCTTCGGCGATCTCGATCACGCCCTTAAGCCCCAATAGACCATCGAGCGACGGCGGCGCGGCCGCGACCTTGGTCCCAGCTTGCTGGACGGCGGCTAGAATTGCGTCGAGGACTGGCATGTTGACGCGGACCGTGGGCACCGCGCCGCTGCGCTCCACGGTCAAGGTCGCTTGCACCGAGCCGCGGGCCAGAGCGTCGGCGACGCGGGCGCGGACCGGAACTTCGACCGCATCCCAGCCGGGCGGCAGTCGCAGCCGAAGATCAAGGCCCTTGCCGTTGACCGATTTTATTTCCCACGTCCAAGCGTAAGGACCGGACAGACCATTGCCGCGAGCAAATCCGGTCATGCTCGAAAGCAGCATAGAGGCAATCCCCACCCGCACGATGATAAGGCGCCGAACTTACCGGCGAGAGTGAGCAGTCACAAGCATTGGCATTGAAGGGCGTGGTGCAGACTAATGGGCGGGGGTACGGGGTTTCGTGCTGCCGCGCTGGGGGTTTGTTGCAGTCGCAGCGGCTGGCGCAGACGTGGCTGCTGGCGGCGGCGCCATCTGATCGATCGGGACTTGATCCTTCTGATCGAATTCAATTGACCGCAACCGCGTGACGTTTCTCTGGTGCTGCTCATAGCTCTCCGCGAAGAGGTGGCCGCCGCCGCCATCAGCGACGAAGTAAAGTTCCCGCGTACGCGCCGGATTCGCGGCCGCCTCAAGCGAAGCGCGGCCGGGATTGGCGATGGGTCCGGGCGGCAGGCCGTCAATGACATAGGTGTTGTACGGCGTCGGTTGCTCGATTTCGCTCTTCATGATCGGGCGGCCGAGCGTACCTTTGCCGCCTACCAGCCCGTAAATAATCGTCGGATCAGACTGCAACCTCATCTTCTGCTTGAGCCGATTGACAAACACGGCGGCGACGCGGCTACGCTCATCGGACTTGCCGGTCTCTTTCTCAACGAGCGAAGCGAGAACGACGAGTTGCTCCGGCGTTTTCAGCGGAAGGTCGGGGGAACGATGATCCCAGATATCTCGCACGAGCCGCTGCTGCGCCTGCTGCATCCGCTGGATCATTTGCTCGCGGGTGATACCGCGCGCGAAGTTGTAGGTATCCGGCAACAGGGTCCCTTCGCGCGGGATTTCCTTGACATTACCCGCGAGCACATCGTCTTGCATCAGACGCGCGACAATCTGCTCGGAGGTCAATCCCTCGGAGAGGCTGACCTGGTGAGCGACCACCTTGCCTTCCACAATGGTGGCTACGACGTCGCGCATGCTCGAATGTGCCTTGAATTCGTATTCGCCGGCTTTGAGATCCTCTCGCGCCTTGAGAACCAGCACGCCGCCGACGAACAGCCAGGATTGATCGATCACTCCTTCGCGCGAGAGAATATCGGCGATGTCACGCATTCCCGACCCGCGTGGAATATTGACGATGCGGTCCGCAGATAGCGGGCCCGCTGCCTCGAAGCGCTGTTTGCCGACAAATAAGCCGACCCCTGCCGCAAGCGCCAGCAGCACAAATGCGGTGATAATGCTGTTGCCGATAACGACCAGGGGGTGCCGCGCACTGGCCGAGCGTCGGAGCGGTACATCCACCCGGTCGGGCTCGATGGCCGCACGCGGGCTGCGCGGCATGAGCTTGGCCTCGCGCGGTGCCGCGTTTGCGGCCGCAGCGCCAGGTTTTGCGGCAGAACGAGAGACCGGATTGCCCGCGCTTCGGCTATCAACCGCCGGGGACCGCAACAACGGTTCGCGCCGTCCGCCATTTGGAGGAAGGTTGGCTCCGGTCACCGCCGCACACCCAATGCGATTCTCATGTTCGATTTTGCGATGAAAGTACGACGCTCAGACACAAACCCGTGGCGGTCTGCGTTATCCACCGGCGCGCGATGGATAAATTCGTGCGTCAATCGCAGGCGAGTGCGGAACAAATATGGCGGAGCGCGGAAACAACGCATTATTGCGGTACTTTGCGGAAAACCAGCGAAGCGTTCGTGCCACCGAATCCGAACGAGTTCGATAAGGCCACATTCACCGGCCGCTGTTGCGCCTTATGCGGGACGAGATCGATCGCGGTTCCGACGGAAGGATTGTCGAGATTGATGGTTGGCGGCACCACACCGTCGCGCATCGCCAATAGACAGAAAATCGCCTCGACCGCACCAGCCGCGCCGAGCAGGTGACCGATCGAAGATTTGGTCGAGGACATCGCCACATTCCCACTGGCGTTGCCGATCAACCGTTCGACAGCCTTGAGCTCGATCTCGTCGCCGAGCGGCGTCGAAGTGCCGTGCGCATTGATATAGTCCAGGTCGGCGGGAGAAATGCCGGCGCGGCGAATGGCAGCGCTCATGCAGCGGAATGCTCCGTCGCCGTCCTCAGCCGGTGCCGTGATGTGGTAGGCGTCGCCGGAGAGGCCATAGCCGATGAGTTCGCCGTAAATTCTCGCACCGCGGCTCTTGGCATGATCGTATTCTTCAAGCACCACCGCGCCCGCGCCTTCGCCCATGACAAAGCCATCGCGATCGCGGTCGTAAGGCCGCGACGCACGCTCCGGTGTTTCGTTAAAGCCGGTCGAAAGTGCACGGCATGCCGCAAAGCCGGCAAGCGAGATCCTATTGACCGGAGATTCAGTGCCGCCCGCCACCATCACATCCGCATCGCCAAGCGCGATCAGTCGCCCGGCGTCGCCAATTGCATGCGCCCCCGTCGAGCACGCGGTGACCACGGCATGATTGGGGCCCTTGAGCGAGTGGCTGATCGATACGTAGCCGGAGGCGAGATTGATCAGCCGCCCCGGAATGAAGAACGGCGAGACGCGCCGCGGTCCCCGATCGCGCAACAACAATGCTGTCTCGGCGATTCCTTCGACGCCGCCGATTCCGGACCCGATTAGAACCCCGCTTGCGATCTGATCGGCATATTCGCGTGGATGCCAGCCAGCGTCATTGAGCGCCTGCGCAGCCGCCACCATGGCATAGACAATAAAGCCATCGACCTTGCGCTGCTCCTTCGGCTCCATCCAATCATCTGGATTTAAGGTCCCCTCCGAGCCGTCGCCGCGCGGGATCTGGCCGGCGATCTTGGAGGGCAGGTCGGAAACGTCGAACTTTTCGATGCGCTTGATGCCGCTTTCGCCAGCGAGCAGCCGCCGCCAGGTATGCTCAATCCCGCAGGCAAGCGGCGTTACTAACCCGAGCCCTGTGACAACCACCCGTCTCATCCAGGGCGCTCCACGTAGACGCTGCCCGCAAATCATCCACCCGCATATCGGGATATGCGGCGGTCACAGCAATACAGATCAGTCATGCAAAAGATGCCGACGATTCCGACCGGTCAGCTCTTTGCGTTCTTTTCGAGAAATTTGATTGCGTCGCCGACGGTCAAAATCGTCTCGGCGGCGTCGTCGGGAATTTCACAGCCGAATTCTTCCTCAAACGCCATGACGAGCTCGACCGTATCGAGACTATCGGCACCGAGGTCATCGATGAAACTGGCGTTCTCGGTGACCTTTTCAGGCTCAACGCCGAGGTGCTCCACGACAATTTTTTTCACGCGCTCGCCAATATCACTCATCGTTCCAACCTCATCTTGCAACGCGACCCGTCAAGCTCGTTTCGCTTTTTGTCCAACTGCTACATTGAACTTGCCGACAGCCGTGGGTCGATACCGATCAGAGGCGGACGTTGCGCCCGGCGCTCCGGGATTCCGGCTACCCCAGCCCGAGTTCGGTTCGGTTACCACACTTCAAAACGGTTGACCAGCACGCCGGCACATTCCCTCACCGTCTGCCATCGCATTCAAATCATGGCCATTCCGCCATTCACATGCAACGTCTGTCCGGTCACGTATCCAGCCTCGTTTGACGCGAGAAAGACCACCGCCGCCGCGACCTCGGCGGGGGTGCCGGCGCGGCTTGCCGGAATTTTTGCGACGATGGTTTCCCGCTGCTTGTCATTGAGCTTGTCGGTCATCGGAGTGACGATGAACCCCGGCGCCACGCAATTGGCGGTGACGCCGCGCTTGGCATATTCCTGCGCCAGGGCCTTGATCATTCCGGCGATGCCGGCTTTGGCAGCGACATAATTGGCTTGGCCGGGATTGCCGGTCGTCCCCACGACCGAGGTGATAGCGATCACGCGTCCGAAGCGTCGCCGCATCATCCCGCGCACCGCGGCGCGCGCCAGGCGAAACGTCGCCGACAGATTGATCGAGATGACCTGCTCCCAGTCCTCGTCGCGCAATTGAACGAGCAAATTGTCTCTTGTGACCCCGGCATTGGCGACCAGAATATCGAGCTGCCCCATGACCTCCTCAGCACCTGGCACCAGCGCCTCGGTCTCGGTCGCATCGGCAAGATTGGCGGGCAATACATGCACGCGCTCGGCGAACTCGGCAGCGAGTTTGTCAAGAACTTCGCGCCGCGTTCCCGAAATTGCGACTGTCGCGCCTTGACTGTGCAGGCTACGCGCTATCGCGGCCCCGATCGTGCCGGTCGCTCCAGTCACCAGCGCTGTCTTTCCGGCGAGGT
>Ga0126370_10001483_pt1 | contig 10714 bp, 10 predicted proteins | sample PanSoiMetaPlot_3_FD_92586 | JGI IMG/M metagenome (GOLD analysis project Ga0126370, IMG submission 92586) | Tropical forest soil microbial communities from Panama - MetaG Plot_3 | ecosystem: Environmental > Terrestrial > Soil > Tropical forest > Bulk soil | place: Panama | collected 2016-02-17 | reverse complement strand
TGCCCGGTCACCTGCAGGTCGACCGGCAAGCCAGCGTCGCGCACCTGGTCGAGCACTGCGTCGAGGCCGGCCAGCGAGACCACTGGAGCGGTCTGGAGAATCGGCGGGTTCGCAGGGTCGTCCCGCCAGCCGTTGCCGACCGGGGGTCCGCGGAGCACGCCGAGCAGCCGGCGCAGTTCGGTGAGCGCCTGCCTCGCCGTGTCGCCGATCACGTCGACGCAGTGCCGGGCCTCCTGCGGGCGGCCAGGCAGCAGCGCTGCCGCCGCTTCCGCCTGGACCGCCATCAGGCTGACGTGGTGGGCGACGACGTCGTGCAGTTCCCTGGCGATCCTGATCCGCTCAACGGCGGCGGCCCTGGCGGCCTGCTCGTCGAGCTCTGCTTCGGCCCGATCTGCCCGCCGCTCGGCCTCTTGCAGGCTGGTGCGCCTCGCCCGGCTGAACGTCCCAGCCACCCAGACCGAGAAGAATATGAACGCCTGGAAGATCGCGTCGTACGGCTCGCTGTGCCCGGGCCCGGTCTGTGAGATCGCCACGCCTGTCGCGATCACCAGCCAGCTGATCCGCCGCCAGAACGGGCCGCGCCGGTCGACGATCGTGTAGAACGCGATCGCGGGCCCGAGCGGGAACGGGGCGAAACCGAACCCGATCCGGTCATATGCGACCCGGGCGGCGCCGATGACCAGCCCGGCACCGACTGGCCGCGCCCGCCGCCAGGCAAGCGGGACGGCCTGCCCGGCCAGCAGCACGAACGCCAGCCAGAGCGGGTGAAGCTGGTTGCGGAACGGCAGCACGGAGACGATGTTGACGACCGCGAGCGCGACCGCGAGCCCGGCGTCTTGCAGGCGTTCCTGACGCGGCTGAGGCAGCGCGGCCATCCACGCCGCCAGCCGCGAAACCTGGCTGTTCACGTCCCGATCGTACGATCAGCGCCGCCGCCGCGGATCGGCACGAGGGATGAGGCAGCTGGCCGGCCGAACGGACTAGGGGCCGCCCCGCGGGAAGCCGGTTCCACCCCTTGGGGCCTAGCGACACAATCGGCACCGGGCCCGATCCGTCAGGCACTGCGCGCCAGCCACCATGACCACATGAACGCTTACGACCCGGTTACCACGATCGCGCATGCCGCGACGCAGAACGAGACGCCTCGCCGCACGCCGAGGCTCGGCATCGGCCTGATCGCCGCGGCCGCGATCGGGCTCGAACTGGCGGTTAGCGGACGCTACGGCTACGTCAGGGACGAGCTGTACTTTCTCGCCGCCGGTCACCACCTGGCTTTCGGATACGTCGACCAGCCTGCTCTGACGCCGCTGATCGCGCGAGTCTCAGCCGCGCTGACCGGCAACTCATTGGTCGGGCTCCGGCTGGTGCCGGCTATCGGGCTCGGCGTGCTCGTGCTGGTCACGGCCGCGATCAGCCGCCTGCTCGGGGCTGGCCGTACCGGCCAGCTGCTGGCCGCGCTGGCGGCGGCTACCTGCGGCGAGTACATCGCCGCGATGCACGAGCTGACCACCACCATGCCTGACTTCGTGTTCTGGGCGATCACGCTGCTCCTCGTCACGAAGCTGGTCGTCAGCCGCGACCTCCGATGGTGGGTCGCCATCGGGGCCTGCGTGGGCATCGCCAGCGAGGCGAAGTGGAATATCGGCTTTCTTGCGGTGTCCATTGCCGCGGCGTTTTTCATGACCGACGCGCGCCGCTTGCTGCGCAGCCGCTACCTGGTGCTCGGCTGCGTGATCGCGGCGGTCCTTGCTGTGCCCGACCTGGCATGGCAGGCCGCGCACGGCTGGCCGAATCTGGCTGTGTTCCGCGCCTTGCAGCGGCAGGACTGGCACAACCGGGCCACTTACTGGCCGGCCCAGGTCCTGTTCACCGGCATCGCGCTGACCCCGGTCTGGTTCGCCGGCCTGGTGTGGTCCTTCCGCGGCCCGCAGGCCAGGGTCGCTCGCCCGATCGCCGTTGCCTGCGTGATCGCGATCGCGCTGCAGTTCGCGCTTGGCGGCAAGCCGTATTACGCCGGAGGCGCCTACGCATTCTTGCTGGCCGCAGGCTGCGTGCGCCTCGAGCGCTGGCTGGCCGCACGCTGGCCCGCAAGCACCAGGCCTGCTCTCGTCCCCGCCGGCGTGGTGCTGGCGTGCGCCGCGGCGTTCCTGCCTGTGGCCATTCCCGTCCTGCCGGCATCGGCACTGCGCAGCGTCCCGCTGCAGAAGATCAACTACGACCTCGCCGAGTCAATTGGCTGGCCGCGGCAGGTCGCGCTGATCGCGCGCGAGTACCGCGAGCTGCCCGCGCGGCTGCGCGCGCACACCACGGTGCTGGCGGGGAATTACGGCGAGGCAGGCGCACTCGAGCGATATGGGCACGGCGACGGCCTGCCGACGGCGTTCAGCGGAGCTAACTCGTTCTGGCTCTGGGGCCCGCCGCCTGCCGGCGATACAGCTGCCATCGCGATCAACCTCGACCTGGCACAGCTGCGCCGAGAGTTCGCTTACGTCCGGCAGATCGCGACGTTCCGCAACGGCATCGGAGTCAGCGATGACGAGCAGGGCGCGCCGGTCTATCTCGCCACCGGGCTCCGGACGTCGTGGGCAAGGGCGTGGCCCACCTTCCGCAACTACTCGTGATCGTGCGGGCCTTGGCCGGCCAGCTGCACTGTCCGGCCAGGCCTGCTGGCCCGCCGAGGCGGAGACGCGCGCCATATGGTGGGATCCGTGGACCCGGAAATCCGGCATCTGGCCGACGAGCTGGCAACTCGCCCGGAGGTGCTCGGCGTGGCCCTGTTTGGCTCGGTCGCGAGAGGAGACGCCAGGCCGGACAGCGATGTCGACATGTTCGTCCTAGTAACGGACGGCACGTGGCGGGACGTCGAGCAGCGCGGGCACCGTCACGTCGAGTTCGTGTTCTCCTCGCCAGAGAGCAGCCGGGCGTTCGGCGAGCGGCGTCCCGACGAATACGTGAGGATGTGGCAAGACGCGCAGATTCTCTTCGACAAACATGGCCGGATGGCCGAGCTTCGGCAGGCGGCTGCGGACCTGCGGGCCCGCGGGAAGCCACACCTGGATCAGCGGAGCATCCGGCACCGGCAGTTCGACGCCGAGGATCAGCTTCGCAGCGTCCGCGGCCTTCGGGCGACGGATCTTCCAACTGCCGCGCTCGTGCTGCACGGGCACGTAGCGGCGCTGACGGAGCTCTTCTTCGACTTGGCCAGGGAATGGACGCCGCCGCCGAAGGGACGTCTCAAGCGAATCCGCGAGCTGAACCCAGCCGTCGCTGAGACGTTCGACCACTTCTACGTGTTGGCGAACCTGGATGAGCAGATGCAAGCTGCCGAGGCGGTCATCCTCAGGCTCTTTGAGACGGCCGAGCCAACGTAGACCCAGCCCTTTCGGATGCGCTGGAAGGTCGGCGCCCGTAGCGACCGTTCTGGTGCTATCTGAGTGTCATCGAGTCGAAGATCGTCCGGGCGCGGGCACCTGATCCGGACAGGCCCAGCAGGAAGAACGCCGCTGGGTGGTGGTGGGGCCTGGCGACCGAGAAGATCAGCACGCCGCTCAGGCGGCCGCCATGGCCGGTGACTGCGGCCAGGCAGATCCTGGCGCGATGGCGCAGCTGGCAAATCGTGAAGTGCTCGCTGACCGACCTGGCCGCGAATTTCCCGGTGACCGCCGTCAGCCCACGCTGGGCCGCGAATGCCGCGGCGTCAGGCAGTGGGTACGGGCAAGGCAGGGCCAGCGGCGGCTTGATCGCATCGATCAGCACCAGCGAGCCCGGCGCGACGCCGCTGCCACAGTTCGCCCACTGGGTCTGGCGATGCCGGCGCCATGAGCGCGGAACGGCGAACCTGACTCCGCCGAACTGGTGCCAGACCCAGTGTGCGGGCACCGGGATGGCCGGGCCTCGGCCGAGCACGACGGACAGCGGTGACCGGTTCAGCGTTGCCAGCACCCGCGTGCGGAGCGGCCCGTGCGCGCCGACCCGCACTCCGAGTTCCGGCACAAGGTAGAGCACCGAGTTCGGGCCGCTTGGCCGCCGGTAGACGCGGATGCCGTTAATCACCTGGGTCGGCTTGCGGTGGCTGACCCCTGGCGGGATGTGACCGGCCGGCAGGATCCAGGCATAGCTGGCGGGCAGGCCACACCGCGTCCCCTTCGGAACCATAGGCCTGGCGCCAGAGAAGATCATCCCGGCAGAGCGGGCCTGGCAGAAGAAGTCCTGCGGGGTCTCGACCAGCCACCGGCCAGGCACGGACAGCCGGGCGCGCCGGTAGGGTACCGGGTCCCAGCCAGCCGGGATGCCTGAGGACGACTCCGTCAGCCTTGCCTGGCCGGACCGCCCGGCCAGTGAGCCGGCTGGCTTCGGGCGCGACGCGGCCAGCGAGCCGTCGATCAGCCAGGCCATGGCGGCAACGATGGCCGTGATCGCCGCGGCCGCAATCGCGCCACGCATTCGCCAGGTCTTCCGCCTGGCGCGCACTCGTCCGGCCATCGCTACCTCCGCGCGGGATTCGTCTCGGCGGTCGCGGGCGGTCATTCGCCCCGCGCCCTGCGATCCTTTGGACGTATCGGCGGGGAGAATTCGTTTCAATTCCGTCCACCGCAGTTGCCGCTCATAGGCTGAGCACCGCGGCCTGCCCGTGCGCGTGGCGAGGCACTACGACCCCAAGTGCTTATGCTGCACGTATGGCCCGGGTGAGGGTGGGCACGGCGTCCTGGACGGACCGGACCCTGATCGAGTCTGGCTGGTATCCGCCCGAGGCCAGCACCCCTGAGAAGCGCCTGCGGTACTACGCGCGCCAGTTCGATCTGGTCGAGGTGGACGCGACCTACTATGCCCTGCCATCGCGCCAGTCTGCGCAGGCGTGGGCAGCGCGGACTCCGGCCGGGTTCACCTTCAACATCAAGGCGTTCAGCCTGTTCACCCAGCATCCCACCCGGGTCGCGGCGCTGCCGGGCGATTTGCGGCAGGCAGCCGACAAGGCTGGCAAGGACCGGGTGTACCTGCGCGACGTGGACTCCTCGGTGGCCGATGAGGCGTGGGACAGGTTCCTGGCCGCGCTTGACCCGCTGCGCCAGGCCGGGAAGCTGGGGGCCATCTTGCTGCAGTTCCCGCCGTGGTTTCCGATCTCGCGCGCACGCAAGGACTACATCGTGTCTTGCGCGCAGCGGGTGGCGCCGCGGCAGGTCTGCGTTGAGTTCCGCAATCACACCTGGATGACACCCGAGAACCGGACAGAGACCCTGGCCTTTCTTTCTGGGCACAAGCTGCCGTACGTCGGCGTCGACATGCCGCAGGGCCACCGGGACTCGATTCCGCCGGTGCTGGCAGCCACCGATCCGGACCTGGCAGTGGTCCGCCTGCACGGCCACTCGGATTTGTGGGACAGCAAGGACATCTATCAGCGGTTCGGCTACCGCTATACCGAAGGCGAACTGGCCGACTGGGCCGGGAAAATCGTGGGCCTAGCCGGCCAGGCGCGTGACACCCATGTCCTGTTCAACAACTGCTACAGCGATTACGCGCAGCGCAACGCCCGGTACCTCGCCGACCTTTTGAGCGCCTGACGCTGGTAGGCAACGGTGCCGTAGCCGCGGTTGAACGCGTTGCTGTGACTGGTACCGGTGACATCGATGGGAGGCGGCGCGATTGTATTGCCGGAGGCCGTCGGGGATCCAGTCGTGCTGGACGGCTAACCAGGCCGCGCGACCCAATCCGGCTTGGCCCAGAGGAACGCGCTAGCGCTGGCCGTGATCGGGTCCGGGCCAGCTGGCCGCCTGGCCGATGAGGCGCGCGGCGTGATCGGGCGCGCGCCCGTCGGTGTCGATCGTCACGGTGTCAAGGCTCGCGCGATCCAGGGCTGCGGCTTCACCAACGGCGCGGGCTGCCGCCTGGCGGAGGACCTCGGCGGGCTGTCCGCGCAGCGGGTCCCCCGGTTGCGGCCAGCTCCCGCCCGAGCCGCGGGACATGATTCGCTGTTCCAGCTCGCCGGGCCCCGCGCGCAGGCGGCACAGCGTGATGGTGGCGGCGGGTAGTTCCCTGGCGTAGATCCTGGCGGCCTCGTTGTCTTCGATGGGCCCGGTGGCGATGAGGTGGGTGGCTCCGGCTGCACGGCAGTTCTGCCAGATGGCCGCGAGGTTGCGCGCCTTGAGCACGTGTCGCCCGGCCCGGCTGCCGGGGGCCGGGCGGATAAACCCGATCTGGTCGAGATCGACATAGCCGGCGGCCAGGCCGGCGTTCAGGCACTCAAGGTAGAACTGAAAGCCGATCGTGGACTTGCCCACGCCTGCAGGGCCACAGATCACCATGACCTGCCCATCGGCATCGGCCGCCCCGCCGTCCCGGCGACCGGTCGGCCTGACGCGGCTGGCTGGTTCCGCCATGGTGCGCGCGAAGCCCGGCCACGATGCGCACGCAGTTCGCACCAGGCGTGCCACTTCACCGGCGGGCACGCCTGTCGTATCGACGCAGGCATCGGCAAACGTGCTGCGATCCATCTGGGCAGCTTCGATCCTGACCTCCCGGACCAGGTCAGCATCAGGCTGGCCATCCCTGGCGGTGAACCGGCAGACGACTTCATCGGCACTAGCACGCAGACGGCAGCTGATCACGCTGGCCACCGGGAGCAAGTCCGGCCGCGGCCCGGTGACAGGATCCACCACGCCATTGACGATCACGCACCGCGCGCCCGCTGCCTGGTAGTTCGGGATCATCACCCCGAGGTTGCGCGCCTTCACCCGCACTCCCTCGCGATCTCCCGGCAGCGCCGGACAGCACATGCCCAGCTGGTCGGTATCGACGAACGCGAGGTGAGCGCCCGCCAGCGCCAGTTCCGTGAATAGCTGCCATGCAACAGTCGACTTGCCAACTCCGGCAGGACCGCACAGCCACAGAACCGGCAGACGACGCCCATTAACGGCACCACCGGCAACCACGCACCCACCGCCCGCTCAGACACTCAGCGTCGCCAAGATCCTGATCCGCACAGCCAACCAGGTCAACACATTTCCTGGCCGGGCCGCCGGATCAGCCGACTAAGCGGCGCGAGCTTCCCGCGCAGGTGACCGTCCTCGCTCACCCGGTGCGCGTCGGCTACCTCGGCGACCGGGAAGATCCGCGCGAGCGGGTGCGAAAGCGCCCGGGCTCGATCAGCTCACCGATCTCGGCGAGCGCGTGGAACGCGCGACAGGCGTCCCCGCCGCTGATGCTGACCCGTGCTCCAGCGCGCCGCCAAAGTTGGCGGTGCGCTTTACAGTCTGCCAGCCTCAGCCCCTGGCACCGCGTCATCATCGATCGACAAATGCCAGCGTCGGGGTGCTCAGGCTGCGGGCTTCTGGAAGTGCCAGATCACCAGCGACGGGCAGCTGCCAGCGGCCCTGGCCGCGGACGGCAGGTAGTCCATCAGTGACCATGGCCAGTCCTGCCACTCGCCGATCTCCGTGGCGGGGTCGGGCAGCGGCCCGGCTGGCTGGGCCGGGCGCGGCTCCTCGCACCGCCTGACCTGCAGGCCCAGGCGCAGCGCAGGGCGCAGGTAGTCGCCGAGCCGGTGCCGGTAAGTGGGCGCGATGGCTGGTTCGCCGGCCGGACCGCACGCGGTGATCACTGAGCCGCGGGTGACGAGATCGTGATGCAGGTCGGAGATGACCAGGTCACCGCCGGGGCGCAGCACGCGGGCGAATTCGGCCAGCACCGGCTGGAGGCGAGGCACGTGGACGAGGGCGAGCGCGCAGACGATGACGTCGAGCGAGTCATCGAGCAGCGGCAGCTGGTCCAGCGCGGCAAGGCCAAACCCGCCGGCCGGGACCCGCCGCCGGGCGCGGGCGAGCATGTCCGGCGAGCTGTCGACGCCGATGACCTGATGGCCGCGCGCGGCGAGGAACTCGGCAAACCGGCCGGTCCCGCAGGCCGCGTCCAGTGCCATGCCGGGCGCCCGGCCGCGCAGGTACTCGGCCACCACCGGCTCGTCGGTAGCGAACAGCCCGCCTCCCGCTTCGGCGTCATAACTGGCGGCCCGCTGCTGGTAGGCGATGAAGGTGCTGACCGACTCGGCGAACACACCCCGGTTCCGCAGCTGCTCGTCGGCCAGCAGCACCCCGACCTCGGCCAGCCGGTCCTCGGTGAACGCCCGGTCATGGTCTCCGGCCCACGCGTCCAGCAGCGCGATGCCTTCCAGGCCGATCAGATAGGCAACCGGGTCCTGATAGATCATGAAAGCCGACGTTAATCAAGGAACGGCGACGATCGCACGCGGTTATTCTCCGGCCCCCGCGCAGATGGTTTGCGAGGCTGAAGGGAGGTGGCCGCGTTACGGGGGAGCCCCTATCCGGGCGCTAGCGGCCGTCCCTCCCCTCAGCCATAGGTACCGGTCCGTACCGCTTACCAGCATCTGGCTCGCCGCACACGCATGTCAACAGATACGCGAAATATTTTTCGCGTACTATCTCTCGCGAGAGATCTCTCGCGAGAGATACGATCGGTGATATGAGTGAGCCTCGCGAGCGCGGCCCTCGCTGGACGCTGCTCAGCGGGCACGGGCATGTGCTCGTGGAGATCACTCGTAACCCCGGAGCGCGGATCCGCGACATCGCCCCGGTCGTCGATCTCACGGAACGTACTGTCCAGGCAATCGTGTCCGACCTAGTGGCCGCTGGCTACCTGACCCGGACTCGGGTCGGCCGCCGGAACTACTACACCGTCAACCCCGATAGCCCGTTCCGGCATACCGCCCAGGACGGGCGCAGTGTCGGGCCGCTCCTCCAACTTCTGACAGCGACGAGCGCCGCTGTCGACGGCTCCTCCCGGGCGCAAGCCGCAGACAGTGACGCTGCCGCAGTTGAGCCGGGCAGCTCGTCGGCCGACGATCAGGCCATGCGCTGAACCGACGTCCGCGAGTGCCGTAATTGCGACGCCAGCGCCACCAAGATCCGCGTCATCGCAGCCAGAACCGGAGCCTTCTACGGCGTTGCGATGATCGCCTACCACCTGTACTCGATCGCCGGCCGCCTTGGCGACGGCGGGCCCGGCACCCAGGCCACCATCAACGGCATCATCATCGCGCTCGCAGCCCACCGTCATCAGCTGGCCTTCAACGATGAAGGCGACCGCCGGGTCAGAATGATCTCGCGCTGACGCGCGGGCGACTCGCTGCAGGCCGCCTCGAGCCGCGAAACCAGTTGACTGCCCGGCACCAGCAAATCGAAGCTATGGTCATGACCAGCCGCATATCGCACACGTCGGTTGACGCCCTGGACGCTTACGCGCAGTCAGTCTTCTGGTCTGGAGTTCTGGATTTCATCGAAGATCCTGACGACCCGAACGTGCCCGGCCACGAGGAATGCCTGATCACCTCGCGAGACCGGAGCCACCTCCTGCTCTTCATCACCGTCCCAGAGGGCAAGACCGTGAAGAACCGGGTCCACCTGGACCTCAGACCGACCGACCGCACCCGCGAGCAAGAGACGGAGCGGGTCCTCGCACTCGGAGCCACGCAACTGGCCGATCACCGGCGGCCGGACGGCAGCGGCTGGATCACGCTCGCCGATCCCGAGGGCAACGAGTTCTGCATCTTGTCCAGGGAGCCGGCCAGCTCCGGAGCAACCACCTGAAGCGGAGCCCGCCAACCCGTCTTCCACTCGTTCGCCTCGCCTCGCGCGCTCATCGCGCGGGCCTGCGAGGATGGTAGGCATGGACGCTACGCAACTGGAAAAGGTCCGCTCGGGTCGCGGGTTCGTCGCGGCGCTGGACCAAAGCGGCGGAAGCACGCCGAAGGCGCTGGCCGAGTACGGCATCGACGGGAGCCGGTACGCCTCCGGGGAGGAGATGTTCGACCTCGTCCACGCGATGCGGACACGGGTGATCACCGATCCGGCGTTCGACGGCTCCCGCATCCTGGGGGCGATCTTGTTCGAGCAGACCATGGATCGGGACGTGCAGGGCGTCCTAGCGGCGCGGTACTTGTGGGCAGACAAGCAGGTCGTCCCGTTCCTCAAGGTGGACAATGGGCTAGCCGCCGAGCAACACGGCGTGCGGTTGATGAAACCGATAGACAGGCTCGGCGAATTGCTCGAGCGGGCGAACCGGCGCCAGATCTTCGGCACCAAGATGCGGTCGGTGATCAACGATGCCGACAAGGACGGGGTCGCCGCGATCGCCGATCAGCAGTTCGAGTACGCCGCGCAGATCTCGGCCGCCGGGCTCGTCCCCATCTTGGAGCCCGAGGTCAGCATCGACTGCCCGCGCAAGGACGAAGCGGAGATGCTGCTCGCCGCCGCGTTGCAGACGCGTATCGACGCACTGCCCGGCGACACTGCCGTCATGCTGAAGCTGACCATCCCGACCCAGCCTGGCCGGTACGCCGCCCTCGCCGCCGACCACCGGGTGTTGAGGGTGCTCGCCCTGTCCGGCGGCTACAGCCGCGACCACGCGTGCGCGTTGCTGGCCAGGGACCCGAGCATGATCGCGAGCTTCTCCCGGGCATTGCTCGAGGGACTATCCGCCCAGCAGACCGACGCGCAGTTCCACGCGCAGCTGGACGCAGCGATCGGTCAGATCTTCGACGCCTCCGTGGACAAGACGCCGGTCGGCGGCTGAGCCGACATGCCCAGGGCCGAACCGCGCCAGGCCGGCAGGCCGGTCACAAATGCCGGGCCCGAGCGCTCTGGTCAGGGGTTCGCGGTCTTGAGCAGCCACTAGCTGTTCCCGGTCCAGTCTGCGGCCAGGGTGC
>Ga0126370_10001481_pt1 | contig 10717 bp, 12 predicted proteins | sample PanSoiMetaPlot_3_FD_92586 | JGI IMG/M metagenome (GOLD analysis project Ga0126370, IMG submission 92586) | Tropical forest soil microbial communities from Panama - MetaG Plot_3 | ecosystem: Environmental > Terrestrial > Soil > Tropical forest > Bulk soil | place: Panama | collected 2016-02-17 | reverse complement strand
TCTTCTTCTCTTTCTCCATGAGAGTAACGCCGTCACGATGAATCGTATGAGAGACCTCGTGGCAAAGGGTTCCAGCCAATTGCTCGGTGTTCTTAACGAAATACAGTAGAGAATCCACTACGTACACGTTGCCGCCTGGCGTCGCGAACGCATTGGGCTGCGCTTCGTGCACAAGAAAGAACTTAAAAGGATGGGGATAGCGGGGCTGTGACATGCGGGCTATTGCCTCTGCTACCGGTTTCAGACTGTCGTACAAGGGAGAGGACTGAATGATCTCTCCTTTGTCTCGCAATTGCTTGTACGCTGCCAGACCGAGCTCGGTTTCCTGGTCGCTCACCGGTTCGGGAACAGGCGCCTGGGCCAAGCATGAGGCGGAAAGTATCGCCAGCAGCGGGACGATCCAGAATAGGGATATCGACAAACGTAACCTTGGCATCATCTTCTCCTTGGAAGCGGTCGCACAGAGCATTATGCCTTCATTTGCCTGAACAGCGGTTCGGAGTCGGTGGTTGAGGAGTTCCGCGTCGAGAAATATTCCAGCCACACGATGCGCAGTACGGCAACGATCGGTACTGAGAGGTACACGCCCGCAATTCCTCCCACTTGACCACCCACCATCAGGGCAACCAAGACCGTCAGAGGCTGCAGTTGCAGTTTGTCACCCATGATGCGCGGCGAGTTCACGTAATCCTGCACCAGCCTCCACAGCAGCAACAATCCGGCCATCCAGATCCAATGCGCGTGAGTCAGGAAGCCGATCGTTAGAATCGCTGCGGCCGAAGCGATCCATCCCACTGCGGGCAGGAACTCCAAAACGCCGCCCAAAGCGCCCAGTGCGATCGCATACGGAAAGCGCAGAAGCAGCATGGAGATGCTATAAAAGATGAAGGAGAGGCCGGCCAAGGCGAGTTGTGCGCGGATGTATTTAGCAAGCATCACGTCAACTTGCCGCGCAATCCGCCTGACCATTGTTAGGTCCCGCCGCCGTGCAAGGGTTTCTACAAGCGAGTCCCCCAAATGGCGCCCATCCCGCAAAATAAAGATGGCCAGAATTGGAATGGCGAAAAGCCAGACCGCACTCTCGGCGACATACGCTGCTGATGCAGCGCCGCGCTCAAAAACACGGGCGATAGAGTCATGATTGCGGGCTAACCAGTCGTATATCCGCCGCTGTTCAGCCGCAGTCACGCCATGCTTGGTCCCCACATCGGCTGCAGCCTTTCCACTGGAAAGATTGTGCAAGATCTGCGGCAGGGCCGCGTTGAGGTTCTTTATTTGTGTCGCAACGTGTGAACCGAACGCGTATCCCAAGATGCCTAACACGACTAATCCGACAAGATACACCTGTACAATCGCCCAAGTGCGATTCTTCTGACCGAGCCGTGAGTGCTGTTCTGCCAGCGTGACTGCCGGCTCCAGCAAGTAGGCAAACAGAAGAGAGAGCAGCAATATGAAGAAGGCACCTCGCGCGAGGTAGACGATAGCCGCGGCGATCAGGAAGACCACCACGGTCGTCATCACATTCCCGGCTCGATCGTCAATCGAAAACATGATGTTCGCCTCAGAAGAGGTGCTCAACTCCTAGAGTTAATTCGGCTTCAGGCAGCGTCGCCCCTAATCGCCTCTTTCCGTCAATCTGGCGGGATCGTTCGGTAAAACCACTGGAGATCAGGCTTATTCCGCGAGCTGTAGCCGCAATACCAACGATTGCACTGACCAGCACTACGCCTGTAAATGCCCACCTCATCATAACCACGCCAATCACGATCGAAGCAATCGCGGCAACGATTAGGAGTGCATGCTCCCTCGCACATTGCCGGAAGATCTTGCGAAATAGAGTTCAAGCACGCCGACAGAACGGACCACAATCCGATCAGCTCCACCGCAGCATAGGCAGTCCTTCCGGGCCAAAGGACGGCGGCGATCACGACCGCAACTCCCAGTACACCACAAAGTCTAGTAGTCCTTTTATCCATCACGCCTGCTTCCATCGACCGCTACCAGTGCAACGAGCGCTAACAGGGCGGCAACCGCGGTCATGTTCCCCGACGGTGGTTTGGCTACGCCGAAAATTACATCCCAGATGCGCCCAAACATGATTCCGGCGGGAAGCACCATCAGGGGGATTCCAAACGCAATCGCCAAGAAGCTCGTCAGGACGAGCTTCCACCCAACTTTGCTGTCCCTGTGTATGGCGATCGAACATGGTGTTTACCTCCAGTTCCGACTCCACCCGTCGTCAAGCAGTTCTGCGATGCACTTCGGGCAAGCTATGGATGGCGGTCGCAAAACCTACCAGCGCCCCTCCATCAAAAATGAGGTCGATGCCGATAACTATGCCAATCAGATAGGCGCTAGCCGCGGGCCAGGTGGCTAAAAGGTAGACACCGAAAGCTAGTGAGACCAGTCCCGAAAACACCGTCCAGCCCCGCCTAGGGAACCGAATGACGCCCGCTCCGACCGCTCGGAACAATCCTGCCACGATGAACAGTGATGCGAGTAGCATGGTCACTCCTGCCGCACCCGCGTCCGGGTGACGGATCAAGAGGTATCCAGTCACTCCGCGGATGATCGCGTTCAGCAGGAACAGAAAAAACCCATGCCAGCTGAAAGCGTGAAACGAATTTACGAGCCATACTACTCCACTGATCGCGAGAACCCAGCCCAATACCAGAATCGAGAAAGTGGTTGCGGTTTGTGCCTTGACGACACAAATCGTGCCAATAATCATCAGCAAAACGCCAAGTACAAGAAACCAGCCCCAGGATTTCCTGACTTGATCGAGGCCATCAGTGAAGAGATCGGTAACAGTGGTCATTGTTTGTTTTCTCCTTTGGGCACCGTTTGGCCCGTGCCGTTGTATCACCTTCCGTACAAGTCCAGGAATGCAGTAATGATGACAGGCACACACATGCTCGATGTCCCCGGAATTGACCAAGCAAAAGGGGAGGCCGTCTCGACCTCTCTTTTTTCGACAGCTCGTCTGTCGGATTACGAGACTTTCGCTTTCACAGCCTCTGCCTTGGCCTTGAGTATCCTGGCCTTCTCTTGCGCGTGATGTTGTGCTGCTTCGCGGCCCTCTTTTGCGCTTTGCAACTGAGCCTGGATCTTGGAGTCGAGTTGGTTGATCTTGTCTTGTAGCTTCGCTTTCCGATCTGCTTGAGCCTTGGCATGCTCCGCTTTCATTTGGGCGAGGTCGGCCTTCATGGCGGCGATGTCCTCTTCGTTAACTGTTTGCTTTACCTCTGAAAGGGCGCGACGGAAGACGGTCCCGCCGATTGCTTCCATGCGCGTATCCACGGGCGTGGTCCAGTCCTCCTCGATTTCCGCGATCAGTGCGACCTTTTTCGGCGACAGGACCCTCTGGACATCGTCGATGAAGTCGGATCCAACACCAACGTTGGTCAGGTCGAGGGTGCTGCCGGCAGCCATCCCAGCGGCCGCTCCGACAGCCATGCCGGCTGGTCCACCTAGTACACCAATCAGACTGCCTAAGGATGTTCCGAGGAGAGTCCCGATCGGCCCGACATCATCCCCTTGTTTTACCGTTGCGGTGCCATCTGCATTCTTCGCAAGCACCGCATAGCCGTAGACACTAATGCTGCCTTCGCTATCCAGCTGCTGAAGAGCGTTTTTTCCTTCATAGGCTTTGTTCTCGTTGTCAAAAACCACCACTAGCATGCGATCCATAGGTCATCTCCTCTCCGTTTTGATGAACGTGTATGCGGAAATCTTTAAGCGCAGTGGGTTGGAAACCGAACATCCATTCAAAACAGTTGCGCCAGTTGTGCACTACGACCAGTTTGCCTAAGACCAGTGACATGATCCCTTGCGCTGTTTGCGCTGCTCGCGGTTTTTCATCGGTTATCATGATAAGATCCCAGGTGCCCAGATTTTTCGGCCGCTGCAACTGATCCGGATCACGCCATTCAATGGCCCTTCGTGTCCATCTGTTGCAATTCGGACAGAAACTTTTGTGCAGATGCTGGCGGTTGCACTTGGCCTTCAAGAATCGCTTGGAACGAAGTATCCTTGCCGTACACATTGTGAATCGTGTCGTTATCAGCACCGATCTTTGATGCACCTACGTCGGCGCCTGCAAAAGCTCCGCTGGAATTGGAATAGGAGAGAACGGGTGCTTTCCAACCTGTGCTTTCGGTTGCCCCTTTACCCCCGCTAGGGCCTGCAGCGGACGCTTCAGCTCCTAGGTCCCAATGCCCGCTTTTCAGCTCGTCCGCGCCCTGCGGGTTCATTAGAAGAACGACATCCTGATGCTCTGCCCCAGCCTGCAAACCTACACCTCCACCGCTCATGGTGATAAACGCGGGAGCACTCCAGCCCGAAGCTGTTCGACAACTTACTGCACCCCCGCCATGCTCGCCGCCGACGATAAAACCGGCCTTGGTAAGGTCTGGGATCACGGCGATGCACTTGGCCTGGCTGAGCACGGTGGAGGGAATCTGGTTGGCAGACGTCATGCTCTGCAGCACCTGAGCTGCAGCGTCCAGTTCTTTTGCCGCGTCGGCAGCCCACGCGAGCCAGCAGAACATCGCCACAAATACTGCTAACGAAACTAGTCTTTTCATAAATTACTCCCGTGGTAATTTCTTTTGATAAAAGGGATCTCCGGGAAACGCGGAGGGCGGTTGCAAAGGCTCCTCGTTACATTCCCTCCGTGCCCGGTCGCTCGCGCCCTTTCTGCCCTGGAAACGATCGCGCACACGACCACCAATATCGTGCACCTGGTCGGAAATGTCTTCCCGCGTTTCACTGCTGGTTACAGGGGTTCCTGTGTCTTGTCATGCGCATTCCTCGCCTAAATTGCGCATCTTTGGATCAAAATAAAGGGGAACTCCTCGCTAGCGTCGCCTGGCGGTGGAGACATAAGAACGTCCCGTGCCAAGAATATGGCTCCGAAAGGATGCCGACGCCTGTCAGTTTTGACAGCTCCCCATTCGCATGCCGTCCTATAACTTCTCACTCCTTAATTGCCGGGCAGCCCCAGCAGAGCGTTTTCGGCTGAGCATGGTCCTAAGCCGAAATCGTACACGTATTGTCGCCGGTTCAGGAACCGCAGCAAAACGATGCCCATCGACTTCGGTACGGCTGTTCAGGTAACTGCAAGGCTTCCTTGAGTCAGCTTAGGAAAGCTCGATGGACTCGTATGCAACGTAGTAAAGAAAAGGACGCAGTCCCAGCATCCCTTTCTCCTAGGTCCGAGCAGCAGATCGAAATTTGTGGGCATTGTGTGCCACTTTAAAGGACCCTAAGGAGCAAATGTGTAACTGTGCGCGAACGAGCATGAAGCAGAGATCAACAGCGTAGCCAACACGAATTGCCCATTTCGTGGCTGGACTTCTGACAAACGGAATGGAGTTCGATATGGGGGCCGAGATGAAGTGGTTAGAAATTATAACGCCAGAAATAATCTTTGTTGGGGGTCAGAGCGATCTCTTGTTGTCTGACGGGGTATTGCGTTGCGATCCTTTTAAAAAATTCCCCTTCGCGCCTGTTCTTTGCGGGTTTTGTTCTTACAGCTTGTCGTCGCACCTTGGCATCTGTCAGTTCTGACAGTTCTTGCTTGCGTCCTACCCGCATAACGTATGTACCTGAGGCTGGCCGGGCCAAGTCCTGACCCTGCATTGTGTCCCTTGCGCCCCTTTCCTTGAGACACAGCAATCGGGCCGCACTCGGCCCGGATTAGCCTTTTTCGGCTGAGCATATCCCTTGCTCTAGCGGAAGAACGGGTCACGTCGGTGATTCCAGAGACTGATTTCATCGACGCGGTCGTGAGCCGATTTTCTCGTCCTCCACGCGCACACAGTTTCTCCTGTCACTTTAGGCAGTGGCCGTTTGCACCTTGTTTCAATAGCTTTAATATCGTCAATCCACCACCGGCTCACGTTCAGTGGCTCCGATAGGTTTTGACGTGAGCCGGTCTCTCTCCAGTGAGGGCATGTTCTACATTGCCTGTCAGTTCTGGCACTTTTCGCGCTCATCTCGTTCAGATAGATTCAATGTGCCGTATCCGGAAACGGCTCACGTCAGTGAAAGGTGCGGATCCTGCTGGCGTGAGCCCTTGCGCTCAGACTTTGAGAGGAGAATCTATTGGAGAGGAGATCATTTATGGGAGCATCTTCGAATCTCGGAAGCAATCTGACGAGCGAGGTTAGGAGTCGCGCAGGGTGGGGCATTTTCCTCGGCATCGTGACGGCGGCGCTGGGAGTGCTGCTGATTGCGTACCCGCTTTTTGCGGCCACCGTTACCACAATCTTTATCGGCTGTATCCTGATCATCGCCGGCGTCCTAGACATCGCCTTGGCGCTGCGTGCGCACAAAGCGGGCACGTTCTTTGCGAGACTCCTGCTCGGTGTTGTGTACGGTTTGGGAGGATTACTCCTGCTCTTCAATCCACAGTCGGGTGTGGCCCTGCTCACGGCGGTGCTCGGCGTAATGTTGCTCATTGAGGCCGGTGCTACAACAGCCCTCGCCTTCCAAGTGAAACCACTTTCCGGCTGGGGCTGGCTCCTTTTTGACGCCGTGATCACCGCGATCCTCGGCTTCTTGATTCTCGCCCACTGGCCTGCAAGTGCTGTCTGGGCCATCGGAACCCTGGTTGGTGCTGCCATTCTGGTACGTGGCATCACCCGCATTGCCCTTTCCGCGCGCCTGCGCCATGCGACGGAAAGACTCGAAGATAGAGATATTCGACCGCCGCGCGCAGCATAGCCTCTGGCTCGGGGTTTTTCGGCGCCTGGCTCACGTCAGACCAGACCACTGACCCTGAGCCGACCTCTCCCGTGCATACAATTTTCAGGCTTTACCATTGTCCTCAGCAGTCACGTTATCGACCTTCTTCATGATCCGCTCAGCCCATTGAACCGAAGCAGCTACGATTGACCGTCCACGCGGGCTGTTTCGCGTATCGAAGAGATCCTCGGTTGTTTTCAGGTGACGCTCTACTAAGATTCCAGCGATGATGCCAAGCACTCGTTTGCGGCCTTCGTCCATGCCGGTCATGCTTAAGAGCCGATTTTTTCTTGTGCATGCGCAGGCAATTGTCCTGGCACTTTAGAATGTTCGAATGCTAAGCACGTTGCCGGCTGAGCCTTGTAGCGCTCCGTGTCGTAACGGGGGTCAGGGGCGCTCCGTCTCACTGCGCACGCCTGCGCGCAATTCCTCGCACTCACTGGAAAACGCGCTTGAGGTCGGCTGAACCTCTCTGAGCCTGCAATGTGCGAGCATTGCGCGACCACCGCGGTTGAGTCTAATGCCTTGCCGCCCTGTGATAATTCCGCCATCCAATTCCAATTAACCCCAGGGTTAGCAAGGATATTGTTGCCGGTTCAGGAATCTCAGCAAGACGATGCTCATAGACAGCGGTACTACCGTTCAATGTAACTGAAGGGCTTCCTTGAGTTAGTTAGCTTAGCAAAACCCGATGGACCCGCATGCAACGTCGTAAAGAAAAGGACGCCGTTCCAGCCTCCTTTTCTGCTTGGTCCGAGCAGCGGATCAGAGTTTAGGTGAATTGTGTGCAACTTAAGAGAACCACCCTGGAAAGCAGCAGCGTCACTGTGCACAAACGAGGGTGAAGCAGAGAGCAACAGAATAGCCAACACGCCTGCCCATTTCATTGGCTGGACTCCTAATTAACAGACTGGAGTTCGAAATGGGGCCGAGACGAAGTGTTGGGGCATTATACCGCCAGAAAAGAATCTTTTGTGGTGATGAATTAGTGGAATTTCGCGGAAATCACGACCCCGCGTTGATCAACTAGAAAGCCATTGATCGGCCCTGGCTACAGCTTAGGGCGTTGCCACCCGACAAAGAGCACATAGGATTGGGAATGATGAAGTGTCGGGCGGTCTGTGCGGTGGAGGGAGACCTAAGAAAGTGGCTTCGGTCGTACCGAGTTCTCGATTAAGCGTGGTGACAAGATTGGTCCGCGTAGAAAAGATCAGCTTCCATGAAAAGAGGATCTGCGAGAACGAAGGCGGCAAAAACTACCGCAGTCCTCTCATGGATTGCTGGCCACGCGCGCCGCTTGCCATGAGAAATCTCCCCCACTGGCAACTTAAATGAGGATAGGGTTAGTTTAATGACGGTGCGACTGGCAAAAGTACGAGTCGTCTGGAGAATTCACGCGCATCGCGCTTCAGCTCCTCTCCACCCCCTTCGATAAACTGCTCACATCCGCCACCTACAATAAGTCAGCTCCGCTGTCTGTGGAATTAGTCTCATTTCTTTGCCTGGACAAAAAGGCTGGGCGCTGATATGCCGGCGGCCGTTACACTCCGGCCGCCGAGCATTTATTGGGTTTTACGCTGCTAGTCGTTCAGCAATCTTGCCTTCAATGATATGCCGGACAAGACGCCGAGAGTGCTCGAGGAAGGCTAATCTGTCTGCGAGCACGCTTTCCAGAAGAACACCCACGCCATAATGGCCCGTCGCATCGGCGGCAGCAATCAGCATGGCGTATTCAGCGAACCGGAGATGGGCGAGGTGAGAGGCCTTGGCAAGAATGTAGAGGTGTCTTGCGGGTGGGGATTGTATTTCCGCGAGCACTTTCTTGAAGTCCTCAACGAACACGTCATGCAATCGCCCACTGAGCTGGACGGGTTTCTCACCAATCATTTCGAAACATTTGTCCAGCGTTTCCAGATTTTTCTTCGTGACAAATGCCCGTGCTTCCAGAGCCTCTTTTACGTCCGGATTCTGGGCTGCTTGACTGACCTCTTCATAGACTTTGGCGGTTCGCTCAGTATTGTTTCGCGCATCGCTAAGGAGCATGAGGAAAACTTCTTTCGGATTTCTAGCAGGCATGTGTTTTCTCCTTTTCTAATTTTTACGGGCCGTGGGATGGGGCTGCGCGGGCTTTCCGATTTGCGCGAGCCGGTTTAGGAATAGTGAACTTTTGGGCTTGTATCCTTGAAATGATCACGCCTAAACATCCCATAGTCACCTGATAGTTCTTCTAGTTTTTTAATGTCTACACAGGAAATTGCTAGGGGAGCCGTAGCTCCCAATTTCGCGCAGAGGAAAAATTCCCCACTTGGGCGGAATACCCCAGCGGAGGAGGGGTAACACTTGGAATCCAGCTTCAAGGATTCCAAGATGCGGGCCAAAGCGTCGGGTCCGGTAATCCCGACCCCGGTCTCCAGTCGTCGCAATCCTCGCTCAGCCCCTTGCACCGAAGCAAGCACATTCCGGAGCCTGCAAAGGCCAGGCACGTTTCCAACCAAACTCTTAGGATTCCGACATCTTTATAAATCCCTCTTGAACAAGCTGCGTCGTTCTCGCCATAGCATCTGTGTGGATTTTGATGCCAGGAAGTAAGTCCGCATTGCCGTAGTTATGAACTTTCGCGGTCGCGCCGCACAACTCAACCTGAACACCGCGTTTCATCAGATCGGTAACCAGTTGCTTGTATGGATTGCCGGTTGCTATTTTCCGATCGGCATTGTAAGCCTGGTCGTGCAGCGTCACGTGGCCCGCATTTGTGTGGAAGACTGCAACCACCTGGGCCTTTGCCTCCCAGTCAGCGCAATCGTTCATGATGAGCTGGAGGTGAAAGATGAGCGCAGCTCTGTCACCACTGTCGCTTTCATCGTGCCCCTCAGATGGCATCTCGCTTACTCTTTGGATGTCATCAGATTTGTAAAAGACGTATCTTGCCTCATCAACGCTCATCGCCGACGATCTCGAACTCGACCTTGTAATGTTTGGGATCAATTGGTACCACGATCACGAGCAAGTAAAAGAGGGGAATTAGGACCTCCCGCCCGTACTAACGTCCAGTACGGGCCCGAATTGTTGCTCGGACGCGCTTATGAATAGACCAGGGTGAGGGTGAAGCAGTTCTGAAGTGCCAATATATATCGCTACACGATTAGTCGTTGTAACGAAGCGGTGTAGGAGTTTTTCGTAGAGATACCCCCCAATGTTTTGACCCGTATTTCTCGCCTGTAATATCGCCAACCGTTCCTGGCCAGACTGCGGTAACGCACGCGGTTGTTGACGTAGGCTAAGCGGAAACGGCAGTCGGCGATATTGTTCAGGCGGCGACCGAACGAAACCACGCACGCAGTGTGTCCCTTTGTATCCACATGCAAGATCACTCTCTCGGGCCAATTGAACTGCTGTATTTCGGATTTGATAGAAACGCAATTCGGCATCCATGTAGCGGCACTCTAAGGCGTTGAGGTCGCCGCTTGCCTTTGCCAGTTGGAGCCCTAACTTTTGTTCCTCAGTCGGCTGAAGGGTCAACCAGTCATTGCGTTTTTTCATTGCGTTACTCCTGCCCGCGTCGCAGGCACACTGTAGAAGGGCTCTTTAGTGTCCAAAATGGGATTCCCTGTGGTCCCGGGCCACCTGAGGCCTGCCGATCGCTTTTAGGGCCTCCAACGTGTGTTCCTGCGCCGTACCGGTTCGAATAAAACGGCTGGTTCGACCGGCAGCCAACAGCCGAGAGACAGCTTCGGAGGATACTCGCCGTTTTGGACGCACACCAGCAATCTTGATTGCCAACTTGGCCTGCGCGTCATTGGCTGGGTCAAATGATAGGCAACCCTCCGAATCGCCATTCTGGCGAAAGCGTCATGCCGATGGCCAGGGCAGCTCTTTTAAAATTACCCCACGTCCTGGGACACCACTTACCCCAGCGATCATCCTTGGTCGGCGTAGGCATGAACATCGCACCTAATTCGCCATCGCC
>Ga0126370_10001480_pt1 | contig 10721 bp, 9 predicted proteins | sample PanSoiMetaPlot_3_FD_92586 | JGI IMG/M metagenome (GOLD analysis project Ga0126370, IMG submission 92586) | Tropical forest soil microbial communities from Panama - MetaG Plot_3 | ecosystem: Environmental > Terrestrial > Soil > Tropical forest > Bulk soil | place: Panama | collected 2016-02-17 | reverse complement strand
GCGGAAGGCATCGTCGGCTTTAGCGGGTTCGCAACCGTAAACCCGGATTGCGGGTTGCATGTGTTTGGCGCTCAGGGAAGTTCCGCTGAGCAGCCCGCCGCCGCTTACGGGCGACAGGATGGCGTCTAGCTCGCCGACGTCTTCAAGCAGTTCTTTCGCGGCGGTGGCCTGTCCGGCGATGATGCGGTCGTCGTCGTAGGGATGAATCATGACCGCGCCGGTTTCGGCCTGGACGCGGGCGGCCGTTTCCGTGCGCGACGAGACTTTGGGTTCGCAGTAGGTGATGCGCCCGCCATAGGCTTCAACCGCTTTGGCTTTCACCCTGGGAACGTTTTTGGGCATGACAATCCATGCCGGGATGCCGCGCCAGGCGGCCGCGCAGGAAACCGCAGCGGCGTGATTGCCGCTCGAGTGGGTAACGATCCCGCGCGAAGCCTCTTCGTCGCTCAATGAGAAGATGGCGTTGGTGGCGCCGCGGATCTTGAACGAGCCCGTCTTTTGCAGGTTTTCACACTTGAAGAAGAGTCGCGCGCCCGTGAGCGCGTCGAGAGTCGCGGAACGCAGGACCGGCGTGCGGTGAATCCGGGGCGCGATGCGCTCGTGCGCTTCGCTGATCGTTTGCCAGCCGGGAGCTTCCGTAGATGCCATGGTTTTTGTAGACATAAGAGTCGAGCGTAGATTTTCCAGCTTATCGCACCTCTATCGCAGGAAGGAACTGCTCGTCAACCTCCTGGCGCGGCACAACATGGCTGGCGAACCCGAAGCGAAACCGCCGTCTTGTGAGCCTGCGCCTTCTGGCGCCGTTTAGGGCTTGACCGCCTTAGTTACTTTGCTACTCTTGCTCTTACCCTTCCGCAACGCGAGACCCAGTCCCCTTCGCCCGTGGAGGAGACCCGTATGCAGAGCCCCGATCGCCGTCAATTGACCCGCTTCGCTTTGCGGACGCCCATCCGCTTCAAGGCCACAGGCTTGGCCGCGGACAGAAGTGAGCATTTCACGGAGGCTTTGAACGTGTCGCGCGGTGGATTCTATTTCGCCACTTCCGCTCCGCTGCAGATTGGCATGCCGATCGAGGCGACGCTGCGCATGCCCGAAGAAGTCACCGGCGAGAAGACCCGGGAGACACAGTGTCGTGCGCGTGTGGTGCATGCCCGCAACGAACCCTATGGCGATGGCCGCATAGGCTTTGGCGCGGAAATCGAGTCGTTCCTCACGACCCCGGAAGGCTGGGCGCGTTAGCAGGCCATCTCCGAGCGTCACGTTCGCCACCCCGTTCGATGCGCCAGCGCGGACCTGCCCGCGGGTCTACTTGGCGGTGATCGAAACCACCGCTTTTCCCGCGCCCACATTGTCGAAGCGGTCGTAAGCGCGCACCGCGATCGTGTGTTCTCCCGGTGTCAAATCGTGCAGCGTAAATTCGTAGGACTGCTGCTTACCGTCGCTGATTCCGGACTTCGGAGCGACGAGCGTCCAGTCTCCGCCGTTCAGGCTGTACTGAGCGCGCTCGATGCTGGAAGTGGCATCGCTAGCGGAGAATCTGACTTGCGCCGTGCGGTTCGATACGCCCACATCGATTTTGCCGACGACCGGCGGCGTATTGTCCACTTCAAACCGTTCGCTTTCTCGCTCCGCCTTTAGCGCTTTGTCGGGTGGGTTGGAAGGCACATCGGTGGCCACGATTTTCAGATAGTAGGCGCCGTCAGCCAAGGTCGTGGTGTCGAAGGAATAGAAGCGTTGTTCGAGGTTGTCCTTGAGCAGCTTCCACTCTCTTTCGTCCTCGGCGCGGAAATAGACTGCGTACTTCAGGTCATCTTCGTTGTCGTCGTGCGCGTTCCATAGCACCGACTCAAAGCCTTTCTGGACGTTGGCCTGCGGTGGGGCTTCGAATTTGGCGGGGCTTGCCGACTGCGGCTGGCTGATTACGACTCCGCCCGTGGACGAGGCCGCCGGCGGAAACTTCAACGTAGCCGCCGGGGCTGCGCCGGCTGCCAGCGCGGGCTGTCCCAGTGCGCGCACGCCGGGTTCCTGAACTTGAATGCCGTCGATCACCGGAGCGACGTTTTTCGGTTGATACGCGAGCGTTACCCAATCGATTCCGTCGCCCGGACGGCCATCATGGATCACCGCTTTCCACTGCGCAAAACGGGACGACGGCGCGCCGGTTTCCGCGCCGCTCACGCTGTAAGGTCCGTACCATTTGGACCATTCCTTGCCGGGATCTTCGGTGTTGCCCGAACGAACATAAAATTCCAGGCGAGGTTCCTGGGAGTTGCTCTGGGCTCTGGCGTCGCTGCCGGCCGGCGGACTCCACCATTCAAGCCGCCCCCACTGGGAGAAAAGCTGCGCGTCGAAGGAGCGCGATTCATAAGTGCCCTCGGGCTCGTATTCCGGACCGAGCGCGATCAGTTTGCCGGGATTGGCCGTGCAGAGAATTACTTTGCCTGTGGAATTGCGGACGATGCCCGTGATCTGCGCGGAACCCGCTTTGGCCAACTGCGCGAAGACACCGCGGCCGTCAATGGCGAGCAGCGAACCGGTGTTGCCGAGCCCGGCCAGAAGCCGGCCGTCGTTTCCGAGTCCAAGCGAGTACACCACCTCGTCGCGCGACGTCCACAGCTCCTCGGGCGCGCCGTCGGGAGCAATCTTGTAGACCCCGCTCGAGATCACGGTCGGAAAAGGGATATAGGGAGTTTGCGGCTGGCCGGTGCTTTGCACCGGCGCGATCACCGTAACGTTTCCGGATGTGGTTACGGTCGTTGTTGCCTGGCCGGCGGCCGCCGGGATATTCGAAATGACCGCCGCGGTGTGCGGGCGCTCGCCGATCGCCGCCACGTAAATGGCACCGTCGGGAGCGACGGCGAGCGAGGTTACTTCGCGCTTGGGAGTTTCGAACAGGACAAAGCCCTCCGCGGCCGGATCTTTTTCGCTTTTGCGGGCGGAGCCATCGGCGCGCGTCAAACGCAGCACCCGGCCGCTCGGCTCGCTGCCCGCGATGAGATTTCCCTTGCCGTCGAAGGCCAGCACGCGGATGTGTGCTTCATCGCTCGCGTAGAAAAGCTGGCTCTTGCCATCCGGCGAAACCGCGAAAATCTGCCCCTTGTCGCCGGTCGCGACGTACAGCGTGCCGTCGGGAGCAAATTCGAGGTCCCAGATATATTTGGTTTTGGGATCGAAGAAGACGGACTTTTCCCCGGTCGAGGAAACGCGGTAGACCTTGCCATCAGGCGACGTGCCGACATAGAGCGTGCCTTTGCCGTCAAAGGCGATGGCCTGCGCGGAAAGCTCGCTCGACTGAAAGACGGTCGCGGTTTTTCCGCTGGCTTCGAGCTTGAAGACCTTGGCCGGCGAACCACCGGATGCATACGGTGTGCCCTTCGAATCCAGTTTGACCGACCAGAGATAGGAGGCGTCGGCGTCGGCGAGCTGCGCGAATTTTGGAGCAAGTTCGAGCCGCCCGTCGCTGCGCACGGCGATTCCCCGCGTGCTGCCTTTCAGGAATTCGTCATACGTGGATTGGCGCCAGCGGCGCGTGTGCTCGGCCGTGACGATTCCCGCCGTTGTGGCGAGCCATGCCGCAAGGCCAAACCATGCACCGATCCGCTTCGTCCCACCACCCGCGCGCGTTCGCATCCGTTCTCTGCTCTCCTTAGAATCCGTATACGGCAAGACCGCCCGCAAAGCCCAAAGCGAGTGCCCAAGCTTCGGGATGCTAGCGAATCGGCAAATTCAACGAGATGATGCCGGTCACCGGCCCGGACATGGGAACCGAGACTTCGCTGGCCAGCGATTCACGAAGGACTTGTACGCTTCCCGGCGCTGGCCGCCCGTCGACTGCGTTGATTTGGGAAAGTGGCACGTTCGGCAGCTCCTTGTCGTCCCAGAGCAACGTGGGCGAGGGTACGAACAGGCCGACGTAAAGACGATCGTTACGCCGCTCCTTGTTGATGAGCGAAATGAGCGGGTCGAGGCCTTCGGGCCCACCGGCTCCGCCTGTCGCCGAAAAGCCGCGTGAAGCCCGGTTCATCCAATCGGCGTCGCTTACCATCAGGCGCAGCGTGCTGCCGCGCAAAACCTGGTCGGGTACGCGCAGGGAAGTTTCTTCAATGCGTGGCGCGCCGCGGTAGGGTTGCAGCAGCACGCGCAAGCGCAACGTTTCACCCGGCGCCGCTTCGCCCTTTTCAAGCCAGGCGCTTTCGATAGTGAACGACTGGCGGCCAGGAGCACTCTGGACGTCGACGGAAATGCCCTCGACGTTCACTTGCTCAAACGCGTTGTTGAACAAGCGCATGAAGGTACTCATGACGGAGAGGGCCACCGGCATGCCATCCGGACTCATGGCATCGCTCGGGGCAAAAGTGTTCTCGATGCGCACCGGGGCATGGCCCTTGAGCTTGATTTGAGCGTTCATCTTCAACGTGGTGGTTTCACCATAGACGATGTTTTGCGTGATGCTGTTGAAAGTGGTGATTCCCACCAGCAAAGGCGTCAGTTTTGGATGGTTGACGATCTCCGCGCGCACTACTTGCGTCCCCAGCGGAGACTTGGTCGTCAGCTCGATCGGAATCATGGCTGGAGCCGGACCGATCGTTCCGCTCACCGCGGTCAGGTGGTCGCCGGTAATCGTGCCGATGGAACCGCCGGCGTTCACAATCTTCGTGGACGCCAGATCTGACGAGAGCGTGGCGAGAACTCGGCTGCGCGCCATCGGCAACTGCACGTTGCCAAGGTTGAGGAACGGGTGGCCGCAGAGAAAAACTTTGTCGCCACGGATTGCCGTGACCGTGCAAGCGGAGTTGATCGAAACGTCGCCCTGAACGAGCACCATGCCCGCCATATCGCCGGGTGCAAGCTTCGCGTCGTCTGGTCGCGGAGCGGTCGTGCCGCCCTGCGCCGCGACAAAGCCGAGGCTGCCCAATTGATCGGCGAACTTCTGGATGGCGGCCGGTTGAAAGCCGGCAAAGATCAGCGGGGTTTCGATGGAACGGAGTTCGGCGCCGCCCTGAATGCCGGCGAGCGCGGCGGAAAAGGTCGCTTCCGGAGATCCCTGCCTGCTGTCGGCGATCGGGCCGGTAATCGAACCTCCGGCCAGCACGTCGGCGATCGGCGTGACGCCAGCGATCGGCTCTTTCGTGAAGATGCCGAGCTTTAGAGAAAGCGCTCCCGCCAGCTTGCCTTCAATATAGACCGGGCTGCCGCTCATGCCCGCCACCACGCCCGTATGCTCGACCTTCGGTCCTTTCAGCTGTACCAGAATGATCGACTGCTTGGGGCCCAAGAAATTGGGCATGACACCGATCACTTCCAGGTCGAACTTCTCAACCTGGTCGCCGGCAAAGATCGTGTAGGCATAGCCCTGCATACCCGGACGCACCTCTTCGACCGGAAGTGTCTCATTTAAAGGGGTTTGCGCCTGCGCAGGGGAGAAGCTGGCGAGGCTTACGGCTGCCAGGGCGAGCTGGAGAGCACGAAGCAGCATCGATAGAGTCTGACGGCCCAGCTGGGTCAAGCGGTTGGCCAAAGGCATAAAGGAAGGATGATACGCGGCCCGGTACCGCGGCGCAATCCAACCAAAGGTAAACCCTCCGGCCAACGGACGTACTGGGGGTTATGGAACCGGAATCGCCCGCTCGAAAAGAAAGAATTTTCGGAACGCTGTCGATTCCTGAGCCGGTTGGCGTCGTTCCCATGAAGGGCCAAAGAGAGCGCCAAGCCCTTTGGCAGGAGGATAGGAGATGAAAAGAAACCAAGCGGTTCTAATGGCGGGTTTGCTTTTGGCTACGAGCGTCGTGGCGGCGGGTCGTTCGAAGAGCGCGGCGGACGGCAAAGTGGATGCGGCAGCGGCGTTAGAGCGACTGAAGGGGTTGGCAGGCGAATGGAACGCGGAAAGCACGCACGGAAAAGGGCATAGCCAGTTCCAGGTGGTTGCCGGCGGTTCGGTGGTTATGGAACGCTTTACCGAACCGGGTGGAGCAGAAATGCTTACCGCGTATCACTTGGACGGCGAAAAGCTGGTTTTGACGCACTATTGCATGGCGGGAAACGAGCCGCGCATGGTGGCGGAGAAATTTGATGCCGGTTCGGGCGAACTAAGGTTCGCATTCGCGGGCGGCGCAAACATCGGCCAGTCTACCGGGCACATGCACGACGCCGCGTTTCGGCTGCTGTCGAACGACCGCTTCGACGCCAAGTGGGACTTTGTCGAGGGTGGCAAGGTCAAGTTCAGCGAGGACATTCACTACACGCGCGTAAAGTAAGCGCAAAGATCGCGGTAGGAAGGTTGTAGAGAGCAATAGGTAAGCTGCAACAATACAAGGAGCCAAAATGCAATTTCTTCTCTTGATTTATGAAAATGAGCAGCGGTACACCCAGGGATACAACCCGGGTGAGATGGAAGAGTACATGACGTTCGGCAAAGAGCACGCCGCCGCGATCCAGGGCGGGAATGCGCTGCAGCCGACCCACACCGCGGCCACCGTGCGCGTACGCGACGGCAAGACGCTGACGATGGACGGTCCTTTTGCCGAAACCAAGGAGCAGTTAGGCGGCTATTATCTGGTGGAGGCGCCGGACCGCAAGACGGCCGCGTCGATCGCGGCGAAGATTCCGGGCGCGCGGTTCGGCTCCATCGAAGTGCGCCCGATCATGACGTTTTCCTGAGCGTGGCAGCGCCAGGACCTGGAGACGGAGATGAAGAGAATCCTGATTGCTATGACGCTGCTGGCGCTCTCTCGGATAGCGGGCGCCCAGCAGCCGGCCGGGAAAAGCAGCGCGGAAAGCCAATTCGACCGGCTGAAGGAGCTGGCCGGGGACTGGCAGGCTATCGCCGTAGAAAACGGAAAAGAGACGACGGGGCTGCTTACCTTTCGCCTGGCCTCGGGCGGCTCGGTGCTGCTGGCCGATCTCGCTCCGGGAACGGCGCACGAAATGATCACCATGTTCCACCGCGACAGCGAAGATCTGCTCGCGACGCATTACTGCCTCATCGGCAATCAGCCGCGCCTGCGTGCTGTAGCGGGCACGGATCCGAAGGTAATCTCCTTCGAGTTCAAAGACGCAACGAATTTGCCAAACCAGACGGTGCCGCACATGGGCGGGGTGCGAATTACCATGATCGACGCCAATCACCACACGGAAGAGTGGAGCGTGGTGGCCAACGGCCAGACCATGATTCGAAAATTTGACTGCCGCCGAAAACAATAGGCAGAGCGTCTGAGGGACGGGAGCGGGAATCGACATGCGCTACATGCTGCTGGTTTATACGCAGGAAATTACGAACGCCACGCCGGAAGAGATGGCGCGGGTCTTTGACGGCCACCTGACCGTGCAGGAAGAAACCAAGCGTCGCGGCGTTTTCCGCGCCGCCGAGCCCCTGCAGGCGACTGCTTCCGCCACCACCGTCCGCGTGCAGGACGGCAAGGTGCTCATAACGGATGGCCCTTTCGCCGAAACCAAGGAGCAGCTGGCCGGCTACTACATTTTGGATTGCGCGGATCTGGACGAAGCGCTCGAGTGGGCGGCAAAAATACCCAGCGCCTGCGGCGGAGCAACGGGTTGCATTGAAGTGCGGCCGATCCGCCCGATCACAGGACCGCCACAAGCGGCAGGGATCTAGGTGACGCTCGTCGAATACGCAAAGCCGGGAACGGGATGAGCGAGCTGCGCGCCGCCGTTGAGCAGGTCTTTCGCCGTGAGTCGGGCAGGATCATTGCCGGACTCATCCGCGTTTCCGAGTCGTTTGACCTGGCCGAAGAAGCGATGCAGGACGCATTCGCTTCGGCCCTCGCGAACTGGGAAAAGCAGGGGATTCCGGCCAATCCAGCGGCGTGGGTCAATACCGTAGCGCGACGGAAGCTGGTGGACTATGCGCGGCGCGACCGCACGCGCCGCGGCAATCAGGATCGGCTGCTTTATGAAGCTGGCCAGCGGGCCGTAGCACAACCAGAAGCCGAAGGCGGCGCGGCCTCGACGGAGATGGACTTTCCCGACGACCGTTTGCGTCTGATCTTCACCTGTTGCCACCCGGCACTGAACACCGCGGCCCAGGTCGGGCTGACGCTGCACACCCTGGGCGGTCTCACGACGCCAGAAATTGCGCGCGCGTTTCTGCTGCCCGAACCGACTCTGGCGCAACGTCTGGTCCGCGCCAAACGAAAAATCAGGGAAGCGCGCATACCGTATGAAATTCCACCCGAGGGAGCGCTGCCCGAGCGGCTGGCAGCCGTACAAGCGGTGATCTACCTCGTATTTAACGAAGGCTACGCGGCAACCGCGGGAGACTCTCTGGTGCGGCGCGAGTTGTGCGCCGAAGCGATCCGACTTGCGCGCACGCTCTCTGAATTGCTTCCCCGGGAAGCGGAAAATCTCGGTCTCCTGGCCTTAATGCTGCTGCACGACTCGAGGCGCGACGCGCGCGCGAACCGGGAAGGCGAATTGGTGCCGCTCGAAGAGCAAGACCGTTCCCTGTGGCATGCCGCCCAGATTGACGAGGGTGTGCAAGCCGTCGAAAAGGCTCTGCGCATGGGGAATACCGGGCCCTATCAGCTGCAGGCGGCGATCGCCGCTCTGCACGCGCAAGCCAAGACCGCGGCCGCAACAGACTGGAAGCAGATTGCCGAGCTCTACGGTTTGCTCGCGAGGTCGAACCGCTCGCCGGTCGTGGCGCTAAACCAAGCGGTGGCAACCGCCATGGCCGAAGGCTGCGAGAAGGGGCTTCAACAGATTCACGAACTCGGCGCTTCAGGCGCTCTCGATTCCTATTATCTCTACCATGCTGCGCGCGCGGACCTTTTGCGCAGGCTCGAGCGAAGGGCAGAGGCCCTCCTGGCTTATGAAAGCGCGCTAGGCCTTACCGCCAATGCCGTCGAACGCCGCTACCTGCGCCGCCGCATTGCCGAGCTCGCCATCGAGCGCCAATAAATCTGCTTCCCTGGCTCTGCAGGCCCGAACCCTAGGCGCCTGTTTCGCCTCTAGTCGCGATGATGCATGGCGAAAATCTTGTCCAGCGAAGTTTCATACGGGTAGACGTGGACCATCCAGCCGAAAATCGTGGGATGAAACTGGCCGCCGGCGGCATGGCAGCCTTCCTGTGTGGCGATCGAGCCGTGCAAGCCGAATTTCGTCCAATCCGCACTCTGCCGCTGGTCTTTCGGCGGCATGCATAGATTCGTGTGCAGGTGCCACATGGCGACGCTCAACGGCACGCGCTCGTTGAGCTGCTCCTCGGCGGCACGCTTCGGCATGGTGTACATCGCGCCCACCAGTTCGTAGCCTTCTGCCGTTTTTCGATACAGCAGGGAAGTCGGCTGCGCAGGATCAAACCGCATGGCCGCCAAGAATCCGTTCCGGTAGTTGGTGAAGTGATACTCCGGCTGCGGCAGGTTGGGCAGGAAGATGCGATAGCCGTCGTCGAGCGCGACGTGATAGTCCTTGTATTTTTCCATACCCGCGCGGAGCTCGGCGACGATCTCGCTGGCGCGCCGGGTGTCGGCCGCATTCTGCCTGCGCATTGAGGTCATGTGCAGGTGAGGGCTCGAGCCATGCATGTGGTTCATGTCTGCGACGGCTGCTTTCTCGCTTTCCTTCTCGTCGCCAGCCTCCATGTTCATCTGGCGGTGATCCATTCCAGGCATCTCTGGCGCGCCCGGGCTAGGGGCTTGCTGCCCGGGGCCAATGGCCTGAACCGCCGGCGCATTGTGACCGGGCATCGCCGCCAAGAGCACGCTGACGACAAAAATCGCTCCCACCACCATCATGGCGTGGGTTAAGAATCGCGCCACTGACTTTCCGGCCGACATGACTGCCTTCTTTCCGTTAAGCGTGCACGCCCGTAGCGGGCGCTTGCGGGACAGGCTCTCGTCGACTCTGCCCCTTTTGCCTACATCTATGATACGAACGGCGCGGCCCGCGCATTTCATCCGCTTTCTAGGGAAGTGCCTCTCGCGAACTGACCGCGGGGACAGTTCGCCACAGGAAACCGACCCGCGCGTGGTAAAATTTCGTTTTCGCGAAAACGGTCTTACACGACCTGCGGACGCTGCGAGCGGAAAGTCTTGAGCAAACAAACGATTCACCCAGCAAAATTGGTCGCGGGCGGCGTAGTTCCCCCCGGCGACAAGTCCATTTCACACCGCTACGCCATGCTGGCCGGCATAGCCGAGGGCGTCAGCGAGTTCAGCAATTTTGCGCTGGCGGCCGACTGCCACAGCACGCTCGCGTGCATGAAATCCCTGGGCGCCGAGGTCGTGTCGGATAAAACATCGGTGCGGGTCACCGGCCGCGGCTTGCACGGCCTCAAAGGCAGCCGGCGAACGCTCGACGCCGGAAATTCCGGGACCACCATCCGCTTGCTCTCCGGAATCCTGGCGGGGCAAAGCTTCACCACAAAGATCGCTGGTGACGAATCGCTGAACAAGCGGCCGATGAAGCGGATTCTCACACCTCTGCGGGAGATGGGCGCGCAAATCAGCGCCCGCGACGACAACTTCGCGCCGCTCGAAATCCGCGGCGGCAAGCTGCGCGGCATGCACTACGAAATGCCCATGGCCAGCGCCCAGGTCAAATCGGCGGTGCTGCTGGCCGGACTTTTTGCCGAAGGCCACACCTCGGTCACTGAACCCGCGCGTACCCGCGACCACACCGAACTGGCGCTTGAGGAATTTGGGGTTTCCGTCGAGCGCCACGGCCGCACCACGGAGATCCGTTCTAACGGCGGCATCAAGCTC
>Ga0126370_10001478_pt1 | contig 10738 bp, 7 predicted proteins | sample PanSoiMetaPlot_3_FD_92586 | JGI IMG/M metagenome (GOLD analysis project Ga0126370, IMG submission 92586) | Tropical forest soil microbial communities from Panama - MetaG Plot_3 | ecosystem: Environmental > Terrestrial > Soil > Tropical forest > Bulk soil | place: Panama | collected 2016-02-17 | reverse complement strand
AGGGTCGTTCGATTCCCCTACGGGGCGCTCAAAACATCGTTCAACTATTTGAAATCATTACGTTTTTCGAGGTGGGAAAGAACACCCGGAATCGAACCCCCGCTCCAATTGGGCTACCGCCGCGAGATCGCTGAGGCAATAAATCGGGTCGGTAGTTGGCGCGTCTGGAAGGCTCTCGGAACCTGACGATATGGCCGCTGCAGTCGATCTTCCGAGTCGTGCAAAAGACCCATGCAACTTATAGTTTGTTCACGGACTGTAACATCCGCAATGCATCCATACCATACGTCGGATCCCGTGTGGGCGCATCCCGAAATACGGGGACGGTTGGAGGCCGAAACTTGTTTGCCGGGTTATCTACTTAGGCCGTATCGCGTCCGCCGTTCCTTGAATGAATGCTTTGATTTTTCTTGACCTCTTCCGGGTTCAGCTTACCAGTGAAGTCTGGCATACCAGCTTCAACATGGGGACCCTTGAACAGAAACTTGTCGAGTTCTGAGATCACAGCCGTCGCTGAATAGCCAAGGTTGGGCACGTTGCCCCCGCGTTGCACGCCAGGTACCCCGTGGCAAAACGCGCAGTAGCTCACGTAGAGTAGCCTTCCTTCCTTGACGTGCTCCGGATCATATTTCACGTCTTTTAATAGCGTGCCCTGTTGGTAAGCCACAAATTCTGGCGGCTAGGCCTTGCCACGAAGTTCAAAGGTATAGATGGTACCGGTGCTCTTGCGCTCGGTTGCGCGGCGCGCCATTCCGTAGGCTCCGCCCCAGCCGACTGCGACAGACACGAATTGCTTGCCGTCAACCTCATAAGTCGCCGGCGCGGCTACGACTCCGGTGCCAGTTGGCGTCTCCCAAAGTTTGGCGCCGGTCTTTGCATTGTAGGCGACGAACCGGCCGTCTGCCGTACCCTGAAGCACGAGGTTGCCCGCCGTGGTCAGCGTGCCCCCGTTCCACGGTGATAAGTGCTCCTCCCGCCAGACCTCCTTTTGCTGCACGGGATCCCAAGCGATCAGGCGGCCAAATGGCTGGCTCTTGGGCGGCTCGGCATTAATCCGCGTTGCTACGTTCCAGCCCAGGCCGCCGCTGAACGCACCAGGCACATTAGCATTGAATTTCCAAGTCTTATCGTCCATTAGGGTGAGCGGAACATGCTGCGCCGGCAGATAGACTAACCCGGTTTGCGGGTTGAATGACATCGGCTGCCAATTGTGGGCGCCGAAGATACTAGGGATGTTATCGCGCGGCTTATCGGTCTGACGTGCCTCTGGGGTCTCGATCGGTCGGCCGTTCGAGTCATAACCGGTTGCCCAATTCACATCGACGAAGTTCTTGGCCGAAATGAATTGGCCATTCGTGCGGTCGATAACGAAAAAGAACCCGTTCTTGGGCGCGTGCAGGATGACTTTGCGTTGACGCCCCTCGATCTGCAAATCGGCGAGGATTATTGACTGAGTGGCCGTGAAGTCCCAGTTGTCGCCGGGGGTTTCCTGATAGTGCCAAACGTATTTGCCAGTGTCGGCATTGAGCGCGACGAGAGACGAGAGGTAGAGATTATCCCCGCCTGCGGGACTGCGCATTGTCCACGACCACGGCGACCCGTTGCCGGTGCCTATAAAGACTAGATCGAGTTCAGGATCAAAGCTAAAGCTGTCCCAGGCTGTTCCTCCGCCGCCCGCTTCCCAGTACCTGCCGGCCGGGTCCCAGGTTTTGGCTGCACTCTCCATCGATTCGTCTTCAAAGGGCTTGTTCGGATCGCCGGGGACCGTGAACCAACGCCACTTCTGAGCACCACTCTCCGCATCGTAGGCCGTCACATAGCCGCGCACCCCATATTCAGCGCCACCATTGCCAATGACGACGTTGCCCTTGAAGACACGTGGCGCACCGGTGATGGTGTACGACCGGGAGTGGTCGATGACCGTGTCCGTCTCCCACACCTTCTTCCCCGTCGCGGTATCAATGGCAATTAACCGGCCATCGTACGCGCCCACATAGACCTTGCCTTTGTGCACGGCGACACCGCGATTGACGACGTCGCAACAACCCTTGTAACCAATTGCGCGCGGCACCTTTGGATCGTAGACCCAGAGTCTTTTACCGGTGCGTGCGTCGATTGCGTGTACGATGCTCCAGGGTGCTGACACATACATAACGCCACCAATGACGAGGGGCGTTGCCTCGACGCCGCGTGTTGATTCCAGGTCGTAAGACCAAACGAGTCCTAGGTCCTTTACGTTCGAGTCGTCGATTTGCTTGAGCTTGCTGAAACGAGTTTCTGCATAATCGAGGCCGATCGTTGGCCAGTCTTTGGTCTGTGCATCGTTCTGTCGAATGAAGGCTCCGTCGACCCTTGCGGCAGGGGCATTGTTGCTTTGGGTCGCCGCCGGCCAACATACAGAGAGCACCGGCAGCGCGATCACGAAGGCCAGCAGTGACACTCCGAGCTTGCACATTGCTCCCTCTTCAGTCCATCGATGGTTCTATCGCGCAGCCATGTCGGATCTTTTTAAATGCAGAGTTCAGATCGTTCGTAAAGCTATCCTCGCGGTGGCTCTTCGTCGAGTCCGTCCGCCGGTCGAGATTGCATCTCCTCCGCTCCCTGAGCAGGTAGGCATATGCTTTGTAATGCAACATCTGGCAATCCCGCGAGTAGCCTTGCGGGTGCTTCCATTACAAAACCCATGAGATCACCTAATTTTCCAAAAAGGCACAGGTGATGTGCGAGAGCGACTTTCTTAGAAATGGGTCAAGACCTGGCGCAGGAACGTGCGACCCATAGCGCGCCCATGCTGCATCCCCTGCTAACCGCGCATCACCCGAAAAGTATAATCGCCGCTGCATTAGAACCCTTGAAGCGAGATGCCGAAAGACCACCTCTCAGTGTTCACGGCTTAAATCTCAGTCAACGCTTACGTAGCTTGGAAACCAAACCAGCTCTGATCGTCAATGTCGGTCGCTGTTCAAGTCTTGGCACAATATGTTGAGCGGTCGGAGTCGTCTCGAGGCGAGCGCATCAGCCACTACTAGTGGTGCCAGCCGCTCTTTCGGAAAACTAGCGAGAATGTTTCCGAGGTAGGCGTGGGCTTTGACCCAAAAATTGCGTGCTTTCACTTATTTGAAAACTATATTACAAATGTCTAGCCACGCACGCGCGCTCGAAACATACGGCGCGCACCAAATGTCAATGACACGATATAAGTCCAGACCGTCACGTCTTTTGCTGTGCGGTCGCGGCGGCCTGTGGTGGTCAAGTGTTGGCGAGTCCAAGCCGACAACGGTGCGCAGCATTTCATCCGCAACTGAAGCAGGCAACCTCAAAATCCCCGAGCACAGCTCCAATAGCAAGCTGCCAGGATGGCTAATGTTCAACGGCGGCCTATCCCGGCGCATCAACTTGCCCGACCCTCCGTTCGCGTCTAATCGCGCGTTCTCATGCCAGGAAAGCATATCGGCCGCCGCCGAGCACACCTTCGCTATCGCGGCAAATGGAGCACCCGCAATGAGCGCGGGCCAATAATAGAACCGCGGGTGCTCGCTCGGATATAGGATTGAAACTGGATTTCCTTGCTTTTCCACGATGCGTACCGCCTCGGCGGCAGCGAGTCCGCTGACGACCGCGGTCTCAATGGTGACCACATCGATAGTGTTCCTGCAGTGTGCACCGGCGAGGAAGAGGTTGGGAATTCTCGATGTGGTGGTCGGTCGGTCCTGCCAAGCGCCCGTGTCATTAATAAAAATGGGATATTGTTTGTTGGATTCAATTGAGGTTTGATTTTTGCGAATCTCAGTTTCGTCAAATGGAATATATTGCTTAGCTTCGTTAAGAATATAATCAATCATCGTGGCAGGCTTTGCAATGTTGAGTTGTTGGCCATCAGCATTGCCAGAATTGACTTGATCAGTGAACTTTTGTGGCTCGGGCAAATCCAAAATCTCCCGTACATCTGACGCCACGATATGCAGGTATGTATCACCGGGCGGCACATTAGGCCAAAGTCGCGAATTGTTTTGAATAGTAAGGCTATACTTCGACTCTAATAACACGATCGGTTCGTCTGGTAAATCCGCAAAGCCCTGCGCTTTTAGTCTCGCCGCGAACTTATCATTGAGATGCAGGTGCACAGATGCCATGGGCTCGGTTCGCAGTTTGGCGCACCGACCCAACTGGGGGTCCATGTCGTGGAGCCCCGGGCTCATCAACTGTGTGATCGAGGAAGGAGGTACAGCAAGTATGACGTTGCCATTAATCTGCACGGTTTGCGAGTTTTGCTTCGTCTGGCGCCAACTCGTCGGCAGGTGCTCAGCGAATTTACCCGTGGGTAATTGGGCGAATTCGAGGTTCGCAACCTTGCCTTGATCGTTCAGATTGATGTTACGAAGTTCCCAGCCGTAGTGACGTGCGACTTTGAGCCCGTCAAGTTTGGCGGAAAGTGGCTGCCAGAATTGTGTCGCAACGTCCCCCTTCATCACGTAGAACATTGGCGAGGGTTGTATCGCTCCCAGGCTGATAAACTTTCGGTAGGATTGCGCCGATTCCTCAAAGCAGGGGATGCCAAAAGCCTTGAGGAGTAGGTTTTCGTGCATGCGCGAACTTCGGTCGGTAACGTAGGGTCGGGAGTACAAGAACCCGTTCACAGGAACAAGATCGCGATAACGCGCACGATCCAGATTTGCCGCCATCATGTCGATGTAGGAATAGAGGAACAAGTACATATCCGGAAAAGGAAGGACGCCGGAGAAAAGATTGGGCAAATAGGATTCAAGGGATCCAACGTTGCGGAGCTCTAGCATATTTTCGAAATTATGGCGACGTAGATAATTTACCCGATGAAGTGGCTTGAAACGATCCAGCAATCCAAGTTCGCGAATAATCTCCCAAAAATTGTGATACCACGTGTCGAATAAGTGGTAGCAGTGCTCGTGACGCACCGGTCCGCGGCCTTGCACGGCGCGGAACTGTCCGCCCGGCTCAGGATCGCGTTCATAAACGGCGACTTGATGCCCGCGCTGCGCAAGCCTGAGGGCTGCTGTCATTCCAGCAATGCCCGCACCAACAATGACAACTTGGCTCACGACAAACTTAACCGTTTTTTGCTGCTAGGATTGCTCCCATAGAAAAAGTTAACGCAATGTAAGCGATTGGGCAAGAAAACACCCAGCCAGCGCGAGACGCTCGAAGAGGGAGTATCTCAATGCAGGCCTTAGACATGGTTAAAATCCTGTCGCTCGTCACCGCTGGTCAGACACGAATCATGTTGCATACTCTGGGGTTTGCCTCCCAGATAACGCTTCTGAACATTTCTATATGGGGCAAGGCCATTCAACGATTGAGCCTAGAGGTTCCGGGCGAACACGGGGCGGTCTCGGATGCGACCTTCCTGGACGAGGCGTTCAGCACACTGCGTAGGTCCTGCGTTGCCTCATCAGTGGCCACGCGCGCGCTTGTAACAGAAATTGAGGACCTAAATGAGCGCGTCCGTGGGCTGATACGGAATGGCGACTCAGAACGTCCGTATGTGCGGCGTTGGCGGGTAAAGGACTAGCCGACAACCTTAGCGGGTGGCGCTCTATCAACAGCGAACCATTCTCGAACGAGGGCATAAACACGTGGATCGGAAGCCGGCGAACGCTACCACGACGCATGAGCGGCCAGAAGTAATTAGATCCGCTGACGCCGATGTAATCCGGCAGCTCGGATTTGAAGCCGAGCTTGATGCGGTACGCGACGATTTGATTAGGTGGATTGATACGAGAGATGAGGAGATGAGGGAGGTTCTGAAATGGCAGTTGATTGCTCCGTCAAAATATTTTCGCCCGATGACTGTGTTTGCCTGTTATCGAGCGATGCATGATCTGCCCGTGCCTGAGGAAATAAGGCTCGGCGCTATGTTAATCGAGCTCGTGCATAATGTCTCACTGATCGTGGATGACATCTTGGACCACTCTCGCAAGCGAAGGGGAAGGGCAACGGCCCATTGCCGGTTTGGTAATTTGCGAGCACTGATGACCGCCGGGTACATTGTCGCCGATGTTTTCGAACAGGCACAAAAATGGCCGCGCTTTGTTCCGCTGGTGGCGGAGTTGATGAAGAGGTTAGGCGTGGGCGAATGCATGCAGTGGCGACTGCGTCGGCGCCCGCTGGGGATAGAGGATTGGAGACGGATTGCGGGTGAGGACACCGGCTCGATGTTCGAGATGTGTGCTCGCGTTGGTGATGCCAGTGGAAAACTCGGTCAATTTGGATATTTACTAGGCGTGCTCTATCACGGCTGTGACGACGTCGCGGATGTGAGAGGACTGACTGCCCTAGGGGGCGGCGGCGATGAAGACTTGCGAGACGGTATCCTCACGCTTCCAGCAGCACTTGCCATCAGGGACCAGCGTATTGCCGAGCTTTTTGTCGAGCCGGCGGAAGCGGACCTTCCCGTACTCTCGAGCGCCTTCCAATCTTGCCTCCCGGCCGCCGAGGAGTGTCTTGACGGCGTCGCTGATGAGGCAACGCGCGAAGCGGAAATGTTCGCTCGCGACCCGTCGAGGCTCCTCGAACTGATAAAGCATACGCGGCAATTGTCCAAAAGATGAAAAAGGTTGCTCCGATAATCCATTAGAAGCTCCGCTACCTGCTCCAGGAATTCGGACCTGGTAATGGCCACGACTCCAGCGCAAGCCGGTCGCACCATTCTCTCACCGCAGCATCGGAGGTCAGGCGTCCAACTCGGCGCGGGCTTCCAGCAAATCCGGGGACGTAGGTTGCTGACTGAAGGCAGCCAAAATTGGGTGGAGGATCTCACGCGCACGTGCGTGCCGATCAGTGCGCGCGAGCATTTTGGCAAGCGAGAGTTTGGCGCGCAGCTCCCACGATTTTGCACGCTGTTTAAGAGCCACAGCGATAGCTCGATCGATACTTTTCTCAGCCAATGCCACGTTTCCTTCAGCGAGGAGTAAATTGCCGCGGACGCGGTGAAGTTCGGCCTCGGCAAAGCGTTCACCCGAGCGACGAACGTAGCTTACGCCCCGCTCGATGCAATCTCGCGCGCACTCCAATTTGCCAATCTGCATCCAAAGCTCGCCGAGTTGCGCCAGCCAGGCGGAGAGACCCATCTGATTTCCTGCCGCTATATAGGTCTCGATCAATTTTGTGCATTGCTGAAGACCCATACACGTAGGTTGCTCGCTGGTGCGGGCCAGTTGCAGAAAGATCTCGGCCCGTATCGCTCGGAAGGTAAAGCCCTCCTGCCGGGCCAATCTGATGGCGCGCTCTGCGAAGCCGATCACGCTTCGCGTGTCCCTGTGGAGGGAATAGAGAATGCAGCTTATGCCTAACGAATAGGCGATCTCATAGCTGTTTTCGCGAGAAAAAGCCAATTCTCGCTGTTCGCAGTCAAGTTCGATCCCTCGGCGGGTATCACCTAAACACCAGTGAGCCAGAGATCCACCTCGCAACGCTTGTCCTTTCCTGTCGGTCCCATACTGAAGATAAAATTTGGCAATGGCGATAGGGCGATAAGTTGAGAGCGCCTTCTCCATATGTTTGATCACCGCGCGGAAATCACCGCTATGAAACTTGAAAATTGTCAGTGCCGAATGCGCAGCACTGATAGCATCGGTGTCCGCAACCGAGTTGGCGATCGTGAGGAGAGCCTTACCCCCTGCAACTGCATTCCGGATTTTTCCCTTGAGCAGGTTGCTGGTCGCAAGTCCCCATAAGACTGGGATACGCGTCGAGGTATTCTGGAAGCCCTGGCTTAAGGTTAGAGCTCGCGAGTATTGTTCTTCGACCTCTCGGGCGGCCCAACTGCTTCTGAAGATATGCACACGCGCTAGCATGCAGCGGAGTTCGAACTCGCTCTGATCGCGCACGCCAGTTTTCGGTGAGCTCTCGACGCAATTTAAACCTCGTTCGAGGAAATGCAGGGCTTCCTCATGAGCACACCGCTCGATTGCGCGTTGGCCGGCAGCAAGGACGTAAGGTATCGCCCGCGAGCCATTCCCGGCCTCCAAATAATGGACAGCGATTGTCTCTGGCTCGTATTGAGCGATCTCCGGGCTAGTTGTCTCAATTGCGGCTCCAACTGCGTCGTGCAGCAGCTTGCGTCTATCGGCCAAAAGCGAGCCATACACGACCTCGCGTAAGATCGAATGCACAAATACGTAACTCGGCCTGCTGGGAATGCCTTGTGCACGAAGCAACCCGAGCTCCATCAGTCGCACCAGCAATGCGTGAAGTTCCTCACCCCGGCGCATGGAAACGCACGACAGTAGCTCAGCAGTCGCTTCTCTTGCCAACACCGCGCAGATCTCTAGCAGCTCCTTCGCATCCTGCGACCTATCAATCCGCGCCATCAGCGCATCGGCGATACTATCAGGAATGGCGATCCGCGGCGGAATATCCTTGACTTGCCTTTCCCCCGAGCCGTCCATCGCATGGTCATGAACGAACAGCACTGCCTGTCTCGCCAGCTCTTCCAGGAAGAGCGGATTGCCATCAGCCTTTTCAATTATCCGATCCTCTATGGAGCGCAGAATCGGTCTCCTCTTCAGCGCTCCCAAAACGAGTGTGCGGCTATCCCTGGTGTTCAGCCCCTTGAGGTCTATGAAGGTGCAGGCGTCATGTCGAGTGTCTGCCGGCACCCAAGATCCTGGCCATCGTCCCGTCAGCAAGAGCATATTCCGCTGATTGTTTGCAGTTTTCACAAAGAGCTCGAGCAATTCGGCGGTCGTGGGATCGATCCATTGGGTGTCTTCGATGATGCACAAGACAGGCGTACGCGTGGCAAGGTCCGCCAATTGATTCAGCAACGCTTCGAAGGTCAATTCGCGCTGCCGTTTGGGAGTTATCTGTAAGGGACGATAGTTTTCCCCTATTGGGATGGAGAGGAGAGAAGCCAGGATTGGCACCGAAACTGCAGGATCGGAGCGCTGATTGGCCACAATACTTTCCAGCTTCCGCAGTTGCAAATGGGCGGGTTCCGTCTTTGTCAACCCGCAAGCAAAACGCAGATGCCTCGCAACGGGATACAATGGTGTTGCGGTATGATAGGGAGAGCACTGAAAGCGCAGCACCGAAGGGGAACATTCGCGTATCTGCTCACAAAACATGGCGACCAGCCGTGACTTGCCGATTCCCGCGTCTCCCGACACGATCGCGACCTGTGCGGCGTTCAAGTTGGCCCGGTGCCAGGCCGCGAGCAAAAGATTTATTTCCTGAGTTCGATTGACAAAGGGCGTAAGGGCATCAATTGAGGTAGCATCAAATCGCGTTTCCAATGGGCGCTCCCGAAGCACCTGCCACACACGTTGTGGGTTGGAAAGTCCCTTGAGGGAATGCTCGCCGAGATCTTCACATTCAATGTCCTTGCGGATGAGGCGATAAGTGCTGTCACTAATCGCTATCGTATTCGGGGCAGCAATCTCTTGGAGACGGGCCGCCAAATTTGCCGCAAACCCCGTTATCACGCTCTCGCGGGATGATCCGGTACCGATGAGGTCTCCGGCAATGACGGTTCCAGTCGCAATACCAATCTTGGCGGCCAAGGATCGGTTGATTTCTACTTGCTTATCAACTGCGAGGCGACGCGTGAGTTCAAGTGCGCAGAGAGCACAACGCGGCGCATCGTCTTCCTCCGCATTGGGATAGCCAAAATAGACTAGGAGGCCATCTCCCATATAGCGAGCAAGATAACCGTTCCACTCACTTACAATTCGCGTTGAGACGTCGCGAAAATGTTTGATGAGATGGCGGTACTCCTCGGGGTCCATCTTTTCAGAAAGCGTGGTGGAGCCAACAAGATCACAGAACATAACGGTGAGATGACGAAAGTGAGGGTCAGACAAGGCATCACCTATAAGTTCACGCTCGCGCGCGTTGCTCGTTACAAACCCGGGTCAGGAATTCTTGGGAGCGAGTCGGGATCTTGGCAGGCTGACTGGACCCGGCTGGCCACCCCACTGGCGATGACCGGAGCTTGGAACAGGATCGGGACGTATTACCCGTGGTTCCTTCCGCAGTACTACCTTGAAAGAGGTGCGCTGTCATGGTGACCACTCGACTATGCGAGCCTAAAACCTCCCTCCGTTGCAGATTGACCGGAATCCTTATTTCCGGGTTATCCGCCCGGTGAAGATGAGGAACATGGCTCAGCTTGCCGCCAAAGCCGGTCCTCGTGCAAGAATGCCCATCGCTCGCACGCCCAAGGGCCGCGCCTTTCGGATTTCGGTGGGAAAGATGGGCAATGAAAGCCTTAGAAAGCTACAGAAAGAAATTCTTTCCCACTTTGCTCTAAGTCTTTGATTTTGCTAGGAGCTGAGATTCCCCTACGGGGCGCTCTCGATGTATGTAACATATTGATATTGCTTGGAAATAAGTCCGGTTAGCCGCTTATCGGCTCAGCGGGGACGCCAACCTGCAATTCCGGTAATCGAAATCCGACGTTGTGCCCGATCACCAAGCGCGCTGCTCCCAACGCGGCGAAGCGACCGTTGAGGGGATGCATCCTGGTCTGCACTACCTCCCGGTTCTGCCGGAATGCTGCAGTGCCGCGCCGCGTCGCGAAGTGCCACAAACAGAAGTATCGATAAGCAGACCCCGAGCAATCATCCGGCTAGCGAACAGCATGCCGCCTCTTACCACGGCCACCAGGGCTGTTGCCCCTGGCCATAGCCGCGCCGCGTATTGCCAGATTGCACTGGGCTGCGCTGGTCAAAGAAGCTGAAGCCGCCGTCGCCCCATGAGTTGT
>Ga0126370_10001477_pt1 | contig 10741 bp, 7 predicted proteins | sample PanSoiMetaPlot_3_FD_92586 | JGI IMG/M metagenome (GOLD analysis project Ga0126370, IMG submission 92586) | Tropical forest soil microbial communities from Panama - MetaG Plot_3 | ecosystem: Environmental > Terrestrial > Soil > Tropical forest > Bulk soil | place: Panama | collected 2016-02-17 | reverse complement strand
TACCGCAGGGTCGGTCCATTCCTTTCCCAGAATGCGCGCCGTGCCCGACGTAGGGAAGACCAGCCCCATTAGCATCTTCAAGGTCGTCGTTTTTCCGGCGCCGTTCGGGCCGAGGAATCCGAAAATCTCTCCTTCTTCCACGGTGAGACTCAACGGTTCCAGGGCGCGCTTGGGCCGCTTGTGCCAGAAGCCAACCATGTACGTTTTTTCAAGACCGAGGATTTCGATCGCAGCCATAGGTCAACGCAATCTGTGCTCGCGCCTGGAATGAAACGCGAACAAAAATATTATAAGCAACATCATGAGCCGGAATTCCGTTTGCCTAGTTACGGGAGTCACTTCAAGCTTGCCTGTGATCAACCCCCAGCGGCTAGTTCGTGAGAAACCAATGCGCTTTATTTTGTGCCTCTGGCCAGTCCTTGGAGACGCTCTGCGCTTTTGCGTATGCCGCATTGGCGTCCACATCACGTCCAGCCTGTCGCAGGGCCGTGGCTAGTAACAGATAGTCAAAGTCACTCGGATCCACTGCCACCGCGCGAGAGAAATATTCCACTGCAGTCTTGAAGTCTGATTCGCGGTAAGCCAACAGCCCCATACCCATTAATGCGTAGGGATCGCGAGGATCGAGAGTCAGTGCCTGCTGATAGTTTGCTCGCGCCTCGTCGGGCTTGGCGAGTTGGGTGTAGGCGATACCCAGATCCCGGTATGCCATTTCGCAGGCCGTTGGGTCCTTGGTTCCCCGAAGGACCCGTTGGGCATGAGCCATTGCGTCAGCGCGGTGGTCATGCCGGAGTTCGTAATCGGCAAAGTAGGCAACCTGAGTCAGCGGATACGTATGGAGTCGCTCGGCGGCAAGGTATTCCTGGATTGCCTCCTCGTGCCTGTTCTCCTGAGTCAGGATCCCGGCGAGATAGTTGTGCGCCATGAAATTTCGTTCGGGCGTGACCGTGAGGGCGTACCTCCACAGAGCCTCACTATCGTGCCAATACGTTACCTGACGCGCCGCCAGAAACCCTGCTGCCAGGATTGCGAGCCCGGCTGGCGCAGCCAGCCAGCCTGGAGAAACGTTCCATTTCTTCGCGGCCTCGGCAATACTCCAAGTCGCGATCCAAAACAGACCGATGAAAGGGATGTAAGCATAGCGATCTGCCATCGCCTGATCGCCGACCTGCACCACACCAATCATCGGGACCAGAATGCCTAGAAACCACAGCCACCCGACCAGGAAGTACTTTTTCCGCAGGATGACGGCGAGCATGGTCACCAGCAGAAGAAATACCGCCGACGTGACAATTTGCCAAATCGCAAGAGTGTTCCCTGGGTGCGGGTACGCTGGAGACAGATGCACAGGCCAAATCGCATGGCCGATATATCTTGCATAGGCAACCACGGCGTTCGAAAGGCGAGCTTGCAAAGGATAGCTTCCCTGAGCATCGTTCACGACCCTGTGCTGGGCCGCCATCGTCATTACGGCCTCAAGGGCAGAGAGGACGATTAAAGGGATCTTTTCCAGGACAAGTTGCCAAAACGACGCTTGAGCGAACACTCGGTCTCCATCTGGATGTTCTTGGGATCCGAAGCGTTGCAGCGGCCAGTAGTCCCAAAGCAGCAACACGAAGGGAAGCGTAATGACCTGAGGTTTTGCCAGCAAACCGAGCACATACAGCAGTGTTACTGGGACATAGCGCCTAACTGACGGACATTTGGCGTAGCGGCCATAAGCCATCATCGCCAGCAGAAAGAAGAGCATGCTGAGCACATTTTTGCGCTCTGCGGCCCAGGCCACTGACTCCACATTCACGGGATGAACCGCAAAGAGTGCCGCCACGAAGAAACTGCGCCATGTGAAGCCGGTTGCCGATGCCAGTAAGAGAAACAACAGCGCTGCGTTCAGAGCATGAAACAACGCGCTTACATAGTGATGTCCGCCGGTATTCTTTCCAAATAATTGCCAGTCGAGCGCAAAGGACATCCACGTGAGTGGATGCCAGTTATCGACTTCATAGGTGGTGAACGCCCATTTCACCGTGTTGAGGGTCAGGCCCTCGTGCACGTGTTGATTTTGGATCAGATAAAGGTTGTCATCTAGGTTGATGAAGCCGTTGCGAGAGACCCCGTTGTAGACAATTAGCGTGGCGAGGGCGATGAGCAAGCAGAGAGTAACCCGAAGCTTTCCAGGAGATGAAAACAACCCTGAACTGCCGCTATGTGATTCGCCGCTTGGTTTGGAGGGTGTGGTCGGCGCTACACCCAATGCTGTGCTCATAGGAAAACTCTAAATGAGCGATTCTGGTCCGGTCGAGGTACGAACCGGCACATAGCGGTACCTTCGTAATATTTTACTGACCGTAGGAACTGAACTTGCCCTGGCATGTGTCGAGGCGACAGATGCCACGGGCAAGTTCGAGAATTCTTACCTGTTCGGCCCTACTGAATCGGACTTGTAGTCGATGGGCACGGATTTGAAATCGAGCTGCTCGAAGAACGAACCACTCCATCCTCGAACGAGCAGAAATATTTCGCGCCCGTATAAGCGGAGAATTGCGGTGCTGAGATAATGCTATAGCAGTTGTTCGGCGTAGCGGCGGTACACGCGCCAACGCCCAGAGTGAACGTATATCCGCTCTTGATCGAAGGATTGCCCGCCGACAGGAGGCTGTCGATGAAGCAGGCGGTGGTGGTAGATGGCGTGCAGGGGGCGGCTCCGCCCAGGTAAGTCAGGTTGGTCGCAAACCCCGTCGCGGGGTACGCCGCATTGTAGGAGATCTCTGCGGTATTGATCGTGCGAATCGATCCCACGGCCGAAGACTCATCAGCGGCCACGCGTGCGCGCGTCAATGTGGGAATGGCGATGGCCGCGATAATCAGGATGATGGCCACCACGATCAGTAGCTCAATTAACGAAAATCCGTTTTTCTGCATATCGAGGTCCTCAGTCCACGATCGAATCGGGGAGGAGGAGGCAGATACCGATAGTCTCGCCCCTATCAGATTGGTTGCACGTTCTGGACCAATCCGATTGCTTGAGGTCTCACTTAAGAGTCGTTTTTTCATGCACCTATAATTTGGAACTGGCTAATAAAATCGTGTGAGAGCCGAAGTGAGCTCTCATCGATGCCATTTTTTGGCGAACACGGTACCAGATTGTCAGTGAACGCAACGGGATAGTGAGAGTGGCTGGTGGAGTGGATTGTCTTCGGCTAAAAGACAAAGGAGCAGCGAACTTGCGTTCGCTGCTCCTGGCTTGTACCCTCCCCCAGGTACTTCGCCAAACTAAGTTATTGCAACGGAGCGGTTGCTGCCGGGCAGGTGCCGACGGCGATACCACCACCCGTTACGTAGCGAACAACGGCGTCTTCGTACGAGCAGAAGGAACGAACGCCGGTCTGGTTCGCGGTAACTGGATTCGCGCTGATCGCATAGCAGTTCGCCGGAGTAGCGGCGGTGCAAGCACCGGCGCCGGTCTGGAACGAATAGCCGCTCTTGATGGCCGGGTTGGCAGCCGACAGGACAGCGTCAATGAAGCAACCAGTCGTGGATGAAGGTGTGCAAGGAGCCGCACCACCCAGATTGGTCAGAGCGCTGGTGAAACCCTGCGCCGGATACGCTGCGTTGTAGGAAATCTCGGCAGTGTTAATGGTACGCACCGAGCCCACAGCAGACGATTCGTTGGCCGACATACGTGCACGGATCAGGTTCGGAATGGCGATGGCTGCGATGATCAGGATGATCGCAACCACGATCAGCAACTCGATAAGTGAGAAACCCTTCTGTTTCCGCATCTCTATTTTCCCCTCGTAGTTTTTGCTTTCTGAAGTTGATCTGGTCACGGATGACGCAGTCGACCTTGATGTTCGCAGTTGCCGGGCCAAAATCGAAGTTACCTTGGTGCTGGTAGGGTTCGAGAGAAAAGCTTTATTTTCAGCGGGAGGGTAAACTTTCGTCCCTATTTTCGAGCTTTTGAACTGATGCATCTGCCAAATAGCGGCGTCAAAATGACAATTCGCGTCAGTTTCGTACGGGAGCTGGTCCTGCTTAGAACGTGCCGTCGGGCATGCCTTGCAACTGGGCGGCCGAGTTTGTGCTGTTGCCGGTTTTGGGCCGGACTGTAACAGCGTGAGAGCTTCCTGGGCCTCTCGCGGACTAATCCGAGGCTCTGTAAAGACTGTGCAGCGGCTTGCCTTAACTTAAAATGATTCGCTAGAGGAAATTGTTTTTCATGCCTGCCGACAGAAAGTTCGTCGAAGTGGAAGCCGACGTTGCGCGAGCATGGACGCTTCCCGCCCAACTTTATTGGGACGCAGAGACGTTTTGCGCTGAGAAGCAGAAAATTTTTGCGCGTACGTGGCAGGTGGTTGGTCATGTTCATCAGGTGGCGAATCCAGGAGACTATTTCACGACCGATCTCGTTGGTGAACCTTTGCTCATTGCGCGCGGAACGGATGGGCAGATCCGCGGTTTCTACAACGTCTGCCGGCATCGTGCAGGCCCAGCGGCTGAAGGTTGTGGCTCGCGCAAGTTGTTTCGCTGTGGTTATCACGGATGGACCTACGGACTCGATGGCACCCTCATCAGCGCAACAGAGATCGATGGAGTTGAAGGATTCTGCCCCGAAGATTTTGCTCTCACCCCGGTTCGCATCGAGGAATGGTTCAATCTAATATTCGTCAATCTCGATCCGCAGGCCCGGTCGCTGCGTGAGTGTCTTGGTGCATTGCCACACCAGGCGGAACGATTTCCATTTGCCGAGATGAAGCTATTCGAACGCCGCACGTATGACATGAAGTGCAACTGGAAGACATACGTCGATAACTATCTCGAGGGATACCACCTGCCGAGCGTGCATCCGGCACTAAACCGCGAACTCGATTACAACGCCTACGTTGTCGAACCGTACGAGCAGCATGTGCGGCAGTTCAGTCCGATTCGTGGTGCGCAGCCTGGCGATACGACTCCGCGACGCTATCAGGAATCGCGTGAGGATTTGACTACCGATTATTTCTGGATCTTTCCCAACTGGATGCTCAACTGTTATCCCGACAATGTCTCGTTGAACATCGTTCTGCCCCTCGAGTCGGAGCGCTCGCTGGCGATTTTTGAATGGTACTTACCTGCGAAAGATCACTCCTCCGCGGCTGCCAAGGCTTCTGTGGAATTCAGCGATCAGATTCAGATGGAAGATGTCGCGATCTGCGAGAAGGTACAAAAAAACCTTCACTCACGCAGCTATTCTCGTGGACGGTTCAGCGTGAAACAGGAGAAGGGCGTGCATGCTTTTCATCGCATGTACGCCAATCAGATGAACCAGACCTAGGTGGCCGAAAACCACCACTCTTGGCTGTGGGCGGCCAATCTAGCCGATTCTTACCCTTGGTTCATTTCTGGACGCCATTTTCTTACTGAAAACAATGAGGTTGTAGGACCATCGCGACTTGTCCTTTGGCATGGTAGTTGCCTCTGTTGAGATAGAGCAAACTTCATAAAAATGAACTCTATAAGACAGCAGGTTCTGGGTCGGGAGGTGAGTATGAGAAGCCAAGCGATCACAAAACTCGCGATTCTGGTTTTAGCGGTGTCGAGCTTCTTGACGCTCGGAGCGTGGGCACAGACGACGGAAGAAGGCCCCGGGCCTTCGGAGCAACCCAGCGCTCCGATGGAGATTGGACAGGGGCAGAATCAAGACGCTCCCCCGCCGGACGCGCAATCGTCCGACCAGCCCAACGACGCGCAGCCGACCGAAGCGGCTCCGGGCGGGCCTTCCGGTGAGGCTCCGGCGACGACGGATCAAGGAGTGGCGCGCGTCAGTCTCATCCACGGCAACGTTTCAACGCAACGCGGCGACTCTGGCGATTGGTCTGCCACCGCACTGAATCAGCCGATGATGACCGGCGACAAGATTTCTACGGGTGAAGGCGCGCGAGCGGAAGTGCAACTCGACTTCGCGAACACTCTTCGATTGGCGTCCAATTCCAAAGCGAATATTGCCAACCTGACGCACAAGAACATTCAAATTCAGCTGAGCGAAGGTCTCGCGGATTTCTCGGTCTCCAAAGACAGCGAAGCTGAGCCCGAGATCGATACGCCGAACGTCTCACTTCATCCTGCGCATCATGACGGTGTGTTCCGCATTGAAGTTCGTCCTGACGGCGACACAATCGTGATTGTGCGGCAAGGTGAAGCGCAGATCGCGACGCCGCAGGGCAGCGCAGAAATTCGTAGCGGTGAAATGGCGACCATCCGCGGAAACGCTGATTCCGCGCAATACAGAATTTCTTCGGCTCCCGATCGCGATGATTGGGATCGTTGGAACAGCGATCGTGACCACATCATTCGTGACGCCAATTCCTACCGCCACACCAATCGCTATTACACCGGGTCGCACGACCTCGATGCGTACGGCCACTGGCGCCACGTCGATGACTACGGCGATGTCTGGTATCCGGACGAGTCGAGCGATTGGGCTCCCTATCGCAACGGGAACTGGGTGTATGAGCCTTACTACGGATGGACGTGGGTAGGCTACGAGCCGTGGGGTTGGGCTCCCTATCACTATGGCCGCTGGATGTGGGCGGGTGGCGCGTGGGGATGGTGGCCTGGTCCGGTCTACGGCTGGTACCGCCCGTTCTGGGCGCCGGCGTATGTCTCCTTCTGGGGATGGGGCGGTGGTTTCGGATTTGGTGTCGGGTGGGGCGGTTGGGGAGGCTTCGGCTGGCTCCCGCTCGGACCGTGTGACTATTTCCATCCGTGGTGGGGTGGATACCGTGGCCGGTTTGGCGTTGTAAATATCACGAATGTCCATGTAACGAACATCAACCGTTTCGGCGGGATCGCTCCGCTGCATAACGGTCTGCGGTACTCGAACATTGCCAATCTGCATGACACGCACATCGGCGGTGCTATGTCGACAGTGAACGCAGGGCATTTCGGAGGCGGCCGTGTGACAGCAATGCCAGCGAACCGTACGCAAATCGGTGGAGCGCGCATGATGGCCGGCAACCTGCCTGTCGTGCCCTCGCGGGCAAGCTTGTCCGCCAGCGGACGCGCGGCAGCGCCATCTACAGTTCGTAATGGTGGCCCGCAAAAATTCTTCGGGGCGCACAATAATATCGCGCGGCCGGCGTCATTCTCGCAGCAGACCACGAGCTTGCGTCAGACGATGCAGCAGAGCCGTGTGGGTGCCATTCCGGCTGGTGGCCGTTCGAACGCCGAGTTTACATCGCGAGGGAACAGCTCAATGCAGCGACCGAGCGCCGGTATCTCGTCGAATCGCGAGACTAACAACTTCGGCAACCGGAGTCCGATGGGTCAGAACTCATCGTCTTCAGTACAAAATCAGAATCGGGGAGGCTTCCGAGCCTTCAATCCCCCGAGCAATAGCAATCGCCCTGCGCAGACGAATAATTCAAACATCGGGCGTTCGAACGAATCGCCTTCAACCGCAAACCGCGGCGGCTTCCGGTCGTTTACGCCGCCGAGCAACAGCAATCGTCCGGCAGAATCGAATAACCCGCGCACGAGTCAGCCCTCGTCCAACGGCTTCCGTCCGTTTACTCCGCCTTCGAGTAGCCAGATGTCTCGTGGCGAGCCGAGTGGGAACTCTTCGAGGCCCAGCGCTGGAAGCTACTGGAACCGTACCGCACCGAGTTCCTCCATGCCATCGCGCAGTTACTCAGGCGGCTACTCTAGTGGCTCTTCCGGCGGTTACAGCCGCGGATCTTCGCGTCCGCAGCTGGACATGCGCCAACCCATTGTTCGCAGCCCCTCGTATGGTGGAAACGGTGGGTATCGCGGAACACCAAGCTTCGGAGGTTCGCGCAGTGCGCCCAGCTACGGCGGCTCACATGCTTCGCCTGGCTACGGAGGTGGCGGTCGCGCACCTAGTGGTGGAGGGGGCCACTTTGGCGGTGGTGGCGGAGGAGGCAGTCGCCCGAGCGGTGGTGGTGGCGGCGGTCGCCCGAGCGGCGGTGGAGGTGGAGGTCACACCGGCGGTGGTCATCGCTAGTTGGAAAAGTTGCTGCGAATGAAGTAAAGACAGAGGCGAGAGGGGGCGCGCTTAACGGCGTGCCCCTTCTTTTTGGCTGAGGCTGACTAGAAAGGACGCCAGCACTGGACCCCTGATTTATGGGTGGGCGTACGCGGGACTGTCCGGTTGAGGACGATCATATTCCCGGCCATATTTGTTCTTGTGCGTGGCTACCACATCCGTTTCAGACAGAGAGAAGTTTCCGAGTGTGTTTTGCTCGGGTCCGACGGTTACCTCACGAGCGAAGGCCCGCAACGCGTCAGGAGTCACTGACGGATGAAAAATCTCGAGTTGGTACCGTCCCGGAGGAACGTTTGCAATGCTGGCCTCGCCACGAGCGTCTGATATCGCGTAGTAAGGTGTTGCAAGGGCGATGACCACAGCGTTCATCTCTGCATGGATATTACAAAAGATGAACGAGATGCCCGGCTTATCAAATTGCACGAACCGAGTCGTTCCGCTCTCATAAAGGCCCAGATCGAAGCGTTTCCCTTCATACAGAGAAAACACGTTATGGAAGAAAGGATCGCGGTTCGGAAATTCAACCTTGCCACCAGCCGGTATCACCACCAGGCCCGGTTGAAAACTTTTATTCTTTTGCACTAGCTTCGGGATGTCACCTGGCTGCTGTTGCGGTGGCGCGGCCTTAGCCTCAATAGGCGTGAGCCACACAACCGCATTTGAAGCGTCTTTCATGCGGTGACCGTTTCGAGTCAACTCTACATGCGCGTGCAGAAGTTGCTGTGCCTGCGAACTGATCAGTCCCGAAATCAGCAGGGAGAACAAAACGAGATTACGTTGCCCGCGGTTCAAAATAAGATCCCCATCGAGAGATTGACTTGGTTGGTGTGACTACTGCTGCGATAGACGGGGAAGGTCTGCAGTCGTCTCAGTTCCGCTGAGAGGACCAGATCTGATCGTGGCCGAAAAACTAGATTGGCTAATGCGCCACGATTCCTGCCAAGAATGGTGCCAAAATTGTTTTGATCCGTGGCAAATCCCCGCACATCACCCGCGAAAGCATTGTCATCGGCGACCACCGCATTCAAGTCCAGTTTTGGTGTCAGATGGAACGTCAGCTGTGTCCATCCGCCGATGTCATCGAGTCCACGAATTGGGGTAAACGGATAAGTGGGGCTGCCACCATACACGATCGAGGTACCAATAGCACCGCCGAGTCCCCCAATGCCGCGTCCTCGGTAGAACTCCCCGGACCATGCGAGTCGCGGTAGGACCGGAATCTGCCAGTCCGCCATCCCCGCCCACGCGTCCACGTACCTGCCCCACACCCAATTCTGCCGGCCATAATAACCAGCTACACCAAGGCTCATGGGATGAGCGTGCAACGGGCGTGACCATGCGGTTCGGAATCCATATGCTGGCTGTCCGGAAAGTTCGCTGGCTTGCGGTGCCCGGTAAAACTGGTTGGGGGGAAACTCCCAATCAAGATTGTCGAAGACGCCAGCTTGCATTGTCACCGTTTGCTGATCCGAAACTGCGAAGCGATGTTCGACCCGCAACTGCGGCGTCCATGCCCAGAGATTGCCGGCGAACCCAAAGGTGGGCGTAGCCAGCGATGCAAAAGAGGTTGGCGAGAGTGGTGAGATGAATAGTGAGTCTTGCCCCGCAACCACTGAAGTGCGCTCCCAGTCCATCCTTAAGCTCGCCGTCTGCAATCTTGCGATACCGAAGTCAACGCCATTACCGGTGGCGGGAAACCCTCCAGAGAAGTCGAGTTGAATGTCGGCGGATGTTCGAGCGCCAGCGACGATCGGCCCGAAAAGCTCAAGACCGATTTCGGACTGGCGCAACGTTGCTCCCACCTTGGCATTAGGGAAAACTCCGAAAACTGGCTCGGAGTAATCGGGAAAATCCAGATCATTAGACCCGCCCACGTTGCGGAAAGCATTCATCAGCACGATTCCATGGAGCCGTGCTCGGTACTTCGACGCGGTTTCAACTTTGGTCTGGTATTGTTCGTCGACTTTTTCCCCGATCATCGACGTTGAGTCCTCGAGTTTCTGGACTCGGTCTTCGAGTGAGCTTTGTGCGCTCGCGGCGGTCGTGACCTCAGATGAAGAGGCGGGCGATCCCCCGGACGTACTCTGACTCACCGAGGTCGCGGGAGGATGCTCGAGGAGTGCACGAGTAGCTTCGAGATCCTGGCGCAATTGATGCATCTCCGAGCGCGATTGAGCATTCTCGGTGCGCATCTCTTCCACCAGCACCCGCAATTGACGCACCTGATCCTGTAGATCGAGGATTTCTCCCTGGTTCGCGCTGCTTGAACCAGCACTTTGCCCAGTCTGGGCAAAGCCGGTTGGCCCTACCGCCCCGAAGGCAGTGATCGCAATTATTGTCAGGAATAAACTGGGAATCCTGGGGCTGTTCACACGGTCCTCCTGCATCCATCCGACCCTGGCACGTCAGAAGACCGCAGAAGTGCCTAAGGGCTTGGATTCGATACCGATTTCTGACTGGCCCGATCCTGCTGTGCGCGCATCAACGACGCCAACTCGACACTCTCGACGTTGAAGGCACGCGTCGCTTCTTGTATACGTCCCGGAATAACGATCCGAAATATCGTCTCGCCATCCTCGGTCCGCTCAACCGAGATCGTGCCGCCATGATCTTGGACGATCTTTTGAACAACCGCCAAGCCAAGCCCCGTTCCATTTTCCTTTCCATAGCTGACGAAAGGATGGAACAGACGATCCC
>Ga0126370_10001475_pt1 | contig 10755 bp, 11 predicted proteins | sample PanSoiMetaPlot_3_FD_92586 | JGI IMG/M metagenome (GOLD analysis project Ga0126370, IMG submission 92586) | Tropical forest soil microbial communities from Panama - MetaG Plot_3 | ecosystem: Environmental > Terrestrial > Soil > Tropical forest > Bulk soil | place: Panama | collected 2016-02-17 | reverse complement strand
TTTAACGGATTAGGTAAAGTCCGCTAACATGTTGGAAATCTGGGGTGGGAGATGGATATCGAATCGCGCCGGTGCCAGTCTCTGGACCGTCCAAAAGCGAGCAGGGCCTCGTGCTGCTCCTTCGTCGCGATCATACACCTCGCGCCATGGCATGCCGTGTACTAGCGCGTCCGCAACCGTCACGCTGGGATTGAAGGTAGGCGCCGGAGATGCCACCAAGTGAAAATCAGCGCGACGAGAATCGGGTCTGTCGCGATTCTGCCACGAGGAGTGCGCGGGCCCCACGTTCGTCCCGGCGAGGCGTTTAGCCAGAATGCCGAACCCCACGACAGTGGCGACTAGTAAGAGTGTTCCAAGAACTCAGCGGTGATCCTTCTTGGCAGTGAGGTGGTGGACATAGGCGCGTCGCCATTGGATCGCGGTTTTGCACGTCCGTGTACCATGCTGCATTTGCGTTCCGTTTGTTCGCTGAGGGCGTTCGAGAGCTCGTTCAGAGAGACCGCAAAGGGTAAGCCCTGCCTTTTCCGGCAGGGCTCTTTGCCAGATTAACTAATAACAGTAACTAGGTCGCGATTTACGTCCCGAGCTTGAGCTTGCGTCTCGCCATCCCAGCGAGACCGATCAGGCCAGTTCCAAGCAGCCCAAGCATGCTGACGGTCTGCATATCGTTATCATCCCGTTGACGAGGCTGTCCGTAAATTATCGTTGCGCCTCTGAGCTTGACGTCTCCGATACCGTGGCTGAACTTGCAAAATCTCCCCGTCTCAAAACAACCCGATAAGTTTGAAGTGTTAAGGACAATTTGATCCATATTTCCGAGCACAGAAACGCCGAACTGTTGCGGTGAAAAGCCGCTCGTGGTTGAATCGTTTCGAAAGTTTTCAGTGCTGAAATCGACGCTGACGCTGCTTGCCAAAGCAGCCGTGGGCAAAGCTAGGGCCAAAAGCGCCAACGGTATTACTCGTCTCATACTCACTCCTCCTGCAAGACGATTTCAGGCCAATCCTCAATGGCAATCTCAGGGGAATAACAAAGCGCAAACGGTGAGAACTCTTTTTGCCTGCGGTAGTCTTCAGCCTTCTCCGCAAAATACAGCCACTCGGTCCAACTCCTCACACGATGAACTTCAGTGTCAGAACTAACAACTGTTATTTCTGACATGTAAGAAGTAACAGTTGTTAGTTTTGACAGTGGACTTGCCCTTTTTCGGGCGAAGTTGAGTCCTCTGGCATCGAGACCACATGGTTTGTTGCTTCGCGGCTTGAGATCCACGAACGTGGAACCGTCAGTGAAGTGTCGGTAGTTAAGTACTGCATGTCTCTTGCATGTTGGGGGTGTCGAATCGCGGATCGAAGATCTCCCGATGCGACTAACCTGTTTCCCACCGCCCAGCCTGCAAGCATTGCCCGGACCGTCGCTTGCGGTTCGGTCGTCCAGGTGCCTGGTCAGGGCCTCAATTCGGTGTTGGCGGCAGGAGCAGTATTACAACCGCCAAGATAATCCCCAGATCCGCGGTGTCGCCGTGCGAGCATTGGCTTGAAAGGTCTCATGTAAGCCTTCCTTCTCGCACGTCCGCACCGAGTCAAGCTGCATACATGAGTTAAGGAACATTCCCTAGTTCGGCTATTATGGCTACAGAGTGTTAAGAAAGACGACAAGTTCCCGTCTGTGCGTTTCAGTCAGATTCATCTGGAAGCGCTTGTTGTAAAACTTCACGAGGTCATTCAAGTTGGCTGCAGAGCCATTGTGAAAGTAAGGCGCTCGCGCCGCAAGACCACGCAATACAGGCCCTTTGATGCGATTCACGTCGCTGCACTTCCCAGTCAATAAGCCCTTCCCCGGATCGGAGGTGTAAAACGCGACCCTACGAGCAGGATCCTGCGGGTCAGGGCAATTCGTTATCAGGTACAGCGGGACGTCCGGTTGACTCAGCTCGGCAAGGCCCGCAGCGATGTTCACATCCCTGTCGTGCTCGGCCGAGTGACTGGTGCCGATGTCGAGCGGCAGTGGGAGCGAGTGGTTACCGACATTGGGCGAATCATGGCACGTTGTACAAGTTCCTGTGATCTCCTTGGGATAGCCCAGCTCGGCACTGTCATTCAGGCCGCGCACACCTGTGATTTTCAATGGAGCGGTATTAAAGAGCTGTTCACCGGCTGCGATCTCGGCCCTGGCTGCGCGAACACTTGCCTCCGCTTCTTGGGTGAAACCGCCAGGCCCACCGGGCAGCCAGTTTGCGTACAAGTCGAATACTTTCGGGTTGAATACCTTCCCATGAGGATCACTCCCCAGCGAGTCGTTCGCGCCAGGATAGTACGGCTGTGCTTCTAACTGCAGTCGTCCACCTTTTGCTCGCGCGGCGTACAGCGGACCAGCACGATTATCACTGACCTGCGCCGTGAAGAGTCCCATCTCGAATTTGACAATCTCCGTAAGCTGCTCATCGTTGGGCGGAGTATCTGCCTGCGCATGCCCCATTACAGCGTCGAATGCCTGATGCTTAAGATCCGACACAAGATTTTGCCGGAAGGTAGCTTCGTTATTGAGCGGCGCAATCGTTTCACGCCCGTCCCACATCACGGTGCTGAGGAAGCGCAGGCTTGCGGCCGGCAATGGTCGTCGATAGACAGAGACAACCGGCATCCCGGTTTTCGTGTCGGTGGTTATAGCGCAATCATACGGATTTCGTACTACTGCGAGATTGAACTCGGCATTCTGCGGCAAGGTCATGCCAACTCGAATCAGTCCCTTGTTCAGCAATGCGCTATGTGAAGCGGGATCGCTGTTGTCTGCGATATCCGGGCAATTAGCGCCATCCACCGGCGCAAACAAGGGGTGCTTTCCTTTGGTCGCGGTGAACAATTTACGCACATGCTTCACCTCGAGGCCCATGCTCCGTTCAACCTGGTGGCAGGTCGCACAGGTACGTCCGTTCGAACCGAGGGACTGGAAGAAAGCATTCGTCTGATCGAAGTCCCCAGCGACGTTGTACGTTGCGACGTACCCGCTCGTGTCGCGAAATGGTTGTAGGTTGAGTATGTGCGTAACTCCCGCTACGAGCACCACCGAAAGAAGAATCCCTACTGCAGCGATCTGCACCGACTTCCGCGGATGCTTCATAACTCACTCCGAATGTAAGAGCTGTCACTTTCAGTGGGCGGTCACACCGTGCGGATCGCGGGCCCACACCTTAGCGGTTCCAAGTGCATGTCAGCTGCCAACAAAGTGGCTGGATGTCGACGGACGCTGTTCGCACTTAAGTAAATGACTTTACAGAGCTTGCGACCAGACGGAAATCCCATGACCATCAATACGCAGGGCCGTCGATCTAGCACAAAGACTGAGGCGAACTAACGAATCGGACAGTTGAATCGAGGCCGAAGACATGACAGCGCGGCATGGGGATGCGCACATCTCAAACTGGCAACCGTAGGATCGAAGACCTTCTTTTCATTTCAGCCACAAGTGCCCTCCTTCTCTTCAAGAATAGTCTAGAGATGTCTGCTCACGACAGTGGCGTAGGCTCTTGGCTATCCAGATCAGTTTCTTCAAGACCTTGTCGATGCGTCGTATTTTAGGAGTCATCCAGACGCTGGAAGGCATTCTTATCTGACCGCGTGATGGCTCGGGCCTCTCGTTGGACGAGCGGAAAAAACGGACGCAACGTCAAACTGGAAAGACTCCTCAGGGTAATGCGCCACTCGTTGCGGGTACGTTTGGAGGTAGCCAAGAGCAAGATTACTGAGCATCATCGGTCGCGAAGAAGCGCTTTGGAACGCCGAATCGACATGGAAATGGGCGCTTTGGCACCTCGGAAACACTCGCCCCTGGGGGTGAACCCCCTTTCGTTGAGACAAACCAAATTGCTACACCCGCTAGTTTTTGTAAGTTGAACGTCACGGTTGAGACAAGATCGTCCGTGGCACATTTGTCTCGTCCGACATCAATGTATTCATTTCCATCAACGACAACAAAATTTTCCACAGACCAGCCGTCGAGGGTGTGGGAATCCAGCGTCTTTTGCGGGACCTAGCATCTCGGTCTGGGGAGATCGGACAACTTTAGTCATCGACCGGGAGGACCACATACGTCGAGAACGGGCACTTAGGATTGTGCTAGTCATCGTGGAGGATTGGCAGGCAAACGAGGACTCTCTGCCGATGGGGAAACCAGGCTCGATGTCCGCAGAGGATTTTTTTGCTGTTGGCGGCTCATGATCCGTCGGCAAATCGCCGCGTGATAACTTCGCAGAATGGTTGAACATTGCTCACGCTGACGGTTATGTCAATTCATCTTCCGCATGAACGCAAGGATCTCCTCGTCGTCTCAGCTATTTTGCCTCATCGGTGTTAATTCTGATCGCGTTATTACCTCCGAAGGGTTCTAAAAGATCCGGTGTCGAACAACATAGGCTCACTCGTGATCTGCGGGCACTCTTTCGAGTGTCGAGATCAGGCTATACCTGCTCATTGACGGGTTTTAAGCGCAATAGGGATTGACGGCAATTGAGGACTCCCAGCATTGCGTGTCCCTGCGGTTGTTCTGAACGATTATTTGAAACAATACCAGTGCCGAAATCGTATATCCCCGATATGCGAATCGGATTAGCTCTGCTTTTGAGTCTCATGTTTATCGCCAGCGGCGTGGCTCGCACGGCCGACGTCGCACTGATTGGCGCAAAGATTTACACCTCACCTACAGATCCACCGATCGAAAACGGATCGACCGTTGTGCGCGACGGCCTCATTCTTTCCGTTGGTCCCAGCTCGACGATCAAAATCCCGCACTCAGCAACAATCATCGACTGTAGAGGACTCGTCGTTACTGCAGGATTCTGGAACAGTCACGTCCACATCCTCGCTCCCGCTCTTCTTCACATACAAGACTCAGATGCAAAGAAGCTTGATCAAGAGCTGGACACAATGTTCAACCGTTGGGGCTTTACCACCGTGTTCGACATTGCCTCAGAGCTTGACAACACGCTCGCACTGCACCGCCGTATCGAAAGCGGTGAACTGCGCGGCCCACGTATTCTCACGGTCGGAGAGCCCATTTGGACGATTGAGCCGGTGTATGTTCGTGATTTTCTCCGCCAAAATCATATCCATATCGAGAACACCGAGACTCCGGAACAAGCCATCGCTCTCGTGCGTGATCATGCCGCGAGAGGCGCAAATGGGATCAAGTTGTTTACGGGTTCCGACCAGGGACACGGCCAGGTGGCCCTCCTACCCGTAGCCACTGCCAAAGCTGCAGTAGATGAGGTACACCGTCATGGTATGCCCGTCTTCGCCCATCCCACAAATGTGGAGGGCGTGCGTGTTGCAATCGATAGCGGCGTGGACATATTGGCCCATACGCTTCCACAATCACCACCATGGACTCCCAAGTTCACCCAGCAGCTAAAGCATGCGAACCTAAGCTTGATCCCAACGTTGACCTTGTTCGATGTCGAGGCGCGCAAGGCAAATGTCCCCGACCAGCAACGTACGGTTTGGATCGCCCAAATGGTAGATCAACTGCGAGCTTACTCCGAGGCGGGCGGCGATATCTTGTTTGGAACGGATATCGGGTATACCGACCACTATGACACAACGCTGGAATTCACTCTCATGTCGCAGGCCGGCATGAACTATAAACAAATTCTTGCGTCTCTCACCACAAATCCAGCAAGAAAGTTTGGAGATTCCGACCATACCGGACGCATCGCGAAGGATATGAAGGCCGACCTGGTGATTTTAAACGCCGACCCTGCCCAGGACGTCACGGCATACTCCAAGGTGCGCTTCACTATCCGTAATGGCAAAGTCCTCTACAAGGAGAGATGATCTAAACACTGCTGGAGTCAGCAACTTCTCGACGGCCAGTTGAGGTGGTCAGATGGTTACCAGGTTTTGGCCGTTGGTCATATTCGGCCAAGTGGGGCTCTTCCCGTGCTCACCGAGGTTTGCGTCAACGACGCTTCAGAAGCAGCAAATTGCGGATCATCGGACGGGCGTCTGACAGACTGTCCACAGACCAAAACGCCGAAGACCGCATCCGGACCTGTCCTGCTGGAGATCGGCCTGCCGTCAATGAATGGGATCGAAGTGGCGCAGAATCCGAGAGGTATCGCCCCCATCCAGGATTCCTGCGCGCTCTGTAGATATTGTAGAGAAGGCTTTGAGCACAGAGTGCGGGAGACTAAGTCATCAAGGCCGATGCCGGAAGCGAACTGTTGCCGGCGGTAAGTGTGTTTCTTGGAGGTAAGCGTTTATCTGTGCGAGCTTGGCAGGTCATTTCCTTGGGGCTACGATCTTGAGTACGACCCACACAGCGCTCTCTTGGGCCGTCACGCTCATCTCAGAAATCCCTTGACTGCATCGACGCGATTGCACTCTTTTCTAACTGGCTGCTCTTTGAGAACCGTACTTTGACTCAACAGGCACGCGAACATGGATTGTTGTTCCAGTCATTGGTTTTGATTCAATGGAAATTGTTCCGTTCACCAAACGAACTCGTTCTCTCATACTGCTGAGACCTAGACCTTTACCGCCCAATGCCGTTTCCACATCGAACCCTTTGCCTGAATCACTAACCACTAACTGAATCTCATTTGAGGTCTCCCGTAATTCCACGGTAACCCGTCTTGCGCCGCTGTGTTTGACAGTGTTGTGCAGGGCCTCCTGTAGGACTCGAAACAGAGAAACTCCGACGTCGAGTGGTAGAACAGTGGTTACATCAGTGCTGAAATCAATCTCTATTCTCTGCCGCTCCGCGAATTCCTTGCACCAAGCCTCTACGCCCGCAACTACACCTAGATATTCCAACTTTGACGGGTGCAGGTCGTGCGACAAGGCTTGGGCATCCGCCGATACCTCTTGCATCTGCTTTTGTAGTTCGCCGATACGCCTACGGACTGCTGAGGATACCTCAGCGCGATCTGCTTGCACTTGATCGAGTTCGACCGCCAATAGAGCCAGGCGTTGGCAGATGTCGTCGTGGAGTTCTCTCGCGATGCGGGCGCGCTCTTGCTCCTGTGTTTCGATCAATTTGCGCGTCATCTCGACAAGAGCGTGTTCTGCCCGCTTCAGATCGGTTATATTCGACACCATACCGATCACCCGCAGCATTTTACCCTCGCTGTCGAATATGGCACGCCCGGTGCTCCTTAGCCAAACGAAAAGCACAGTCAGTCGTCGGCACACGGTAGATAACATTGCCAGTCGGGTTTTCTAGGGTTAGTCCAGCAATTGTGGCGATAAATCGTTCGCGGTCGTCTGGATGAATTCTCTTCACGAACTGCTGATGCGTACAACGCAGCGGCTCGGTAACGCCGAGGACTTTGGTACGTTCCGAGGACCGCACCACCTCGTCCGTTGTCACGTCCCACTCAAATGAGTATATGTTTCCCGCCTGAGCTGCCAGTCGAAACCGCTCTTCGCCCTCGCGGAGTGCCTCCTCCGCAGCTTTCGCTCAGTAATGTCACGAGCGATTTTGGAAAAGCCCACTATCCTGCCGGTTGAATCCCTAATCGGGGAAATCGTTAGCGACACGTTGACTCTTTTTCCCGTTTTTGTGACTAGAATCGTCTCATAGTGATCAATGTGCTCTCCAGCTCTGAGCTTTTCAAGAATATGTCTTTCCTCGTCCCACAGCTCGGGCGGAGTAAGAATATAAATCGGCTGTCCGACCACGTCTTGTTCTTTGTATCCAAAAATCCGCTGCGCGCTGGCGTTCCAACTGGTAATGACCCCTTCCAGATTCTTGGAAATGATCGCATCTTCAGACGATTCAACAATCGCGGCGAGCCGGAGCCTGGACTCTTCAGCCATTTTGCGCTCGGTGACATCGCGGATCGCGCTTGTCACCAAAACCCCATTGCTAGTCTTAGTTGGGCTTAGGCTTACCTCGACCGGGAACTCGGTTCCATCCTTGCGCAAGCCGAACAGCTGGAGTTGCACTCCCATCGGGCGCACTCGCGGCTCGACGAAGAAATGTGTTCGGTGTAAGCGATGCTGCTCGCGGAGGCGTTCTGGAAGCAGTAGTTCCACACGTCGGCCAAGCAACTCTCCCCGTGGGTATCCAAATAGCCTTTCGGTCTGAGTGTTGACGAGGACAATCTTGCCTGTTGGATGTACTACGACCACGGCGTCCGGGGCGGACTCTAGTAGACCTCGAAACCGACCAGCGGCTTCCGAACCTTTTGCCCTTCGTTGCTCCACCCTCTTTTTCTTAGCGCTCTTAGCCATGACGCGCTCTGAAAAGCCAGCTTCACGAGTCCGGATTATAACTGAATCGCCTTTTCCATAGGAGGGTGGTTATCTGGCGGAGCGGCGTCGTTGTCGGTCTGCAACGCATTGTGGATCGCATGATCGAAAGGATTAGGAGCGACAGGTCGGCTTGTGAGAATCGATCCTCGACACACGGGTACTTGTCACGAGAAAGAAAGCCACTGAACCTACGTGCGTGAGCGCATGTTGCCAACCGAGTTCTGTAACAGCCTCAAGACGCGAGAACCGGGGCACCGAGCACCGAGCTGGAGCGGGCGATCCGACTATGTAGGTTCGGGGCGTTTCGGCACGGATAGTGTGAGCATCGCCCCGGTGAACGCCACCGCGGCCACCGCCCACAATCCCGCTGCAAAAGATCCCGTCCGCGTCTTCAGATAGGCAAACAAGTACGGCGACACGAACGCCGAGATGTTTCCCGCTGTGCTGATGATTCCTACCGCCGCTGCGGCAGCCGACTGGCTCAAAATTTCGGTCGGCATGGAGAAGAACACGGAGATGTTGGCAACTCCGATGGCAACCATCGTGAACAAGACCATCTCCGCCGCGAGCGATTGCGGTCCGAGGGCCAGTCCGATCCAGCCGCATACGGCGATCAGCAGGGGGACGGCGACGTGCCAGTTCCTCTCGCGCTGGCGGTCGGAGTGCCAACCGTTCACCTGCATGGCGACGAAGAGGGCAGCGAAGGGAAGGGCCCCTAGCAGGCCGAGCCTCAGGTCGGAAACGCCCGCCATCCGTTTCAACATGGTGGGGAACCAGAACATGAACACGTAGCCAGCCGGGTTGGTCATGAAGTAGGCGGCGGCCAGCAGGAGCACCGGCAACGAGCGCAGGGCCTCAAGCGCAGGCATCGGCTTGGCGCCGCTTCCTCGTTCCTGGCGTAGCCTTTCTTCCATCCAGACGCGAGCTTGGGGTGTCAACCAATTGGCCTCAGCCGGCCGGTCGGTCAAGTAAAAGAAAGCAACCGCACCCAGCAGGATCGCCGGAACCCCCTCCACGACGAACAGCCATCGCCAGCCGCTGATGCCGAGCCAGTTGTGGCCAATGATCCATCCCGCGACCGGCGACCCAATCACAAACGAGATGGGAATCGCTGCCATGAAATTACTTGTCGCTTTTGCCCGATCGGTCTTCTGGAACCAGTGGCTCAGATACACGATTACGCCTGGGAAGAAAGCGGCTTCGGCCGCGCCCAGCACAAACCGCGCCGCGTAGAGGTGCAAGGGTGTCTGAACCAGCCCGGTCAGCACGCTCAGCGATCCCCATGCCATCAGACATCCTGAGATCGTGCGTCGTGCGCTCCAGCGCTCGACCAGCAGGGCGCCCGGAATCTGCAGCGCCATGTAGCTGGCGAAAAAAATCCCAGCCCCGAGACCAAACACGCGGTCGCTGAAGCCGAGGTCGCGCGCCATCCCGATCGCGGCAAACCCAAGATTCGTCCGGTCAACAAAGTTGACGATGTACAGAAGGAACAGAAACGGCAGCAGACGCAGCGCTATCTTGTGCCGCGCCCGGTCCTCAAACCCGGTGAGAACAGCTAGGACCTGCGCGAGTTCCGCCATGCGGATTCCTCCCGTTGCTGTCAGTCAGTGCAAACTCGGCGGAGTATAGCGAACATTCCCTTCGTTACAAAAATTGGCTCTTTACTGATGTGTGGGTCCAAACAAAACGGCAAAGGCGGTCGTGGACTAGAGATTGAGTGGAAGTTTGTTCATTAATGGCAATGGGTAGAATAGCGGCAGACATAACGGAGTTGCCATGGCGGAACAGACTCGTCTGTGAGTGGGCCAAAACGGACGAATGGTGATTCCGGCTCTTCGGAAAGGAGGGGGGAACCTGCTGCGGATCGGGGACAACGAGCTGCGGATCACCACTCAGAAGCGGCGTATTCGTCGGGCGCAGCGCCGGGCTAGGCGCTATCCGAAATCAGGGGCGTTGCTGGTCGAGGAGCTGCTTTCGGGGCGGCTCGCGGCGGCCAGGAATGAGTAGGATCGTACTGGATGCATCCCCAATCCTAGCGTTGATTCATCAGGAGCCGGGTCACGAAAAACTCCCTCCACAACTGCTCGCTGACGCTGTCGCCAGTGCCGTCAACCTTGCAGAGGTCTATAGTAAGTTAGTGAGTAGCGGCTCGTCCTCTCAGGAGGCATGGGAACATGGGACCAGCCCTGTCCAGGAGGTCGTTTCTTTTTGATGAAGAACGTGCCAACATCGCCGGGAACCTGATGCCCAGACGCGACCCGTTAGACTCTCACTGGGTGACCTCGCGTGCCTTGCCCTCGCCCTGGCGTCCAAGGCGCCAGTTTTACACCGCCGATCGTTCCTGGAAAAATCTCAAACTCAAAGTGCGGGTCCATATGAGCCGCTAGAAACGCGAAGTGCTCGGGTTGCAAGAGTGCATAGGCGAATTCTCCTCAATACGTGCACGTATGCCTTGACTCCCTCCCAAAAATACGAGACGCTCCTTCCCTAAGGATGCTTCCCC
>Ga0126370_10001473_pt1 | contig 10762 bp, 8 predicted proteins | sample PanSoiMetaPlot_3_FD_92586 | JGI IMG/M metagenome (GOLD analysis project Ga0126370, IMG submission 92586) | Tropical forest soil microbial communities from Panama - MetaG Plot_3 | ecosystem: Environmental > Terrestrial > Soil > Tropical forest > Bulk soil | place: Panama | collected 2016-02-17 | reverse complement strand
TGCTGGCAAATCCTTGCAGGCGGTTTCCCAAACCGCCGCAGCTGTAGAATACAACTCACTGTAAGCTGCTTTCTCGTTGATAGACGGTGGCGACGTCTTCGCAAGTGTCCTCGTTTTTCAGGCTGGAGTGCACCACAAGTGCACCAAGTTGGCTGGCATACACTCCATGAGAACTAGCCGCGCTGGGTGGCACCTGCCTGGCTGGCGGGAGTCCTCAACTGCAACGGTTCCATAGGCCGTTGCACCTATCAGTTGTTCTTCCCTGTTCAATTTCTTCGTTTCGTTGGGCAACGCCAGTGATGTTGGGGTCCAATTGGACGCACCCAGTGCCCACGGGAGAGGCTGCTTGATTCTTGGAATCGAAATTGGCGGTTTTCGGGATCAGAGGTCGGCTGGCACGAAACAAAAGAACTTATTGATCACGCAACATTTGCTTCCCGCCAGGCGTCGCACGTCCGAGGTAAAACTGTCTCGAGTCATTTACCTGCTGATTTCTCAAGATATGCTGTAGTGTTAAGATCCTGAGTAGATGGCACGAGTTATGCTACTTACGGTCATCGCGTATAAGTAAACTCCCACCAGTCTCCCTTCGGCCCTTCGGTGCCGTCCTGATAGACGGCCCATACTCGCCAGCACCCGGGCTGGGCTCCTACGAAGTCAAATGTATAACTGATTTCATTGACCGTAATTATTTTATATCGTGCGGCGGGGGGGACATGATCGGCCTCGGAACTGCATTGTCCCCTTTGCAAGAAAATGCGCTCTATCGAATAGCTCGTCGCACGGGGGACTGGCTTCCAAACTAGCTTTGTGGTGCGCGGGTAATGATCAAAGACACTGCCATCTTCAGGCGAAACCCGAATCACGGGTGCTATTCTCATCGTCTCTAACTGCGCTTGTGTTGCCTCTAACCGTGCTTGTAACGTGTCGATCTGGGCTGTTGCAGCCGAGACGTGATCATCGCCAGATGGCGCCTTTTGTGCGATGTTTGCCAGTTCTTGCTTCGTGTTCGCTCCTTTTTCCTGAGCCTGGTTCAACTGATCTAGCGCCCTCTTGAGATTGCTCCGCAACCTTTGCTGGTCAGCCGGATTTCGGGCATCGGCCAGAGCTTTCTGCAGGCCGGCGATGTCGTGCTGTGCCTGCGCACCCTGTTCGAAGGCTTGCGCAAGCTCATACCGTAGTTCTAGTTGCTTATGCTGTTCTTTCTCGATGTTAAAGCGATACCGCGCGTACTCTTCTCCTGCCGCAACGAGGATCAGCGCTACCAACGTACCGATCAAGAACCGCCGGCGCCGTTGCGCCAATCGGCTCTTCCGAAGAAAAGTTGGAACGTCGTGGAATCCCGGCGCGTACTGCGCCGCCCATGTTTCGTTCCATCCATCCGTCGAGCAGCGGCGCCATGCCTGCTTCAGGTCCGGATCACGTAACAAGCCGACCGCGCCGGCCTTGTACAGCCTGGCATCACGCACCAGCGAGAGATACCACTCCGCGCTCTCCGTCTCCTGCCGGACCCAGCCTTGCAGTGTTTCCCATTTGCGAATGAGACTCTCATGCGAAATATCCACCACGGAGTCTGCCGTAAGCTGCCTGCCGCTGGTCAATACCAGAAAGCTATTTTCAAGTGCGGCGAATTGCAGGATGATTCGCTTTACCTGTTCCTCCCGCTGCGGGTCGCCCGACGCCCCCACCACTGCCATAATGCGCTCCAACCGCGCCGGCCGCCGCACTGCCCGGCCGCCATCCGTCGTTGTGAGACAGCGAAACAGCCGTTGCGTGCAGTGCTGGTCTTCTGCAGAGAGCCTGCTATAGACATCGTCTGCATGGCGGTTCAGTGCCCCCTCTATGCCACCCACGTCCTCATACAGTGGCAGATCAATCTCGCCCTTTCCGCCTTGGTCTTTCCACTTGCGAAAAGTAGTCATCAGGGCATGCTGAAGTATGGGCAGTTGATCCGGATCTTCACCGGCATCGTTCAACAGACGTTGCACTAGGCGCGGGCTCATGCGCGCTCCGACAACCCGCAAGGGCCCTTCAACAGCCTCCTGGCGTTGTTCCCGGGTTAGTCGGGGAACGAGGTACTGGCAGCTGTTCAGGATTTCTGGCAGGCCTTCAAACTGGGCGCAGTCGCCGAGAAAATCGGACCGCATGGTAAGCACGACGTAGGCGGGCACCTCCAGCTGATCGACAGCCTCCAGCAGCGCAGCCACGAACAGAGATCGCTCTGCACCTGCATCCTTATCGCGCAGTTCCCGGCCAAAGCGAAATAGTTCTTCGAACTGATCCACGACTAACAGCAGGCTCTCACCAGCCTGTAGGATTGAATGCTGAAGGGCCACAACCAGTCCCATGCTGGTCAAGCCAATCTTCTCTCGCACTGACTGCCTTGCCTCCGGGCCAAACAGGCCTGCTTCGGAAAGCGCTCTAACCATTTCGTCCAATGGCGCGCTGCCTGGCCGCATCACCGCAATCCTCCAGCGCGACCCCGCGCCTGTAAGGTGACCTCGTTGCAGAGCGGGCAGCAAGCCAGCGCGAACCAGAGACGACTTCCCACTTCCCGATGTGCCCACAACAGCGAGCATGCGGTTGGTCGAAAGACGACGCAGTAATTCATTGGTTTGGCGCTGTCGGCCAAAAAAGAGGAACGATTGCGAAAGCTCAAAAGTGCGGAGCCCTGGGTAGGGCCATTCGAGAGCCGCACGGATATCGAATTCAGCAGCCGGCATGCGCTTCACCAGACGGCCGTAGCGGGGCCAGGAACGGCTCCAGGACCTTCAGGTCGAACTCCGAGGGACGAAGAATCAAGTTCGGAAAGCCCGGCAGCACGCTAAGATCATTTACCAGGAATGCTTTGGCCCGAAATGCAGGCCGCTGCAGGATCTGCTCGGCTAGCAGAACGCCGGGAGCCTGCTGTTGCAACCAGGGTAGTGGTGCAGCACTGCGGTAGAGCAAGACGCCGTCACATTCCCGCAGCCGCTCCTGGTGCAGCTCCTCAATGGAAACCCCCACTTGCGTTTTGGCCTCGGGCAAAAGCACTTTCAGACCTTCGGTGTCCTGGATCTTATCTCGCAGGCTCTCAGCGAAATCCGAGTCTTGCTTCGCCGAGCGGTCGCAAATCAGGTAGACGCTTAGCCCTCCGCCGTTTTTGACTGGCCGGACTATCGGATTTGCTTTCAGAGCATGAAGCACTTCGGCGATCATGCTACGCACTGAAGTGCCCTCGCACAACGCGAACGGCGACGTAATTCCTTCCGCGTTCCGGATGGATTGAAGAAGCTGCCTCTGCTTGGAATCGGGAGTACTCAAAATGCCCTTCGGGATCCAGAATATAATCTTCTTTCCTAGGTCCAAGGCGAGACGGATCTGGCGCGCCGCGAATTCGTTGTACTGAGCACCCAAAAGATGCACCGAGAGCAACACCGAATCGATCTCTTTCTTGATTGCCTTATCAGTGTAGAGGCTGTCCAGAGGTCCTTGGGGCCGGACCACGTAACCCTGCACGCGGAGTTCGCTGCGAAGGTCCTCGCGTGCCTCGAGAACATCCTCCGCCGCAGACGCCACAAATACCGCCTCGCCCATCCTCCGCATTGCCCTCAGTATGGCAGCGATCTGATGCGCAGCCTCTTCCAGTCGGGCCCGAAAAGGCGCCGTGCCCGGGACCAGGTCCCGTTCCCGTCCTGCCGAATCCCGCTGGAAAAACTCCAGGTGCTGCGCTTCGTTGAAAAACTCCAGATGAGCGTCATCGTCCCAGGGCGTCTTCAGGATTTTTATGAAACGGTACGCGGTGCCCACTTTGAGCGGTACCTTCATGTCATCGAAATTCGGAAACTGCTCCAGAAAACATTTCCGTTCCCGCCCGCACCACTCCGAAGCTTGATACCCCGGAGAAAGAATCGTTACGAAAACTGCAGTGCCGGTAATCGCTTCCCTAATGTCATCCTTCCAGTTCTGTCCGAGGCGGATGTCTTTGTCGTCCTGCCAGATGCTTGGCTCTTGGCCCAACCTCTCGCGAAGCTCCTGCACCAAGCGCTGCTCGAAGGCGTTAATCCAGGTACGGTCATCGTTGTGAGAGTAGCTGACGAAAATATCGTGCCGACAGCGTGGAACGTAAGGCATAAATATCGTGGGCTTTCGTGGCGAAGTATATATCAGAAACGTAGTATCTGATAAGACGATGCGGAATGGTGAAGTAAAGCCTAAGGTCAGTTAAAGGTCCTGCGATGATTTGGTTGACCGCGCCTTACAGAGCTCTGCGGTCCACTCCACACAGCGCTGGTCACCTGCTGCGGAAGGATCTGTATCTAAAAAAAAATCAATCTCAGCACTTCTCTCGCCGGTCAAGCCGTGGGTATCAAGGAAGTCGACGACGGTTTCTGGCTGGTCAGCTTTATGGACTATGATCTCGGTTATATCGATCTGGAGGAGAAGACTCTGCAGCCCTTAAACAACCCTTTTGGTCCTAAGGTGTAAAGTATGTCTTCGGAACGTTCTGTAAAGGATGTCTTCGGACCGTACACCCCCTGATTTTGGAGCGGGCGATGGGAATCGAACCCCGTCCGAAGCTTGGGAAGCTTAGATTAAAGCGAGAAAATGCGCGAATTTGCGGCATTTGTGCGTTTTTCATACTCCTTAAATGGATTCCAATTGGAGCAGCGGTACAAAAGTTGCATTACGAAACTCTCCGGACGCTACTCTATTTTAACAGCCCGCGCGACGCCCGAGCTCTTCATGCATGAACGAACTCCCCTCGTTTCAAAGTGGGAAGCGCCTTGATGGATTTTCCCGCTTCCTCCTGTGCAAGACGCAAATCGTAGAGGCTCTGTAGATTCATCCAGAACTCAGCACTCGTGCCAAAGAAATGAGCGAGGCGCAGGGCCGTGTCACCCGTGATGGCGCGCGTTCCGTTCACAATCTGCGTGACCCGATTGGTAGGCACGTCGATTTTTCGTGCCAGTTCGGCAGCGCTCATATCGAGCGCTCTGAGTTCTTCGGCCAAGTGTTCACCGGGATGGATAGCGATAAGTGTCATGGCGGTGCTCCTAGTGATAGTCAACAATCTCAACATTTGATGGCCCCAATGCACGATCAGCCCATGCAAAGCAAATTCGCCATTGATCGTTAATCCGGATGCTGTATTGGCCTCTGCGGTCACCTACGAGGGCTTCAAATCGGTTGCCAGGCAATGCGGCGAGGTCCCTCAATGAGGTGGCCGCCTCCATACGGTCCAGTTTCAGGCGCGCTGGCCGTTCAAATCCGGAAAATGCCTTGACGCGTTTCCCGGAAGCGAAATCTCTAGTCCTCTTGTCCCGATAGCTGAGAATCAACGCCAAAAACAATAGCATTTGATTACGCGTTACGTCAAGCGTACCACTGGAGGCGGATCGCGAGGTCGCAGATGATTGCTCTAGTCCGGACCGTACAGTGAAGTTATGGAGCGGGCGATGGGAATCGAACCCAAAAACCATATCTAAAGTCTCGCTGATTCAACGTCACTTGCAGCCGTCATCCGCTCAAATCCATGGTAATAGACCCCAATTTTGGACCACGGTTGGACTACGAATTTGGTTCGTCACCCTATTGATGCGGCAGGGACTCGAAGGTACGGTCGATCAACATTGGAGCTGCGCAACTTACCGGCCAGCACCGGCTCGCGTCGGCTGTGGTCTTAACAATTTAGGGCGAATCATCTGGTACTAGGAAACGGCCCCCTCTTGCCGGCGACTTGCCGGAATTTTCCGGAGGACACTGGCATTCATCGTTAGCCGAGAATTCCGCTGCAGTCGCCTTAATACTGCCCATATCTCCCGCGTACAGACTCCAGCAATTTCTGCGAGTCATACCCAACACCGTCCTTGAATACGATCTCTACATTCTCTATGTCTGCAATGTTCTTCGAAGGGTCGCCGTTAATCACCACCAGATCCGCATTCTTGCCAGCCGCGATCGATCCGATTTCTTTCTCACGGCCGAGGAAAACCCCTCCGTTGTAAGTGGCTATGTGAATTGCCTCCACGGGAGAAAAGCCCGCTTCCACCAGCAACTCGATTTCGCGCTGATCGCCAAATCCCGGCAGAACATCCCCCGCGCCTGTCGGGTCAGGACCCGCAATCAGCAATCCACCTGCCTTCACGAATGCGCGCTCCAGCTCAAGATCGCGCTTCCACACCTCTGCCATATCAGGTTTGCCCGGCGCCGGTCCGGCTTGACGTTGCCTCAGAATGAGGTAATCTTTCCGCGCTTCCGCAGTCATCGTATCCAGAACGTGCTGCCGCAGCGGCGGCCGTCCCGGCCCCGCCCATTCTTCAAACACCGGCAACGTCGAAGTAATGGCCACATGATGCTGGATCAGTGTCTGGAACAGATCGCGCGCCTCCGGCCCCGCCGGATCCATCTTCAGAATCGTGGGCACGCCTTCCGTATCCGGACAGATATCTGGCTTTTTTTCCGGATCGAGTTGCGTATTTACAAAAAACCCGTGCTCCAGATTGTCAATTCCCATCTCCGCTGCCTCTTTGTACGTCACCGAGCACAAATGCCCTGTGACCTTGATGCCTCGCTTGTGCGCTGCGTCGATAGCCGCTTTCAGTTCGTCGCGCGTGATGAACATATAGGCTTTGAACGAAGTCACTCCTCGATCCGCCCAGTAGTTCACCATTTGCCGTGCATCTTCCGCGTTCTTCAGAAAATGCTCTTGCAGAAAAAAAGATGGTCCGTCCAGATACGGCCCGGTCACATCGATGTGCGGTCCCGGCAATTGACCTGTGTCAATGGCATTACGTAAATTCAGGTCAGTGTAAGTCTCTATGCTTCCCGTGGTTCGCATCGTCGTGACGCCGCTCGCCAGATACAGCCTCGGCGAACTGAAAGTCATCTGCGGTGTGAGCAAAGGTTCTTCGGATTTCTTGCTCGCGTTCAGGTTTGGTCGCGCAATGTAAAAAAGATGATCATGCATCCCCACGATTCCCGGCATCACGGAACGGCCGCGCAGATCGATCACAGTTATCCCGGGCGCTCGCGGCACGTCTGTCTCTCGTAGGTCTGCTCCTGCTTCGATCGCTGCAATCTTACCGTTCTCAATCGTGATGTTCCGGTCTTCCACGGCAGGCGCGCCGGTGCCGTCTATCATCCGCACATGCGTAAGCACCACCTTGCCGGCCTTCACCCTCACGTACGCTTGCACCGTTGGCGATAAATCAGCGTTCTGAGCCACACTGCACGGCGCAATGCAGCCTAGGGACAAAGCAAACCCCGCCAAAGTCGTCACCGCCAACCCGCGATTTCGCCCGCGCATCAGCCAGCGCATACACACCTCCAAACCTGACTTGAGCGTAGCGGTCATTCTATCTGAGCTTGCTGTCTCCATTGCAATGGAGCTAAGGATTACCAACCCACGTGGCACAGCATCAGCCGTGCAGCAGCGTCTTATAAGAGCGGCTAAGCCAGCGTTACGCAATCGGCCGCGGGAAGTCCACCTTAGGATGAACGCGGTAATCCGTCGCTATACGCCAAATTGCCGCAGATGATGGTCCAAATGCTTGTACATCAATTGCGCCCACTCGTCCGGCGTCAGCGGTCCGAAAAAAGTGTGCGCGTGCTTGGTGCAGCCTTGCGGCCCACCCATCGAAAAGCGGTCAATCAATGCGCACAAGCGTTCGCGTTCCTTCCCTAGATCCCGTTCATCCGCCACGACAAGGCTCTTCGCGGTCGGTGTGTTGCGCTTCATGACCGCGCCTTCCGTGAGCACTTTAGACTTCACCAGCGGCCCTAGAATGCGCCCGATGAACATTCGTGGAGCAAAGCTGTCGCCGACCGCCCACTCCATCGTTGTTGCACAATGCGCCATCGCTTGAGCCGCGCTCATCTTGCCCCACTCGCGGTTGCTGCCGGGTTTTAGCCGCCCAATCCGTTCTTTGATCTGCATTGCAGTAGCGGCGTCAAACAAGTTGTTCATGTCGCGGTCCTCCTTTTCAGGCCTCACAACCTTATCGAACACTTTACCTTTCATCCGTAGACCAGCGATGTTCTCTGAGACCAGAGCAACAAAGTGCGATGTTAGCAGACGGCTGGATGCAAGATAAGGATGCAGGCATTTCCTTGTCAGCGAGAATCCAGTCGCGCATTATGTCACCACCATCACAATGAAACTCGATGGAATCGTCCGCGCTCATGAGTTCATGCATATCGAGCGTCCGCCTGTTCTCTGGGAGGCTGACACGCAGGATGAAGTGTTTATCCGCCTGCTGGGTGAAATGATTGCGTTTGCACTTCAACGTAGCCCAGATGTCTCCGCTTTGACCTTGAATGTTGCGAATGTTGTCGTAGACCGTCACACCAGCGAACAGGGGCTGCCGGCGGATGAATATCTAGCCGTCACGGTGCGCGGCCCCGGCTCGGGTACACCGGAGCTCGTTTGGGGGCCGAATGCGCCTCTGACATTTGGTCCATTTGGTGACCTAGATAAAGCAGCTTTGCAATCGCGAGCGGTCTGGGTCTATTCGCGGAATCTTGGCGAAGAGGGCTCGATTACGGCCTTTTTCCGTAGGCTGGTGGTTCTGCCCGAAAACGCCTCGGCGCCACTGCTAAATCCCGATGAGTGACTCGAACATAGACATAGACTCATGCCAGGGGGGTAGTGTAAAGGACAACTTCAGGTAGCTTCGGCATTTTGTCTTTCTTGCCGAGGACGCGAAGGCCCGGTCCGATCGTTTGCAGCGGTAGCAGCGTAGACTGCGAGATCATCTCAACAGGTCAGTCCTCACCCATCGCAAAGTTTGTGGTCGACCTAGCCGACGCCGGTGCGCGTTAACCGTCACGGCTGGACGTTGGTGATGCCCTCGGCACCGGGCTTAGGAAAATGCTTTTCATACCAGGCGATGGAACGGTCGGTCCAGTCGATCTGATGCTTGATCTCCTGCAGGCCGTGCCCTTCGCGAGGGTAGCGGACGAAAACGGCTTCGGTACCGCAGTCTTTCAATCCGATGAAGAATTGTTCGGCTTCCGCGATCGGCACGTCGTTATCGTTTTCACCGTGAATAATGAGCGTCGGTGTGTGGGCTGCGGACACATATTTCAGAGCCGAACGCCTCCAGGCTTCGTCCATCAGCGTGCCCTGATGCAAGAACTGGCCGAATTCCATTTCTTCATACTGGTTATAATAGGTCATGTAGTTGTAGCTGACCAAATTGACGATTCCTGCCGTGGGAATCGCTGCCTTAAACTCATTGGTCTGAGTGATGAGCCATTCGGTGAGTTGGCCGCCGTAACTGACGCCTTCTATACCCATGCGCTCTCTATCGATCCACAGATTTCGGCGCACGGCCGCGCTAACGCCGTACAGTACGTCCTGGGCTTCGTTTCCGTTCTGGTCCCCGAAAACCGCATCCGCGAATTTCTGCCCGTATCCCGTGGAACCTCGGAAGTTCACGTTCAGCACCGCGTAGCCACGCGCAGCAAAGACTTGATTGCGATAATTGAAAGCCGGGCCATTCTGCCCATGCGGACCGCCGTGAATATTCACGATGAGCGGGTGCCGGGTTGCAGGGCTTGGACTTGCCTCAGAGGAGTTCGTGCCGGTCATTCCGATTGGCTTCGTTAGAAAGGCTTCTACTTCAAACTTGTTATCGTTGCTTACAAAAGTTAGCGATTCGACTTCGCCCAATTGCTTCCCCGCCAGAACGTCTGCGTTCAGGTCGGTCAGCTTTTTGGACATGCCGCTTCCGGTCTTCTGGTAAAGCTGTGGCAAATCGCTCGGCGAACTGTAGGTGAAGAAGAGTGCTCCATCCTTGCTCGCCGAAAAGGAAAAGACGCCTCCTCTTTCCCTCACGACATATTGTGGTGCACCGCCGCTCACTGGCAGACGCATCAGCACATTATTCCCGCGCTCCTGCACAGTGAAATAAAGAGCGCTGTTATCCGCTGACCAGTGCGGTGCGCCTTGCCGGTTGTCGATCGCCGCTCCGATTTCGTGCCGGTTGCTTCCGTCGGCATTCATTACCCAAACGTGGGTGTCCTCCATCGTGGTCTCGCGATCGGTAATTCCGCGCCGAGTGCCGCGATACGCGATCTGTTTTCCGTCCGGGGACCAGATGGCGTCGTACTCGTTGTATTCCGTGGCGGTAAGACGCTCGATGCTTCCGTCCGCGACATTCAATGTGAACAGATCGTAGTTGAAGAATTCATCCTGATTCGGTTCGCGATTCGAGCCGAACAAAATCTTCTTGCCATCTGGCGACCAGGCGACGGAATGCTCGTCGAAATTGCCCTGCGTAAGTTGCCGTACCTGCTTTGTCGCCACGTCGACGACAAAAATATGGAGCCGCTGGTTGTCGTTGAAGTGGGTCATGCCCTCCCCAGCGTCGGGCTTATAGAGGTAGCGAGTAATCACCATCGGGTCGCCGCTGGCTTCGGCCGCTCGCGGGTCTGGCGTCGAGGAGACAAATGCAATCTGCTTGCTATCTGGAGACCAGGAAATCTCGTTGCCCGTGCCTGGAAGGGGACTGTTCGTTCCATGCGGCTCGGCCAGAAACGTCACCTCCGATCCGTCCGGCCGCACGATGAATAGTCCACCCTTGTCTCCCTGATGCCCCGAAAAGGCGATCCACTTGCCGTCGGGCGACCAAACCGCGCCTCCGCCGCCGTCCTTGTCTCCTCCGGCGCGAACGGATTTCTGATTGGACAAATCCATGATCCACAATTGACCGTACGGACGCCCTGGCCGATCCCTCATTACGATCGAGTACGCTACTCGCTTCCCATCGGGCGATGC
>Ga0126370_10001471_pt1 | contig 10767 bp, 4 predicted proteins | sample PanSoiMetaPlot_3_FD_92586 | JGI IMG/M metagenome (GOLD analysis project Ga0126370, IMG submission 92586) | Tropical forest soil microbial communities from Panama - MetaG Plot_3 | ecosystem: Environmental > Terrestrial > Soil > Tropical forest > Bulk soil | place: Panama | collected 2016-02-17 | reverse complement strand
TCGCCCTTCGGTGCGCGGATCACGTCGAGAATCTTGATGCGCCTCAAGCGTTCACCGCTTCGGCGCCGCTGTGCAGGAGGCAAGTAGATGCGCTTCGCACGTTTTGCATCCATCTCGTCCCGCTTTTTCGCCAATCATTCCTCTTCAGTCTCTTTGGCCCGGGACCGTCATACCTTTCTCGCAAAATCTTCTCTAGGCAAATATCTCGCTCCGGCCCGCTACCTCACCATAGCCCTGTTTATTCTTGCCGCGGCTATCCCGGCATTCTCCCAATCCGACCGCGGCACCATCGCCGGGACAATCCTCGACAGCTCCGGCGGCGCCGTTCAAGGCGCAACCATTACGGCGACTAACGCAAATACTGGGGCCGTCTACAAGATAACGTCGACCGACACGGGCTCCTATCGCATTCCCGATATGCAGGTTGGCGTCTACAACGTCTCAGTTGCCGCCAGTGGCTTTAAGACTTCCGAACAAAAGGGCGTCGTCGTTCAGATCAATACGACGTCCTCGCTCGATATTTCCCTGCAACCTGGAGCCGTAACCGAAACTCTTACTGTCAACGCCGACACTCCGACGCTTCAAACCGAGACCTCCGACATCGGGACTGTCGTCAGCGACAGACAAATCATGGAACTGCCGCTCGCCGTCGGTGCGACGGGGCAGAGTCACTTGCGATCGCCTGAAACGTTTGTATTCTTAACTCCCGGAACTGCAGGACCTGGAACGGCGGACAGCGGCAACGGCATTTTCCAGGCAAAACTAGCGGGAGGTCAGAACTTCGGGAATGAAGTTTTGCTCGACGGGACGAGCACCGCGCGCTCCGACAGCGGTTCTTCCTTTGACCAGACTGCGCCGTCGGTCGAGGCTATGCAGGAATTCAAGGTCACGACGTCCACCATTCCCGCTGAGTTCGGGCGCACAACTGGGGGCGTCGAGAGTTTTACAACCAAGTCGGGTACGAACAACTTCCATGGGAGTCTTTACGATATTTTCCGCAACGAGGACCTGAACGCGAAGGAGTGGTTTCAGAATCTCAACAACCAGCCAAAGAGCGTCGACAAGAAGAACGACTACGGAGGATCTGTCGGAGGGCCGGTTCGGATTCCCAAGTTGTATGATGGGCGTAACAAGAGCTTCTTCTTTTTCTCCTGGGAGCAATACCGACAGAAACAAGGTTCTACCAATCTGAGCACAGTGCCTACGGACGCGGAGCGTCAAGGCGACTTCTCCGCGCCCGGTCTGCTTGGCCCTGCGCTGAAGGACTCGGGCGGAAACCCCATCCTCAATCCCTGCGATGGGAGCCAAGTATTCCAGGGCCAAATCTTTGACCCTGCCACAACTCAAACCGTCGGCGGGGTGCAATGCCGTACGGCGTTCCCCGGGAACAAAATCAACATTCCATTGAGCACTGTGGCACAAAACATAATAAAGCTCATACCCGAGCCAAACGTCGCAGGGGCTGGGCTAATCAACAACTTCAACTTTACGTCCGTCAATCCCATTCTAGATACGACTTGGACCGTGCGTATCGATCACAGCTTTTCCGATAAGGACAAACTGTTTTTTTCTTTTAGTAAACGCGATCAGGAGTCCATCAACGGCACGCCGGATTTTCCTGCTCCGATCGATGGAGGGGCCTTTAATCATCCTTTCATTACGGACTATTATCGGGTTGGCTGGGACCATTTCTTAAGCGCATCGCTGCTCAACCATCTGAATGTCGGACTCAATCGCATTTACAACAACAATATAGCTAGTTCCGCAAACGGGACCGATTGGCCGGCGAAACTCGGCATCTCTGGTGCCCATGGACCAATTTTCCCCGAGATCAGCATTGCTGGAGGGGGCTCGCAGTCCATCACTGGGTACGGAACAGCCCAATACGACGCCAATTACGTCAATAGTCTGGTACTTGCAGACAGCGTTTCTTGGACGCGCGGACCTCACACTCTGCGCATGGGGATTGACCTCCGCGCCTATCAATACTCGGTGGTTGATCGTTCGCACGAGTCGCCCGGACTGGGTTTCGATTTCGCTCAAACAGCTGTCGAACCGAACCTTAGCGGAGGAACCACGACGGGAAATGCGTTCGCGAGTTTTTTAATCGGAGCTGTCCAGAGTTGGGGGCTAGCCGTCCGCTCCCACCAGCCGCGTTTCAAATCACATTATGCGGCCGGGTATGTTGAGGACGATTTCAAGGCCCGCAGAAACCTGATGCTGAATATCGGTCTTCGCTACGAAGTGGAAACGCCACGTTCGGAGTCCACCAATCAGCAGTCGGTAATCAGCTTGACCGCGCCAAATCCGGGCGCGATCGGTCCGAGTGGTCCATTGCCCGGAGCGTTGATCTTCGGCGGCAGCGGAGCGGGACGATGCAACTGCAATGCGGCAGGCGCTGAAACTTATTACAAAAACATTGCTCCGCGCCTCGGTTTCTCCTATGCGCCGGACAATTTATTCGGCCACCTCGGGAAAACAGTTCTCCGCGGCGGATACGCCGTCTACTACGGGCCACTTGACTACGGGGATTTTGCTCAGTCCCTCACGGACGGGTTTACAGCTTCTCCCGGCAAGAGTGCATCCTTCGCTCCAGTCATTGCGTTGGATTCCGGCATTCCGAGCTTTCCACCGCCTCCCAACTTGGACCCGGCTCAAGACAACGCGGGTTTCGGCGCAGGTTTTGGCGGGCCCACTTACTTGGCGCCAAGCTACGGGCGACCCGGAATGGTGCAGAACTGGAGCCTCGAGGCCGAGCGCCAGCTTGCTCCCGACCTCATTCTGAGCATTGGTTATGTCGGCATGCATTCTACGCGTCTCCGGTCTAATCTTGCACAGATTGACAATCTAAACCCCAAGTTCTTCTCTATGGGGAACCAACTCAATCTGCTTGTGACCGATCCCACCTCTCCCGTGGCTGCCCCATATGCGAATTTTGTCTCCGACTACGGCGGCGGGGCTACCGTCGCTCAGGCTTTGCGTCCTTTCCCTCAATACTCGAACATCGACTCGGATTGTTGCCTTGAGAATCTTGGCCAATCGACTTACGAGGCGATGCTTGTCAAGGTGGAGAGGCGCTTCCACAACGGCCTGAATCTTCTTGCTTCTTACACCTTCTCAAAGACTCTGACCGATGCAGATAGCGCCCTGCCCAGCTTTGCGCAGTTTTCGGGCGGAGGTCTTAGTCAGAATTCCTTCAACCTGAAGCAGGAGAAGAGCCTGAGCTATCAGGACATTCCCCATACGCTGGTTGTCAGCTACATCTACGAGCTCCCTGTGGGGAAGGGCAAGAAGTTCCTGAACAAAGGCGGCATCGCAGACAAAGTTCTGGGAGGTTGGCAGATCGGCGGTGTTCAGCGCTACCAAAGCGGCCAACCGCTCAGTTTTGGTTGCGCCACCGGAATTCCTGGCTACACTTCATTCCTTACGGGGTGCATCCGAATGGATAGCGTTGCCGGTCAGCCCTTACTGAGTTCCACTGCAGGCTCTTTCGATCAGGCAGCAGCCTCGAACAGCGGCACCAGCGGCTGCACCGAAACGGCCAATGGAACCTTCACGGCGGCAGCCGGTCCCACGTACTTCAACTGTGGGGCGTTTATCGATCCGAACGCTACGAATCTGGTGACGCAGCGCGGCTATGTTTTTGGCAACCTTACTCGCGTCACAGGAGAAGTCCGAAGTCAGAAATACTTCAATGAGGACTTTTCCATCATCAAACGCTGGAGAATCACCGAAGGTCAGAACCTCACCTTAAAGGGTGACCTTGTCAACGCTTTCAATCGGCACGTATTTGGCCGTCCCGACACGGGCCCGGGAGACAGCACATTCGGCGCTGTTTTTGGAACTGTAGACGGATCCAGAAAAGCGCAGCTGGCGTTGCGATACCAATTCTGAGTTCGACTAAGTCAACGGTTAGTGTGAAGCCTCCTGATGCGCTAGTGCCAGGAGGCTTCTTGTTCTCGAGGGTATGATGCGTCGTTCACGCCGATATAGAATGAAGCCGTCATGATCGATGCCCATTTGTTATTGAAATTTTCGAACCGTCGATTTTTGAAACTCGCCCTGCACGGAACAGGAAAGAGTTTGATTTACCTTGTCGCTACGCTCGCTCCAGCCCTCATGCACGCTCAAGGGACGTCGCCCGAAGAGCGTTTTCGCCAGGCTACCGAAGCGATGAGAGCAGGAAAACTGGACGAGGCAGGTGGCGAGTTCGCTTCATTAGCCAAAGCCTCCCCCAGCTTCGCCGAAGTCCACCTCAACTTGGGCTTGGTCCGCGAAGAGCAGGGAAGAAACGAAGAAGCAATCACCAGCTTGCAAAAAGCCCTCGCTTTGAAGCCACGTCTTCGCGGCGCGAATCTTTTCCTGGCCATAGCCGAATACAGGCTCAATCATTTCGACAAAGCTGTCACCGCACTCCAAAAAGAGACTTCCTACTACTCGTCCGACGCGAATGCCTGGATGTGGCTAGGTGTTGTCCAACTGGCTGCCGAGAATCCAGAAGAAGCTGCCATCGCTCTTGATAAGGCCGCCAAGCTCGCACCCGATAATGTGGACATCCTCTACCATCGCGGCCGCGCGCATCTCCTCGTCTCCAAAGACAGCTACGAGAAAATGTTTCAAGTCGATCCGAAATCCTGGCGTGTACATCAGGTTCTCGCGCAAGTCGACGCAGAAGCCGACCGTTCCCAAGAAGCTATAGCCGAATATCAAGCCGCCATTCAACTTGCGCCCAAACAGCCCGGGCTGCATGAAGCCTTAGGGACCGAATATTGGAAGGCCAGCAAGCTCGATCTTGCGGAAGCGGCCCTGGAGCAGGAGCTGCAAATCGATCCGAACAATGTGATCGCGCGTTATAAACTTGGGCAACTAGAAGCGGACCGGGGCGAAGGAGCAAAGAGCAAGGAATTGCTCGAAACGGTTGCTCGGCAAGACCCCTCGCTAAAAGACTCTTCCTATTATTTAGGCCGCGCCGAAATGGAGCTTGGCAACTATGCCGAAGCTGCCAAATCCTTCGAGCGGGCAGTGTCTGTCCCGGGCGTCGACCGGGAATTGGTCCAGCAAGCTTGGTATCAACTGGGCATCGCCTATCGCCATCTCCATCGCATCGAAGATGCCCAAAAAGCCTTCGCCACCTTCCAGAAACTCAAAGACGAAGCGGAACAAAAGCAGCAAGATCGCCTCAAGAAGAAACGCGAAGCCTCAGGACAAAGTGCGCCTCCGACGGTTTCTCAGAATCCTAACTAGCTTGGGCACTGTTCCCCTAGTCCTCTAGTTTAATACGGCGAGTATTTTTATGCCGAGTCAGCAACAAGGAGTCGAAGACTTTGTAGGTCTTTCCCACCGCGACCCAACAAAAAAAAGCCGTCAACCGCGCTCAGCTTCAAGCAGCGATTGACGGCTTTACGGCATCCGGCCCAAAACGCATTCAAAGGATAGGTAGTCGATAATATTACTGTACGGTTACCTGCAGCTATGAAACCTCAGACTGTCATTTTTGACAGTTTTTTGTTGGCCGTCGTCCAGTAGCGTTACCCATAACCCGCGAGCGAAAAATCGTGTGCGAGAGTCGCTCGGTCGCGGACCGTGGTTTGCGTAACAGCTAGGCCAAGGATCGATCCATCGCTCCGGCTCTGCGCGACAATCCGCTCTCCACTAACCCCTGGGTGCACGCATTACGTTGAGAATCTTGGTGCGCCTTAAGCGTTCACCGCTTCGGCGCGGCTGTGCAGGAGGCAAGTAGATGCGCTTCGCACGTTTTGCATCCGTCCCGTCCCGCTTTTTCGCTCGTCATTCCTCTCTCGCGAAATCTTCCCTAGCCAAATATCTCGCTCCGGCGCGCTACATCGCTGTAGCTCTGTTCATTCTCGCCGCGGCCACGTCGGGATTCTCCCAATCTAGTCGCGGCACGATTGCGGGAACGATTCTTGATCCGTCTGGTGCTGTCATCGAAGGAGCTACAATTGCTGCCACCGGCGTTGAGACGGGCGCGGTTTACAAGGCAACATCCACGGCCACAGGATCCTACCGACTTCCCGACATACAGCTAGGGACGTACAACATCACAATCTCTGCCAACGGCTTCAGGACTGCCGAGGAAAAGGGAGTGGTTGTACAAATTAACAGCACCTCGTCCCTCGATGTGACGCTACAGCCAGGAGACATAAAACAGACCCTTACCGTTAACGCTGACGCGCCAACACTGCAGACGCAAACCTCCGACATGGGAACTGTTGTGACCACCAGACAGATCATGGACCTGCCGCTGGCGATCGACTCCACTGGACAAAGCCACTTGCGCTCACCGGAAACCTTCGTTTTCCTGACTCCCGGAACTACCGGCCCAGGCAGCAATGACGACCCCCATGGTATTTTCGAGGCGAAACTCGCCGGGGGGCAGAACTTCGGCAACGAAGTTCTGTTAGACGGCGCAAGCACGGCTCGCATGGACAGCGGATCGGCATTTGACCAGACCGCCCCTTCCGTGGAGGCCCTACAGGAATTCAAAGTTACAACTTCCACTGTTCCCGCTGAATTTGGGCGCACTTCGGGCGGCGTCGAGAGTTTTGGAACAAAATCGGGCACCAACACTTATCACGGAACGGCGTTCGACATTTTCCGCAACGAAGCCCTGGATGCGAACACTTGGTTCAACAATTTCTTCGGAAACCCCAGACCGGTCGATAAGAAGAATGACTACGGCGGGTCTTTCGGTGGGCCCGTCTGGATTCCCAAGCTGTACAACGGCAAAGACAAGACCTTTTTCTTCTTTTCCTTTGAACAGTTTCGTCAAAAGCAGGGCGCCACCAGCGTAACTACAATTCCCAGTGCCACCGAGCGTCAAGGGGACTTTTCGGCCCTTCTGGGCGGGCCCATCATGGTGAATAACGCTCCGCTTATCAATCCTTGCGATGGCAGTGACGTGCTGAACGGACAGATTTTCGACCCCACGACTACGAAGACCGTTAACGGCGTGACTTGCCGGACCGCCTTCCTAGGGAATAAGATCACCAACATCACTCCTTTTGCGCAGAGCGTTATCGGTTTGCTTCCCACTGCAATTCCTGGGTCAGGCGTTCCGCTCAATAACTTCAAGTTCACAAGTGTTACCCCCATCCTGGACACTGCAATTACCGGCCGTATTGACCAAAACCTATCAAACACAGACAAGCTTTTCTTCTCCATAAGCCGGCGCGATCAGGAATCCATCAACGGCACTCCCTCGTTGCCTACTCCGCTCGACGGTTCATTCGACCACCCTTTCATTAGCGACTACTATCGCGTTGGGTGGGACTTCTTCCCCAAGGCTACCATGCTGAACCATTTGAGCGCGGGCCTGAATCGCATTTACAACAACAATATTTCGACCAGCGTGAATGGAACGGACTGGCCTGCAAAGATCGGCCTCACGGGCTTTCACGGCGTGGTATTCCCGCCCATGCAATTCGGCGGCGGAAACATTTCCTATGACGGTTTCAGCAGTAGCCAATATGACGCAAATTTTGTCAGCAGTTTTGTCATGTCTGACAGCGTCTCCTGGACCCATGGGGCTCACTCCGTTCGCGCGGGTTTCGACTGGCGATCCTTCCAGTACTCTCTAAGGGATCGTTCTCACGAGTCGCCAAATCTATCCTTCTTTAATGGGCAGACCGGCTTTACTCCTGGACAGGGGAACGCGACGGGCGACCCTTTCGCGAGTTTTCTGCTTGGTGCCGTGCAGGAAGTCTCTTATGCGGTTATTGCCGTTCAACCTCGGTTTATTCAGAACTACTACGCCGGCTACGTCGAGGATGATTACAAAGTTCGCAGAAACCTGATGCTCAACATTGGTCTTCGCTACGACGTTGAAACCCCGCGTCACGAAGCGCACAGTTTCCAATCCGTCTTCGATCCTGCTGCTCCGAACTCCGGCAATACGGCAGTTCCTATTTCACCAGCGATACCGGGGTCCCTTATCTTCGGAAATGCCGCAATTGCCGCTAATACCTACTACAAGGATTTCGCTCCGCGCTTGGGTTTTTCCTATGCCCCCGATAACCTTTTTGGAAGGCTGGGCAAAGTCGTTCTCCGCGGTGGCTATGGCATCTTCTATGCGGGTCTTACGTACGGAGACTTCGGGCAATCCTTAATTGATGGCGATAAGGCTTCAGGGGACTTTAAGGCTACTGACAACTATACGCCCGGCGTTCTCTTAAGCGCTGGAATCCCAACGATCCCACCGCCTCCTAATCGTGATCCGGCGCAGCTAAATGGGCAGGGGGGAGGCAGCTTTGGCGGTATCACCTATGTCGCACCGAACTACGGACGGCCGGGTATGGTGCAGAATTGGAGCTTGGAGCTTGAGCGCGAAATGACTACCGATCTAATCCTCAGCGTCGGCTACGTTGGCACCCATGCAACGCGCCTGCGTTCTTCCGTCGCCCAAATCAACAATCTGAGCCCCCAGTTCTTTTCCCTGGGCAACGCCCTCAGCCAAAACATAAATAGCAGCACAGCGACAGCGCTGGGGGTTAACCCTCCGTTCAATGGATTTGAAGCACTTTATGGTCCCGGATCGATCGCTCAGGCCTTGCGTCCTTTCCCGCAATATCAGTCCATAAACACTGACTGCTGTCTTGAGAATCTCGGACAGTCCACCTACAACGCACTTTTGACGAAAGTGGAGAGGCGCTTCCACAATGGCCTCAACCTGCTCGCCTCATATACTTTTTCCAAAACCCTGACCGATGCTGACAGCGCCATGCCCATCTTCGCTTCTTTCTCGAGTGGGGTCCAAAACTCGTTCAACCTGAACCAAGAAAAGAGTTACAGCATCCAGGACATTCCTCACACATTTGTTGTCAGCTACATCTATGAACTGCCGTTCGGCAAGGGCAAAAAATTCGTCAGCCAAGGCGGAGCATTGGATAAAGTGGTTGGAGGATGGCAGATCGGCGGCGTTCAACGCTACCAGAGCGGCCAGCCGACAATCTTCGGATGCCAGGGAGGGCTGATACCAGGTTACGACGGCTGCATCCGTTATAGCTACGTCGCCGGTCAATCATTTCTCAGTTCAGCCGCTAGCAAATTCAACGGTCCAGATTTCCTCACGCTCCAAAGCCAGTGTGCCAACGCTAACCCACCTGGGTCGTTACCACAATGCCAAGCCTTCCCTAACCCCGCATCGCCTTCCCTTGGATGCGTGGCTAACAACGGAACCTTTAGCGGTCCCGCTGTCACCACGTACTTCAATTGCGCCGCGTTTTTCGACCAGAACTTCGCGCCTAAAAACGGCCAGTCCGGCCCCTACTTATTCGGAAACATGCCTCGAATTACTTCAGCCGTGCGAAGTCAGGGCTATTTCAACGAAGACTTCTCACTAATCAAGCGTACCCCTATCTTCGAATCTCATATGCTGATCCTCAAGGTAGAACTTCCCAACGCTTTCAATCGCCATGTTTTCGGCCGCCCTGACACGAGTATTACGGACAGCACATTCGGTGTTAGTGGTTTCACGATTAGTCCCCAGAGAACTTTGCAGCTTTCCTTACGCTACGAGTTCTGACCGGCGAAATGGTTTGCTGCTATGCACCCTCCCGCTGATGTTGGCGGGAGGATTTCCTTTCTGCGTTCCGGTGTTCTAGGCCAGGTATAGAGTTCAGATATGCGCATTTCACAAATCGCCGTCGACGTATCGAAAACGTTCCGGGTTTTCAGCCTACGTTTCTTTTTGATTTCTTTCGCAGCAGGCTCTTCATTCGGGCAAGGGGGAGCTACTACAGATCGTGCCTTCAGCCAAGCAACCGCTGCTTTTCGCGAAGGCCGATTGGACGAAGCTGCGGCCGGATTTGAGGCCCTTACCCGGTCCGATCCGGGGTTTGCTGGGGCCCACTTCAATCTTGGTTTGGTTCGTGAGGAGCAAGGGAAGTTTGATGAGGCGATTGCAAGCTTCAAAAAGGCTCTAGTATTGAATCCACGATTGCCCGGGGCAAACCTTTTCCTCGGAATCGCCCACTACCGCCTGAACCAATGCCAACCTGCTATTGCAGCGGTGGAACTTGAGATCAAGAAGAACCCGTCCGACGCGAACGCTTGGATGTGGCTCGGTGTCGTCGAGCTTGCCGCCGAGAATCCCGAAGAAGCGGTTACGGACCTGGACAGAGCCGCCAAACTCGCGCCCGATAACATGGACATCCTCTACCATCGCGGACGGGCGCACCTGCTCGTCTCCAAAGACAGCTACGAGAGGATGTTCCGGGTCGATCCGAACTCTTGGCTCGTCCACGAGGTCCTGGCACAAGCTGACGCGGAAGCGGACCGGCCGGAAGACGCCATTGCCGAATACCAAGCTGCCATCCAACTGGCGCCTAAGCAGCCGGGGCTGCACGAGCAGCTGGGAACGGAGTATATGAAGTCTAGTAAGTTGGAGCTTGCTGAGGCAGCGCTCCAACAAGAACTCGAAATCGACCCCAACAACGTGCTTGCTCGGTACAAGTTGGGTACACTCCAGGTCGAGCGAGGCGAGGGTGCCAAAAGCAAAGAGCTGATTGAAGGGGCACTGCGTCAGAATCCTGCAATCAAGAACTCCTCCTATTATTTGGGACGGGCCGAAATGGAACTAGGGAACAACGAAGCTGCCGCGGAAGCTTTTGATCGAGCCATTTCCGCCCCGGACACGGATTCCGAGATTTTTCAGCAGGCCTGGTATCAGCTTGGGGTCGTTCTATAAAGGGGAAAAGTCAAGGGAAAAAGTCCCCCGACGACTGGAAGGAGCGGAAAAGTTCGCTGTGC
>Ga0126370_10001468_pt1 | contig 10778 bp, 9 predicted proteins | sample PanSoiMetaPlot_3_FD_92586 | JGI IMG/M metagenome (GOLD analysis project Ga0126370, IMG submission 92586) | Tropical forest soil microbial communities from Panama - MetaG Plot_3 | ecosystem: Environmental > Terrestrial > Soil > Tropical forest > Bulk soil | place: Panama | collected 2016-02-17 | reverse complement strand
GTGCCCTCAAGATTCAGCACGGCCGCGGCTTCCGCCAGAATCTCCGTCGCCAGCGGCCCGATGATGTGAATCCCCAGAACCTCGCCATAAGCCTCTTCGGAAACCACTTTGATGAACCCGTTGTGATTCCCGAGGATCGTGGCTTTGCTGTTTCCCACAAACGGGAACCTTCCCGTCTTCACCTTATATCCCGCATCGCGAGCTTGTTTTTCCGTCAGTCCAATCGAGCCAATCTGGGGCTCACAGTAAGTCGCGTTGGGAATGCGTGTCTTTACAATTTGATGCGCCGGTTTGCCCGCGATGTGCGTTACGGCGATGATCCCTTCCATCATGGCCGCGTGCGCCAATTGGGGCAGGCCGGCTACGATGTCGCCGATGGCGAACAGCCCTTTTTCGGCCGTTTCCATGTAATCGCCAACATGTACGAATCCGCGCTCCAGTTTCGCCTTGGATTTCTCAAGGCCGCAGCCATCGGTCATCGGTTTGCGCCCCACAGCCAGCAGCAGTTTTTCCGCTTGCAGCGTTTGCGATTTCCCGCCCTTGTCCTTGAACGCCACGGTCACGCCCTTGGCGTCTTTCTTCGCTGACTCCACGCTGCAGCCCGGAAAAATCTGGATGCCCTTTTTCTGGAACGCCTTCGTCAGCTCCGCGGAGATTTCTTCATCCTCGAGCGGTACTGTGCGCGGCAGAGCCTCCAGAATCGTCACTTGCGTCCCAAAAGAATTGTAAACCGACGCAAACTCCACGCCTACGGCTCCGCCGCCGACGACAATCAGCGATTTAGGGATCTCCGGGAGCTCCAGAATCGAGCGGTTGGTGAGAATGGTCTTGTGATCCGGTTCGATTCCCGGCAGCGCTTTCGCCTCCGAACCGCTCACCATGAGCACGTTCGAAGCTTCGATCATCGTCTTCTTGCCGTCTTTCTCGACGCTGACGTTTCCCGGCCCTTCGTACCGGCCCCAACCCTGCACCCATTCGACTTTATTCTTTTTGAACAGGAACTCGATGCCCTTGGCATGTTTCTTGACGATTCTGTCCTTGCGCGCCAGCACGTTGGCCCAGTTGATTTTCAGTCCGCTGATTTCAAAGCCCAGTTCGGCACCGTTTTTGATGTGATCGTAAATGTCGGCGTGGTGCAGCAGCACTTTGGTGGGAATGCAGCCAACGTGCAGGCAGGTGCCGCCGAGGAACGGATCCTTCTCCACAACAACAGTCTTCAGGCCAAGCTCGCTGGCGCGAATTGCCGCGACGTAACCGCCCGGACCGCTGCCGATAATCGCCACATCATACTTAGCCACTCGTAGTCTCCCTTCCGTGGGGCCAGAAACCGGTGAGGGGAGTGCGCGCTCACCGAGTCACGCTCGAAAAATCTCGAGGGAAATCAGGCCGATAAGACCAAGGCGCTAGACGGAGAAAAAGCCGCCTGCGCGCTCAGCGCAGACGGCTGCATCCCGGCGAATACCAAATTTTAGCAGCCGCCCGTCCACGCCGCAACCGACCCTCCCGTCTTGTTTGCTCGAACAGCAAGACCGATTGAGGCGGTAAGCAGCAGTATTGCCGAAACCTGCTCCCCGCGCTCCAATTCATTATTCAGCTGCAGGCCCGCTCCTCCGCTGGCACGGTTCCCTGCCCACGTGGATTACGCTTGCTTTTGTATTTACTATTATTTATATTACTATAACAGTATCGCAGCGCCCTGCCGAAATCAGCGCGGCGAAGATCCCGCGGCACGCAAGAGAGGAGCTTCGGTCATGGTCATGAAGAACGGTGAGCGCTGGCCTTGTACGAATCTCGCCTGCCGATGCTCCATTGTTGTGGAGAACACCGGTGAAATCGAAGGAAAGAACCCTGTCTGCGCGTGCGGCAGCGTGATGAAGAAACAATACGCGTCTCCCGTCTTCCAATACCTCGATTTCTCCGCTTTCCCGAGCCGCTAACCGCCCTTCGTCAATCCCCGGAGGACTAAGACATGCGCGCGCCCATGCCATTGATTGTGCGCGGAGGGCTCAGCCGAACCTTTGGCAGCCTCGCAGGCTTCTCTGCTTTGGGTCTTCTTCCCTTGGGAATCTATTTGCTCGCCGATGCCTTCGCACACCCGGTTGATGCGGAAGTGGCAGGCCTGATTGTCGCAGCCTTTGCCATCGCCATTGCGATGCTGCCGTTTTCACTTTCTTTTTGAGCCGCAGAGATTTCCTGAGATCCGGCGCAAGGGACTCGAACGCATCGCGCAAAAAAGAGTTGATGCTCCAGCAGGAATGCTCTTTGCCGCGCGCCGTGATTACATGCGCAGCGATTTACCGTATCAGCGCACCTTTGTTGACCATTCCTGCATTCGTCCGCGCACGCCTCCCCTGGATCAGGCGCGCGGTATCACCGGGAAGTAGCTCTCTTCCAGAATCATCCGGTGATGAATTTGATGGCCCGCGGTGATAAAGCCCAGCGCGCGCGCTGTCACTGGCTTCTGGCTAGCCACACCGCGCCGCCCCCAGGCCGCTTCATCGAAAGAACGAAATAGAGAAATGCTGGCGCTGCGCACGGAGTCAAACTCTTCCACAAGGTCGGCCAGCGTGCGCGCGGCAAAATTCCCGCTCTTCACATACTCATCCTGTTCGAAACTCGCAAGCGGTGTTTCATCGCCCCGGCCAATGCGCAATGCCCGGTACGTAAAAATCCGCTCACCGTCCGTGACGTGTCCAACGATCTCTTTGATCGTCCATTTGTCCGGCGCATAGCGGAAATTTCCGTCGCGCTCACTGCGCCCGGCTAACAATCGCGACATCTGCTGGCGTTCCGATTCCAGGGTTCCGACAACGTCCGCGCTCGGGACTTTGGCGATGTACTTTCCATAATATTCGGCGAATTCTCCGGCTTCCGGCCTCTTCATGGGAACACCTCTCCTTTGAATCGCAAGATTATAGCGGGTCACAAACGATTCTGGCCCAAAGAATTCAGAACGATAATTCTGAAAGACTTCCAAATTGGCGTAGCCTGAGTGCCGCGAGACCAGAGATATCTTCCTCAAGTGCCGCGGCTTTGAGTTTCTTCTGCCTTGTTGCAAGATAGCGCATGACCATGACGACCGATCGCAAGACGATGCGCGTTGCCTTTCAGGGAGAGCCCGGCGCCTTCAGCGAAGCCGCCGCGATTCAGCTTTTGGGCGAATCCATAACCACCGTGCCCCGCGCCACGTTTGAAGGAATGTTCCGTTCCATTGCAGACGGCGCGGCAGACGCCATTCTTGCTCCGGTGGAAAACTCATTGGCAGGCTCGGTCGTGCGCGTGTTTGATCTGCTTCTGGAAAGCCGGCTCGCCATCGTCGCAGAAACCATTCTGCCCATCGAAATGCAGCTCATTGCTCTTGCGGGGGCTTCGTTAGAAGACATTCGGACAGTGGCCTCCCACCCAATGGCTCTGGCGCAGTGCGAGCGCTTTTTTGCCGCGCATCCGCAATGGAAGCGCCTTCCCGCCGAGGACACCGCCGGCAGCGTCCGCGAAGCCCTTTCCGCCGGCGATAAGTCTCGCGCCGCCATCGCGGGACGCCGCGCCGCCGAGTATTATCGCGCCACAATCCTTGCCGAACGCATCCAGGATAACGCCGAAAACTTCACTCGTTTCGTTCTTCTCGTGCCCGAAAAAGAAGCAGCTTCCTGGCTCACCGGCGAAGCCCGCAAGACCTCTCTTGCCGTGCGCCTCGCCCATCAACCTGGGTCACTGCTCTCTGCTCTTGAGCCATTTGCGAAGCACGGTGTGAATTTGCTCAAAATTGAAAGCCGCCCCATCCACGGCCATCCCTGGGAGTATCAATTCTTCATTGACGTGGAAGCCGAGGACGCGGCCAATCTCGATCATGCTCTTGCCGAAGTGCGCCAAGCCACCAGCGAACTTCGTGTCCTCGGCCGCTACAAAGCCGCTTCACGCTAGACCAGTCATGGCCGAATACCCCTGAGAAAGCGAAGAGGCCGACATCACTGCCGGCCTCTTCATCCTTTACTTCCTCAACTTCTTTTACGTCATCTGCTCAGCAGTAGCTGCACTCCGCATCGCCCATGCCTCCGCCGGTGATGCCTTCGCGCATTCGCCGTAGACGCCGCCCGAGCCGCTCGGCCAACTGATGCCGTGCGCGCCACAACCGTGCCTTAAGCGTGTTCTCGGTGACGCCCAGCTTCTTCGCAGCTTCGCCGGTCGAATAGCCCTGCACCTCGCGTAGCACGAAGGCTGTGCGCAAAAGCGGTGAAAGCTGGTCGAGGTTTTCGCTTAGCATCTCGCGGATCTCCGTGTTCGCAAAAACCTGCTCCGGAGTCAGCCCGTCGTCCGCAAAGCGCTCCGCTGCCGGCAATTCATCTTCCCGCGGCGGCTCGTCCAGCGAAACAGCCGGGCGCGCCTTCGCGCTCCGCCGCCGCATCAGGGCGGCGTTGATTACGATGCGCGTCAGCCACGTCGAAAATTGCGAGCGGCCTTCGAAGCGCTTCAAGTTGCGATACGCGGAAAGCAGACCGTCTTGCAAAGCGTCTTCCGCGTCCTCAGTATTCCCAAGAACGCGCAACGCTGTCTGGAATAGCGGCCTCTGGTAGCGGCGGAAGAGCGTTTCCACCGCTTGATGATCGCCACGCTGTCCTGCGCGAATCAGCTTCTCCTCACTTCCTTGTATTCCCACTGCCGCTTGTGTCGCCATTGTCATCTCCCCCAATCCCCTTGAAATCACTTTGACGTCTCACATTGAAAAAACTCTTCCTTCAGTGCACTGGCACTCCGCCTCCGCGTATCTTCGGCTTCCTCATCAGGATCAGTATCGGAATCACCGCAAAAAATACGAGGCCTAGCATTTTGAAATCATCAAGAAACGACAGCATTGCCGCCTGCCGACCAATGTTTCCGTAGATAAGCGCGTGCGCCTGTGCGCTTGCCGTCGGACCGCTCGAACCGCCTGAAGTGAAGGCAACTGTCATCGCGTTGACCGTCCTGTGATACGCCGCGCTCAAGTCGTTAACGCGCTCCGTTAGCCGCGCCATATGAAGTTGCGCACGCCGGTCCAGCAGCGTGGTCACCGTTGCGATTCCCACGCTGGCGCCGATGTTCCGCGCCAGGTTTATGATCCCCGTGCCCATGTTGGTTTTTTCCTTGGGCACGTACGCAAAAGCCGCGACGTTAATCGGAATGAACAAGAACGCCAGCCCAAAGCCCTGGATCATGCGCGCCCACGCGGCGTGCCGGAAATCCAACTGAAGATCCCAGCCGGCCATCACAAACAACGACAAGGAGCAGACCACGCAGCCAAACGCAATTAGCAGCCGGGTATCGACCTTCGACACAAGAATTCCTACCACCGGCATCATCAGCATGATCACGAGTCCACCCGGAGACAGCACCAGGCCCGCAAGTTGCGCCGTGTAGCCCATCAATTGCTGCAGAAGCTGAGGAATCAGCACTGTTGTTGCGTATAGCACGAAGCCAAGGAAAAACATGGTTAACGTGGCGATCGCAAAGTTGCGCTCCTTCAGCATCTTCAAATCCACTACCGGCTCTTTCTCGCGCCACTCCCAAATGATCCCCGCAATGATTCCCACCAGCATCAGCGCAAAAAATCCCACAATGAACTTCGACGCAAACCAGTCGTCGCGCTGCCCTTTATCCAGGATGATTTGCATGCTGCCCAGACCCAGGCTGATCAAACCAATCCCGATGTAATCGATCTTGAATCCCGCCTTCAAATTTGCTTTCTTCATGTACGGCGGATCGTGGACTAGGAAGCTGGTGAGCAGCAGCGAAAGAATCCCCACCGGTACGTTGATGTAGAAGACCCATCTCCATGTAAAGTTATCGGTGATCCAACCACCCAACCATGGGCCGATCGTCGGAGCCACAACAACTGCCACTCCATAAACCGCAAAGGCCATTCCGCGCTTTTCCAGCGGGAACGTGTCGGTCAGAATCGCCTGCTCGCTCGGCTGCAATCCGCCGCCGCCCGCGCCTTGCATAATTCGGAACACAACCAGCATGCCCAGGCTAGGCGCCAGTCCGCACAAAAACGAACTCAAGGTGAACAGCGCCACGCACAACATGTAGAACCGCTTCCGCCCGATAACTCCTGAAAACCAGCCGGAAAGCGGTAGGATGATGGCGTTTGAAACCAGGTACGACGTCAGCACCCACGTCGATTCGTCCTGGCCCACCGACAAATTCCCCGCGATGTGCGGCAGCGCCACGTTCGCGATCGAGGTGTCGAGGACCTCCATAAAGGTCGCGAGCGTTACCGTCAGGGCGATCACCCAGGGGTTGATCGTCCCGTCCGGATTCCTCAGCTTGGCGAGAATTCTGTTTTTCATCGCTCGTTCCCGGCCCTGCCCTGCTTTCCTGCACCCAAACTGTTTCTACTACGACCGATCTAGTCCCTTTCTTTATTCCCGCTTAGTTTGTCAGCACCGTCGCGTCCACGTTCATTCCCGGCCGCAACACAGCCTTCTCCGAAGGAATCGGGTCCAGCACTATCTTTACCGGGATGCGCTGCACGACTTTCACGAAATTTCCGGTGGCGTTTTCCGGCGGAAGCAGGCTCAACACTGATCCGGTGGCTCCTGCAATCGAATCCACGTGTCCGCTGAACGTTTTGCCGTAGGTATCCACTTTCACTTCCGCTTTTTGGCCGGGCTTCATGTTCTTCAACTGCGTTTCACGGAAGTTCGCCGTCACCCACACGTTCTGCAGCGGAACCACAACCAAGAGACCCTGGCCCGCTTGCACAATCTGACCGGGTTCGACCTGCTTGTGGGTTGCCACCCCGTCCACCGGCGCGGTGATTTCTGTGTAACCTAAACTGAGTTGTGCCGCTTCCAGCGCCGCACGCGCTTGTTCCACTTTCGCGATTTTTGCCTGTGCATCCGCGGCCTTCATGCTCACCTGCTTCACGTTGGCATGTGCCGAAGCCACTTCCGCATTTGCTTGCCCCACACGCGCCTTCGCAGCTTCCAGTTGCGCTTTCGCAACGTCCACGCTGCGCCGTGCTTGCGCCAGCTTTTCCTGGTCTGCTTTCAACGCGCTCCCGGTGGCGTCCGCGTTGGCCTTCGCCGCGTCATATTGCTGCTTCGAGATTTCGCCTTTCTCCATCAACGGTTGGTACCGCGCCAGGTCCGCCTTCGCTAACTCCGAATTCGCCAGGCTCTTTTCCACGTTTGCCTGCGCCCACGCCAGATCGGCCGTCTGCGCTTGTTCGTAGGTAGTCTCGGCGCGCATCGCTTCCGCCTTGGCCTCGAGCAGTTGCGCGTCCGCGCTGGTCGTTCCGCTCAATACATTTTCCCTCGTCCTTGGCACGTCCACTCCTGCCGACTTCGCTTCGCTCTCGGCAAGTAGCAGCGCTGCCTTGGCCTGGTCTACCGCTGCCTGATAGTCGCGCGGATCGATCTTCACCAGCACTTGACCGGCTTTCACCGGCTCGTTGTCGTCCACCAGCACCTCTTCCACGCGCCCGTAAACTTTCGAAGCCACAGGAGTGATGTGTCCGTCCACCTGCGCGTCATCGGTCGTTTCGCGGTTGTGGTAGTAGATAAACAAGCCAATTAAGCTGGCGAAAAGCACAGCTCCCCCCGCAAAAAGAAGCCGTTTCGTCTTCGGATTGGCCAGACCCTTTGGTGGCTCTTCCAAAGACAGCTCTTCCGTCACCTTCGGCGCTCGTGCTGCGTTTTCCAGTCCAACTTCTATCTCAACGCTCATGATCCCCCGCTTTACTTGGCGTAAACTTTTTCCATCTGCCCGATGGACCGTGCGAAATCTGCTCGCGCTTGGTTGAACCGGTACAGTGCCGCAATCTGGTTGTCATTCGCGCGCGACAGCGAATCCTGCGCCTGAATCACTTCAATGTTGTTCGCCACGCCCGCTTTGAACCGGTCGCGTGCCTGATCCACTTCTTCTTTTGAAAGCTGCACGCCGAGATTCGCGACTTGCACTTCGTTGCGCGCCGATTCCAGGTTCAGCAGTGCCGTCTTCACATCCAGCGCGATCTGGTTGCGCAAATCCGCGCGCTGCTCTTCGAGCTTTCGAATTTCCAGGTCCGCCCGCACCACTTCCGCGCGAATCCTTCCCCCCGTGAAGAGTGGCACATTCACGCTGCCTTGATAGGTGTACGTCGGCAGCGTCGTGTTTCCCGAAGTCCCCACATATGCAAACGTCCCGTCAAACCGCACCGTGGGCAGCCGCTCAGCCCGCGCCGCTCCTTTTTCGTCCACCGCGGCTTTGATCTGCGAATTCAGCGCCTTCCACTCTTGCCGGTCCGCCAGAGCGGCCTCAATGCTGGGTTCGACTTCCGGCTGCGGCGTGTCTGAAAAATTGAGCGCATCTGCTAGCTCGATTTTTTGCCGCGGATCCAGATTCAGCAGCCGGCTCAATCCGTAGAGCAATGTCTCTCTGTCGTTTTGCGCTTCGAGCAGCCGCTGCTTCTCGTTTTGGAGTTCCACGTTGGCGCGCAACGTGTCAATCCCCGTGCCGACGCCTTCTTTCTGCAGGTCCGCCGCCTGGTTGTAGAGCGCTTGCGCCAGATCTACCCGCGACTGCGACGCTTGCACGTTGGCTACGGCGCGAAGTGTCCCGATGTACTGCGAAACCGTCAGCAGAATCACTTGCTCGCGCGTTGACAGGCTGTTGGCCTTGCCCGCTTCTGCCGTGTTCCGCGCCGCTTGATATCTCTGCCACAAGGTCAAATCAAAAACCGGCGCGCTTACACTCGGCCCGGCGGAAAAAAACTGATAGGGACCAATCGTTTTCGGAAACCCAGGAAAGGGCGTCCTCCCGCCGAACTGCGCCAGCAAATTGACCTTCTGCGCCTCATCGGAAATTCTCGCGCTTGCTTGCGGCAGCAACCCGGCCAGCGCGACATTCTTGTCTTGCTCACTTTGCGCCGCCGATAGAATCGCAATCTGTGCCGTTGGGTTCTGCTTGAGCGCGAGCGCCACTGCCTGATCCAGCGTGAGCCGCACCATTTCCGTCGGTGCCGCCGACAGCGTCTGCCCTTTCGCATTGGACTGCGCTTGCGCTGTTCCCGTGCCCATTAGAAGGCTGAACAGCAGAATGTAAAAAACGATGTGTGATCCCTTTGGGCGCTCTTTCCGGCTGTGGGGCTTGGTGTCCTTCTCGCTCTTGACGATCTCCTCCACGATTGCTTGATTCAGGCACCCTTCCGCAACCAGCTCCCCGCCTTGGCGATGAATCTCTTTCAGCAACATTCGTCCCGGGGCATCAATGAAGCTGACCCCGCAAAGGTTTAAGTGGAGTTTCTCATCGGGCGACGCAACACGAAGTTCCCGCCAGCACTGCTCCAGGGTTGCAACCAACGGCCCGGCCAGCCTTCCCTCTATACTTAGGATCGTTTTCCCGCGCTTTTTCTGTGTGGTAATTCTCAGCATTGTTCTTTTCCTGTGTGCCACTATAGATGCACACAACCAGCCAACCGATCTAAAGCTTTCGATTAGGCTCTATACTATTGATAAAAATAGACTTGCCTTGTTACTGGTGGGCCAGACAGGGGCCTATTATAGACCATATATGGGCATGTGGCGAATTGATGCCTAATTCATAGTGCCATTATAAGGTCATTGTTTGGTGTGTTGCGATGCCACGTAAGGTCAGCCTCTTAATTGCTGCCGACGCCAGTATCGATTTGAGTCTATCGCTTTACCGCGATCGCTTGCAGCTCGAAATGCCCGCCAATCAAGAGCGATCCCGCGCCAATAAACTCCCGTGCCGGGTAATCCTTCGTCGTGAAGTAGCTCGCGTAAATGGGATTGAATTTCTGAAAGAGCGACAAGTCCGAACAGGCAATTTGCACGTAGACCAGGTCATCCATCGTCATCCCTGCCTGCGCCAAGACTTCCTTTTCACCATCCAATAGAAACTTAATCTCGTCCTCAATCTTTTCCGGCACTTTTCCGGTCTTTGGGTCCACGCCAATTCTTCCCGCCAGGTAGAGCGTATTCCCGGACAAGATCCCATCACTGAACGGCGCCGAAACCGGTCCTCCGGCCAGCTTAATCACCTTTCTCGTCGGCTGTATCGTCGTCTGCGAAAACATCCCGCTCCCTGTCAGAATCGCTCCCGCCACCAGCGCCACCGCTACAAGCCCTATTCGCCGATTCATGATTCCTCCTCGATTCAAATCACAAAATGCCAGGTCGCGCGAGTCTAGTCCCTTAACCCGCTCCTCCGCAAGCCATCCCGCTGGCCGGATCGGAGCTTGAATTTCCTACGGTCCGGGCTTGCTTCCCATCGCTAGCATCATTTACTCAGCTTGGCGGGCCAATTGAGGATGACGGACATGGGGGCGGTCCCGGCCTCCTTCACAGGCGTAATAATCACGAATCGCTGGCCGTCCCGGCTCACGTCATAAACGAATAGATCATAGATTGGGATTGGCTGCCGGGGAGTGGCCTGAAAGAGTGCCACCGGCGTGCCGGAATCGAAATTCGCGCCCGTCGTCACTGGAACGGCCATCACTTTACTATCCGGAGAGAGATAGAACAATTCTCTTCCATCACCGCGCCAACGAGGCTGTTCACCCCCTCCAACAGAGACTTGCCACTTTCCACGTGGTGCTGGAAAGGAGGTAACGTAAATTTCCCACTTCCCGGTTTCATTCGAGGCATAAGCAACCCATTTTCCATCTGGGGAGAATTGGCCGTTCCTGACGACAGAAGGCGCCTTTAGGAAGAGGCTGTTCTTCAGTTCCGGAAGAGTGACGAACCCCAAGTCCGTGTCTTGGGTGTATAGGATGTATCTTCCCTCCCGAGACCAGTCAT
>Ga0126370_10001467_pt1 | contig 10781 bp, 13 predicted proteins | sample PanSoiMetaPlot_3_FD_92586 | JGI IMG/M metagenome (GOLD analysis project Ga0126370, IMG submission 92586) | Tropical forest soil microbial communities from Panama - MetaG Plot_3 | ecosystem: Environmental > Terrestrial > Soil > Tropical forest > Bulk soil | place: Panama | collected 2016-02-17 | reverse complement strand
TTCACTTTAGTTTTCTCCAATCCTCAAGCGCAAACGATCAGATACAAGCCGCGAGTGCTTGATGGCCCGGCGCCCCGCTGAAACGTGAACAAGATCAGATTTGCGCAACTTGCAATTCGTGGTTTTCGAGAATTTTGCAGGATGTTTCGCAGGAGAAATGCGATTCATAGTTATTGGACTTTTCACGTCACCCTGCAACTCACTGTCTACGCGGGACGTGCTGCCACCAGCGATCCGTATTCTTGTTCGGAAGCGGCCGGTAGAAGTACCCACATGGTGTAGACGCCCATGGCTGTGCCGACAGGAATATTGGTGAACAGCGAGATAAACGCCAACACAATTGCAATGGTGCGCGCCCACGGTTCTCTCTGCAGCAACCCCCAGCCGGCGAGGAATCCGAACGCCGCTTTCGCCAAGATGAGAATCCCCAGAGTGCTGAACAACGCCGTTAGAAAACCGGCCGGCACATCCGAGGGTACGTCTTTCATCTCGTGCAAGTGCGGAAACAGGACGTTTCCGAGAATCAGCAGGACCAGTCCACCCAGGGTGTTGAACGCGGAAAACGCCAGCCACAAAATCGCAAGCAGGTGTACGTGGCGCTGCACTCGACCGGGTAGAGGTTGGGGCGGGACGTTGCCCAGAATCTGTTTGCCGCAACCGCTGCAAAACGCTTGTCCAGATTGCATTGCGGTACCACATCCGTCGCAGAACATGATCTTTCCCTCACGCACTTTCGCTCGCTAACGTTTCAAAATCAAAATTCAACCAATGATACGAAACCACGCTTCCGGAGTTCCGTGCCCACGCGCGCGAACCACAACATTCTGCCTCGCAATCGGTCGCAGAGCAAAACGAAAAGGCCGCCCGGCAACTGGGCGGCCTCTTCTTCAAGGGAGAATAGTTCCAACGGAGGCTTTAGATTCCGTCAAAACTTTCTGCCGAAATCTTATGAGCCCAAAAACAGGGGTGTCAAGGGATTTCTCCGAAATAAACGCTTTTGTTTTCAATACTTTACAAAATGCGTAAACATCCGGAGCTAATGCGTCAAAACTGGGCCAAACCGCCGTTCCCGGGTTGTAAGCCAATATTTCTAAAGGTACTTATGAACGATGTCAGGCGGGATTTTGCGGCATATCGTGGGCGCCCCCTGGCCGGTTTGAGGCTGCCCCCTTCACGGCCGTCTCGGTGAGATGCAGCGAGATGAATTCCATCTGTTCGGGACGGTCGAAAACCTTATCGGGGTACAAGCGCTTCACCAAAATGCGCACTCCGCCGAAGGCAACGCCGGCGACAATCGCGAGGCCCGCAAGAATGGCGCACAAAACCACGATGTTGAGGATCAGCATGTACAGGTCATGAACCTGCGCATTCTCGCTGGGCGTATTCCAGGTGACGCTAGCTTCGTAATTCACCCGGCCGAGCAGAGCCTTGGCATCGCTGTCGGAAATTCCTCCGCTGGCCACGGCGACGAGGGGCCCGGTGCGCTTATCGAAGAACGTGCCCGATCCCTCGATCGTGGAAACACCGGCCGGCTGCTGTTGTGCCAACTGATGGGCGGCGTCGATCTTGCGCAAATGAGCGACGGCAAGTTGCGGGGTGGGATACGAAATCAGCAGCAACGTCGCTTCTCCGCTGGGCGTGTTGTAATGGGCGAGGCTGACCTCGGCGCTGGCGCCGAAATCAACCAGGTCGGCGGAAACCGGCGGCGCGAGCGCAGACAGGGCGGCGGGGCCCATGACGTATTTTTGCGTGTTCGGAATGTAGTCCTGACGCGGCAGAAATTCGATAAACGTGGGCAAATTCCCGGTGTTGCCGCCGGGCCGCGGCAGCGTTCCTGCCAGCTCCCGCAACTCGGCTCCAGACATCGGGGATTCCCGGCTAAACTGCGCGTCCACGAGCACCGCGCCGCGATAAAACAGCGCACGATTTCCCAGCGACGCGCCCTGGTCGCCGATCTGCTCCTTCCTCATCTCGGGCTGCAGGTAAAAGGTATAGGCGCCGAAGGCGCCGGAAGCATCCGCAAAGCGCGCCGCCCTGATCTTGAGGGTGCGTCCATCGTCGCGCGTGTACGTACCGGAAGCCAGGTCGGTGAAGCGGTATTCCTTGAGAACCACCGCGTTGGTGGAATCCGCGGCAGCCGGATCGCTGCTGGTCTGGATCCCACCCTGGAGTTGCCAGCCGGCAAACTGGTGCGGAAGGATCGACACGGCACCCGCGGGCGGGTTTGCCGCATAAGCAACACCCAACCAACAGGCGACGACCACGAAAATAGCCAGAGAATGAAGGAGTTTCATCAGGAGAAACACGTACCCTTCTCATTAGACCACAGGCCGGCAAGAAAAGTTTCGACTCCCGCCAAATCATTGATTTTACAGGCTATCCACCGAAAGGCACCATCGTGCCTTCGACCTACCCGTCGGGGCCATTTTCAACCTCGAGGAGCACGGGCAGACTAGTGACGTACCAAAACTGGCCAGATGAACAGTGAAAAGCAGCAGCGTCGCGGGGTTCGCACGAAGGCGGTTCTTCCGGTCAGGATCAAAGGGAAAGACATCGCCGGAAAAGCTTTCGATGAACTGGCACACACCTTGGACGTCGCGGCCCAAGGCGCTCGTTTGGGATCGATTCGCCACGAGTTGAACGTGTCCGACGAGATTACGGTCTTCATTCGCCAGCGGAGAATGCAGTTTCGAGTGGTCTGGATCAAGAAGATGCGTGGCACATCCGAATTTCAAGTCGGATTGCAAGCTGTGGCGCAGGGGAAAGAGGCTGGGGGAGTGAGCGCCGCGGTGCGGCAGGACGCGCCCGTCGTGCCACTGGAAGTTTCCACGGCTTCGGATATCGCTTAGAAAGGGGAAGAAAATGAAGGAACGAATCCACAATCTGTGGCAAGACGAAGCTGGTCAGGACATCGCCGAGTACTCCGTCATGCTGGCTGTGGTTCTGGTGATCGTGGTGGGCACCGTCCGCCTCATCGGATCGAACGCAAGCAACGTCTTTTCGCAGGTCAGCAGCGCGATCCAGTAACCGCCGATTTCTCAGCCCGAATCCTGGAGGCGGGCCAGGGTGAGCATTCGGGCAAGGCTGGCGCTTGCCCTCCGGTCACTTGCTCCCATTCCTGCTTCCGGGTGAAATCATCCCATGGGGCGCCTGTTCAGCTTTATTGGCATCGTCACCGTCATGGCTGTCGGCATGTACATCTATGCCCGGCAGAGCCAGAGTTCCTCGGCGGCGGCTGGGGTCCACAATCCGAAGGCCGCCATCAATATCACCGCCGTGCGCAGCGATCTCATGACGATCGCGCAGGCCGAACGCGGATACTTCGCGCTGGAAGGAAAATACGCCTCTCTCGACGAACTGATCTCGAGCCATTCCCTGAGCGTCGCCCGGCAGCGCCCGCCTTACAGCTACGAGATCGAAAGCGGCGGCAGCGGATTCCGCGTTCTCGCCACTCGTTCGGGCGATGACGCCTCTGGCGCTCCATCCCAACTTTCGGTTGACGAAAACATGCAGTTCAGCAGCTCTCAGTAGCGCCCGCACCCATTTCCGGTTCGACTATTTGGGGGAAGTTCGGATCCGCCGTCACTTCCTCGATTTGCGCGGTGGGGCGAGCGCTAGGCGTGGCGATGAGCAGCAGCCACTGATACCCGTCCATCGGCCCCGACAGGGGACGATCAAAAAAATGATCGCGCGCAGGTCATCGTTGGTGATGCGGATTGAGTCCGCGTTCTTGCGCGCGTCTTCAAACGCCTTGATCAGGTCGGCCTCGCTGGCCCATCGACCGGCAGGCTCAAGGATCTCCGGAATCTTAAAGTCCTGGCTACGATCCGGGACCTTGGCAAACAATCACCTGATCTTTGCCTTTCACCATTTCGCGCCTGGCGGGATCGGCTGGCGATTCGATATCGATTCCCCAGGAAACAAATCGCCACCGAACTGTTGCATGGGACGCGTCCAGCCGTGGACTAGCCTGCAGAATCTAAGGTCCGAGGAAAGACTCCAATCATTCGGCCGGCTTGTTCAACTCCTCCATCACGCTCTGAATCAATTCCTTGGCGTCGGTCAGGTTTTTCATGATGATTTGGATGTCCATCACCGGCTTGCCCGGCCAGCGCTGGCTCTGGCAATAGACGCCGTGCTGCCCGACGAGCGCCATGGCGTCGGTTATCGTGTCCATGGTGACGGCCAGCCGGCCGCGGGGAATCCCCATCATGGTCTCGTAGTGTTCGAGTTCTTCCTGCTTTTCGTCGAATACCGGCATGCCTCCGATTGTAACTGCGGTGCGGCGAGGAGCATAATGGGCGGCTGACAAAATCCACTGGCAAACGTCTATAGCTTTTCAACCCGACCACACGCTACAAGGAGAAACCATGCCGAGAAGAATTGCCCTCCTCCCGTTGTTCACCTTCATCGCAGCCAGCATATGTTTCGCGCAGGGCGACTCCCGTCCGAGCCCGGCGGCATCTGCCACGTGTGACCTTGGCGGCGGAATAACCATCAAGACCGAGTACTCCAGCCCGCGCGCGAAGGGCCGCGAGATTTTCGGCGCCCTCGTGCCCTACGGCAAGGTGTGGCGCACGGGTGCAAATGAAGCGACGACTTTTGTGACCAGCGGTGATGTGGTGGTTGGCGGCAAGACTGTTCCGGCGGGCAGCTACACGCTGTTCACGGTTCCCAACAAGGACAGGTGGACGCTCATCATCAACAAGAAAACCGGCGAGTGGGGCATTCCTTACAAGTATGAGAGCGACGAACTGGCGCGTGTGGATATGAAAGCGTCCAAGCTCGATTCTCCCGTGGAGGACTTCACGATTTCCTACGAGAAATCGGGAGCTGGATGCACGATGCAAATCAAGTGGGAGCAGACCAAAGCGTCAGTGGATATTACGGCGAAGTAGCCACTTCCTTTGGCTTTCGGTTGATTGTTGGATGGAAACCGGATGCTTCCTGCTGGTTCCGAGGTTTCCATTCAACAGTCGAAAAATCGGGCTTCACCGCTGGTTTGGGGGACTACAATTTGCTTATCAGCTTTTCTACGGGAGGTCCCCCATGCCCGTTTACGATTATGTTTGCCTCGATTGTCACAAGCCGTTCGAAACCGTCCTGACATTGAACGAACACGACAAAGAAACCCCCAAGTGCCCGCATTGTGGCAGTAAGAACGTCGAGCAGGAGGCCGCCGCATTTTTCGCGGTGACTTCGAGAAAGAGTTAGACGAGGCTGCCATAGACGCGGGGTCTGGAGGCTCGGCCGCGGCGAGGCCGTGTCTGCCCAGCGGGGTTGTCGTGTGCCGGGGCGCAGGCCTTTGCAATCGGCAAGCGGCGGTTCAGTCGGCGGGCTTCCAGCGCAGCACCGGCTTCCTGGCGGCCGCGGTTTCGTCGAGGCGCGAAACCCGAGTGGAATGGGGCGCGTCCAACACCATTTGCGGATCTTGCTCCACTTCCACGGCGATCGACTTCATGGCGTCGACAAACAGATCCATTTCTTCCTTGGACTCGCTCTCGGTTGGTTCGATCATCAACGCGCCGGGAACGATGAGGGGAAATGCCGTGGTGTATGGGTGAAACCCGTAATCGATGAGCCGCTTGGCAAGGTCCATGGTGCGGACACCCTTCTTGGCCTGCCGTTTGTCGCTGAAAACCACTTCGTGCATGCTGGGCGTGTCGTAGGGCAGATCGTAAGTGCCCTCCAGTCCCTTGCGGATGTAGTTCGCGTTGAGCACCGCGTCTTCGGTGGTCTGGCGCAGGCCGTCGGGCCCGTTGGCCTGAATGTAGGCGAGGGCGCGCACAAACATCCCGAAATTGCCATAAAAGGCGCGCACCCGTCCGACCGAATGCGGTCGATCATAGTCAAACCCCAGCGTGCCATCGGGATTGGCGACCACCAGCGGCGCGGGCAGGAACGCTTCCAGAATTTTCTTGACCGCAACCGGACCCGAGCCCGGACCGCCGCCGCCGTGCGGTGTGGAAAACGTCTTGTGCAGATTCAGGTGCATGACATCGACACCGAAATCGCCGGGTCGCGCCTTGCCGACCAGCGCGTTCATGTTGGCGCCGTCCATGTAGAGCAAGCCGCCTTTGGCGTGAAGGATGTCAGCGATCTTGTGAATCTGCTGTTCGAAGACACCCAGGGTGTTGGGATTTGTCAGCATCAAGGCAGCGACATCCTCGTTCATCTGGGCTTCGAGAGAGGCGATGTCGACCATCCCGCGAGCGTCCGATTTCAAGTTTTCGACGGCATAGCTCACCATGGCCGCCGTCGCCGGGTTCGTACCGTGAGCGGAGTCGGGAATCAGAATCTTGCGGCGGGGATTTCCCTTGGACTCGTGATAAGCCCGTACCATCAACAACCCGGTCATCTCGCCGTGCGCACCGGCCGCAGGTTGCAGCGTGATGGCGTCCATGCCGGTGATCTCAATCAGACACTCGCTCAGGGTCTTGATGATGCGCAGCGCACCTTGCGAAATCTTTACCGGCTGATAGGGGTGCCCATTGGCGATACCCTCCACCCGTGCCACCGCTTCGTTGACCCGCGGGTTGTACTTCATGGTGCACGAACCTAGCGGATACATCCCCAGATCGATGGCGTAATTCCAGGTTGAAAGCCGGGTGAAGTGGCGGATGATTTCAATTTCACTCACTTCCGGGAGGTTGCCGAGATCTTTCCTCTCGCTGGTGCCGAGAAGTTTCGCGGTGTCCACTTCGGGGACATCCAGCGGGGGAAGCCTCCAGGCGGCCTTGCCGGGCGAGGATTTCTCGAAAATCAGCCCTTCGTTCTGATTGACGTGTGTGGTGGCCTTCCGAATCGTTGACTTCATAATTTGTCGAGTCCTGAATCCTGAATTTCGCTTTCCCCCAGGTGCGCCCTCCCGGTGCCGAGGCAGGGCGCACAAACGCCGGTGCCGCCGCACGGGGAACGCTTTCCATGCCCGCGGCAGACCGAACACCGACCATGCCCGGAGAGCTTCACCGGGCCATCTCTTCCACTTCTTCCTTGGCGGAGCGGACCGACCGCTCGCTCTCGGCGACCAGCCCGACAGCGGTATCGATGGCCGAACGCGGCGTCAGTTCGGTGCAGCACCACAAAGCGGCGTTGCCCAATTCGGGATAAAACTTCTCGAGAGGCAGGCCACCGACCATCTTGTGGCCAAGGAGGCGGTTGTTGATGGCGCGCGGGTCCTCGCTGGTCTTGACCACGAATTCATTGAACTTCGGCGAATCGGCGAACAGCACCGTGCCCTGCTTGCCAAACTGCGCCGCGGCGTAAGCCGCCTTCGCGAGATTCTGCCTGGCCAATTCCTTCAGCCCGACCTTGCCGTACACGGTCATGAAAATGTTGACCATGAGCGCGACCAGGGCCTGATTGGTGCAGATGTTCGAAGTCGCCTTCTCGCGCCGGATGTGTTGTTCGCGGGTCGCGAGGGTGAGAACGAATCCACGCCGGCGGTGCTTGTCGACCGTTTGACCAACCAGCCGTCCCGGCATCTGGCGAACGTTTTTCTCGCGGGTCGCGATCACGCCGCAGTAGGGCCCTCCGAAGCCGAGCGGCACACCGAAGGACTGGGCTTCCATGGCGATGATGTCGGCTGGCCGCGGGGGCTCCACGATTCCGAGCGACACCGCTTCCGCGATCGAGACCACCAGCATGGCCCCCTGTTTGTGGGCGATTTCCGCGATGGCGTCCACATCTTCAATCGTGCCAAAGAAATTCGGCGACTGGACGAGCACGCACGCGGTCTCTGAGCTGATGGAACGCGCCAGTTCCTTGAGGTCCAGGCGGCCATCGTCGCCGAAGCCGGTGATCGCCAGCGGCATTCCCTGATGCGTCGCGTAGGTCGCCAGGACTTCGCGGTATTCCGGATGGAGGCTGCGGGCCACGGTGACCGACCTGCGGCCGGTCAGCCGGACCGCCATCATGGCGGCTTCGGCGGCGGCGGTGGAGCCGTCATACATGGAAGCATTCGCCACCTCCATCCCGGTCAACTCGCAGATCATGGTTTGAAATTCAAAGATCGCCTGCAGCGTGCCTTGGGAGATTTCCGCCTGATAGGGCGTATACGCGGTCAGGAATTCGCCGCGTGAAATCAGAGCATCGATGACCACCGGCCGGTAATGGGAGTACGCCCCCGCCCCGAGGAAGCAGGTGTAGCCCTCACCGTTCTCGCGGGAGCGCTGACGGAAGAAGTCGACAATTTCGGACTCTGCCATCTGCCGTGGAATGTTCAAGTCCCGTGTCAACCGGTATTCGGATGGAACGGGCGCGAACAGGTCATCGACCGAACGCAACCCGAGCGCTTTCAACATGGCCTGGCGATCGTCAGGGGATTTGGGTAAATAGCGCATAGACTATTCAGATGCCTTTCAGTGTACGTCGATGCAAGCTGCGGCCAGCAGTCGCTTCGCGACCGCGATGCCGGCGTTTCGGGCCCTGCCGTCAGGGTCAACGGCGGGATCATAGGCGGTAATCGCCGCACCAACCACGGCTCGCTGGTGGCCGATGAAGCGGATGAGGTGCAACAGTTCGGCGAGGGTTAACCCGCCGGGGGAAGAATACTCGTTCACCACGCCCTCGCTTCGATCCAGCACGTCCAAGTCAACGTGAAGGTAGACCCGTTCGGGCAGCTGCCGAAGCGAGGCAGCCAGCGATCCCTCCCCCCCTTGCTCGCGCAAGCCGAGCGTATCCAGATACGTGATCCCGGAGCTATCTAATGCTTGGCGCTCATCGGGATCGAAATGCCGCGCACCGATTAACACGAGGTTTCTTTCGGGCACGGGGTGAAACCCGGGGATGGAAGCGGTGAGGTTGCGCCAACAACGACCACTCGCCGCGGCCAATGCCATGCCGTCGATGAATCCGCTGAGGGTGGTCTCCGGGGTATTGAAATCGGCGTGCGCGTCGAACCAGATCACCGCTCCGGGATCGGGGTTCAACCCGGCGAGAGCGCCAACCGTGCTGATGCATCCTCCGGCCAGCAGCAGGGGAAAGCAATGGTGCTGAGCGGCCGACCTCACTCTCTCGGAAATGGAACGAAGCACTTTCACCGTGGTTCCGAGTTCGAAAGGGCTCTCCTCGACCTCGATGGCGTGGAGGGCAACTCCGGGTATCGAACCGAGTCCAGCTTCGGCCAGGCGAGCTGGCCCGAGCCCCATGCGGAAGTTCCGGCGTCCGGAGTCGTACGGAACCTGGATGATATGGGCTCGAGCAGCGTGGGATTCGGTCCGCAACCTCAGTGTCCGCCCTCTTCGGCGATAAACTTCTCATAATCCGCCGCGGAAAGGAGCGCCTCGATTTCGGAGGGATTTTTCAAGGTCATCTTGAGCATCCAGGAGGCATGCGCATCCGAATTTACCTTTTCGGGCGACGTGGCCAGTTGACCGTTGACTTCGGTCACCGTTCCGGAGGCGGGGGCGAACAGATCGGAGACGGCTTTCACCGACTCGACCGTGCCAAACGTCTTGCCGGCTGTCAGCTCCGCGCCGACTTTCGGCGTCTCGACGAAAACGATGTCGCCGAGCGACTGCTGCGCGTAGTCGGTGATGCCGACCGTCGCAGAGTTGCCGTTTACCTGAATCCACTCGTGCTCTCGGGTGTATTTGCGATCCGTGGGATAGGGCATAGGGCGTCTGGCTCCTGGCTTCTCGCGTGCCGCCGTCTCGGCGGCTGGACTGGCAACCACGCTTGCGTCGGAAATTGCACGTCCGAGCCCGGACGCGAATGTGGCGCTACTTCTTGGGCCTCTTATAAAACGGCGTTGGGACCACAGCGGCCGCCACCCCCTGGCCGCGAATTTCAACCTTGACTGCGGTACCCACGGCGGAAAACTGGGGCGGCACGTAGGCCAGCGCAATGTTTTTCTTCAGGAACGGGGCCGGGGATCCGCTGGTTACATAGCCGATCTCCGCGCCTTCCGCGTCCAGCACTTTATAGTCGTCGCGGGCAATGCCGCGCTCGCTCATCTCGAGACCCACCAGCGTCCGCCCGAGTCCCGCCGCTTTGGCTTTCCCGAGCGCTCCCCGGCCGATGAATTCCGGCTTCTCCATCTTGCAAAAGCGGTCGAGGCCGGCTTCCCAGACGTTGATGGTATCGGAAATTTCGTGGCCGTAGAGCGGCAGCCTGCCCTCGAGTCGGAGGGTGTTACGCGCACCCAGGCCGCAAGGGACCGCTCCAAACTCCTTGCCGGCAGCCAGGATTTCGCGCCACACCCGGGCGCTGGTCGGTTCGTCGGCGGGAATATAGATCTCAAACCCGTCCTCGGCGGTGTAGCCCGTGCGTGCCATCAGAATGTGATCGAGGCCGCAAACCGTGCCCCGGGTTACCCAGTAGAACCGGACTTTGCTCAGGTCGGCGTCGGTGAGTCTTTGCAGGAGGTCGACCGCTTTCGGGCCCTGGATCGCGATTTGGGTGAACTGGTCCGAGACATTTTCAACGGCACAGTCAAACTGCCGCGTGTTGTCCCGCACCCAGTTGAAATCTTTCTCGCGTGTACCGGCGTTGATCACCAGCAGGTATTCGTCTTCGCCCAGGCGGTGGACGATCACATCGTCCACAAAGGTTCCCGCGGGATAGAGCAGCGCCGAGTACTGAGCCTGCCCCATCGCCAGACGGGAGGGGTCATTCATGGAAATGTGCTGAACCGCGTCGAGCGCCTGCGGGCCAGCCAGGCGGATGTCGCCCATGTGGCTGACATCGAATATGCCGACGCCGGTGCGCACCGCCATGTGCTCGTTGATGATCCCGCAGCCGATGGAGGCGGGATATTCCACCGGCATGTCCCATCCGTT
>Ga0126370_10001466_pt1 | contig 10786 bp, 12 predicted proteins | sample PanSoiMetaPlot_3_FD_92586 | JGI IMG/M metagenome (GOLD analysis project Ga0126370, IMG submission 92586) | Tropical forest soil microbial communities from Panama - MetaG Plot_3 | ecosystem: Environmental > Terrestrial > Soil > Tropical forest > Bulk soil | place: Panama | collected 2016-02-17 | reverse complement strand
TGTTTCGGCTTCCATCTGTTTGCGCCCCGCAGTGGTTAGTGAATAAAACTTGGCCCGGCGGCCAGTTTCGCTCTCCGCCCACTTGGCCTTAATCCATCCCTGTTGCTCCAACCGGTGTAGTGCTGGATAGAGCGATCCCTGTTGCACCTGCAGCACTTCGCTCGATATCTGCTGAATGCGCTTGGCAATAGCCCAGCCGTGCATGGCCTGAAGCGAGAGTGTCTTAAGGATGAGGAGGTCGAGCGTTCCCTGGACGAGATCACTTGGCTTGCCCATACTATGATTATCTACAACATCAATTGTAGATAGTCAAGGTATCATGGCAAAAACAGCCTTTGAAATAACGAGCCCCGAGTCCGAGGGATGACAACACATCACTGAACACTGCTGTGGATCTCAGGCGGTGAGGTCGGCATGCTCTCGGCTCGACTCCTGATGCCGTCAAGCCATTGACGCCGGAGCAGTCCGCTGCCAGGCACAATCAATCTCCAATAACGCGCCATGCCGCGGCGGGCCAGATCATCAAGAGCAAGGACGCGCGTCTCGGCGGTCACTGCGAACCATCCCCCACCCGCATCTTCCACGTTGAAGTCAAAAGCCATTTTGACCGCACCCGGCTCCCGATAGTCGGCGAACTCCTACAAGGTGCGCACTTGGAGGGGACGCATCGCCCGTACATTCGCCCCACCGCACATCAGGACTTCATGCTCGCTGCCCCCAGTAACATAACCGGAAGCCGCAAACGCATCGAGAATCCGTTTGTTCTGCAAAAACTCGCCGGTATCGCGGATACGCAGGGCAGTCCCGCGAATTCTCAGGAGCGTGACCAGCGACTTCATGTCGCCAAAGGTTGACTCGCGAATCGCCTGCATCACCTGCTCCGGTTGTGCGTGGACTCGCACCGAATGCCTCTCGAAAAACTGAAACTCCGGCATGACTTCGTCGAGACGAGTTCTCGGCTGCTCGACGCGAAACGTCGGGGCCGGCCAGAGTAGAGCTGCAACGGCCAAGCCCACACCACCCGCGAGAACCAGCGCTCCGACGAATCGTTTGCGGATTCCAAGAAAACGGAAGGGGATTGTCAGGTTCGCGAGCCCGCACAGCGCCAATACGATTCCGGAGTAAGCCAGCGTGCTGAGCGGTTGGTAAGAAGCCCAATAATTGAAGAGCAGAACAGCCGCGAACGCCATCGCGGCTAGCAGCGTCCATGCCACAGCCTTGAGTGACATCGGCTTGTCTCCTTGTGGCTATTTTGACCCAAGGAGCGAATCACGATCTGTGATCGTGGGTACGAAAGATTGCGGTCTAGGTTCTGCTGCCGCCGACGCTTGCTACAAAATTATTGCAGCCACGGCCGCGACGCAACCCCGCCTGAAATGGACTCACGGATACATTCTAGTTACTTGCTGGCTCCGCTGATTTTTGCTTGAATCTTCCCACCCGGAGACACCATGAAAATCTACAGCGCCATAGGCTATCTGACCATTTTGCTCTACATGCTGGCTTGTGCGTATTCGGCCCCAACTCCCTTGACTGGAGTGTTACTCGGCGGAGCTTACCTGACGTTCTGTTGGTTCCTCGGAGGGTTGTATTTGGCAGACGTTCTTCATCTGGGGATCGCTCATCGTTCCCTCGACTATCAGCCATGGTTCATCAAGGCCGTCACGATAGTGAATAACACCTTCGCCATCTACGTAGACCCGATCGCTTGGGTAAATCGTCACCGCCTGCACCACAAAAATGCCGACCACGATGGCGATCCCAACAAACTCGCAGGCGACGGTTTTTGGCGAACCATGTATCTCTGCGTAATGCCGTATCGATGTGTAGAAGACTTGGCGACTGACGATATCTGCAAGTCGCTGACTTTCCGAGTCACCGCCAATCCCGTTTTCGCGATCGTTGCACAAGCCTCTAGTTTTTATCTCTTGTGGAAGCTAGCTGGAAGTCTGAAGTTCGCGCTCATAATGTGGTTCGGAGTACGAATTTTTGCACTCTGGGTCAATATGATTCAAAACTATTGGACCCACACGCGCGATTTTGGATACCGCCGCTATCACGACGACGACAACGCCATGAACGTTGGCGAGTGGTTACCGGTCACGGCTACCTTCAGCGCATGCCTGCAAAACAACCACCACCACTACCCAGGTCTCTTGCGGCTGAGCCACAACGACTCCGAATATGACTTCGGATTCTTGACGGTCAAGGTGATGAAATCTCTCGGATTGGTAAAGGCGACCACAAGGGGCGAAACTGTCCCCAAAGACGTTCCCTTAGCGGCACTGAATTTCTAACCTGGCAGCATCGAGAATGCAGCCGCGAAGCGGCGAAAGAGTGCAGCCCACGGCGTAAGCCGTGGGAGTACCAAGCGGAAGACAACCAAGCCCCGAAGGGGCGGAAGAAAAGCTACTAGACGGACTGACGGTCGCCAGCGTTCTCACCCAACTCCGCTACGCCTTCCTCTTTCTGATCGTAAACGGCTCAATCGTCTGCACCAGAAAGCTTGGCGAAATCTCTTCGCCGTCCAATCCATAACGTTCGGGCCATTTATCCGGATAGTAATAAGTCCCGAAAATCTTATCGATCCAGGGAAAGTGAATCGCAAAGTTCTTGTCGATCCCCTCTTTTTGAGACGTATGGTGCCAATGATGATATCTGGGCATCACCAGGAATTGTTCGATCCATTTCGCGTTAGGACCGAAATTACAGTGAGTCCAGGTCGCGTGAAGGGTAACGAAAATCAGGTACGCAAAGATGATCGCCTGCGAAAATCCGAACATGAGAGGCACGAGGATAAACCCGCGCACCAGCGTGTCATCGACAAAGTGCGAGCGTGAACCGGCGATCCAATCCAGCGCCTTCGAAGAATGATGCACCGCATGAAAGCGCCACAAAAACGGCACTTTGTGCAAGGCCAGATGAATGAAATATTCAGCCAAGTCCGCAATCACAACGGCCAAGAAGAATTGCAAAAGCCAAGGCATTCGAGCGATCAGGTGTTGAAGAGCAGGAACACCCAAATATTTCACGGCCTGAGTAGCGGGCAATAAAACCAGAAAAGACAAAACCTGTATCGGCAGATGCGTGGACATGAAGTAGACCACATCTAAGGTCCACTCGTTCCTGAATGTTCCTTGTTCCGGATATTGCGGCCAGAGTCTTTCCAGCGGCACATAAATGAGTGCCATCAAAAGCATATCCAGCAAAAACCAGTCCAGCCCAATCGCCGGCCCATTGCGCAGATTCGGGTTGATCTGTACGCTCGAGCCTCCCAAAGCCGTCGCCGCAATGGCAAGCAGCGTTCCCGTCAAAGCCAAAATCTTCTTCTTACGCAGAATCGAAGCAACGATCCCGAACAGAACCGCCCCCACGATCAGGCATTGGATCAACACGCGCATAAGGTGCATTGGATAATACGCGCGCAGTTCTGGAGAGGTCAGTAGTTGCGGAAAATGCAGGCACAAGACTCCTCCGAATGCGAGGAATCCAAAAAACGCCGACAAGATCCCACTCCACCAGCCGGTTCCAAAGCCAGTGGCCTCAGCATCACCAAAAAATTCATTAATTTTTTGCTCGATCACGATGCCTCCTGGATCCGGTCCACCGGCCCGCGCAGAGCGTCCTGACCCAACGGTCCGGCGTCATTCTTCCTTCTTGTCTTGGATTCCCCGTGGACAGACGCCCCGCTTGAGATTTTAGGATGGCAGGAAAAGGCGAACAAGTCCGCGTTCGGGATCGGATAATCATAGGTAACGGACGATCCAGACCTCAGTTTCGGTCACGCGATTTGGCCCGGAGCCCCGAGATCACAGCGTCTTGCGGTAATGCACACAGCGGTCGACAACCTCGTACCCTAACTTCTCGTGTACCCGTTGCGACACATCATTGTCGATCCATGTATCCGACGCCATCTCAACACAGCCATGGCCTCGCGCCCAGTCCTCAGCCTCTTTCAGAAGCTTTTTCCCAATCCCCCGATGCCGATAACCCGCTGCAACATACCAACCCTCGACATAACCTACTGGTCGGGCCGGGTTGCAACCATCCGCGTGAGAGCGCAGATCCACTTCCAGGAAGCCAACCAACATCCGATCGTTGTTCTCAGCGACCAGAATTGTCAGGGGCAGCGTCACTACAGGCTTACCCTCGAGAATCGCGGTAAGTTCTTGGTCGTGTTCCTCCGCGGACGAGTTGGGCCACAGCGCCACACGCATACGCACCAGATCGTTTCGATCAGAAGGCTGTGCGGGCCTGATGCAAATGTCGGACACGCGCTTATCGTATCGAATCTGCATGCCCAGAGGTTTTCCACATCCCAACAATGTTCACCCAACCTTGACTTCAACCCGAAGCTTCAATGATCCTGCTAAAAGGTGGCGCAAAGGGTTTTCTCTGTGACCCTCTGTGCCCCTGTGGTGAAAGAACTTCCCGAACCGGGAAATCAAAATCAAGCGAAAGAGAGATAACTCTCTACCGCTCAGGATTTTGCAGCATGATCTTTAAAGTAACAAAGCGGTTTTAAAGGACTTAGGCGATTATCCACGGTGTAAGTCCAACGCACTCAAGATTTTGCCCGTAACTGATTGCTGTGAATGGTTCAATTTGCGATTTGACGCTAAACCACTGATTCCAATAGACCCCTTAGGGGGAGGGGATACCTCTGAACCCTCAGCATTCCCAAAACGAAACTAAAATGAAAGCCAACAAAACTCTCGGTTTCGCCACCCGCGCCATCCACTCCGGACAAGAACCCGATCCTCTCACTGGAGCGGTCACCGTCCCGATTTATCCCACCTCCACCTACGTGCAGCAAGGCATCGGCGAGCACAAAGGATACGAGTATTCCCGCGTCTCCAATCCCACGCGCACGCGTCTCGAGCAAAACCTCGCCGCGCTCGAAGGCGGAATCGCCGCCCGCGTCTTCGCCAGCGGCATGGCAGCGATCAACGCTATCGTAAGCATGCTGAAGTCTGGCGATCACGTCGTCTGCGGCAACGATCTCTACGGAGGAACTCCGCGCCTCTTCAACCAGGTGATGTCGAACTTCGGGCTGGAGTTCACGTACGTTGATACTTCCGAAGCCGAAAACGTCGAGCGTGCGATCCGCAAGAACACACGCATGGTCTACGTCGAGACGCCGACGAACCCACTGATGCGGATCAGCGATCTTGCCGCGATAAGCGCCATCTGCCGCCGCAAGAAGTTGGTTCTCGTGGTCGACAACACCTTCATGTCACCCTACTTCCAGCAACCACTCTCGCTCGGAGCCGACCTGATTGTGCATTCGACCACGAAGTTCTTAAACGGTCACAGCGACGGACTTGGTGGAGTTGTCGTCTGCGCGAACCAGGAACACGCCGACAAACTCGCCTTTCTCCAGAAAGCCGCCGGAGCGATTCTGTCGCCTTTCGAATGTTGGCTGATTCTACGCGGCGTGAAGACGCTCGCCGCTCGCATGGAGATTCACGACCGTAGCGGACGCGTCGTCGCCGACTTCCTGTCGAAGCACAAAAAGGTTAAAGGCGTCTTCTATCCCGGACTAAAAGATCATCCGCAGCACACCCTGGCGCGCAAGCAGATGAGCGGCTTCGGATCGATGATCACCTTCGAAACCGGATCCCTGAAAAATGCCAATAAGATGCTGAAGAAAGTCCGCGTCTGCTCTCTGGGAGAATCGCTAGGAGGAGTAGAGACGCTAATCTCGCATCCTGCAACAATGACGCACGCAGCTCTAGGTGAAAAGGGACGCAAAGCCCTCGGCATCACCGACGGTCTGGTGCGCATTTCAGTAGGCATCGAAGACGTAGACGACATCCTCGATGACCTGGATCAAGCGCTGAAAGCCGTCTAGTCGCGTAAAAATGTTGTCATCCTGAGGCCCGCGCTTTTTGCGGGCGGAGGACCTATGTACTCGCGTGCAGCGTCGATGCTCCCGGCAAAGTGCACGGATGCTCCACTCTCCTTTGATAAAGGCGTGGAAAATGCTCAGCCCGCAACCGAGTCCGCGATCCAATCCAAATACTCCGCGCTCCCATCTTCGACCGCAATCGCGATGCATTCCGGAAGATCGTAAGAATGCAGTTCCCGAATGGCGTTGCGCACATTCGGAAATTTCTCGACCGTAGTCTTGATCAGGAGCAACCATTCCGCGCTGGACTCCACCTTACCCTGCCAGCGATACACAGATTCGATTCTTGGGACGATATTCACGCATGCCGCCAATTTATGTTCCACAAGATGCCGCGCCATCTTCTGTGCTTCTTCCTGAGAACCCGCGGTCGTGAAGACGATTCGCTTGTCAGTCATATAAAATCAGCCGTCGGATAACAGCTTTTGGCTTAGCAGCGTGCGCTCCGGATCGTATTCAGGCAAAGCTAGAAGCTAGCAGCTAGAAGCCAGGAGCTCTCATATGCTAACGCAAATTAAGTTCGGTACATCAGGTTGGCGCGCGGTAATGGCCGAAGAGTTCACCTTTACGAACGTGCAGCGCGCCGTCCGCGGAATTGCCCGTTACGTGGCCTCGCAGAAATCCAAAGGCGCGCGGGTAATCGTCGGACGCGATCCGCGTTTCCTGGGCGAGACGTTCTGCTCGATGGCCGCCGACATCCTTGCCGCACATGGCATCACTCCCCTCGTCGTACCGGAAGCTGCGCCCACTCCGGCCTTTGCCTATGCCGTGATCTCCAACAAAGCTGACGGAGTCATCAACTTCACCGCGTCGCACAATCCGCCAGAATACAACGGCATCAAATTCTCGACACCTGACGGTTGTCCTGCCTTGCCCGAAGTCACGAAGAAGATTGAGGCGGAAATCGTTGCAGCCGATAGCGCACCGCCCGACAAGGCATCCGCTTCCGGTTCAAAAGATTCTCTCGATCCGAAGCCAGCCTACCTGAAACGATTGGGCGAAATCGTCGACCTGAATGCCATCAAGAAAGCGGGACTGAAGGTTACCTTCGATCCCATGTGGGGAGCCGCGCGCGGATACTCCGACGAATTACTGCGCAGCTCCGGAGTACAAGTTGCGACGGTACATGATTACCGCGATGTATTGTTTGGCGGTCACGCGCCGGAACCCGACGATCATCTGCTAGAGGATCTCCGCAAGAAGATGCGCGAGACAGGGTCGCAGATCGGAATTGCCACCGATGGCGATGCCGACCGCTTCGGCATCGTGGATGCTGACGGAACGTTCCTGCAACCAAATTACGTCATTGCGATTCTCTTCGATTACCTGGTGGAAAGCCGCGGCTGGAAAAATGGCGTCGCAAAGTCCGTTGCCACCACGAATCTGATCAATGCGCTCGCCAAGCATCACGGCGTCGAACTGCATGAGACTCCCGTCGGATTCAAGTACATTGGCGAACTCATCATGCAAGACAAGATCGCCATCGGTGGGGAAGAGAGTGCAGGACTCTCCATCCGCCATCATGTTCCCGAAAAAGATGGAGTGCTTGCCGGTCTACTCTGCTGTGAGGCCGTCGCGAAAAGAGGCAAGACTCTGGGCGAGCAGTTGAAGGCCATCAGTAACCAGGTTGGTTCCTTCTACCCGCAACGGGAGAACTTCCGATTGACCGCCGAGGTCAAAACGAAGTTCACTGAAAAGTTGAAGTCCGATCCGCGCGAGTTCTGCGGACGTCCGGTCAGCCAGGTCGTGCGAACGGACGGATTGAAACTCGTGTTCGATGACGGATCATGGGTCTGTTACCGCCTTTCTGGCACCGAACCCGTGGTGCGCGCCTACACGGAAGCACGCAGCGACCGAGGTCTCGAAAAGTTGAGCACAGCCGCCAAGAGCTGGATTTTTGAATGAAGGTGTTTTCTGTGAAGCGTTTTTCATCGATTCCACGCATTCCACGTCCGGAAGAGGGACTGCGCGCCGTCATGGAGCGTGCGCCGCAGGCCGAGGCCTTTGCTGCCTCGTGGATCGAGCGCATTCGTCCGCTGCTGATGGAGCTTTATCTACTGCGCCGGCGCATTGCCACCATTGCGGTCATCCTGCTCGCTGCATCGTTATTTGTTCACGTTACTTTCGGTGCGAATGGAATGGTGGTGTACAAGCAGAAGCGCGCTGAATACCAGCAACTGCGAAAACAAATTGGTCAAGTGCAACAGGAAAACGACCGCTATACCCAGCAGATCCAAGGATTGAAGACCGACCAGACCGCCATCGAGAAGGAAGCCCGCGAGCAGTTGGGATACGCGAAGCCTGGAGAATATGTGTACGTCCCGCCGAAACCTGCCCCTGCACCGCAGAATCGCTCCGCGAAAAAGTAATTTCGCTTTCTATAAACACATAACACCTTGTTGCCCCACGCTTCACGGCTCTCGAAAGGTTATTCCTAGTCGTCCGGCGAACCCTATGTGACAAATGACATCATTGATCGTGATATATTTCCCCAGCTTCATTTCACCATCAGCGGGACAGTTATTCTGATCAGGGTAGCTGCGCCTTCGCTTTGCGGTTGTGGGCCGCGAATGGAATATCAAAAGGAGAAACAGGTCATGAGAAAAGTGCTGTCGATCTGTATTGCGTTCTGTTTCGTGTGTGCGTTATCGGCGATGGCGTTCGATGACATGGGGAAGAGCACAACGGTTAACGGATGGGTTGTCGATGACAAGTGCGGTGCGAAGGGCGCACACGCAGGTGCTGAGGCATGCACGAAGAAGTGCCTCGAGGCTGGCGCGAAGATGGTCATCGTGACAGACGGAGATCAGAAAGTGATCGCCGTGGAGAATCCCGATGCTTTGAAGGGACACGAGGGACATCACGTCGCCGTCACCGGCACGATGGAGAAGGATTCCATCAAGGTGGCAAGCACGAAGATGCTGTGAAGGTTGAGATTGCAGAAAAGGCGGCCGCTTTGGCCGCCTTGCTTTTTAGGGGAACAACTTTCTACGAACTATCGCACTACGCCTTCCAACGGGGAGCTCGCCGTTGCGTACAGTTTCTTCGGCATGCGTCCAGAGAGATATGCTTGGCGTCCTGCCAGTACAGCGTGCTTCATCGCATCTGCCATGAGCACTGGGTCTTGTGCGTTGGCGATTCCGGTATTCATCAACACCGCGTCGGCGCCCAGTTCCATCGCGATTGCGGCGTCTGACGCGGTGCCGACGCCAGCGTCGACGATCAGTGGCACACCGGAGATCATCTCGCGCAGAATGCGGATGTGCGCGGCGTTCTGAATGCCCATGCCGCTTCCGATGGGAGCGCCTAATGGCATGATCGTGGCTGCGCCGGCATCGATGAGACGCTTCGCGAAGACGATGTCATCGGAAGTGTAGGGAAGAACCGTGAATCCTTCCTTGACCAACACGCGCGTCGCTTCGAGCGTAGCCTGGACATCGGGATAGAGAGTCGCCTGATCGCCGATGACTTCGAGCTTCACCCAATCCGACAAACCAACTTCGCGGCCGAGACGAGCTGCTCGGATTGCTTCATCTGCCGTGTAGCAGCCTGCGGTGTTAGGTAGCAGGAAGTATTTCTTAGAATCGATGTAATCCAGCAGTGATTCCTTGCTGCGGTCGAGATTCACGCGACGCACTGCGACGGTGACCATTTCTGCGCCGCTGGCTTCGAGAGCACGCGCTGTTTCCTGGAATGACTTGTATTTTCCCGTGCCAACAATCAGCCGGGAACGGAAGGAACGTCCGGCGATAATCAATGAGTCCGACATGGAAACATTGTAGTCATTCCTGGGTCTCTCGGCTAACCAGCTCTAGCCTAAGCCGACATCTAAGCTGAAAATGTCATGCTGAGCGGAGCGCGAGGGAAGCGAAAGCGGACCTCGTGCGGAGTCGAAGCATCCCTATCTTCTTTTCGATTCCCGCGACGGGAATCAATTTGTTCGGTGTGACCACTAACACTGCGTTTCAGTGCAAATCCATTGAGCATCGCAGCATGCCTCGCGACCGTCGCTATTACTTCGTCTACCTGGGCAGCATCTCTGGCACGCTCTATGTTGGGTTTAGTGGCAATCTGCACAAGCGAATCTTCCAGCACAAGTTCCATCACTACGAAGGGTTCACGGACAAGTACTCGGTCATACGACTGTTTTATTGGGAGTCGTACGACGACGTGCACAAGGACTGCGCTGATCGTGCGACGGAATCCGCACTGGGTCGATTTGGCTGCGGAATGGTACCCCTGCATGGGTGACGCTGGTAGGGATGCTTCGACTCCGCAATGAGGCTCGCTACGCTCGCCTCATTTCTCCGCTCAGCATGACATTGTGTCGAATTACGGAGCGGTCGCCGCTTCGGCTTGCGCGTAAAGGTCGTCGATCTGCTTTTTATAGCGCCCTTCGATGATGCGGCGACGTAACTTCATCGTCGGCGTCAGAGCACCATTGGCTATCGTGAACTCGTCTTCGACGAGCATCACCCGTTTGAGCTTTTCGAAGCGGGCGAGATTCCGGTTGATCTCTTCGACGACACCATCGTAAAGGCTCTGCACCTTCGGATTGGCGACGAGTTCAGCGCGGGAAGTGAAAGCGATGTTGTTAGCGCGTGCCCATTCTTCTAGAGTGACGAAATTCGGAGAGATCATGACTGCAGGAAACTTGCGACGATCGCCGAGAATCGCAGCGACACCGATGTAAGGACTCAACTTGAGTGCGTTTTCGATCGGCTGCGGCGCGATGAATTTTCCACCCGACGTTTTGATCAGGTCTTTCTTGCGGTCGGTAACGGAGAGATAGCCATCGGCGTCAATGTTGCCGATGTCGCCCGTCTTGAACCATCCGTTCTCGAGCGCGGCCTTCGTTTCTTCGGGGCGATTCCA
>Ga0126370_10001464_pt1 | contig 10792 bp, 14 predicted proteins | sample PanSoiMetaPlot_3_FD_92586 | JGI IMG/M metagenome (GOLD analysis project Ga0126370, IMG submission 92586) | Tropical forest soil microbial communities from Panama - MetaG Plot_3 | ecosystem: Environmental > Terrestrial > Soil > Tropical forest > Bulk soil | place: Panama | collected 2016-02-17 | reverse complement strand
CGAAGCGACTCAGAGGAAAATTGACAAAGCAAAGCAAGACTTGATCATTCTTCATCACCGGCTAGACAGATATCGGGTTCGGGACAGCGATAAGGTTAGGAAACGAGTGCGACATCCTCCGCGTCCACCGGGACTTAACAGCACCCGGTCCACGCCGTAGGAAATTTCCGTAGAAGTTGGGAGTCTTCCCAAATCTGACTTCGTTGCGAGATGGGAAAATTACGGTGATTAAGTTTTAAAATCGATATATTGCGGCCGCACAAGGGAGCGTCCGTGAGGCGCGGGTATTGCTTTGATGGTCGCGAGGAGCTCATTAAACAGGCTGATTTGATCAAGTCCATTGTTGGGGTAGAACAGGTCGCATTCAGATTTCTCGATTTTTGGGATATGAGTCCTCAACGCCTGGGCGGCACATTCGATATTGTTTCTCAACCTCGGCATTCTTTACCATTTGACTGATCCGCACAAAGCATTGCAGCTAACAAAATCGATGGCCCGCCAATACATTCTGCTTGATACTGCCGTGTACCCATCGAAAGAGTCGATCATTCGGTTGGGTTGGGAAGAGCCCACTGATGTTGAAACATATTGGTGTTGTCAAGTGGTTCGAAATACCTTCTATTGACATGCCAGCTGACTATCTGGAAAACTCACGGGCATCCTGGCTGATCAAAGTTGCATGATAAGCGCTGCCGCTAAACCTCCGCCGCCGTGCGACCCAGAGGCACGAGTCTCGCTTGAAACCGGCCTGATCGGTCTCGCTGGTCTGGTGAGCGCAAGCTCAAGCTCGGGACGTAAGTAAGTCCGGATCTAGTAACTGTTGTTTGTATCTGGCTAACAAAAAGCCCTGCGTCCAAATGATGAATCAGCGACGCGCAGAAAATGACGTCAATGAACTCATTATAGGCAATTCGGTTTGATAGGCGGAACCTACTCTCAAATCAGCCGCAATGTTCTGTCGGCGCTTTTGGGCCTATCAACAAAGCACTTGTCCGGAACCGGTGGAATGGAGTCTCCATTGGTTAGTTTCTCCCTGTTTGAAAGCCCTGCATCACCAAACTTCCAAAACCGTTCAAGACAATATTGGTAATGAAGTGGTTTCCCGCTCTGCCGGGGACAGTCGACGCTCCAGACAGCATCCTGACTCCCACCAATGCGGACGATTCTCCCAGATCTCCCACACCGGTGTCTTCCTGATATTGCCGATTGGCTTCTGCCTGGTGCAGGTGGTTACGTCGCCGTTCGCCTGGATCTGTAGCATCGTTAAAGTAGAACAGAGAAGTCTGTGCTCATGCGCTTGGTGGGCCGTGGTAGTGAGCCGAAGAGAGTCCGGGTCGCGGAAGTAAGGGATCATCACCTCTAGTTGCTGGTAACTATTGGCGATCCTGAACCCTTGTTGCTTCATTTTTATTAATTGTTCCACAGCGCGGACCGCTTTGTCCGTATTGCGCGGCCAGTTGTCTGTGTGTTCCCACCACCGCGGATCTTCCGGAGTATTGTAGTTCTGCTCAATGGGCTGAAAGAAGACTTCCATCCCAGGCTGGTTGGCAAATCGCGCTACATCGCAAACCCCGTCCAGGTTATGCGACATGATGACATTCTTTAGGCGAATGGTAGTCTTCAGCTTGTTCTCCCTGCGCACCCGCTTCACCGTCTCAATGGTTGTGCTGGTCTTCTCCCAAAACTTATCTCGCCCTCGAATCGTGGTGTGCAGCTCGCCGATGCCATCAACCGAGATCGTTACCCTCCACGGTTCAGCCAGCACCACCTTCTCTATCTTGGACTGGTCGTCCCAGTAGCCATGGGTGAGGAGCTCCAGGTAGAGCCCGAGGGAAGAGGCGTAGCCCACCAGCTCAATGGTAAACGGCTTCAACAAGGCCTCACCGCCTGTGAAAACCACTTGCACAGGTCCTAACCACTTTTGTAGATCTGCAAGCACGGTCTTCCACTGATTGACGCTTGGCGACTCTTCCTTGCTCCGGTTCTTCCAGATATCGCAGTGCACACACCTCGCGTTGCACAATTCCGTGAGAAGGATCAAGGGGCACACGGGACGCACGTATGAGGCAAAGCGGCCGCCGGCCAGCGTCCGCAGGCGGTAGTTGACGCTATTATGTAATCTTCTCTGAATCTCGCTCAACATACCTGCCTCCAACTCGAAGCCGGAAACTGGAAACAGTTACTTCGCTCACGAAGTCTGTGTATTTGACGGCTCTCGGGGTCCGAAGCTACGCCGATTCGCTCGTTCTTCCTCTTCCCGAACCCCCTCAAGGGTGTCTCAGGACCATCACCGAGCGAACCGCCGTACGCGTGACCGGGATGGGATCAGATTCCATAAAACTGCAACAATTTGGCAACGTTTATTTTGAGGTTGAAATTCGCTTCAACTGCCTTTCGTCCTGCCGTCCCCATTCGCTCCCGAAGGCTGCCATCGCGGAGGAGCTCTAGTATTCTCTCAGCGGTTGATCCAACATCGCCCGGAGTAACCAAGAAGCCCGTTTCGCCATTCTTGACCAGCTCCGGGATGCCACCTACGCCTGTGGCCACCAACGGCTTGTTGCAGGACATGGCCTCCGCGACAGTCCAGCCGAACGCTTCCTGCCAGCGAGAAAGCTGGCAGATTACGTCGGCAGCGCCGTAAACACCCTCCACTAGCGGATCTACGACCAAGCCAGTCCACGTTACGCGATCCTGCAACCCCATCTCACGAGTCCGTTGCATATACTGATTCCGATAAGGACCCTCACCCACAAAAGCGAAACGTACGTCGCGGTCTTGAGCCAGCACTAGGCGCGCTACCTCGAGCAAATCGGGGATGCCTTTCTCGGGAATGATCCAACTCACCTGGACCACCAGTGGGCATCCAAGCGGAATGGAGTGCTTTCGGCGAAAGGCTATGCCCGCTTGTAAGTTGGTGTTGACACGACAAAGGTCCACTGCGTTGTAAATGGTCCGAATCCGCTTGCTGGCTATCTGCCCTGTGACAGTTAGGCATCGACAGTTGAAATCGCTGACGGTGATGACCGCGGTCACGGGTAGGTTGATGGAATTTGATAAGACTCGTTTCCAGAGCGCAGCGTGGCCGGCAACATAAGGCGCCGGCCGCGACCTTTGGTCACTGAAATAGACACGGCTCGCGGAATGAAGCCGGGCGAGCCAGGGATAAGCACTCAGAAAAGGCGTGAATTGCAAATGAACGATCTCTGGGCGATACCGACTCAAGATTCCGCACAAACTCCGGATTGGCTGCCAGCCGAGCAGCGAGGGGTTAGGCAGCACCTCCAAGGCAATACCGGGCACGTCCAGATACTGTCGCACCTCTTTGCTGGGTGGGCTGGCAAAGCAGAGCACGCTCTTCCAACCGCGCTCAGCGAGCTGACAGGACAACTCGCGAGCAAACATTTCAACGCCACCGATTCTAAATGGCTCGATGTCGAAGAGCGAGAACACTGTTTGATTCAGCAGAACCTTACCTCGTCAACTACCTTCGTTGGTCTGGGTTGTACATCCGTGTCTCTCGTATCCTTTTGCGGACCCAATAAGCTGAATAGCTGAGGTATGTTGCCGGCTTTCTGTTACTGAGGGACCTGTCAGTCTTGCCAGGGGCCCAAACAGAAAGGAAGGGCGAAAGAGTATCTTTATGACCTTCCGGGATTGTAAGGGGGCCCGAGGAAACGTGACTTTGTTTGTTATGACAGAGTGCGCGCGCCTTGGCTCTACCCGACCTGACTCAGGCTTTCGACGAGTGTGCAGTGCCTGTGCAGTAAAGACCTCACGAAACCCGCATAAAACGGCCCTTCAAGCTTGACTCGAGTGATTATTTGCTATAGTGCAGCAGCGAGAACACGTCGCAGCCTTTGAGCTTCTCGCGGCCCTTCAGGAAGTCTAGTTCGACTACAAAGCCAAGTCCAGAAACCTCGGCACCCAGCATCTTGGCGAGAGAAACGGTGGCCGCTGCTGTGCCTCCGGTCGCCAGCAGATCATCCACGATGATGACCCTCTGCCCCTTTTTGATCGCGTCTTTGTGAATCTCCAGCACGCTGCTGCCATATTCAAGTTGGTATTCAAGCCGCTGCGTGGCCGCCGGCAGTTTGCCCGGCTTGCGTACGGGAACAAACCCGGCGTTGAGCCGATATGCAACCGCCGGCCCGAAGATGAACCCGCGGGCCTCCATCCCCAGGACCAGCTCAACGTCCTTTTGCAGGTAGCGCTCCGAGAGGGCATCAATCAGCGTGGCAAACCCCAGCTTGTCCTTCAACAAGGTGGTGATGTCGTAGAACAGGATCCCCTTCCTGGGGAAGTCCGGCACTTCACGGATCAGCTTCTTTAGCGGTTCACAGTTCGTCGCCGGTCCGGTTCCCATCACCAGGCTCCTTCAATGCGAAATGTCTTCAGGCCGGCCACGGCTCGTGCTTCCGACTCCTCAACGTCTTCCACGCGCGCCGCCCTCGGACCTTGATAAAGTCGCGAACGCAACCCTGACAGCTGGTCGCGTGTCCCTATGCCGAGCACTTCCACGCTGCCGTCCGAGTTGTTGCGCACCCAGCCGGCAATCCCCAGAATGTGCGCTTCCCGCTCCACGAACCAGCGGAAACCGACGCCCTGCACACGTCCTCGGACCACAAATCGCCGCGCCTCGACCGTTTTCTCCGCCATATCTCCTCAAGAGACATTTGCTGGCAACCCCTCTCTCCGCCTGTCGAAGTGCCAGCAGAGACGTAGCAAGTTACGTCTTTCCAGAAAGGTTACGCACGCGACAAATAAGCCCCTTCCGATGTGTCCACGCGGATCTTTTCGCCTTCGTTGATGAACGGGGGCACTTGTACCACAAGTCCGGTTTCTGTTTTCGCCGGCTTTGTCACACTCGATGCCGTGGCGCTCTTCAGGCCGGGCTCGGTCTCGACCACCGTGAGCTCGACAATCTGCGGCAACTCGACTCCAACCGCTTTTCCGTCAAAAAACTCCACCTTGATCTGCAGATTCGGAATCAGGTAATCCACGGCCTCACCCAGCGTGTCCGTGGTGAGATGCGTCTGCTCGAAATTCGACGTGTCCATGAAGTAGTACGCATCACCGTCGTTGTACAGATACTCCATCTCGACTTCATCCACCGTGATCTTCTCGATCGGATCGGGCGAACGGAAACGGTGCTCAAACATTGCGCCCGTGCGCAGGTTGCGCAACTTGGCCTGGATGAAGGCGCGCAGATTCCCTGGCGTGCGGTGTTCCACGCTGAACACCGAGTGTAGGTCGTTGTTGTGCTTGATGATCATACCGGGGCGAAGCTGGGTCGCAGGAATAGCCATGCTACTTAGGTTCTCCTTGAAGAATTCGTCGGCACGCGAGCGGAAGAGACACTCGTTTCCGCCGCACACAGGGACCAAACTGTTTATTTTACACAGAGTTTAGTGCCTTGGAAAACTCGCCCTTCCCGACTGGAATCCAATAGCCTTTTTAGGCCACGCCTTTAGTTCAGCATCTTGTTCACACAGCAAGACTACAATTGGCACCATACTTATCAAATCGAGGTTAAATCCCGAGGTGGATCTATGCGAGATGGAGATTACGAGGCTTCCGATAAAAGCACCCTAGGCATTGCCATTACCTTTTTATTGATTGGACTCGGGGCCGGCGCCCTCGCCGCGCTTCTATTTGCTCCCAAAGCGGGCAAACACCTGCGCAAGGAACTCCGCCGAACTTATGATGAAGCCCGCGAGGCCGTCGAGGATTTCACCGAGGATGCCCGGGATCGCGTTAACGACGTTATGGGGCGCGGCGCCGACTGGGTCGAAACCGCACGCGAAAAAGTGGAACCTCTACGTTCCGCTGTCCGCCGGAAATAATAATTAACGTGGCATTGTCCCGCTGAGAATCCGACAGCATTTTGGCAAGGTCTCAGACTGCGTAATCGATCGCTGTAGCATGATTAACTCATAAGGGAAGCCAACCACCCTCGACCAGGAAGCCCTTACTGCAAAATTCCCATTCGCTTGCCCACGCGCTTGAGCACCTCAAGGGCTTGCTGCAATTCGTCACGTGTATGCGTTGCCGTCATGATCGTCCGCACCCGGGCCTTGCCTTCGGGCACTGTCGGAAATGCGATCCCCGTCCCGAGCACTCCTTCTTTAAACAGTTCCCGCGAGAACTCCATCGTGAGTTTCCCGTCCCCAAGGATGATGGGCGTTATCGGAGTCTCACTCGGGGGAGTGTTCACACCTCCAATATTGAACCCGAGATTCCCCAACTCTTTTTTCCAGTACTGGGTGTTATCCCATAACCGCTCCATCCGTTCCGGCTCCTGCTCGAGCACGTCGAAAGCAGCTATGCACGTGGCGGCCACCGACGGCGGATGCGAGGTCGAAAACAGGAATGGCCGCGCCCGGTGGTAAAGGTAGTCAATCAAATCCTTTGATCCGCACACATACCCGCCCAAAGCGCCAATTGCCTTCGAAAGGGTTCCCACCTGCACGTCCACACGCCCATGCACATGGAAGTGATCAATAGTTCCTCGCCCGTTTCTTCCCAGCACTCCGGAAGCGTGCGCGTCGTCCACCATCATGATCGCGCCATATTTCTCGGCAAGTTCGCAAAGAGCGGGTAGCGGCCCGATGTCTCCATCCATGGAGAACACGCCGTCAGTAATGAGCAGCTTGCGCCCCGGCAGATTCTTCAAGCTTGCCAGGTGCTCCTCGGCATGCGCCATATCCTTGTGGCGAAAGACCAGGATCTTGGCCTTCGAGAGCCGCGCCCCATCAATGATCGAAGCATGATTGAGCTCGTCGGAGATGATGAAATCATCCTTGCCCAGGATGGCCGAAACCGTTCCCGCATTAGCTGCAAATCCGGACTGGAACACTACGCATGCTTCCACATTCTTGAATCGGGCAATTTTCTCCTCCAGCTCCATATGGATCTTCATGGTGCCGGCAATGGTCCGCACCGCTCCTGACCCAACCCCGTATTTCTTTGTCGCCTCGAGCGCAGCTTGGCGCAGCTTGGGATGTGTCGTCAGTCCCAGGTAGTTATTCGACGCGAGGTTGATGACCTTCTTGCCGTCGAACGTGCACACCGGCGCTTGCTCATCCTCAAGCACGCGCAAACGAAAATGGGTACCCTTGGATTTAAGTTCATTCAGCTGATCAGTTAGATAAGAAAGGGGATTGGTGCGGGTCGAAGGCAACGTTACCATAGCAGGAATAGTTTAATCCCGCCGGCTCTGCTTTTTCTGTAGAAAGCAGCTCCGCGCCGCACAAGCTGTCGAAGACCACAACGTCCGGAAAAGCGTGACCGACCCTCATCGATTAACAATCGCGAGATTCGAGCCTGGATTTCCATATTTTGTGCGTCCGGTTTCGGGCGCTTCTGGAATATGCGCTCATTCGGTCCCGTAGTTGTCCCTGCAGCGCTCAACCACCACCACCGTTGCAGATGCTCGCGGGGAAACCAGAGGCTTCGCGAATTTTTATACCGGCCCTTGCCCGCGACGTCCGCTCAGTACCGCCTTCTGTCTCGAGGGAATGATTCGTGTCGCCAAGCGTGCGGTGCCTTCTGGGCCTTTGACTCCAGAAATATCAGTGCCTCGCCGACGCTTTCCGCTGGAATCGGATCTCGGAAGGGCCCAAACTTGTGCATGGTGCGTAAGACTGTCTATTTGTCGCTGGGGTCGAACGAGGGTGATCGCAGGCGAAACCTGCGCGCCGCCATTCAGGCACTCGAATCGCTGGGTGAAATCATAGCTGTCTCTTCTTTTTACGAGACTGAGCCCGTCGAATTCACCCACCAGCCCTGGTTCGTCAACTGTGCGGTCGCGCTCAAGACCGACAAGATGCCCAAGCAGCTGCTCTCCGCTATCCTCAGGATCGAACGGGATATGGGTCGCCGCCGCTCGCCCAAGCATCGTAAGGGCCCCCGGCCAATCGATATCGATATTCTTTTGTTCGGTGTCTCCATCATCCGTACCCCCAGTCTCGAGGTGCCCCATCCCGCCATGCATCAACGCCGCTTCGCACTCGAGCCTCTGGCGGAGATCGCCCCGGACGAACGCCATCCCGTTCTCAAACGAACCACGCGTGAACTTAAAGACGCTCTGCCTCCCGGCCAAACTGTTCGCAAGCTTGCCTGAGCAGCCAAGGTCGCCTCGAGCAGACCCGGCTTCGAAAAGGCTGACCGCGACCATCTACGCGACAGAGACCCCGACGCAACTGATCGCGGAACACATGCTGAGGGCCGATATCAACGGAGATGTCGAGATTCTCGGCACGTTTTGGAAGGCACCTGTGCCCACTCTAGATGACGTGGTGCACCCTCTTTTGGCTTACGCCGACCTCACCGCCACTACCGATGGCAGAAATCTTGAGGCCGCAAGAATGATCTATGACCGATACATTGAACCCGCCCTTTAGAAATCCAGCATGACCGGATCGATCCAGTCGTCCTCGAAGCGATTCAAAAAGTCGCTGAAATGGCGCGCAAACATGAAACGGCATATTTTCTTGCGGGTGCGCCACTGCCCGGGAAGTCATGCTTCGCCACGTTTTGGCTGGCCACCGGGCGCAGGACTCTGGATGTCGACCTCGGGATTGCAGTCGGCGATTGGGATCACTTCCAACTGCTGAAATCAGCTCTGATCGAACAAGGAGGATTCCAGCCTCATGCCCGCATGGTTGAACGGCTGCTCTATCCTTCGAAACCTTCCGTGGTCGTGGATCTGATACCGTTCGGAGGCATAGAGACCGGGGAACGAACCATTGCGTGTCCACCGGACGAAGACATCGTCATGCGAGTGACGGGCTTCGGCGATGCGCTCGAATCGGCTGTGCTAGTCGGCCTCGACGAAAATCTCGTCATTCCTGTCAGCCTTCCCATTCTGCTGGTTCTGAAACTGTTCGCCCGGGTGGACCGAAGGCACGAGAAGCGGGGCGCGCCCGACATTTATACCCTTCTCCGGCAATATGGTGATGCCGGCAACGAAGATCGGCTGTACGGAGAGGAAATGAGCCTCCTCGAAGCGGAGGGTTACGATTTCGAACTAGCGGGAGCGCGCCTCATGATCGAGCTCACGCGGTGTCGGACGACACGCGAAAGCCTTTGGGTGAAATCTTGAAATCAGATTCGCTGATGGAAGAACTCACGAATCAGATCATCGTTTCTTCAGAACGAAGTGATTCCGAGCACGTTCGCAAATCGGAAGCTCTCGTCGCCAAAATGCGCCACGAATTCCTGCAGGAGGAGTAATCATCCTCTCGCGGAAAATTTATTCGGTGTGGGTCTCACCATGCTTTGGACCATCGCGTCCCCTTGTGTTGTTCGTCGCGCAGTCTGGAATCGACCCCAGACTCGAGCTCAAGCATCCTGCCAAAGAGCCAGAGCAGATCCGACAACCGGTTGATATACGGCAGGATGTGCGCCTGAACCTCAGTTCCATCCTCCATTAGTCGCACGATCGATCGTTCCGCGCGGCGGCAAACGGTGCGGGCAACGTCGAAGGCGGCCGCTTCGGTGTGGGCGCCTGGCAGCGACCAGTCCGAAAGAATACCCTCCTTTGCTTCAATCAAATGAACTAGGTCTGTGAGGTGGTCAACATCCTGTGGAGTGATAGTTCCGGTATCTGCCTGTCCTTTGCCAGGGCTTGCCAGAGCCGAACCGACGCGAAACAATGACTTCTGAATGTCGGCTGTCCAGGAAGATATGTCACGATCGCTCGAGATGCTCCTTGCAAATCCCAATGTTGCGTTCAGTTCATCGATCGCACCGTAGGCTTCAACGCGCAGGTCGGCCTTCGAGACACGCACCCCACCTACTAATGACGTTTGGCCCCGGTCCCCTTGTTTCGTTGCGATGCTCACAGTTCCTCCTATTCACCGCGATCGCAGGTACCGCGTTCACCCAATCCGACGTTCGATTGGAGTTCCGACGACGATCGCGCCATAGTTCTCGGTCCGTCGCCATGCGTCAGGCTCAGAAAAACCGAAATATCGAGTTAGCGCATATTCGATGACTCCTCGATGTGTGACCACGGCACTCGGTGTCGTTTCATTCTCGAGGAGCAGTTGTTTGAACTCAGCTTCCACCCTGGCGATGAATTCTTGATAGGACTCGCCGCCTGGAGCTGATCGAGTGCGAAACGCACTGACCCACAATTGAGCTTCCTCCGGGTACTTCTGTTCGACTTCCGCCCAACTCAAACCTTCCCACTCGCCAAAGTCAATCTCGCGCAGGCCCGGTCGGAATTCCACAGCGACTCTGATGCGCTCACCAATGGCTGTCGCGGTCTGGGACGCTCGCCGCAGGTCACTCGAATAGATATGTCCAATTTCGAGCGCAGCTAATTCCTCAACGAGAAAAGGAAGCTGCCGTTCTCCCGCCATGTTCAGGCCAGGATCCAAGCGGCCACAAAACTTGCCCGCGAGATCGGTCTCAGCGTGCCGGACAAGGACTATGGCGTTCATGGATGCCAAACTCCACATAGGTACACCACCATTTCCGTCAACTGATTTGTGGCGCCGAAACAGTCACCGGTTACTCCTCCGATGCGCCTCCAATAGTACAGACCACTGACGAAGGTCACGGTCAAGGTCGACAGGACGGGCATCCACACAGCTCGGCGCAATACGTACGTCACAATGACCGCGGCGAATAGGGTTCCGATGACAAGCGACGCTCCCGATATCTGGCGTGCGATCTGTGCCCCCTGACCGGAGGATTCGCGCGCCGCCGGCAGCACACAACCCAGAGGAAGCGCAGTCCAGCGGCACAGGACATGCCCGGAGATTAGGTATCCGGGGAGACGGCT
>Ga0126370_10001463_pt1 | contig 10798 bp, 7 predicted proteins | sample PanSoiMetaPlot_3_FD_92586 | JGI IMG/M metagenome (GOLD analysis project Ga0126370, IMG submission 92586) | Tropical forest soil microbial communities from Panama - MetaG Plot_3 | ecosystem: Environmental > Terrestrial > Soil > Tropical forest > Bulk soil | place: Panama | collected 2016-02-17 | reverse complement strand
CGTCGAGAAGCCGCTGTGCCTCACCCAGGCTGAGCTCGCGCTGATCGTCAAGGCGCTCGACGCTTCGCCCGGGCGCCGACTCGTGGTCGGGTTCAATCGCCGATACGCGCCGCTCGCGCTCAAGGCCGCGGCGGCGCTCCGAAGCCGCACCGAGCCGCTCGTCGTGCACTATCGGGTCAACGCGGGCTATGTCGCGCCCGATCACTGGATTCAGGACGCTGCGATCGGCGGCGGCCGTTTGCTCGGAGAGGGCTGCCACTTCCTCGACTTCATGATCTGGCTCGTCGGAGCCCGGGTGAAGGAAGTGATGACGTGGACCATGGACGATGCCGGGCGATATCGCGGCGACAATTTCGTTGTTCAGCTCGGCTTCGTCGACGGATCGATCGGCACACTGACCTACGCGGCCAACGGCGCGCGCCAGTCCGGCAAGGAGCGGCTCGAGGCCTTCGGCCAGGGACACAGCGTGGTGCTCGATGACTTCAAGCGCCTCGAGATCGCCCGGCCTGGACGGCTGCGATCCGAGAAGGTCAGGACGTGGCGAGCCGACAAGGGCCATGCTGCCGAGTGCCGCCTTCTCGTCGAAACTCTTCGGAGCGGCGCCCCTTCGGAGCTCCCGACGGCGGAGATGCTGCACTCGACGCTCGTCACCCTGATGGCGCACGAAAGCCTTCGGCGGCGCGAGCCGATACCGATCGTCGAATGATCGGTGCCCAGGCCGCCAGAGCCGGAGGAGCTCGCCACGCGGTCGATGCTCGCCTCAGGTACTGGCGGCGAATCCTTCCCGCCTACCTCGGGCGAGGGGCGAGCCAGCTCACGTTCTGGCACGATCAGCCGGCGATCAATTCGCGCGCCTTCGGCCCGGACCTGGGCGAGTACTACCAGGACTTCGCCGCCAAGGCCCGCTATGCCGGCCCCTTCGATGGGGACGGTGTGCCGCTGCTCGACTATCGGGGCGATCTCGGCCGACAGTACAACCCCATCGCGATCGCGCAGTACGCCCTCGGAAACTACAACGTCCACGCGCAGACCGGACGCCGCGAGGCGCGCGACCGATTCCTGCGCGCCGCGAATTGGCTGGCCGCGCATCTGGAGAAAAACCAGCACGCGGTGCGGGTGTGGCAGCACCACTTCGACTGGGAGTACTGGCAGCCGCTGCGCGCGCCCTGGTATTCGGCACTCGCCCAGGGGCAGGGCGTCTCGGCGCTCGTCCGCGCGCACCATCTCGCCGGCGACGCGGCGTACCTGCGCGCCGCGACTCAGGCCTTCGAGGCGTTCGCGCGAGACCTCGACGCGGGCGGCGTTCGTCACGTGGACGATCGGGGCCGCTGGTGGCTCGAAGAATACGTGGTGTGGCCGCCGACGCACATCCTCAACGGGTTTCTCTGGAGCCTCTGGGGTGTCCGCGATTTCCAGCTGGCGACGCGCGACGGCTATGCGGCCGAGCTCTACGAGCGATGCCTGGCAACGGTAGAGGCGTCCCTGCCACGCTATGATCTCGGCTACTGGTCGCGGTACGATCTGTCGCCGACCGCGATCCCGATGATCGCGAGCCCGTTCTACCATCGCCTGCACATCGTCCAGCTTCAGATCACCCATCGGCTGACCGCGCGCCCGGGACTTCTCGAGTATGCCGAGCGATGGGCCGGCTTCGAGAGAAACCGGTGGTCGCGCGGACGCGCACTGGCGCAGAAGGCACTCTTCAAGCTGGCCTACTTTTGACCGCGTGAAGATTCTTTTCCTGACTGAGAACTTCCCGCCGGAGCGGAATGCGGCGGCGGCGCGCGTGTTCGAGCGGGCCGTGTACTGGACCGAGGCCGGACACCACGTCACGGTGATCACCGGGGCCCCGAACTTTCCCGAAGGCCGCGTGTATCCGGGATACCGCAACCGCTGGTACCAGACCGAGTCGATGAGCGGCATCCGCGTCGTCCGGGTCAAGACCTTCATCGCGCGCAACGAGGGCGTGATCCGGAGAACGCTCGACTTCGTTTCCTTCATGGGCGCCTCGTTCGTGGCCGGCCTGTTCGTCTCGCGGTTCGACCTGGTTGTCGCCACATCGCCGCAGTTCCTCACGGCGGTGGCCGGCTGGGCCCTCGCGGCGGCGCGACGCCGACCGTTCGTGTTCGAGCTCGGCGATCTGTGGCCCGCGTCGATCGCGGCCACCGGCGTCATGTCCGATAACCTCGCCCTGAAGCTGGTCGAGCAGGCCGAGCTCTTTCTGTACCGGCGTTCGGCGGCGATCGTCGCACTGACCGAGGCGTTCAAGACGGATCTGACACGTCGTGGGATCGACCCTGACAAGATCACCGTGGTCCTCAACGGCGTCGATCTCCGACGCTACGAGCCCCGACCGCGGGATGCGGCGCTGGCTGCCGAGCTCGGGCTCGAGGGCTGCTTTGTCGTCGGCTACCTCGGCACGCACGGCCTGGCCCACGCGCTCGAGCGCGTGCTGGACGCGGCGGCGGAGCTCGAGGCCGAACCGGAGATCCGGTTCCTGTTCGTCGGCGCCGGCGCCTCACGAGATCGCCTGGTCGCCGAGGCGCAGCGGCGCGGATTGAAGAACGTCGTGTTCCTGAGCGCCCAGCCGAAGGAGCGCATGCCGGCGCTGTGGAGCCTGTGCGACGTCGCCCTCGTTCATCTCAAGAACACCCCGACCTTCGCGACCGTGATCCCGTCGAAGATCTTCGAGGCGATGGCCATGGGCATGCCCGTGCTCGTGGCGGCGCCCGAGGGCGAGGCCACGAGGCTCGTACGCGCCACGGGCGCGGGCGCGACGCTGCCACCGGAGATGCCGTCGGCCCTTGCCGCGGAGGTTCGGAGGCTGAACGCCGACCGGGTGCGTCTTGCCCAGCTGGCGACGCAGAGCCGGCATGCGGCACGCAGCTTCAGCCGCGAACGACAAGCGCGAGAGATGCTGGCGGCCCTCGAGCGCGCCATGGGCGCGACGGTCGGACCGGCCGTGTCACCGGCGGCAGGGAAGATATGACTGTCGTCGTGACCGGAGCGACCGGCTTCATCGGCAGTCACGTCGTACGCGCGCTGAGGCGACGTGGTGTGCGCGTACGCGCGGTCGTCCGGAGCGCGACCAGGGGGCTCGAGCCGGAGCCGGACCTCGAGATGGTGACAGTGCCTGACGTGGGTGCCCCGGTGCGCTGGAGCCCGATCCTCGAGGGCGTCGATGGCGTCGTGCATCTCGCCGGCAGGGCGCACGTGCTCGGAGAGATGTCGTCCGATGACGTCGATCTCTACCGGCGCACCAATGTCGTCGGCACCCGCCAGCTCGCCGACGCGGCCGCCCGGGCCGGGGTCAAGAAGTTCGTGTTCGTCAGCTCATCGAGGGCGATGGGCGCTTACACGGCGCCCTCCGAAGCCTGGTCCGAGGACAGCCCGTGTCGGCCCGACGACGTGTACGGCCGCACGAAGCTGCAAGCGGAGCAGGCTCTCGAGGCGATCGTCGCCGAGACCGGACTGAACACGATCATCCTGCGACCGCCGCTGGTCTACGGACCAGGTGTCGGCGCCAACATGCTCGAGCTCTTCCGGCTCATTGAGCGCGGCATGCCGCTGCCGCTCGGGATGGTACGAAACCGCCGCAGCTTGTTGTATGTCGGCAACCTCACCGACGCGATCATCCACGCGCTCGAATCACCGTCGGCGACGTCGGCGAAGTTCCTCGTGAGCGATGGCGACAGCGTATCGACCGCCGAGCTCGCCCGACGCATCGCGGCCGCGCTGCGTCGCCCGGCGCGAGTGTGGTCGATTCCGCCCGCGCTCCTGCGCGCGGCGGCGCGAATCGGCGACGCGCTCGAGCGCAGCGTGGGAACCGCCCTTCCCATCACGACTGCGAACGTGGACCGTCTCACGCAGTCGCTCGTGCTCGACACCGGGCGGATTCGCGCAGACCTCGGCTGGCGGCCGCCGTACGATCTGGAGGCAGGCCTGCGCGAGACGGCGGCGTGGTATCTCGACACCCGCGCGGGCGCCGGCATCGGGCCGAACGAGCTCTTGGATCGTCCGCCGGTCGTGCGAGAGCCGATGTTCAAGCGGCCGTTCGACTTGTGCCTGTCGTGCGTCGGGCTCCTTCTGTCAGCGCCGTTGTGGGCCGTGATCGCAGCGTCCATCTGGCTCGAGGATGGGCGGCCGATCTTCTTCCGCCAGCCACGCATCGGGCGATTTGGGCGAATGTTTCGGGTCCTGAAATTCAGGTCGATGTTCCAGAACCCCGCCGATGAGGAAGTGCAGGCGCGACGGGGTGACCCGCGGATCACCAGGACCGGGCGGCTCTTGCGGCGCACAGGGCTGGACGAGCTGCCGCAGCTCTGGAACATCCTCCTGGGGCAGATGAGCTTCGTGGGGCCTCGGCCGCAGCCCGAGAAAGAGCGTGTGAGCCTAGGTGGGGTCGAGCAGGACGTCTACATCCGCGACGTGCCGGGCTACGCACTGCGTCATCTCCTGCGGCCGGGCCTGACCGGGCCCACCCAGCTGTTCGCCCCCCGAGCCGTACCGCATCGTTACAAGTTTAAGTACGACCTGGTCTACGTTAGAAAAATGGCTGCCGCGGCCTCGCGGGCCAGCTTGTTCGGCGATCTGAGGATGCTGGTCTACGACCTGTCGCTGGTGGTTCGCTCGGTGTGGATCGCCGTCCACGCCCGGCGGGAGGTTTGAGCCCGGTGCCGGTGCTCGAGCGGATTCTGGCGGTACGTCGGCCGCTGATCGTGGTCGCACACGCCCTGCTCATCGCGCTCGCGTACTCGGCCGCGTTCATTCTTCGCTTCGAGTTCAGCCTGTCGCCCGACCAGTGGGCACTGTGGCTCTCCACGCTGCCGTTCGTGCTGATCGTCCGGCTGCTGGTATTCCAGTGGTTCCACCTCTACGTCGGGCTCTGGCGCTACGTCAGCATTCAGGACATCGTGGTGATCCTGAAGGCCGGAACGCTGAGCTCGGTCGGACTGTCCGCCGCCGTCCTCGGGCTCTACGGACGAATGTTTCCCGCCTCGATACTGGTGATCGACTGGGTGTTTTGCCTGGCGCTGGTGGGCGGAGTCCGTCTCACGTTACGCGTCGTCCGGGAATCCCGGCTCCGCGGCCCCGCCGGCGAAGCCCGCAGAGCCCTGGTCGTCGGGGCGGGGGACGCGGGCGAGACGCTGCTGCGCGAGCTCAGCCGCAGCTCCCGGGAATACGACATCGTCGGGTTCGTCGATGACGAGCCCGCCAAGCAGCACATGCGGATCCACGGGGTCGAAGTCGTCGGCACGGTCGATCAGCTCGACACCGTGGCCCATTCGCTGGAAGTGGACGAGATCCTCATCGCGATCCCGTCCGCGACCCAGGACGAGCGTCGCCAAATCCTCGACCGGTGCCGCGCCAGCCATCTGCCGTTTCGGACGGTGCCGCCCCTCAACGAGCTGCTCCGGGGGCGCGCCCAGATCAGCCAGCTCCAGGAGGTGCGGCCCGAGGATCTGCTCGGACGGCAGCAGGTTCGGCTGGACCTCGAGGAGATCCGCCGCCAGATCCACGGGCGAAGCGTGCTGATCACCGGCGCCGCGGGCTCGATCGGATCGCAGCTTGCCCGCCAGATCGCCACCTTCGAGCCGGCGGCGCTCGTCCTGTTCGACCGGGCCGAGAGCGGACTCTATCTGACCGAGCTCGAGCTCCGGCGGCGCCACAAGGAGCTGCCCGTCGTCTCCGTCGTCGGCGACATCCTCGATCGGCAGAAGGTCGAGGAAGTGCTCGATGAGCACAGCACGGAAGTCGTCTACCACGCCGCGGCGTACAAGCACGTGCCGCTCATGGAGCAGTATCCGCTCGACGCGATCGAGAACAACGTGTTCGGAACGGAGATCGTGGCCCGCGCCGCGTGCGAGCGGAAGGTAGGGACGTTCGTCTTGATCTCCACGGACAAAGCGGTGAACCCGGTCGCGATCATGGGCATGACGAAACGCCTGGCCGAGTGCCTGGTGCTGTCGCTCAGCGGCTGCGCGACTTCGTTCGTGGCGGTGCGCTTCGGCAATGTCCTCGGTACCGACGGCAGCGTGTTGCCCATCTTCAACTGGCAGATGGCGCGCGGGGGCCCGATCACGATCACGGATCTGCACGCCGCGCGATACTTCATGCTCCCCTCGGAAGCGGCCCAGCTCGTGATCCAGGCGGGGCTCATGGGCAAAGGCGGCGAGGTGTTCTTCCTGGACATGGGCGAGCCGATCCTGATCTCGGATCTCGCCAAGAATCTCATTCGCCTCGCCGGCATGGAGCCGGACCGCGACATGCCGATCGAGGTGATGGGCCTTCGTCCCGGCGAGCGCCTGCGCGAGGAGCTCGTCATGGCCAACGAAGAGCTTCTGCCGACCGCGCACGAGAAGATTCGCATGCTCCACAACCACAACTTCGATGCCGCCGACTTCGGACGCGACCTCGAGGAGCTGCGCGGCTGTTTGCAGCGCCGGGATCGCGAGCGAACGGTCGCGTTCTTGCGCGAGATGGCGGTCCGCTACTCGTGAGCCGTCACGGATGAATCTGCGCGCCGGCTCCGAGTTACTGTTCGCGCTCGGTCGACGCTACCCGCGGCTGCCGCTCGCGTTCCTGCGCGCGCTGCCTCTGCCCGTTCTGGACGTGGTCCGCGGCCTGGGGCTGCGCGAGACGCTCAGAATCGCGACGCGGGCGCCGTGGTATCGGGACGCGTTCGCGGCGGCGCGCGTCGACCCACGGCGCGCGCGGCGGCCGTCGGATCTCGGCGGCTTCTTTCTCACCGCCGAGGTTCTCAAGACGCGACCCGAAGCTCTCCTGACCGGGCGGCCAGAGCTCGCCATCGAGAGCTCCGGCACCTCGGGCCACGTCACGCGCGTCTATCTGAGCCGCCACGAGCTCGAGTACAGCGCCCGCCAGGGCGGCCTGATGCTCGGTCTCTACGGGCTCGGACGTGACGACCGGCTCCTCTCGACCTTGGGACTCGACTGGGGTCTCGGCTCCCTGCTGGTCGAGCGCATGATGCGCTACACGCCGCTCTTCTCGATGGTCGTCGGGCGCGTCGATCCGAGCGAGGCCTACGCGCGGCTGGCCGAGTATCGCTTCAACGTCATCGTGAGCGATCCGTTCTGGCTGTCCCGGTTGACCCAGATCGCGCGAGAGCGAGGGCGGCCCGGCCCCATGAAAGTCCTCATCGGGGGCGGCGAGGGCATCACGCCGCGGATTCGGGCCGAGCTCGAGAGCTTCTGGGGCGCCCTCGTGTGCATGACCTACGCTTCGACCGAAGCGGCGACCATCCTCGCCTTCGAGTGTACGCATCGCGCCGGCTATCACGTGAACGAGTTCGACTTCTGCGTCGAGATCGTCGATCCGGACGCGGAGGGCTTCGGCGAGATCGTCCTGACGACGGTGAGCCGGCGCGTGATGCCGCTGATCCGCTACCGGACCGGCGACGTGGCGCGCTGGATCGTGGAGCCCTGCGCGTGCGGGCTGCCGTTCCGACGGCTCTCGCCGCTTCGTGGAAGGCTCGACGAGCAGGTCTCGTGCGCCTGGGGCAATCTCCATCCCGATTTCTTCGAACCCCTGCTGGCGCAGCTGCCGCGGCTCCCGAGCGATTGGCAGGTCGGCCTCTACGAACGCGATCTCGCCACCGTCGTCCAGCTCCGTCTCGAGCTCGACGGCGATGATGCCGCTCGCGAGAGCACGGTGCAGGCGGTGCTGAGAGCGCTCCAGCGCACGCGGCCCGACGCCTGGCTGGCGTACTGTCAACGCCTGATCGATCTGGAGGTCGTCTTCGTCGCCCCCGGGACTCTTCGCACGGGCCATAAGCTGCTCCGGCTCGTCGACGAGCGCTCGAGCGGGCCACCTGCCTGGGTGACGAGTGCGGCGACCAGAAGGCGCGCCCTATCATGAACCGCTACAACCAGTCGTATGTCGACCAGTCGTGCATCTACCAGTCGCACATCACCAGAACTCCGATCTCTCGGTTTGACGGGCACTCGCGTAGAATCGAGCCCTCGGCCAGGGGGTGAACAGATGCGGGTGAGGAAGCTTCTGGCCTCGATGACCTTGATCGCCCTTCTGGGGTCATCGGCCATGGCGCAGGTGCCGAGCCACAGCAACGGCAACAGCTACCCGGCGACACCAAGCCTGGGCGGGAACGACGGCGCGTACGGCCGTGTGCTGCCTGGTCCGAGCACGATCGCTCCGTACGTGGGCGCGCCGCAACAACCGGGTCCGCTCCCACCCGGGTCGCCCCAGATGGTTCAGAGGCCGGCCGGTCCTGTCGGGCCCAACGTCTGCCAGCCAGGCCTTGGAGGTCGCCCATACCAGACCGTCTCGATGCCGCGCTCGCGTCCCGCGGAGCCGCTGCCGTTCCCGCAAGGGCCGCAAACGGCGCAGGGCGCGACGGTGACCCAGGTCACTGTCTCGCAGAGTCCCGGGGGGATCGCCGGCGCTCCAGGGCAGCTCGGGCAGCCGCAACAGCTCATGGATTCGCGGATGGCGAACGTCGCACCGACGACGGCCGTGCCCGAGGTCGAGGAGTTCTCGCGCATCGAGGCCGGCTTCAATCTGGATCCAGTGCGCGTCCAGCAGATCGGAAGCTTGCAGCAGCCCTCGGCACAATTCGCGTCGCAGTCGCCGCCGACGCCGCAGCACGCCGCGCTCGTCCAGCGCCAGGGTGCTTCCGACCAGACGTCGCAGGCGTACCTCGGGCCGTTCGGTGCGCCGCTGCGCCAGTACGGCTACTCGATGTTCGCCGCGAACGTCTCGACGTTCGCGCCGGTCGACGACATCCCAGTCGGCCCCGACTACGTGCTCGGTCCCGGTGACGACCTCACGATCAACGTATGGGGCGCCGTGGACAGCACCTTGGTCCGCACGGTCGATCGCAACGGGCGCATCGTGCTGCCGAAGGTCGGTGATCTCCGGATCTGGGGGCTCACGTTCTCTCAGGCCGACCGGCTGATTCGCGACGAGCTGTCGCGCTACTTCCGCGGCTTCCAGACGAGCGTGACCATGGGACGGCTGCGCACGGTCAGCGTGCACGTCGTGGGCGAGGTGTGCCAGCCCGGGGCCTACACGCTGAGCTCGCTGGCGACGGTGACGAACGCGCTCTACGCCGCGGGCGGCCCGACCAAGCTCGGCTCGCTCCGCGAGGTGCGCCTGCTGCGCAGCAACGTCCAGGTCGCGCGCGTAGACCTCTACGACTTCCTGCAGCGCGGCGACCGCACCCGCGATTACCGGCTCGAGTCAGGCGATACGATCTTCGTGCCGACCGTCGGCGACGTCGTCGCGGTGGCCGGCGAGGTCAAGCGACCGGCGATCTACGAGGTCCAGACCGGGACGCGCCTGGCCGACGTGGTCACGCTCGCGGGTGGGGTGACGCCGACGAGCTACATCAAGCGCGTGCAGATCGTTCGTGCGCTGCCGAACGCCGAGCGGGCGACGCTCGACGTCGATCTGACCGCACACTATCTCAAAGGCGACGAGGCGAGCAACCCGCTCATCAACGCCGGCGACCTCGTGCTGATCCATCCGGCCGACCCGCGCGTGTACAACATCGTGAAGGTCGAAGGCGCCGTCCGCTATCCGGGCGCCTACGAGCTCAAACCGATGATGCGCATCGGCCAGTTGCTGCCCGCCGACAAGCTGCTGCCCGAGGCGTACGCTGGGCGGGTCGAGGTAGCGCGGCGCAGACCGGACCTGACTATGGAAGTCCTCGCGGTCGATCTCAAGAAGGCGTGGAGCGGCGACCAGAGCCAGGACCTGCTCTTGAAGCCCCTCGACGAGGTCACGGTGCGCACCGAGCTCAAAGCGGCGCGGGCAATCGTGCTGACGGGGCAGGTGGTACGGCCGGGTGTGTATACGGTTGCCGAGGGCGAGAAGCTCTCGTCCGTGCTCGAGCGCGCAGGCGGCTTCACCGATCGCGCCTTCCTCAAGGGCGCAGCGTATACGCGCGCCTCGCTCAGGAAGATCGAGCAAGAGCAGTTGGACGCGTTCCTGAAGACGCAGGAGCAGCGGATGCTCGCCTCGGCCTCGGCGGTGGTGGTCGGCGCCGAGAAGGAAGACGTCGCGGCTCAGCAGCAGGCGTTGCAGGCACGCCGAGAGGCGCTGCGCCTGTTGGCCTCGAAGGTCGTCGTGGGCCGCATGGTGGTGCATCTCGATCAGCCCGACCGTCTGAAGGGCACCGACGACGACGTGCTGCTGATGGACGGCGACACGTTGAACGTGCCGGAGCCGCCCGATTCGGTCCTGGTGATCGGGGCCGTCCGCAGCTCGACCTCGGTGAAGTACAAGGAAGGCGCCGGCGTCGATTACTACATCAACCGGGTCGGCGGCTACGCGAAGGAAGCCGACAAGAAGGAAGCCCACATCGTGAAGGCGGACGGCTCGGCCATCGCGAGCTTCACGAACATCCGCACGGTCGAGCCGGGCGACACCGTCATCGTGCCGCCCAAGGAAGAGGACAAGATCCGCACCCTGCCGACGGTCCGCGACATCGTGCAGACCATCGGCGCGGCGCTCCTGGGAGTCGCGGCGCTGGCCGTGCTCTTCTAGCACGGCCGCCGGCGCTCGCTTTTCGCTCGCTCGGTCGTTCTCATGCGCTATCAATTCGTCGACGAGATCGTGTCGCTCGCCCTCGACGGCATTCCGCGGATCGAGGTCGCCAAATGCTTCGACCGGGACGACGACGTGTTCGGCGGTCCGCAGGGCTCCGACCGCGTGCCCGAGTCGATGCTGCTCGAGCTCATGGCGATGACCGGCGGCCAGCTGATCTTCCGCCATCTCGGCCGGAGCCGGCTGCCGCTGCTCCTCAAGGTGCCCGAGT
>Ga0126370_10001461_pt1 | contig 10809 bp, 10 predicted proteins | sample PanSoiMetaPlot_3_FD_92586 | JGI IMG/M metagenome (GOLD analysis project Ga0126370, IMG submission 92586) | Tropical forest soil microbial communities from Panama - MetaG Plot_3 | ecosystem: Environmental > Terrestrial > Soil > Tropical forest > Bulk soil | place: Panama | collected 2016-02-17 | reverse complement strand
TTAGGATTTAGGTACGATTGATTAAATTTACAATGCTTAGTAACAAGAATGTCATAGGAAGACTAGCATCCGCTAACTTGTGGCGCAGGGTGGTGTTACTAAGGTATATAACAGAGCTTATCATATAATAAAATAACGTTCGTCCTCTTCATGCAAGTATAAATTATGCCACATAAATGAAATGTCGTTTACTAAGATTAACATTTTTAATTATAATGGCGGCGTTGCAAAAATAGTCATGTCTGGATAAAAAATATTGGCAGAACAAAGTTCAGTAAAGCATAATATAAAGGGAATTAGAAATGCATGTTTGATAGTTCGAATCGAACTATACATTACCACGATCATAGGCAAATCCAGTTGTCCTCACTTCTGGATTCTACTATGATCTTCTAGCTTAGTATTATAGATTGTCTTAATTATATTAGTGGTATAGAAGTTTCATATCTTAGTAGTAAGTGTACATTTTGCAACTTTGTTGCTAATCGTCTATATTATGTATCTATCAGATATATCTATATTAATATACACATAGTGAATTCTATTATTGTACATTGTGATAAAATTTGCTTATTGGATTTTTTTACCAAAAAAAAATACTGAGAATTTTTCTACTTAACAAGGTTAACTAAGGATTATAAATATATAGCACAGAGCTCACTAAATGGAAAAATACCATAACACTAAAACTGTTTTATCTGTATCTAACAAATCTGCAATATTGGTATACATTGTTGCTGCACTAACGATTTCTACTGCTGCTATTTACTTTATTGCTGCGTCACAAGATTACTCTGATCTTTTGCAATCAGTATCTAAACTATCTAGTAGTAGTAACAATAATAATAACGAAAATAAGGATGACGCAGCAGATGCAGTCTCAACCACAAATGAAATGATATTTTTCATTATAGTTGGTATAGCATACATTGCAGCTGGAATATGGATGATGGAAAACAAATATTATAGTAAAATACCCTATGTCATAGCTGCTGTAGGCTCACTAGCACTCATCGCATTCTATATCGCAACAAGAACGATAAACATTCCTACCATAGGAATACAAGATGATGTAGGTACCATAGATATTCTTTCCAAAGTACTGCAAGCTGCTATAGCTGGCTTATCGATATACATAGTCAGAACGTCAACAATAGTATGGAGAAGTGCCACAACATCAAGAGCAGCGCCATCATCTCCGGCTGAAATGTTAGAACACGAAATGCAAAAAATCCGGACTAGCGGCCAAATCTAAAAGTTATCTTACTACATTATAGGATTACGCGGCACAGGATGGCGCCGGCGCGTTAGCTCTTTGTGTGATCTATATTTGCTGTATATTAGAATCACTAAAATAGTTTTTACTTCTTAGATTAGGATGGTTGACATCTATCATCTCCTTACTGGCAAATGAGTTAATGAGTCTAGTTCCGTTTCACAGAAGGAGGGACCTAGGAAACGCGGTCCAATGCCAACCAACCTTAAATTAGTCAACAAGATTGACACCATAGCAAAGACCTTTAGCATGAAAACATAAATGCAGTGTATAGATGAATAAACCAAAAAATTAGTTGGTGAATTTAATCGAATGTCCCAACAAACGTTGCCGACTGACAAGGACATAGATTGTTCAAGACTCCAGAGATTAGGGTTGGTGCCAGTCTATACATTTGATCTCTAATTTTTTACATCATCGATATATGTGGATCAGAATCTGGTATTGCTGCTTGTTCGACTATTGAAATTCCATAAGCATTTGTTATGATTGGGACAATCTCATTCCTCTTGTTTAGAGAACGACAATTTGTCGTTCTGTCATCCCTCTTAGGTCGAGTCTTTTACTCTCATTCAGCTATCCAGTACAATCATATATTTCGAATTTTATACCTAGTCATCATACTATACATTTGATCTCTCAATCCAGAAAACCTTTTAATGTCATATTTTCACACCATTATTAGAATGCGCTATTTCCGATAAGATCATAGGATTTCTAGGAATCTAGTTTTGTCTGACATTAATTAGATGCTAACTTGAGATTTATCTTTGTGTATGGATGAAAGCTGAATGTAATGGGGCGCACTATAGAATTGTTATCATTATAATATTTGTTTGGTGACGCGTGCCTTATGATAGATAAGAAAATAATATTTACAGCTCTAATCTGCCTAATGCTCACCATCTTAATGCTGAAATACGCGAATCAATATTTTTATAAACTAATTTAAAATAGGAAAGTTGATGTTAATTCAGGTTCAAGAGCAAAAACAGAAACTGCAAGTAAAACTTTCACAAATACTGAAAAATGCCACGGAAGAACACTGTTTTGGACACTTTATGAAAATTTCTGAAATTTCAGACCTCAATGAGGATAACCAAACTAAATCAAGATCAAAATCTGTGAAGGTGTGCGTTAACGGCTTGTTAATGTCAAAGCCTGGAATTGGAGATGAATCTTCGACGCCACTTTCTATATATGAATATGTAGCTGATGATGAAGATGTTTTACGGGCTTATAGAACATAGGAATTGACCCATATTATCGAATTAAATGCAGTAAATGTAACCTGCTTGGTGATGGGTATCATATTTATCGTGTACTTGAACATATGAATCATCGTCCTTCATTTAAAGAAATAGGATCATATCTTGAAATATTAGGGCTTTAAATAAGTAGTAATCAGCCAATGCGGTGGGCTCGCATCCCAAACAATTGTTACCTTTGCAACATTTACTTGATGCGTCATTGTATACACGAAAATAATCTTATCATTATGTCTGGGTAATATTCCATAGATCATGTATCCTCTTTTAGAGAATACTGCATGCTCTCAATGACACAAATGTCACCAATATTCCACGGGTAAGAACTCGAGAAGTTCTTCGTAGAGACTTTATTTATTTATACTTACAATAAAGATTTATCCCGCAGGATAGCAAAAAGAGCGTAATTGAAAAAATATGTTCTTGGTACCTCTCACGAGGAGCTAGAAAGATTAAGAATTCAATCTGCTCTCTTTGAAAAACAAACTATACAGACATTGAATCTTGCAGGAATTCAGAATGGTATGAGATGTCTTGATGTCGGATGTGGGGCTGGCCATACGAGTCTACTTATGAGTCGATTGGTTGGCCAAAGCGGCCATGTTCTTGGTATGGATATAAGTGAAGATGTCGTAAATACATGTAATAGAAAATTAAAGTCTCATAACAGTAATCTGAGTTTTATCGTTGGGGATCTGTATGACAGTAGTTTGGATGTATCTTCTTTCGACTTTGTTTTTTCTAGATTTTTATTTCAACATTTATCTAACCCCATAAAGGCTGTTGAAAGAGCCCTAGAACTAGCCAATGATGGCGGGATAGTAGCATTAGAAGAACTGGACCATGGGTTATGGTTGTCATACCCCACTGATCCTAATTTGAAGAAATTACAAAAGGCATACGTAAAACTATTGAAGATCTCTGGTTCGGATCCCTACATAGCAAGAAAGCTCTACAGAATTTTCCTTGATACTGGTTTAAAACCTAATGTTTCTATATACTCTGTTTGCGTCCCGATGAGTGATAAATCCTTTAATATGCTAGGCGTCTTGATGGCTAAGATTCTAAGAAATGGAATCCTGAAAAATGATCTTATGACACGCACTGAATATAGTCAAATGTTTAATGGATTGAAGAAGTACGCGTTAAATCCAGTTGGTTTGGTCCTTTATGCTATAACTTTTAGAATATGGGTTAGAAAAGACCTAAGCTAAATATTCTTGTCTCGTTCGAATTTAATCGTGTGAGAGATGCGGCTAGCTTTTAATTCTATTAATCCATTTCTTTATTGCAGCTATTACTTGTGTCCTCGAATCCTCTGAATATTTTGCAAGCCTGATATATGATACTGCATCATAAAACCAATGATCACAATCAAATAATATAATCTCCTTATTCGTACTTTTCAATAATTTAAAGAATATTTCAGATATGACTGGATAGAAAATAGAATCTCTTTTACCATGAAGAAAAAGTACTGGCATCTCTCCAATATCTGTAAGTGACTTGACTTTGCTATTGCGAAATGCGATGATGTCCACGATATATCTATATGTATAGTAAAAATTCAAATCCGTTTTTTGAAGCATGAATCCTATCTCTTCTCCACCTATCTTGTTGAGCTGAGGAAGCACCTCTGTCATTTTGACTAGATATTTTGGTGTTAGTAATCTGCGAGCTATAAGGTAAAGAAAATAAAAAATACCTGGCTCCGCGTCGCTTCTCTTTCTAACGCCACTAATACGGATATAGGGAGCCATTAAAATTAATCCATCTACGAATCCTTTAAAATTATGAGCATACCAAAGCGCAAATGTACAGCCTATGCTATGTGCTAAAATGAAAATTCTCGTAGTTCCTTTTATTTTTTCAATAACTTCATTTATTGACGACAGGCAGTCATCAAAATCCATATCGCCAGATATACCATCAGACTTTCCGTGGCCCAAAAGATCCATGCTATAGACATCAAATCCATCTTCAGCAAGTTGGCAGCCCATATAGCTAAAAATTCTCGCATCAGAATACGCACCATGTATGCACAAGATCGTTACATTGCTGGTATTACTCGTTGGGGGAAAGTGCAGTAAGTTAATATTTCCATGGTTAGTTGACGCAGATATTGTGATGGTGATAGATTTTGTTCAAGTTATTGAATATTAAAGATTTGTCTTGTACCATTTTGCATCAATCAATGGAAAGGCAACTAATCATCTCGTGCAGTTCATCCAGTCAGCTCAAAAGACGTTAGATTGTGCTATCTACGATTTAAAGGATCATGATGTAGTAAGTGCACTGAAATCCGTAGCTAATAAAGTGACTCTTCGTATAGCCTATGATGATGGTAAACAAAAGACAGTTACTGGTGGTCCAATGGTAGGATCATTGCTACATTCGAGGAATCTGATCAAGGCCCCAATCTAAGGCATAAAATGCAAGAATCTCATGTTATAGAACAGGTAGATTTGAGAGAAAGAGAGGATCTAATATCATTGTACAAGAAAAACTATTCAATGCATCGAATATTCTACTATCTTTGAATCATACTTAGTGGCCTCCCGTATTCTTCGGTCATGTTCTTATCGTTTAAATCCACAACCAAATCGTTCTCACATTTATTAATAATACACACAATATTTCATAAGCTTTGATTTTAATTTATCATAACAATGCTGTACTTATGTATGATAGAAATTATTTGTGTTGATTATTTGTGACAGCTGATAGAAATAATCAAAAATTTGGAGACAAGGTCCCGTATCTTGCGGATATAGATGATGTTATCAAATCTGCCAAGAAAAAGGTGGACGATATAGGACAAGATAAATAATGACGTTGATATTTCCTGAAATTGTAGTTTTTGAACACAAAAACTTTGGCGGTGCAGAATGGCGCACTAACCTTGGATGGAGTTATGCGGGAGATTTCTGGAATGACAAGATTTCATCCGTAATCGTTATATCTGGAACGTAGCAATTCTTCGAGGACAAGAATTTCCAGCCCGGCCATAACAGAACTGTAGGTCCAGGATTCTATTCATTTGTTGAAAATGGAGCATTCTTTCCGAATAGAAATGATTCGATCTCATCATTCAAATTCCTTTCCTTTAATCCACAGGGGGATAACCCAGTGAATTCCTAATGTAAAACAGTAAATTCCAATTGCTGCACATATTTTTGGAATCCACTCGCATTTTACACCTATTTTATCAGTGTTCTTCAACTCCCTGCTTACTCGGTGCATCCAAGATACAATAAATTGCTCCACCCTTTAGATTGTAGAGGATATTTACTACCTTTACTCCTAGCTCATCTCTTGGAGCATTTTGCGCGTTTATAATCTCCTCCTCAGTTGTTGTTCCCATAGAATGAATGTCTAAGAAAACCGGCAGCGTTGACGTTGATCTTGATTTATCACAGCCAGTCTACCAGTGAGTAATTGAACCCCAGTTAAATCATAATCGTCTTATTAAAAATTATCTAGTGCCCGACATAAACCACACAAAAACTCCTTATAGACTAGATTTGCTAATGAGATAATGCCGCTTCGCTCTTATAGTGGATAATAGAGTCAGACGGTTCTCGATTAATGAATATACCATGGGTTGAGGGTTGAGGGGGGGAGTATACTTAACCAGGTACATATCAACTCACCTTTAACCCTAATACCGGATATCATTGTAATCTTCTCTCTGGCCTTAAACGCTGCGTATTAGTACAATGAGTCTATGGCCTCAACAAATTCAAAGAGAAGATTCTGAACGACTGTGGTTGTCTAATATGATTTTTCAGTTTTCAGTTTGGACAACTATCCATACTAAAAATGAATTCGTCGCTGGCCTGCAATCAGCATGACGGAGCTAGATAATAATAACGCCGATTGCAGTTTATGTCCGCCAGCGTGTTGAAAAGACATGATATAAAGGGATAAAACCATGGCTTAACCTTGTTCGTTAAGGCATAATATGAGCAGTGTATTGATCGTGTGCACTAGTCAACCCGGTTGTGCAAGACAAGTTATCTTGCAAGGGCGATCAGCAGTAGGATCCAGGACCGCTGTAATTCATTCTGGGTTCTACTATGGTCGTCTATGGTAGTTACAATGGTTATTTTCTAGCCATTCGATCCCGTATCTTTAGAGTATGTTGTCATGATGATTTAGTGTGACTGATTCAACTTGTCTAATTAGACAAGTTGGAGATAGAGCTAATGTGCTATCGAAAGAAGGTGCTACAGTTAGCGCAGCGGAAGCAAAGGAACGAAAGAGACACTCCAACAGCGGCGATAATCATCAATGAACCATATCCAATCATTTTGTGTAATGCGTTGAAATTCTGTAAGTTATGTTTTGTGGTAGATTAAAATCGAAGAATTTATCTCCAGATACATTAGTCGCACTTTGTCTTTAACCTCGTCAAGCTGCGCTCAATATCTAGTAAGTAGTAAGTGTCAGGACGACATAGTTCTCAAAGAACATGATCGGTTTCGTTGAGCTCAGCGAACTAGGCACTTTTCCATCGTTTCTAATGTATGATAGTACTAGTTGGCGCGCCTCATGATATACAGCATACATCTAGACAGCAAAATCAGGGTTATAAGCTGGAAGAGTCTTTCTTCAATCTTTCAATAACTGCCAATCCATCTGCTTCAATCTCCATATGGCATAAATAAATTATATTACCATCCCATGATATCAGTCTACATTAGGTGATAATATTTATAACCTGTCACTTCCCATATCGTGTTATAATGTTATGTGCGGTATGATTAGTCCGGATGGGTTAAAAACCCGATGTGATTAAAGTATTGGTTATTAGCTGCTACTATCTATAGATATCAACTTGCAATATCAATACTAAATTCTAAGTCTAGAATTTAACTCTATTAAATAAGTCCCTCAATGCTTCTATCTTGTCAACCTACCGGTAATCCTTCAGAATCACTGGTTTCAATCAGCAATTTTCCAAATCGATCGAAGTCTGCTAGTCCTTGATCCACTATTATTGTTGTTGCGATGTAATCAAATATAATCGAGCAATGTCGTTTGCAGACCCAATTTCTTTTTATTTTCTCCTCTACTTAAATTTGAGATTTTGATACCTACTTTTCTATAGTTAATGGTATCATTATTATTAAAAAAACTAAATCTATCCACCAAGCCCTGTAAAACAGATGCGATGCTTTCCCTGTCATCACGAAAATTTAAAAATGACCTCTCTCTTGTCTCGATCGAAAAGTCAGTTCGAACTAGTTTGACTCCCACAGTTCTAAATTCATAGCCATGTTTTCGTACCCTTTCGTAAACTTCATCGACAAGTTGATTTAGATGTTGTAGAATCTTTACTCTATCACTCGTAGCGCGATCTAGTGTCTGTTCTGTACTTATAGATACATTATCTTCCCGTGGCACAACAGGATCATCACTGTCTCTACCATTAGATACTTGCCACATCCAAAGGCCATTCTTTTTGCCAAACCTGTCCTTTAACTTTTGAACATCATATTTTGCTAGCTGGCCTATAGTTTGAATTCCCATTTCATCCTTTAGGATCTGCTGTGTCTTGGCACCTATCCCAGCTATCCTCTCTACTTCCAAGTTCGCCAAGAATTTGTGCACTTGAACAGGATAGATAACAGTAAGCCCGTCTGGTTTCTTAAAGTCGGAGGCAACCTTGGCAGCTGACTTTGTAGGAGCTACACCGATTGATGACAAAAGCCCTCCACATTGTTGCCTGATTGCATCTTTGATTATGGCGGCATATTCCTCCACATTATTTGCGCCATCAGCAATTTTCTTTGTACAATCCAGATATGCTTCGTCTATGCTGGCCTGCTCTAATACATCTGCATAACCTTCCATCAGATTCATGACCTTCTCTGATATCTGTTGATAATAGGATTTGTCTACAGGATTCAAAATCAGTTGGGGACATAATTGCTTGGCAGCATAAATGGAGATAGCTGACCTAACACCATATTTCCTAGCTTCATAAGAACATGAGGCCACAGCACCTCGGGTTATCTTACCTTTGGTTTCGTCGGTCATAATCACGGCATGCGGTTTTCCCTTTAATGTCGGATCTCTTAACTCCTCACAAGACGGATAGAAAGAATTAAGGTCTACATGCATTATTACCTTGCCAATCCACTGGCTAGACATTATGTTAAGGGTGTAAATCTACTTGAAAGCGCTAGCATAATTTCTTGCGAATTGACTAAAGGTCGTAGGTTTGTTACCAGTAACTTGCTCAACTGCAGTAGATATTTCAGATAGATATCCTGCTCTAGCAATTCCAAATAATTCAATCATGGAGTTAATTGTCCATTCATCTGCACCCATATCTTTCATTCCTTTGCGAGTATCTTCATCAGATATGTTTACGTAATTTACTTTTTTTGCTAATTCCTTTGAAAGTATCTCTGCTGCTTCTCCATATGAAAGTGCTTCAGCTCCGGTAATGTCATAGGCCTTTCCTATGTGTTTACTTTCACCATTTTTGCCAAGAGCTTGTACTGCTACTGCTGCAATATCACGAACATCAACAAAACTAGCCTTTGCGTCTCCAGCTGGCACATAAAAAGCTCCCTGAGTTTTTATAAAATTGCTATAGAAAGTAACAAAGTTTTGCATAAAGAAGTTTGGCCGTAAGAACGTAAATGGTATTCCAGATTCCTCTATTACCTTCTCAGCTTGTCTGTGCAAGCGACTTGGTGTGATTGCCTGCTCAGAATCATCAGCTCCTAGCACTGATTGTTTTACAATGTATTTTACACCGGCTCTCTTTGCTTCATTTACTAAATTTGAAGTCAGGTCAACCATGTTAGATTGAAATGGAGTAAGCAAGAAGAGTTTGTCTACACCACTTAAAGCTGCAGATAAAGTATCTGGCTTGTTATAGTCAAGCTCTAACCCTTGCACACCCAAGTTTCTAAATGTACTGTCATTAGATGAACGTGCAGCCACTTTGATATTTTTTCTCTCTCCTTTAGCTGACAGTAACTGCTTTACAACTTCACTACCTACAGTGCCAGTAGCACCTGTAATCAAGATAGTTTCTGCCATCGCTTGTTATCATATTTGTATTATTTTATCATATATTTATGCTCTGAAGTAACCAATTGGTTAGTTATTGGCTTTCCCCAAATGGAATACTACATATTGAATTAGAACTGAGTTTACCATCCTGTGCTCAATCCAAATCGTATGTCATGTAAGGCGTGTTTTTTGCTGGTGGACTATCAATAAATGACAGTGATGACACAGAAGAGGCCACAGTATGGTTACCTGTCATTATTTCTTGTTTAAAAAATTCACGAAAACAAATGGTCTCTTCTCGATGCCTGCTAGTCTTTGCAAATGCATTTTCAGATGATGATCTACTTTCTTACCAATTGTTTAATTCAAGTGGGAACGCCAGAACGTGTCATTGTCATTACTAATTTATCGATAGATTCTGCAGTCTCAGTATTTACTATTTGAGTCTCAGTTAACTCTCTCAGAAGGATTAACTTTCGCATTAAATACAACCATAGCGATCCCGATGTTTTTTCTTATGATATATTTCCATCAGTATTGACCAGCAGTTGCGGGAAATCTTGTTGCTCTTGTCTGGAGAACGACAATCTGTCGTTCTTTTATTAGGCCTAAACGTAGAGAGCGGCAACAATTTTTAGATTCAATAAAGGAGAGTATACTAAGAAAACAAAATCACAAGTGTGCGTACTGTAAACGAATTCTTAACGTAGTAGACTGGGACCATAAGAATGGAGATAGATCAGATGATGTCTACTTTGAAAGTGAGATAGTGCTAACCACTAATACTGGAGATACGGACATGCCTGCAATGCTGATACAGGCCAGTTGTCAATAGGTAATTGGTCTTTAGGCGGACAGTCTTCCTGTAGTTGGAATTCCAAAACGCAGTCTTTATTGCACCATAACAAGCATTAATACATCGTGTGAATCTGAACTACTATAAGACCTTCTGCTCTAATGAATACGCACTTGCATTTACTAGGATATGATCTCATCTGTAATGAATGTTTATTTTCATCGATTAAATACATAATAGATGGGACTTTGGACGCACGGAATATGTATGGCAATATTAAATTACAGTCACAAAAATATTCGTCTTTAGCATTTGTTTTATTTATTATTACTATTACTATTTTGGTGATGTTGTTTTTATTATCATCCTTGTATACTTCTCACAAGGCTTTTGCTGTATCACCTGCGTTTGACGAAGTTTTGATTTCTGATCAG